>Ga0137380_10001921_pt1 | contig 17351 bp, 18 predicted proteins | sample SagtaG_17_FD_104809 | JGI IMG/M metagenome (GOLD analysis project Ga0137380, IMG submission 104809) | Vadose zone soil microbial communities from Sagehorn Ranch, Mendocino, California, USA - Sage2_L_100_16 metaG | ecosystem: Environmental > Terrestrial > Soil > Vadose zone | place: USA...
CCGCAGAACATCACATCGACGTAAAGGAATTTTGGATAAATCCTGCGAAGCGAGGCGAGGAACTTGTGCATCGCCTTGCCCGCCAGTAGGGCGAGGTCAACCCGATAGAGACACAGGCTGGCAGAGGCGACGCTGACGCCCGCCTCGGTGGAGAAGACGGCGTGCCAAAAGCGCGCGGCACGCAAGCTCCGCTGCGCGGTGGCGATGAAGCGCGGGTCCATGAAGAGATTGGGCCTGCCCGTCGACGCAAAGACCCAGCGGCGCGGATCGACCTCGCCGATCGACGGGTATATCCGATAGGCATACCGGGTGGGCGCGCGGGATTTGCGGCCGAGGTCCGCTCTTTGCGCATTCCAAGGGGCGGCGCGGGATCGCACGCTCGCTCGGCCCGCCCAGCCGTCGCGGTAGAGCAACGCGAACCAGGTTTTGGCGAGCACGGGACGCAGCCCGGTCATTTCCCGATCTCGGCATAAACACGTCGTGTATCCGCGGCTTGCAAACCAAAACCATGCTTGTCGGCCAGGGATAGCGCTTTGCAAACGTCGTCCGGCGTGATCGGGCCATATGATCCGTGCGACCGTACGCCTTCCAATCCCATCAGCATCGTCTCGGCCATGCAGGCGAAGACATGTCCCTTCGCTATGGAGAAACCGGGAATGCGGAACGAATCGTTGTGCGGCAACCGCACGACTCCGCCCTGGACCGTCAAGACGTCCGGCCGGGCGGCGTGCACGGCGGCCCCCACGTCCGGCGGGATCGCCAGGTCGCAGATCGCGACCGGGCCGGGTGCAAGATACTCCGGCTGTATCAGGGCTTCCGCCGCATTGGAGGCCGTCACGATCAGCGAGCAGTCCCGGGCGGCCGAGACGCTTTCTGTGACCTCGATATGCACATGCGAGGCGGCGTGACCGATTTTTTTCGCCAGGCGGGCGACCCGTCCCGAGTTCGTATCGCGCACGATGAGGACGATCGATTTGACCTCGGGCGCCAGCATCTCCGCGCACGTGCTCGCGATATTGCCGACCGCCCCCGTCACCGCAAGCCGTGCGCCGGAGAGCTCGATACCTTGCACGCTCGCAGCTCGTTTCAATGCACGGATGCCCATGCCCGCGGTCAGGGAATTGCCGGAGGTCAGGGCGATGCCATCGACCTGCAGCCATCGGCAATTGCCGGTCAGAATCGACGTATGGCCGCCGAGGCCAACGACCTGACATCCGTCGTCTCTGGCGAGCGCGACGGCGTCGTTGATCTTGCTCCTGATCCATGCCCAATCGCCGTCGCGCCATGCGTTCATCATCTGCCGCGCTGTCATGCACAGGCCGATGACACTCAGATGCACCGCGCCCCCGCTCGACGAGAAGACGTTCTCCCGATGGAGAATGGTCGGTTCGAGGAGCCGCGCGGACTTCTCGAAAAGCGACTCCAATTCCGAAAGGCTCAGCGCCCCCAGCGACGGATCGAAGCCGATTGCATCTCCGGCATGAGCCAGATGACCTATGAATGCCACGCGCAGCGGCGTGGCCGGCGCGTCCCGTTTGGCCGCGCGACGCCCGGCGTAATCCTTGATCCGCCCTTCGGGCAGCCCGAGGCGGTGGCGGGCGAGGTGGGGAAGATCTCCGGCGTCAGATGCGCGAGCATAGAGGGAAAGGGCGTCCAGGAACCGATCGAGATTCTCCTGTTCGATGTAGGCGGACGGCTCGACCCGAATGGTCATCGGACTGCTCAATGTCGGCATGACCCGGATTTTGTGCACGTTGAGCAGATATCCGGCTGCGAAATAGCCGAGATCGCATTGGCCGGAGAGTATCTCGAGGAAGCCGGACGTCGATTCCGTCTGCGGTTCGAGCTCGACCCCCAGCATCAGGCCCTTGCCGCGAACATCGCGGATCTGCTGCGGAAACGACTGCTGAATGCGATGAAGCCGGTCCAGCAGATAGCCGCCTTTTTCCGCGCACCGAGCCGGCAGCTCGTCCTCATCGACGATTTCCAAGGCCTTGAGCGCAATCATGCAGCTCCAGTCGTCCTCGGCAAAAGTGGACGAGTGCAGCATGGAAAATCGGCGTTGAAAGCGCTCGAGCCTGACCAGCAGAGCGCCGATTTTGGCGATTCCGCCGCCAAGCGCCTTTCCCAGGCAGATATAATCCGGGTCCAGGCCAAGGTGCTCGCACCCGAGAAACGTGCCGGTGCGGCCCATTCCCGTTTGGATTTCGTCAGACACGATCGGAATGCCGTGGCGGCCGCAGCAGGCGCGCAGCCAATCCACGAACGGCCGCGGAAGCACGTGCACGCCGCCCTCGCCCTGGATCGGCTCGATGAAAACGGCGGCGACGTCGGGGGCATCCTTCTCCGCCCGCTCCCACGCGGCCGGATCGTGCGGGTCGAGAAATCGCACGCTCGGCCCCAGGCCTTCGAACAGGTCGTGGTCGCGCCAGGTCAATTGTATGGATCCGAGCGTTTTCCCGTGGAAGGCACCCTTGATCGACCAAAAAAGCGGCCGCTTTCGCTCCAGATACGCGTGCTTCAGCGCGGCCTCCACCGTCTCCGTCCCTGAATTGGTGAATACGACCGCGTATGGTCCCAGGCGCTGGACCAACGCGTCGGCGAGCCGCTCCGCTCCCTCGCGGATGGAACCCTGCGCAAACCCGGTGACGTTCCGATCGAACAGCTGTTTGGCGTAGGCGACGAGCGCGGGATGCTGGTGCCCAAACAGGTTGGAACCGTATCCTCCCACCAGGTCCAGAACCGGCGTCAGGACGTTTCCTTGCCGCCGCCACAAGAAATCGCCGGCCGAGCGCTCATAGGTGGCGTCCAGCCCGACCGACTCGAGCGCTTCAACAAGCGCGGAGCGAAAAGCAAATCGAGTCGATTTCGCGTGCGCCGAAGGTTCGTCAAACCGCTGGTTCCGAAGCACGGATTCTCATCCTTCTCGATGTCGAGAATAGCAGCAGCATGGCGGCGGCAGGAGCATTGCCCGCACCGCTGACCGGGACCGAGCGATCAAGCTGTCACCGCGGGCGGGGCGACGATGAGATCATTGCGCAGCGAAGCAACGGTTTCGAGGGCGGGTGCAACGGTTTCGCGACTCTGCAGCCGCGTGCGTACGCGATCGGCGTTTACGACAATATTCCGCTTGCCGGACATTGGAAGCCCCCTTGAACCTGCAGGGTTGCAATCCTAGCACGTGCCCTGCTCATCGCAACATTACACCGTAGATCATTCAGCCGCCGCATTCGATCGCCGCCGCGCACGTTGCTGTGCGCGCGGGCCCGCCGAGCCACTCCAGCGCAGTCGACGCGCGCCGATCAACGACCGGGCTTCACCTGCCTCTCCTCCTCAACTGCGCGTTGCGCCTCCGCCAAGGCCCGCGGCTCGACCAGCAGGCCCTGTCGTTCATAGCGGCGGCGGGTCTTGCTGAAACGGACCACGACGGCGTGCCGCGGGCTCTTCGCCCTGGCCCGGCGCGTGAGCAACGCGTCTCCGGCGCCGAGGAACTCGAGATCGGCGAGGCCGACGCAGCGCAGGCACGCCGGCCCGGGGTTCTCCATCATGAGAAGATCGCCGGTGCCGCCGCAGCGGTGGCAGGTCCACGCGTCGTTGAGCGGCTGGATCACCACCAGCTCCGGCGCCCGGCTCGCTTTCTCCGCCAGGCGCTCGCGCTTTTTCTCGGACAGCGCGGGCAAAACCCAATGGGTGCGGTAGCGCTGTTCGATCGTCGGATCGCCGCTGCGGCTGAAGCGCAGCGTCTGGCGTTGCGGGGTGCGGGCAACATACGCGGCCTCGCTCGCGAGCAATCCCTGTCCGGCCGCCCAGGAGCGGAGCAATTCCATGGCCTCCGCTACGCGCGCCGGATTTGTCTGGAGGACGTCCTCGATGCAGTCGATCTGCCCCAGCCGCCACCGTTTCTCCGTGTTGGGGTCGAGCCATCCGATACCAAGCAGCACGTCGATGGGGCTCACGTAGTCCTGGGCCGCGAGCGATGTCTCCGCAGCCTTGATGACGCGATCGGCGAGCGGCCTGGGATTTTTCCGGCGCATGGTCCGATGCTAGCATCTGCGTCGATGGTTTCACCATTGTCGCTGCCTCAACAGGTGCTTACAATCAGAGCGATAATCCAGGGAGACGCGAGATGCTCATCGTCATGCCGGTGTACGACGACGTGGATATGCTCGATGTCACCGGTCCGTTCGAAATGTTCCGGTGGGCCGACTTCGATGTGGAGCTCGTGGCCGAGAAGCCCGGTGCCGTGACATTCCGGCGGGGTTTTTGCTTCGAGGTAAAGAAGGGATTCGCCGACGCCGGCCCTTGCGATGCACTGTGGGTGCCGGGCGGCGATCCGCAGGCCCTCGCCCGGCGCATGGGCGACCGCACGTTCCTCGACTTCCTGGTCCGGCAAAGCGCCCAGGCGCGCTACGTGGCCTCGGTCTGCGAGGGCGCCCTGCTGCTCGCCGCCGCCGGCCTGCTCGACGGCTACGCGGTCACGACCCACTGGGCCTTCATCCCCTGCCTGCTGGAGCGCTTTGCCAACGTGAAAGTGGCGGACGGCCACCCGCGTTTCCACCTCGATCGCAACCGCCTCACCGGCGGCGGCATCTCGTCGGGGCTCGACGAAGCCTTGAAGCTCATCGAGTTGCTGAAGGGAACCGCGGCGGCGCAGACCGTTCAGCAAATGACGCAATATTATCCGCAGCCGCCGGTGGCGAGCGAGATCCCGAATACGGTCTCCTGCTTCGTCCCCCCGGTGACGATCCCGCCGCGCGCGACGCCTGCCGCGTGATACGGCCGGCCGGCGGATCGGCGACGCGCGTTCGGCAACGCGGGCGGCGTTTCACTGTTTCTTGCACTCGCCCGCCATCCCCGGCGCGATCGGGGTCTCGAACAGGCCGGGGGCCACCGCGCGGCCGTCGAACAGCACGGCCAGTTGCCGGGAAATTCCGTAGCTCCCGTCGCTGCGGCGCCGCTCGTTGATCGCCCGATGTTCCATTCTCTATTTTGGCCAACTGAAATTCACTGCCGTCAAGCGGGCGATTTGCGGGTGCGTGCTCTTAAATTGCTTCAACATCCCAGGGTCCGGAGTGACCGTGAATTTTCGTGCCTCGCCTGCAACGATCGTCGCCACATAGTAAACGCCGTGGGCCGTAATATTCATCCTTGGCGTATGCACGGGGATGAATCCGACTGACATGCCACTAGGCAAATAACCGCCGCCGCGCCCGGCAATTGTGTAGCAATTGATCTCCATGTTTGTGATCCCAACCGGCACTGGAACAGCAATAATGCCGTTGGGCGGCAGCACTATGTTGCCCACATTGATGGCGGGCATGAATGAATGCACAAACTGCACGTAACCGATACTGGCCGGTCCAGCATTACCTACCAGCAGGATTGCCGTATTGCTGTCGACCGTTTTGTCTTCGACAACCGCTTTGGGATGCATCTCAAAATTGGACGCAACGCTGCCGCATGCTCCCGCACATAGACCGAGCAGGGCTGCCGCAATGATCGGGGCAATTCGAGTCTCCATGATGTTGATTCCCCCATAGCTATCGCCCGAGATGACGTTATTCGCCCTTTAGCGCAGCGCTGTCCGTCATTCCACCCTCCAGCGCGCCAAACCCCCACGAGAACAGCGGCCTCCCGCCGTCGGGCCCGATCGCCACCACCTCCTCGAGCCAGAAGCGCTCGTGCTCGCCGCCCGGATAGAGCAGATGGATCGGGACCACCATGCCGTCCTCCAGGATCCAATCGACGTTCGGCCGGCCGTCGGCGGTGCGCTGCTCGAGGTCCATGTGGGAGAGGCCGAGGCCGTGGAAGAAGATGACGGCGGAATCCGCATCCGGCACGCCGTGCTTGCGGTAGACCGCGCGGCCCGTGGCCTGCAGGTCGCTGATGCGCGCGCCCGGACGCATGGCGGCGATGAGCGTCTCGGCGACGCGCGCGGTCGCCTCGGCGAAGCGCCTGGCGGCGCCCTCCGGCTCGCCCTCGACCACCCAGGTCTTGCCGCCGTCCCAGCAGTAAAGATCGATGGTGCCGTGGCAGTCGAACATCACGTGGGTGCCGGGCTCGACCGCGTCGTCCTCGAGGCCGGTGGCAAGCGTGAGCGCGGGATCCGCGCCGCGCGGATGCCCCCACACCATGCCGCCCGGATCGCGCACGAACCCGCCCAACTCGGTCACGGCGCGGGCGTAGGATTTGTTGAGGTCGCGCCAGGTCGCCCCCTTGTCCCAGGCCGCGATGGTCGCGCGGATCGCCGCCTCGTTGAGCGCGGTCGCGCGCTCCAACAGGGCCAGCTCGGTCGGCGTCTTCACCGCGCGCGCGAACATCAGCGGGTCGTAGCCGTCGGCGACCTTGAGCCCCTCCGCACCTAAGCGGAAGCCGAACCCCATGTCATCAAAGGCGACGCTGCCGCGGTCGAGCTTGAGGTCGGCGAGCGCGCCGCGCAGCGCGCTCGTCATGTCGAACGCATAGTTTTTGCGCGCGCCCGCGATCCACGCCGGGACGCCGTCGCGCGGGATGAAACGGTCGATGTCGCTGCGCTTCGCCGGCAGGTCGAGCGGCATCATCACGGCGCGGAACGGTCGGATGTCCTCGACCCAGGTCGGCTGCTTGAGGAACGTCGCCAGATAATAGTCGGCGATGACCAGGATCGGGTGCGCGGGCGCATGGCGCGAGAGGATGACGGCGTAGGGGCGCGGCTCGTCCGACTTGTGCGCGATGGCGTTGAAGCCGGTGAGATAGAACACGTTCAGCGGCGCCGTCGCCACGATGCCGTCGAGGCCGTGTGCCTTCAGGGCGAACAGCAGGCGGTCGAGATTGCAGAAACGCTCGGGCAGTTTCTCGCGCGCGAAGCGCGCGGCGGAGGCGGAACGCGGGGCGTTCATCATGACGGTTTCTCTGTGATCGCATTTGCGCGGAATCACGGATGGCGCATGTTCTTGTCGGCGAACCGGTGTCCACTTCGCCGGAACATGCGCTGGTCGAATTTGCGACTCATTGCGGCCCGAATCAACTGACACACCGGCGAACAGAGTTCAGCGGAGACACGAGGCAGGGGGCATCGCGACACACCGACGGAGGGACACATGCCGCGCCCGCTGTTCGCTTCGGCCATCCTCGGTCTTGTTGTCACGGTCACGCTCGTCCCATCGATTGCCGCGCGCGCGGCCGACGATTGCAGCGCGGGGCCGAAATACGCGGCGCCGCAGGGCAGCCACTGGTATTACCGCGTCGATCGCGCGAGCGGCCGGCACTGCTGGTTCCTCGGAGCCGCGGGCGCCAAGATTCGTTCGAGCGCGGCGAAGGCGCAAGCATCCGACAAGCCGAGCGCGCCGCCGGCGGCAGCGACGGCCGCCGAACGACCGGCCCCACAAAATCTCTTCGAAGCGATCGCCAGCGATGACCCGGCGGAACACTTCTCCACCCGCTGGCCCGAGCAAACGCAGGCCCTCTCGGCCGATCCGCCGCCCGCGGCGATCGGCAACAGCTATGCGGATGAGCTGGACCGGCGTGAGGCGCGCAACGAGGCCCCATCCGCCGCGCCGGCCGTGCCGGCGAGCTCGGCCGCGGCCGCGCCGCCGGCGCGCACGAGCGGCGTTGCGCCCATGCTGGCGATTCTTGCCGGCGCGGCACTCGCGGCCGTTGCCGCCGGCACGCTGCTGAAACGATTTGCCGTGCCGCGCAGCGCGCTTGATCGACGCGGCCCGGCTGCGAACGCGGTGCGCGTCGACGAGAAGCCGTCACCGGCCTTCGCGCGCCCGGTCGCATCCGCGCGCCAACCCGGCGGCGTGCGCCCGCCTCCCGCCGACATCGATCCCCCGCCGCTCAAGCCGAGCGACCCAAACCTCGACATCGAGCAAAGCTTACAGCGGCTCCTGCATAGCTGGCAGCGCGTCGCCGCATAGACGCGGCGTTCGAAAACCTGGCGGACGGCGACGCTGCTTGCCGAACGCCCTCAGCAGCCGCGACACATGTTGTACACCTTCTTGTCGAGGTCGATTTCCCACTGCTCCTTGGGCCAGATAATTTTTCCCGATGGGGACAGCGACAGGGCGCTCCCCACCGGCGTGGCCATTTCGGGGGCCGCCTGCGGCGAGCGCGCGGACCTTGCGACTCCGGGAAAACCCGCGGCCAGCCGCCCCATCCGGTCCCAATCCGCCGCCAAGGTTCGGCTCGCCGCAACGGACGGCACCGGCGGCGCAAGCCCCGCAACATCCATCGGCCTGGCACAGCCGCCGGCCAAACCCACGCCGGCGGCGAGCAGCAGCCAGCGCAACGCCTGACCCTGACGCATTACACCACCCCACCCACGCCGCTCATAGTAGCCCGGATGGAGCGCAGCGCAATCGGGGGTAAGCTGGTGTTGCCGAGACCGACAAAGGCGGCGCGCGCGATCGGTGCATCCGCCGCGCGCGAACGAGGAGGACACGATGATCGACCGCTACAAGCACTACGGCAAGCTCAAGATCGACGCGCCGGACGAGCGCATCCTGCGCATCACCTTCAACCGGCCGGAGACCTACAATTCGGTCGACGGCGAGACGCACACGCAGCTCACCAATATCTGGCGCGACATCGACGCCGACCCGAACGTCAACGCCGTCATCGTCACCGGCGCCGGCAAGGCGTTCTCGGCGGGCGGGGATTTCGGCCTGATCAAGAACATGCTCGACGACCCGATGCTGCGCATGGCGACGTGGAAGGAAGCCAAGGACCTCGTCTACAACATCATCAACTGCAACAAACCGATCGTCTCCGCCATCAATGGCGTGGCGGTGGGCGCCGGCCTCGTGGTGGGCATCCTCGCCGACGTGTCGATCGCCGGCAAATCGGCGCGCATCGTCGACGGCCACACGCGGCTCGGCGTCGCGGCGGGCGACGTCGCCTGCATCATCTGGCCGCTGCTGTGCGGCCTCGCCAAGGCGAAGTATTACCTCCTCACCTGCCGGCCGATCTCCGGCGAGGAGGCCGAGCGGATCGGCTTGGTGTCGCTGTGCGTCGACGACGCGGCGCTGCAGGCGACCGCGCTCGACATCGCGCGCGAGCTTGCCGGCGGCGCGCAAAGCGCCATCCGCTGGACGAAATACGCGCTCAACAACTGGCTGCGCATGGCCGGGCCGACATTCGACACCTCGGTCGCCCTCGAGATGCTCGGCTTCACCGGCGCCGAGGCACGGGAAGGCCTCGCCGCGCACCTGGAAAAACGCAAGCCGAACTTTCCGAAAGAATGCCCGCTATGAATGGCGCAGGTTGAATTGTCACAAATGCGCAGACTCTAGCATTAAGCCGCTGTTTTTTAATAAAAATCCTCTAGTTGCATGTGACAATGGCTTTGGCTACAGTTTTCTCCGGCAGCCCCATGCCGCGGATCGCTCGCGGGAGGAAGGGGGCTTCGCCGTCTCGCATCCAGTCCAAAAGGAGAGACGACAATGGCCGATACACCGAGCAATCCTGCAGGCAGCGGCGCCGCGTCCGCCAAGCAGATCGAGAAGCTCGCCAAGGAAGTGGACAAGCCGCTCAAGGAGAAGGAAGCCAAGGTCGAGATCAAGGACATCAAGGAGATCAAGCAGGAGAAGATCGAGGTCAAGGAGCACAAGGACTTCAAGATCGAGAAGATCGAAAAGAACGAAAACAAGGAACACAAGGACGCCAAGCACGAGAAAGTCGAAAAGAACGAATTCAAGGAGCACAAAGACGCCAAGCACGAGAAGACCGAAAAAAACGAGATCAAAGAGCACAAGGACGCCAAGCACGAGAAGATCGAAACCAAGGACAATACGAAACCCGAAGCCAAGATCGAGATCAAGGATCATGGGAAAGAGAACCTGAAGATCGAAGGCCCGGAAAAAACGATCCCGAAGGAAAAGGACGGGAAGGAGATCGTCGAGGTGGGAAACGGCGATCCGGTCATCGACCCGCTCTTGCAGCGCCTGGGCGCGCTCGAGCAGAGCGTCGCCGGCCTGCAGCACTTCATCAGCTCGGGCCAGCGCCCGGATCTCAGCCGCGGCGCGCTGTCGGGCGAGCCGACCCCCCCGACGCCCACGCCGAGGGGACGCGGCGGCGGCTGACTTCGCAGCTAGAGCGGCGTCTTGGTCCTGGTTCTGTGTGAGGAGGCCGACCTCGCGGCGGCCTGGGCGGGAGAACGTCTGCGCCTGCGCGGCGTAGACGTGCAGATCGTCACCGGCGCCGACCTTGCTGCCGCGGGGCGGTTGGAACACCGGATCGGCCGCGCCGGCGCCACGTTCGAGCTCGAGCTGGCGGACGGCCGCCGCCTCTCCGGTCGGACAGTGCGGGGCGTGCTCAACCGCCTGTCCTTCCTGCCCTCAGCCTGCCTGCGCCGGATCGGCGGCCCGGACCGCGAGTATGCGGCGCAGGAGTTCTATGCGCTCTACCTGAGCTGGCTGCACTCGCTCCAAGGTCCGCTGCTCAATGCGCCGACGCCGCAGGGGCTGTGCGGCAACTGGCGCCATCCTTCGTCCTGGATCGCCCTGGCGGCCCAGGTGGGATTGCCCGCCCTGCCGTACCGGCAGTCGAGCCGCGATGATCCCGCCGCCCGCTGGCAGGCGGCCGCAAGTCCCGCCCCGGCCACGGTGTTCGTCGTCGGCGGGCGCATCGTTGCCGAACCGGCCGTGCACCGGGAATTCGACGAGCCCTGTCGCAGGCTCGCCGACGCCGCCGGCGCCAAATTGCTCGGGGTCGATTTCGCCTCCGCCACGGATGGCCGATGGCGTTTCATGGGCGCCTCCGTCATGCCCGACCTGATGCGCGGCGGCGAGCCCCTGGCGGACGCTCTGGCAGAGGTTTTCCTGGCATGATCCTGCTATGCGGCATTCCAAGCGAGAGTCCCCTGGCCATGGTGGCCAAGGAGCTGGATGCATTGGGCGCCGACTACCGCGTCCTCAACCAGCGCAAGGTCGCGGCCTTGGATATTGCCTGGCAGGTCGATGGCAGCGGCATCGACGGGAAGCTTGGGCTCGAGGGCGAAGCCTTCCTGCTCACGGACATCGGCGCCGTCTATTTCCGCCTGATGGACGACCGCATCCTGCCCGAGCTGGACGGAGAGCCGGACGGGTCGCCGGCCCGCCGCCACGCGCGCGGCTTCCACGACGCGCTCCTGCGCTGGCTGGAGATCGCGCCCGGCCGGATCGTCAACCGTTCCGAGCCGCAGGGCTCCAACGGCTCGAAGCCCTATCAGGCCCAGCTCATCCGGCAATACGGATTGCAGGTTCCCGAGACCCTGATCACCAACGATCCAGATGCGGTGCTGGCGTTCCAGCGCGAGCACGGCACCCTGATCTACAAGTCGATCAGCGGCGTGCGCTCGATCGTGCATGCGCTGCGCGAGGAGGATATCGAGCGCCTCGACCTCATCCGCTGGTGCCCGGTGCAGTTCCAGGCGCTCGTTCCGGGCCCCGACGTGCGGGTCCACGTGATCGGCCGGCAGGTCTACGCGACCGAGATCGTCAGCGACATCCTCGACTATCGCTACGCCCGCCGGTCCGGCGGTTCCGCCGAGTTGCGCGCGACCGAGCTACCGGCCGAGACGGCGGAAAAATGCATCGCGCTGACGCACGGCCTTGGCCTCGCTTTCGCCGGCATCGACCTCAAGATGACGCCAGATGGGGAATTCTACTGCTTCGAGGTGAACCCCTGCCCCGCCTTTTCGTTCTATGAGGCAAATACCGGCCAGCCGATCGCCCACGCAGTCGCGCGGTATCTGGCCGACATGGACTGACGGGCGAGAACTCCGTACCGCGCAAACCGCAGGATGGGTTTGCCTCGATCCATCCGACGACGGTTGATTCCCATGCGCAGGTCAGCCGAGAATGCCGCTTCGCGAGGGGAAGAGGCCGTGGACGCGCGATTCTGGCTGCTGCAGACGTTCAACGGCCTGTCCTACGGCGCGCTGCTGTTCCTGCTGGGCAGCGGCCTTTCTCTCATTTTCGGCGTCATGCGCATCGTCAACCTCGCGCACGGCTCCTACTTCCTGCTCGGCGGCTATGTCGCGCTTTCGGTGATCTGGAGCACGGGCTCGTGGGCGCTGGCGCTGCCGGCGGCCGCGCTGGCGATCGCCATTCTCGGCCTCCTGATGGAGCGCATCTTCCTCCGCGCGCTCGGGTTCGACCCGCTGCGCCAAGTGCTGCTCACCGTCGGGTTCGCCTTCCTGTTCCAGCAGGCGGCGCTCGACATCTGGGGCGGCGACAACCTCGACATCACCCCGCCCGCGGCGCTCACGCGCAGCATCGTGGTCGGCGGCATCTACCTGCCGGCCTACCGGCTGTTCATGATCGCGATGGCGGCGGCGATCGGGCTTGCGCTGTGGCTGGCCATGGAAAAGACCCGGATGGGCGCGGCGGTGCGGGCGACCGTGGACGACGCGCAGATGGCCGCCGGGGTCGGCATCGACACCTCGCGCATATCGATGTTCATCTTCGCGCTGGGCGCCTCGCTCGCGGCGCTTGGCGGCGTGATCGGCGGCGCATTCCTCGGCATCTATCCGGGGCTCGACTTCCAGATCCTGCCCATCGCCTTTGCGGTGGTCATCATCGGCGGCATGGGCAGCCTCACCGGGGCGGCGATCGGCGCGCTGATCGTCGGGCTCGCCGACAATTTCGGCAAGGCGCTGTTCCCGGAGATTTCGTACTTCACGCTCTACGCGCCCATGGCCCTGCTGCTGGCGGTCAAGCCGACCGGCCTGTTCGGGAGGGAATGATGCGCCGACCGAGCGGTCCGTTCCCCGGGCGCAGTGCAGCGCACCGGAAGTCGGGTATACCCGACTTCCGGCACTCATTTGATTGTCCCATGTCGGATACATCCGACTTGCGATGCGATGCGCCGCAGACCCGGGGTCCAGAGCCTTCGGACAACCTGGGCCCCGGATCAGCGATGCACCACTTCGCTTCGCTTCGTGCTGCATCGCATCCGGGGTGCAGCCGCCGATGACCACGCGATACAAAATCGGGATCGTCATCGCCGTGCTGGTCGCGCTGGCGCTGGTGGCCCCCTACACGAATTCGTTCGTGATCCTCTTGATCACGCGGGCGCTGGTGCTTGCCATCCTGGCCATGAGCCTCGACATCCTGCTCGGCTTCGCCGGCCTGCCGTCGCTCGGCCAGGCCGCCTATCTGGGCGTCGGCGCCTACCTCGCCGCCATCCTCGCCACGAAATACCAGTTCGGCCTGGGCCTGGGCTTCTGGCTGGTGGTCGTGCTCGGCGCCCTGCTCGGCGCGGCAACGGCGGCGTTCTTCGGCCTGTTCGCCATCCGGGCGAGCGGCGTCTATTTCCTGATGATCACGCTGGCGCTCGGGCAATGCGTGTGGGGCCTCGCCTACCGCTGGAACTCGCTCACCGGCGGCGACAACGGCCTCAACCTGCCCGGGCGGCCGGAATTCGGCATCCGGCTCGCCGACGACATCACCTGGTTCTGGGTGGTGTTCGGTTTCTTCGTCGCCTCCTTGGGTATACTCTACGTCCTGGTCAAATCGCCGTTCGGGCGAAGCCTCGAGGGCATTCGGGAGCGCGAGGTGCGCATGCGCATCCTCGGGTACAACACCTGGCTGCACAAATACGTGGCCTTCATCATTGCCGGCGGGTTCGGCGGGCTCGCCGGCGTGCTGTGGGCGACGACCAACGGTCACGTGTCGCCCGAGGACGTGGTCCTCACCACGTCGGTCGACGCGCTGCTGATGGTGGTGCTGGGCGGCTCGGGCACGCTGGTGGGCGGCGCCATCGGCGCCGGCGTCGTGCTGTTCCTGCGCGAATACCTGAGCACGCTGGTGCCGTGGTGGCAGTATGCGCTGGGCGGGGTCTACGTGCTCGCCATCCTCTATCTGCCGGGCGGCCTGATGAGCATCCCGGCGCTGCTCAAGCAACGGCGCGCCGCGCCCGCGCCGGCAGCGGCACAGACTCTGGCGGCGGCGCCGCCGTGACAAGGAAAGGACGACTCATGATCAAGGGAACCGCGATGACGAAACCGACGACGCACGCTCCGCTGTTGATCGCATCCCTGGCGCTCGGGATGAGCCTTGCGCCGGCCGGCGCCTCCGCCGACGAATTGCGCATCGGCATGCTGGCCCCGCTGACCGGACCGTTCGCCCAGGTGGGCAAGGACATGACCAACGGCTTCGAGATGTACCTCGAGGAGGCGAAGGGCGGCTTCGGCGGCGCCACCATCAAGTACATCCTGGAGGACGAGCAGGCGAAGCCGCAGGTCAGCGTGCTCAAGGCGGAAAAAGTGATTCGCCAGGACAAGGTCCACATGTTCGTGGGCGGCGTGCTGGCCTCGAGCGGATACGCCATCGCGCCGGTGTCCACGCGCGAGAAGACCGTCTACCTCCCGTCGATCCCGGCGGCCGACGACCTGACCCAGCGCGAGAGCGCCAAGTATCCGTACTTGGTGCGCACCGGCTGGACCAGCTCGCAGCCGACGCATCCATTCGGCAAGTGGGCGTGCGAGCAGGGATACAAGCGCGTCGCGGTGATCGCCGCCGACTACGCGTTCGGCTACGAGACCGTCGGCGGATTCCAAAAATCGTTCGAGGATTGCGGCGGCAAGATCATCCAGAAAATTTGGCCGCCCCTCGGGACGATCGACTTCGGGCCGTTCATTCCGACCATCAAGCAGGACGCGGACGCCATCTTCACGCTGATGGTCGGGCCGATGTCGCTGCAATTCCCCAAGCAGCTGGCGGCGGCCGGCATCAGCAAGCCGGTGATCGGCGGCGGCACCAGCTACGACGAGTTCGCTCTTCCGTCCATGGGCGACGAGGTGATCGGCCACGTGTCCGCGCTGCAGTACAGCGCCGCGCTCGACACGCCGAGGAACGTGGCGTTCGTGAAGAAGTACCGCGAGAAATACGGCAAGGTCCCATCCTATTTCTCCGAGAGCAACTACACCACCGCCCAGATGATCGACGAGGCGATGAAGCAGGCGGGCGGCAAGTGGCCGGGCACCGAGCAGTTCGTCGCGCTTATATCCAAGGTGAAGGTGGATGCCCCGCGCGGGCCGGTCTATCTCGACGAGTTCCGGAACCCGGTGCACAACATCTACATCAAGAAGGTCGAGAAGAAGAAGATGTTCGGCTACGATAAGGACGAGCTGTGGAACACGGTGATCAAGACCTACCCGGCGGTCGGCCAGTTCTGGACGTACGGCAAGGAGGAGTTCCTCAAGCAGCCGGTCTACAGTCGCGAATTCCCCCCGTGCAAATATTGCGAGTGAGTGCAGCCGTGCCCCGGGCGCAGCGCAGCGCGAACCGGTGCGCTGCAGACCCGGGGTCCAGATCTCAAGGGAGACCTGGGTCCCGGATCAGCGGTGCACCGCTCCGGCATCGCCATCGCGCAACGCGCGATGGCGAGCCTGCGCGCTGCACCGCATCCGGGACACGCGACCGGTGAGAGCGTGATGCAGCCGGTCCTCGAGCTCAAAGGCCTGTGCAAGAGCTTCGGCGGCCTGCGCGCGGTGCGCGAGGTCGACCTCGCCGTGCTCCCCGGCGACCGCAAGGCCATCATCGGCCCGAACGGCGCCGGCAAGACGACCCTGTTCAACGTCATCACCGGCATCCTGCCGGCGACCTCCGGACACGTGCTGCTGTTCGGCCGCGACGTCACCGCGTGGCCGAGCCATCGCCGCACCGCGCTTGGCATGGCGCGCACGTTCCAGATCACCAGCCTGTTCCCGGGGCTGACCGTGCTCGACAACGTGCTGTTGGCGGTCGAGGGCTTGAGCCCGCGCAAATTCGTGATGTGGCGCCCGCTCTCCTCCTATGGCGACGCCTACGCCACGGCGCGCCGCCTGCTGGAGCACGCCGGTTTCCTCGACCGCCAGGACGTCGAGGTGCGGCACCTGTCGCACGGCGAGCAGCGCCAGCTCGAGATCGTGCTCGGCCTCGCCAGCGAGCCGAAAATCCTGCTGCTCGACGAGCCGGCCGCCGGCCTATCGTCCGGCGAATCCGCCGAGATGGCGAAATTCCTCGCACGGCTAGACCCGAACCTCGCCATCCTGCTCATCGAGCACGACATGGACGTGGTGTTCGACGTGGCGGCGCATATCTCCGTCCTGCATTTCGGCGAGGTGGTGGAGGCGGGCGCCACCGAGCAGATCCGGCGCAGCGAGAAGGTGCAGGAAATCTACCTGGGGACGGCGTGATCCATGGCGATCCTGGAAGTCGAGGACATCCACACGTTCTACGGCGACGCCTATGTGCTCCAGGGCCTGTCGCTCTCCCTCGAGCAGGGGCAGATCCTCGGCCTCCTCGGGCGCAACGGGGTCGGCAAGTCGACCTTGGTGAACTCGATCGTCGGCTTCAACCGGCCGCGCCGCGGACGCGTCCTCTTCAAGGGAACCGACATCACCCGCGTGTCCTCGTTCGAGACCATCCGCAGCGGCATGGGGCTGGTGCCGCAGGGCCGGCGCGTGTTTCCCTCGCTCAGCGTCGAGGAAAATCTGCTGGTCGCCGCGCGCGGGATCGACCGCCACGGCTGGACGCTGGCGCGCGTCTACGCGCTGTTTCCGCGGCTCAAGGAACGGCGCAGCCAGCGCGCCAAGACCCTGTCGGGCGGCGAGCAGCAGATGCTGGCGATCGGCCGCGGGCTGATGACCAATCCGGATTGCCTGATCATGGACGAGCCCTCCGAGGGCCTCGCGCCCATCATCATCCAGGGGGTGTGGGAGGCGATCGCCAAGCTCAAGGCGGAGGGCCTTTCCATCCTGCTGGTCGAGCAGAACGCCTCGCTGGCGCTCAAGCTCGTCGACTACGTGCACGTGATGAGCAAGGGCCAGGTGGTCTACTCCGCCCGCCCGGAGGAGCTGTGGGCCAACGACACCGTCAAGTCGAATTATCTGGGCATTTGATGAAGGGGGTGTCCCGGATGCGGTGCAGCGCGAAGAGGCCCGGTCGCGCCTTCGCGACGGGCCCTCGGAGCGGTGCACCGCTGATCCGGGACCCAGGTTGTCCATAAAACTCTGGACCCCGGGTCTGCAGCGCATCACTTCGTGCTGCGCTGCGCCCGGGGAACGCTACCGCCCCTTCTCCATCTCCTCCAACGCTGACCGCAGCTGATCGAGTTCGCCGCCGAAGGCGGCCCAGTCGCCGGCTTTGAGGCGCTCCAGGGCCCGCTGGTAATGCTCGAGCGCGCCGCGCGCGCCGGCGGCCGCGCCGCCCACCGGCGGACTTTTTTCGCGCGCGGTCCCGACGACTGAGGACGCCACGGCCGGCTCCTTGAACAGGGCGGCAAGCGCCTCGGCGAGGGTTTCCTCCATGACGACGCGGTCGCCATAGGCGGCGATCACCCGCTTGAGCTCGGGCAACTGCCCGCTCTCCGCGCGCAGATAGAGCGGCGACACGTAGAGGATCGAG
>Ga0137380_10001942_pt1 | contig 17250 bp, 13 predicted proteins | sample SagtaG_17_FD_104809 | JGI IMG/M metagenome (GOLD analysis project Ga0137380, IMG submission 104809) | Vadose zone soil microbial communities from Sagehorn Ranch, Mendocino, California, USA - Sage2_L_100_16 metaG | ecosystem: Environmental > Terrestrial > Soil > Vadose zone | place: USA...
AGACTGCTTGTTGCTGTCTGCAAACCACTGTCGTCGTGATAGCGAGCGATAAGTGCGTTCTGTGCATGTTTTATTTCACACCACCTCCTTCGGCAGCGAGGGCTTGGCAGACGCGCTGGTACTCCTGCTCCAAGCGGGTGACCAGTTCTGCCGCCCCCTGAACGGTCCCGTTCTTGCCGATGGTCTCCAATTCAGCACTGAGAGTGGCCATTGTGCGTGCTCCCAAGTTGTGACTGCTACCCTTGAGGTTGTGAGCGGCCCGTCGGAGCTGCTCGGGCTGCTCTTTGGCCACGGCTTCGCGCAGTATCTCCAAAAGCGGTGGCGTCTCGAACTGGAAGGCCTCGGCCAATTCCTGTACGATATCGGGCTCACCTTCCCCCTGGAATTGGCGGAGTTCGGACAGCACCGCCCGGTCAAGGGGCGGACCAGGCTCGACGTGCTTCTCAGCTTCCAAGCTGAGGGGAGCCGTTTTGACTGGCTTCAGAGGACTCGTTGGACGCCGGTGTAGGCGTGTCCATAATCCAACCCGCTCCAAAGCCTCCTGTAAGGCGTTGATCTGGATGGGCTTGGCGAGGTAATCATCCATGCCAGCGGCTAGACACTCCTCGCGGTCGCCCTGCATGGCATTGGCCGTCATGGCGACAATGCGCGGGCATTGCTCAGCAGGCCACTCCTCATGAATGGCACGGGAGGCTTCCAGGCCGTCCATTTCGGGCATCTGCACATCCATCAAAATCACGTCGTAGCTTTGGCGCTGCAAGGCTTGCAGGACTTCCAGACCGTTAGCGGCGACGTCGGCCCGGTAGCCCATGCGCTCTAACTGACGCACCGCCAGTTTCTGATTGACCGTGTTGTCTTCGGCCAGCAGGATACGGAGGGGCAATCGCTGACCCAGCATGGCATCGAACTGTGTGCCTTCCACCTCTGCCTGCTTGAGTACAGACTGTGCCTGCTCAGCAAAGATGGAGATCAGAGCATTGTAGAGTTGGGAGGGCTTAATTGGCTTGTGCAGAAAGGCTGCGAACTTGACACCCTCCGTGTCTATCTCGCGCTGACCCAGAGACGTTAACATGACGAGGGGTAGCGCCTGGGAGTTCTGGTCGCGTCGAATCTGCTTGGCGAGCATCATCCCATCCATGTCCGGCATCTGCATGTCGAGGATGGCAACATCGAAAGGAACACCTGCCTGCACTTGTGCAAGCGCCTCCGGGCCAGAAGCACACTCGTAGGGGAGCATGCCCCAGGGTTGGGTCTGCAACCTGAGGATGGCGCGATTGGTGGCGTTATCATCCACGATCAGGATGCGCTTCCCGGCGAGGTGGGGCTGGCTGGTCTCCAGATGCGGGTGCGGGCGAGCCGAAGCCGTTTGGGCGAGGATGGTGAAATGAAAAGTCGAGCCAACTCCTGGCTGACTTTCGACCCACATCGTCCCGCCCATCAGTTCGGCCAGGCGCTTGCTGATGGCCAGACCCAGTCCGGTTCCGCCGTAGCGGCGGGTCGTCGAGGCATCCACCTGGCTGAAGGACTTGAAGAGGCGAGCCATCCCTTCCTCTGAAATACCAAGGCCCGAATCCCGGACCGCAAAATGCAGTTCGGAGAACGGTAATCCCTCACCGTCCTGCTCATGCATCGTTGCAGCGGCATCCTTGCGCCTTACTTCAACGACGACTTCACCTTGTTGCGTGAACTTGACGGCATTGGAGAGCAGATTGACCAGAATCTGGCGCAAGCGCGTCACATCGCCATATATAGCTGCGGGAACCTGGTCGTCCAGCAGGTAGGCCAGGTCTAAGCCTTTCTCCGTGGCCCTGGTCGCCAGCAGGTCAAGGGCCGACTCCACGCACTCACGCAGGTCAAAGGGCTGCCGTTCCAGTTCGAGTTTGCCAGCTTCAATTTTGGAGAAGTCCAGAATGTCATTAATGATGGTCAACAACGCATCGCTGCTCGAGCGGACGGTTTCAGCGTACTCACTCTGCTCTAAGGTCAAGTCGGTGTCGAGCAGCAACCCCGTCATTCCAATGATGGCGTTCATCGGCGTGCGTATTTCGTGGCTCATCGTGGCCAGGAAGGCACTTTTCGCCTGGTTGGCTGCTTCGGCGGCAGCCCTGGCCTGCTCCAATGCTTCCATCGCCTGCTTGCGCTCGGTGATATCAAGATAGAGTCCAAAAAACCCGACCTTGCGATCTTCCAGCACCACGGGAGCGCCCAGCACTTCCACATCGACCAGGCTGTCATCTTTGCGCCGCCGCCGGGTCGTCGCTTGAATGATCTCTCCCTCTTGGGCGAGGGTACTGTAGGTGCTGGCTTCAGCACGATACTCTGGGGTGCTCACCAGATCATCGAGGTGGCAACCGCGGATCTCGGCCTGCCTGTAACCGAACAGCTGCTCAAAAGCCGGGTTGCAGGCCACAATCTGCTCGTCAATGTCCGTACTGACGACGGCGACCGGGCAAACATGCATCAGGGCCTCAAAATACTGCTTCTGACTGTGGGCCTCCTGGTACAAGCCGACATTGTCCCGTATGGTTAAAATCTGGCGCACCACGACTAATCCTACGACACCGATAGTAGCAAAAAGGAGCACCGGACGAATGGCCAGCTGGCCTTTATGAGAGGAGAGCATGTTGAGCACCAGGACGACAAAGAGGATGCCCAACAGCAGATAGGGGACAAGCTGTTCGGATCCGAAGATCACACGTTGGCTCTGTTGCCGTACACGTTGTTCGAGCAACGTTGCTGATGTTGCAGGGAGGAAGCGGCGGAGATAAGCGGCCAGTCCAATGATCAAGATCCCACAAGGCCAACCAGCCGAGATCAAGGTGCCTGCGACGTATGTTCCTGCATTCTCGAGCACGTTATAGAGAAAGTCGGAGGTGACAAAGAAGCATAACCCCAGTCCGACAACCAGCAGGCTAATCCGACGTGCGGTCGCCTGGTAGACGCGCCCCCGGCTACGCAGGAGTAAGAGGACCACGCAGGTGAGGAGAGGGATGTCGCTGGTAGGGTAGTAGAGCCCGAGGAATTTGGCCATCTGGTCCTCGGCCGAGGCCAGCGCCATGGACCCCAGGACCAAATACCAAGCGATGGCCAGCAGGGAGCCCATAGCGATCAGGCTATCGAGCAGCAGCATCAGTCGGCTGCGGCCTGAGCTGGGAGAGGGCTGCAAGAGCAGACCGAGAAATATCAGTGGAGGCAGACTGGAGTAACCAATATCAGCCAGTGAGGGGAAAGGACTTTGGCCGATGGCTGTATAATAGTGCCAGATGCAGTCGCCAAGGCCCCACATGAGACAGCCCAATCCAATGAGGATCCAGGCAAACCGCTCATGACTGAGCCAGGGTTCAGCATCCTCCTCACTGCGAAAAGGAAGAGCAACTGAAACAAGGACGAGGGTTCCACCGATCAAAGCAACAGCTGTTCCGAGGTAGAGTCCAAGGGGCAGGAGTGCCGGGCCTCCAAGATGAAAACCAAAGATGGCGATCACGATGAGCGCTAGCCCGATGCCGAAGCCAAGCACGAGACGGAGACACACCTTTGCTTGCATAAGCTCCTTCCTCAACTTTCTGGGACTGCTTCAGCTAGCCTACTTCTTTCTTGGTCCGCATAAGGATGTTATCGCCCACGACCAGGAGTGAGCTACTCTTGATGGAGGGAGGTTGATTGGTGATTGCTTCTGTTTTCATTTGGCTCATTACCCGCCTGCTCCTTCAGTTGGCGATATTTCCACCGGGCATCATACAGTTGAGTTTCTACAATAGAACGGCGTAACCAAATGGTGAGCAAACATGTCTACTGATCCTTGACTATGCGCAAGTATACCAGTTCAGGAGTGATAATACAAGAAGTATGAGGTTTTGATCTGGATGATTTAAAGTCTCCTCCATGACGACCGCAAGGGGCGTCACTACTATGTACGGGTGGGTACAGCGGCACAAGACGTAGTATAGTAGTGACGACCCTGGCGGTCGTCATGGCTACTATATACGGGTGGGTACAGCGGCACAAGACGTAGTATAGTAGTGACGCCCCTGGCGGGCGTCATGGCGAGGTATCATCTGTCATCGCAAAGCAGCGGTTTTAAACTTCTTTTTCTCGCCCGCCAGTTGCCACGCTGCTTGCACGCATTGCTTGAGCAGCATGACATTGGTGAGCGGCCCGACGCCGCCCGGTACAGGTGTGATCGCCCCGGCAATTTCACGCACGGATGCAAAATCGACATCGCCCACAATGCCGCCATCGGGCAGCGCGTTGATGCCCACGTCGATGACGACCGCTCCGGGCTTGACCATCTCATCCGTCACCATCCTGGCGCGGCCAGCCGCCGCTACCAGCACATCCGCCTGGCGCGTCAAAGCCGCTAGATTCGTGGTACACGAGTGGCAGATCGTCACCGTCGCGTTTTTCTGTAAGAGCATCATACCCAGCGGCTTTCCCACCACGTTGCTGCGACTGATCACTACCACTCGCCTTCCCTCAAGCGGCGTATGCGTGCGCTCGAGAATCTCCATCACCGCAGCCGCCGTCGAAGGCAGGAAACTGGGCAGACCGAGGAAGAGATTCCCGGCGCTGCGCGTACTGATGCCATCGATATCCTTACTGGAAGAGATCGTAGCAACCACCATCCTTTGTGACAGGTGTGCCGGAAGCGGCATCTGCACAATAATACCGTGTACGGCCTGATCATTGTTCAACTGCACCAGCAGTGCCCGCAATTCATCGGCTGACGTATTCACCGCTAATTGTTCGAGGCGAGCATTGATGCCCACATCCTCGGCCATGCGCAGGATCGCCTTACTATAGACCCCAGAAGCCGCGTCACCCCCTACACGCACGATTCCCAGGCCAGGAGCCTGCCCCTGTTTCTCCACATAGCGGCGCACCTCGCCGCGCAACTCCGCCTTAATCTCCGCGCTCATAGCCCGTCCATCCAGAATCTCTGCTGTCATGCTCGCTCTCCCACCATAGTTGGCACGTGCTGGTTGCTCACCGTAATGCCATCCAGTGTCCTGCCCAGCCACGAACTCAACACGTCCACCAGTTCTGTATCTTTCATCACCTGCAAATTGACGCGCACCATCCAGGAAGCTCCCGCTCCCGCGCTCGAAGCCAGCATCGTCCCTCTTGGGATAAGGCAGGAGCCCTTTGTACACAAAGTTCTTGCGTGCCATATGATAACTTTGATCTGCTCCAAAGAAATTCATCCACATACGCTGCAATTCTTCATTCCGATAGGCTTGCAACGGCTTCCTTTCTTCATCGTTCTTCCGTGTTTGACGCTTTTCCTCCAACATGGACTCGTAGCGGTGACTGCTAGCAAGCTCTTGCGCCACCTTTCTGATATGCTCACGGAAGCTGGCTGCATCCTCCTCAAAGGCCTCATCAATTAACCCAATCTGTTGCGCCGTTCTGCTACTTATCGGCAGCAGTGCTTCTGTCAGTTCTTGCGCCTTTTCTCCTCCTACCCGTTTCGGTAATAAGTAGGTCCAGTATTCCGATCCATACAGATTGCCCATCCCTTTATAATGGGGATTGAGCACAAGCCCTTTTCTGGCATAGACAAAATCTGCCGCCAGTGCCAGGATCACTCCCCCTGCCCCTGCATTCCCTTGCAAGGCAGAGATCACCAGATGGGAGTCGGTAGTGATGAGTTCCCGTACAAGATCATTCATGGCCTGGATGTTGCGCTAGGACTCGTGCGCCGGGTCATCAGCAGCTTCAATCATGTTCAGATGAATACCATTTGACCAGAAGTCAGTACCGCCCATCAGCACAATCACTTTGGTGGGTCGCTGACGTACAAGCAGAAAAGCTTCTCTCAGCCGCTCACATTGGTCGGTACTCATGGCTCCATTGTAAAAATCAAAATGGAGGTAACCAACTGCCTGCCTTTCCTCATACCAGATTTCACGGTAGGTCCGTCCGTCGTACGCTTGATCTACCGCTAAAGGAGCTTCCGGGACCTGGGCCAGACAGTCGCCAAGCACATGAGTCGCCGGTAGCTTGAAGGACGGCTGTCCATCGGTGCCTTTTTGCTTCAGATGCGTGATCCAAATGGCACCATCACCTGTTGCTCGGCAGATCGCTCCATCGCGTTTGGCAATGATCTCACCAGGTGTCCCTCTGAGCACATCTTCTTCATGGGCCCCATACAGATAGCACGGTATGCCCAGCACCGTATCTAAGATGCCTGGAAAGCTATCCGCACACCGGATCTTCCTGAGAATAGAGGCGCTCGGTTCTGACCAGTCAATGGCACGATCAGCTTGCTTTATGGAGGCTTGCAAACGGCCTTTGACATCTTCCCTGCTATAATCCAGGGGTTCTGGTACAAAGGTTTTGCTCTCAAATTTTGCTATCGTTTCTAACAGTCCTTGGATGGCTGCTTCCGTGACCTCGTGTCGATAGAGGTGACTTTTACTCCCTCCTCTCATGGCGAAGGTACGAGATACCCAGATAGCTCCAGCGTCCATTTCAGCGTCTGCTTGCAAGAGGGTGACGCCCCATTCCTCGTACCCATTAAGGATGGCCCAGTCCAAGGAAGATGGCCCTCGGTCTCCTTTGATTCCTGGATGGACGATGATACAGGTATAGTGTTGCCAGATGGAGGCAGGGATTACTTTTTTTAACATAGGAGCAACGATCAGATCGGGGTGTTCACGCTCGACCGCTTCGAGCATCACTTCTTCGCTTGAGGCGATGACCACAACGACCGTATGGCCGCGATCGACCAGTTCCACAAAAGCACGCTGACTTAAGCTATTATGAGCAGTAGTGAAGAAGACTATTTTCATTGGATATCACCTTTAATCTTTTTTATGTTAATACGCCAGAACAGATAGCTTTTAGCCCATAAGTTCCCAGTTGTAAGAAGGGGTTGAGGAACCGCCTACGACTCGAACTCTCCACTCATTGAAGCTCTCTCTCATTTTTAAGCTGCATAAAGAACACTGTCCTGCAAGAAGGAGACGATCTGCTCCGCAACATCGATAGCGACCTGGACCTGTGCCTCTTGCGTTGAGGCTCCCAGGTGCGGCGTGGCGATCACGCGTGGGTCAGCCAGGAGTTGTTGTAACACAGCGTCATCGCGTATGGGTTCCTGGCTGAAGACATCGAGTGCGACTCCCGCCAGGCGATTCTCGTTGAGGGCATGGAGCAGTGCCTCTTCGTTGATCAAGCCGCCGCGTGCACAGTTGATGAGACGCGCTCCAGGTTTGAGCAAGCTCAGTGATGAGGAGCACTATTTCGATTCATGCGCTTCTGCCACTCCAGGCTGTCAAACCCATCGCGACTATCGAAGCCCCAGCGGTTTGCAGCAAGGGCGAGAGCAAGCAGCAGAACGAGGAAGATGATGAACGTGAGCATGATGGTTTTCCTTTCTGTCCGCATCGAGTAGGCTCTTCGCCATACTCCACCGGGACCCGTGTCGTATCATTCTTTGTCTGTTCACCCGCGTGAACGTGTTTCTGCTCTTAGTCTACCTGGAGAGAGCTGGGTGCGCATCGTATGAACTGATGACATAAGCGGACGGCTCAGATATCATTAGAATGTATGAGGCAAGTGGTAATTGGGCTCAATGATCGAACGGAAATCCTGGGCTGAGGGCCAAGACATTTCAAAGAAGACGTGTTGCCAGTCAAACGAAGCCGACCAGCAGTGTCATCCTTCGCTCGCGCTCAGGATGACAAAGCGAGATGATCTCCTCTTTGAAATGTATTGGGCTGAATGTTCGACACACGAGCTGTCCACGCTCACTTTTGTCCGAACATTCAGCCCAATTATCAGGTCCTGCACGCCATTTGAAATGGCTCATCACATTCCCCCTCACAGGAGCCGTGTCGCAAAGATGACCATGTGATCAGGAACCAACCACTCTCGTTGGGCCTGATGCAATCGAGCAGCAGCATACTCTCATTGAGGCTCGATGACCTAGGGCAAAGGCTCCTGGGGGTGCTCAAAACTCTGAGCAGCAGACCCTGCTGGCGGTATTTCTTCCACTATTGGCGTCCTAATGGGAGCACCCGGCGCGATATTGAGAGCCACTTGCTGCCTCCTAGTGAAGGCCCTCAGAACGAGGGAGACGATGAGTCCACCAATGGCGAGGATGAGGCCCACAATCAGCAATGCCAAGCCGAGACCCTGATTGGTTTTGACTGCGTTTGAGCTTCCGCCAGACTGCGTCTGGAGATACTGCGCATATGAGGTTGAGGTAAAAACTTGCGGATTTTGAGCATTGTTATCGGAAACGGTTATCTGAGCAAGCTGATAACCCATGCCTTGCAAGTAACCACGGCCTGTATTTTCGTTAATGGTAATCGGGTTGTCCGACCTGTATATGATAATAGTGTTCTTCCCGATAAAACCTGTCAAAGAGTCAAAGGTCAAAGAGACATCCGTGCCCTTCCAGTAATAAATTGATTTGCTATTCTCCAGTACTATGTAGCCCGTGTCGATGGAACCAAAGCCGGTTCCTGATGTTGTACTAATAAACACGATGGTTCCACTCGTACGCTGATACGTCGCGGGATGCGAGCTTTGCGGTGCCGTGGTGCGTGTCGGAGAGGCAAACATGAGTACGCCACCACCAATGGCCAACACCAGACCAACCACGGCCAAAACCCAGAACAACGAGAGTGAGAGGGAGCGCCCCCTGGGAGCGAATGTATCTGGAAGTACTGGGGGGGGATGCGGCACGAATGGCGGTTGTAGGCTAGGTGAGGGCTGATTCGCAGATTGGATAGGCCGAATTTGGTTGTCTCCGGGGTATCCGGTGATCGGTCGTTCATTTGGCAACTGAGATGCATCTTCTGGCGATGTTGTCATTGTCCTCTCCTCTCTCTGCGGGATATCTTAGATGGATACTCTCTTCCTTTAGATAGAATCGTATCATAACAATGGTATGAGCAGGGAAAAGGGCATTCCATCCTATTCTTGTCAGGGAATGGAGTTCCATTTCTTAAACAATTATCGCAGAAGTACAGTAAAAGGGTAAGAAGAAGAGGGTAATGATCCGGTTAAGATATGGTTGTGATTTTCTTCTCAGGGTATCATGATTCGGCTTTGTCGCTTTAATGGACAAGCAGGCAAATGGGGTATCACTATGAAGTAGGCCGCCGGCGAGTTACCATAAACTATGGAGGAAACCTATCTAGGTAAAGATCTGCTGCGCAAGCCAATCAACGTCTGCTCATTCCTGTATGGACAACAGCAATTCACGGAAAGTCCAACAGAGCCCGAAATAGCCGATGATTCTGACAAATGACAGCAATGAGTCTTGTGTCACTAGTAGAGTTCCAGATAAGCAAGTGGGCTTGGTTTCCAGTAGTGAAAACAGTGTGCAGGCTAGCCGAGTACAAATCTTTACATCAACTCCCACACCTTCGCATTGCTGAACACGGCTTCGGTTGGAGAATCACTGGTGCTTATAGCGGTTATCCCGATGGAACCGGCCCAGGTTCCGTTGGCTCTCCCACTCACGACAAACTGCTTGTTGACGTATATATCGATCTTGTGGTCATGCGCCACTACGGCGATGAGATTAGGCTGATTCAGACCAGTGGTGATAGCCGCACTGAAAGAGTTTGAGACAACATCGGTGCCAAGCTGATAAGAACCATTAGCGGCGATGAGGAAGCTGTAGTAGCCATTTGGTAAACCGTTGACAAGTGGGGCACGAAAAATGATTCCGGCAAAGCCGCCCTGAACAATCGTCATATGCACCTCATAAGCGAAATTGTAGAAATCGGTGTTGGTAGCAAAACAAAAAGTTTGCTGTCCTATAGGCGCGGTGCTGTGCAAGGCTCCTCCGGTGAACGTACAACCGCTCCAACCACCCGAGCCAGTATCGCTCAGCGAATCGTTAAGTGCTACTACTCCTTTATAGGAGCCGTAAGGGATGGCAGTAGCACGGGCAATAGTCGTGGCAGTGGCATAAGCAAGGGCGGTGGCTGTATTCATGCTAGCAGTAGCCTCTTGAGAGATGACGCTAGCGGTGGCATTAGTATGGGCAGTAGCTCTGCTCTGAACGCTAGCGGTGGCACTAGCATGCTCATTGACTATCTGGTTCGACCTTACGACATAAAAGAGTCCAGTGCTTCCTGCTATGACAAGCAAAACGATTGCAATGAGCAAGATACCTTGCCGAGGGGAAAGGCTCCGACGGGGTTGCGGAAGCATATTAGCAACAGGATCTGGTTGCATAGTTGTCACCTCACAGTTGGTTAATAAGCGAAAAAGAAAAGGGAGAATTATGGTAAAGCCTTTCAACAGACTCTAAGAAGAAAAAACGCGAAAAAACCAAGTTTCAATCTGATGCAAGGCCACGGAACTATAAACATTCTACTTTAGTCTCAGCCATTTGACAAGAGTATTTCGCGGATGATGAGGTACATGGTATTGATTTATTTAACTTTGTCATGTTACAGTTGTGTATAGAGATACGTACTTGTACAATCATCTCTCCTATATCCAGAATGGAGGGCATCATGTTCAACACAAATCCAGATGAAGAGGATGCTTCTTTTGTTGAAAATATCCCCGAATCGTCGTCTACCCCCACGGATGAACCTATCGAACCGGTCTCACAGCCTACTGTCTCTCACGAACAGGTACCTGTAGAGTTATCATCTATCACAGATCAAGAGGTCGTCTCTCTCGCAAACTCTTCAACGATCACTCTTCCTGTAGAAGAGGATCAACTGATGCAGACAGAGTCCCCACCTCCCTCTGCCGGTCTATCTATGCCTGCAGAGCCGATTACAGACACTGAAGCGGATACTTCCGCTCCAGGTCAACTCCCGGCAATTCCCAGCGTTCAGACCCCGTTATGGAGAAGCAGTCCCCCTGTTTGGACACGCAGGCCAAAGCCGAACAAGAGGCTCATGACCATTGGTGCAATTATTCTCGCCCTGCTTCTCGTTGTTGGCGCTCTATTTCCGCTTGTGTCCTACCTCTTTACTATTATTCCTGCCAACTCTGCTACCGTAACGATTACGCCTATGAGTAAACATTTGAGCAAGTTCTATAATATTTTTGCTTTGCCTGGAGCACTCGGTGGTTCTCAATATCAAGTGGAGGCGCGTGTGATATCCTCTACGGCACAGTCTCAATCCACAACAGTGAGGGCAACTGGTACAAAACATCTTCCGGCTGCCCAGGCAACAGGTCAACTGACCTTTTCTGGAGCTTCAGACACACGAGTTATCTTTGCTGGCACGACTATTTCGGGGTACAGTGGAGTGCAGCTCGCTCTCAGCGCAGATGTTTTCGTCTCTCCTAATAATACTTCAACTGTGTCTGCTCATGCCGTGAAGGCCGGGCCAGATGGCAACATCCCGGCTTTTGACGTCAATAGTACTTACATTGTCATCCCTCTTGGGGGTGGAGGTTCTAGTTTCACCGTATATGTGCAAAATACCCAGCCATTCACAGGTGGGCATAATGTAGAAGATGTCACGGTTGTGCAGCAGAGCGACCTTGATAAGGTCGCCACCCCACTGGAGCCTACTTTGACGGATAAGGCCCAGGCAGAGGTGCAGTCACAAATTGGGAGTACTGAGCATCTGGTCAGCCCAATTGTATGTATGCCTCATGTGACATCCAACTATCAAGTTGATAGTCCTGCAACAAATGTCACCATCAAGGTTGCGGTAACATGTCAAGGTGAGGTCTACGATCAACCCACTGTTCAGGCGATGGCGGCAGATTTGCTCAAGCAAGAAGCCCTTTCTACCCTGGGAGCTAACTATGCATTGATTGGCAATCTCGTGACGGGTGCGCCCGAAGTGATCTCCATAGATGATCAGACTGGATTTGCCTCTTTGAGCATTAAGACAGAAGGTATCTGGGTTTTCCAGTTCGGTGCCATCCAGAAACAGAACCTGGCTAAACTCCTTGCTGGCAAGGCTCAGCAGGATGCCAGGAAACTCTTGTTAAAGCAAGTAGGTGTATCCAGGGCCATTATCAAGACAGATGGTATTTTTGGTAATGCCTTTCCTACATCCATTGCTGATATCAAGTTTGTAGTGTTAAACGTCCCCTGTTTGTAGGCTAAAGAGAGGGAAAATATACATGAGTCATCCCGAATTTGAAACGGCATGCGCCGCAGGCGCATCACAGCATAGGCGACTCTTACACGAGGTGGTGCTCGACCGCATAGCGGGTGGCTGCGCTGCGGGAATTGACCCGCAGCTTATTGAAGATGGAAGCCACATGCGTGTTGACGGTCGGCAAGCTCACCACCAGTCGTTCGGCAATCTGAGCATTGGTCAATCCTTCGGTCAATAAGCGCAACACCTCGCGTTCTCGCCTGGTCAGTCCAGCAGGTGCGGGCGCGGAAGGCTGCACCGCGGAGGATTGGGGAATCAGAGAAATCTGTGAAGTTCTGGGTTCCTGTGTGGCAAGAGCTTGCTCTGGCGTCATACTGCGTCCCTCGGCCCAGGCGTGGCCAAGGGCCTGCTCACCGAGCTTTGCGCGCGCCAGAGTAATGGCTTGCTCATAGCTGGCGCAGTGGACCGGGTGCATGGGCGCACCGATGGCCTCGCGCAGCGCTTCCGCTGCTCCCCAGAGCCGTACCGCTTGACGAGGCTCTCCCTGTCCTGCCTCCAGGGCTGCCAGGCCCTCCAGGCTTGCTGCAACGCTCTCTTTGTAGACATTGCACTCGAACAGCAGGGTCAGAATCTCCTGGTACAGGTGACGCGCTGAGGCCGCATCGCCCTGCAAGGTCAAGAGCCGTGCGAGGCCGAGCGCTAGATGGACGGCATCCGTCTCCACCCCCGTCTGCTTGCCGATCGCCAGGCTCTCTTCGAGCAAGGGACGTGCCGCCGCCAGCGCGCCCTGCTCCAGGTGGATGAGTCCCAGCAGACCGAGCGGATAGACGCTGAAGGGGGTGTCGCCCCGTTCCCGAAAGTGGGTCAGGCTCTGCTTGGCCAACTGCTGGGCGACCGCCTGGTCCTGCTGCGAGACAAAGAGCAGGCGCGCCAGCAGGTAGCGCACCCAGCTAAGGCGCTGCGTATCGCCCAACTCCTGGTAGAGCAGCAGGCTCTCCTCCAGGAGTGCACGGGCCTGTTCGTACTGTCCCTCTTCGATGGCGGCGCGTGCCCATTCGGTATAGCACTGACCCTGCCTCCAGCGGTTGCCTAGCGCCTGGAAGCGGATTGCCGCCTCCTCCAACTGGGCATGGGCCAGGGCAAACTGGCTTCTGATGCGGGCGATACCGCCCAGTCGAGATAGGCTGTGGGCTATGCCCACGGGCTCGCCCAACTCCTGGTAGAGCGCCAGACTCTCCTCCGCCAGCCGCTCGAGCGGCAGGTTCCGTGCATAGATGAATGCCAGTTCTGCTGCCTCATGCAGAGCCCTGGCCCGCAGTGCTGCTCCCCCACCCGCCCGCTCTGCTAGCGCCTGCATCAGAAAGCTCAGTCCTTCTCTCCCAGAGCCACGGACATGCCAGAACCAGGACAGGGCAACACACAAGCGCAGGGCCAACTCGACCTGTCTCTCTCCCTTCTGTGTGCCTGCCTGCATATGTGCTGCTCCAGGAGAAAGCTGAGCGCCGCCCGCAGGTTCTCCTGTTCGCGTTCCAGCAGTTCAACCCAGCGGGCCTGCTCGGCCCCACGCCACTGGGGGGCAGCTTCCTGGGCGACGTGAGGCATCAAGGCATGGAAGTGAGACGGCCAAACGGCCCCGCGCAAGTGGGGCGCGGCCTTTTCGGCGAGTGCCAGGTAATACTCGGCATGCGCGGTTCGGGTCGCCTCCAGCTCCCCACAGCTCTCCAGGCACTCCAGCCCATACTCCTGGAGCGTCTCCAGCAGCATGAGGCGCGCTTCCTCTCCCTCTTGCCCTATCTGTTGCAGCAAGCTCTTGTCCAGGAGCGAGGCGACTCCATCTAACACTCGTCCTGCTCCATCGTCACGCTCACCGCACACCGCCTCGACCGCTTCTAAGGTGCAGCCCCCAACGAACACGGACAGCCGCCGGAAGAGGCGCTGCTCAGAGGTATCTAACAACCGGTAACTCCATACGATGGTGTTGCGCAGCGTCTGTTGTCGCGCTGGCACATCTTGCGCTCTGCTCGTCAAGACCTCAAGCCGATGCCCGAGTCGTGCCAGCAGCGCCTGGGGTGGCAGCAGTTTGATACGGGCCGCTGCTAGCTCAATGGCCAGGGGCAAGCCGTCCAGGTGTACACACATCTCGGCAATGGCATGGGCGTTGGCTGCGGTCAACTCGAATGTGGGCATGATAGCCTGGGCGCGTTGCAGGAAGAGGGCGATGGCCGCATAGTCTGGGAGCACCTCAGGTTCAGGAAGTTGCTTGAGGTTGGGCAGCGCCAGCGGCGGGACGGGAAACTCCTGTTCGCCCTGCACGTGCAGGGCCGCACGGCTCGTGACCAGCAGCTTCAAGCCCGGGCAAGCGGCCAACAGCTCCGTCAGCTGGGGAGCTGCTGGTAGGACTTGCTCGAAGTTGTCGAGCAAGAGCAGCAACTGTTTGTCCAGCAGAACGGCTTGCAGCAGGGCGAGGAACGATCCCGCTCCGCCCTCTTTGAGGCTAAGTGCCTGTGCAATGGTGGGTATGACCAGGTCGGGGTCCCTGATGGGAGCGAGCGGGACGGAAGAGACACCATCAGCAAAGTCCTCCACGAGAGCAGTGGCCACCTGGAGGGCCAGACGGGTTTTGCCGACCCCGCCGGTGCCGGTGAGGGTGAGCAGGCGCACCTGGGAGCGGCGCAGGAGACGACAGGCGGCTGCCACTTCCTGCTGCCGCCCGATGAGCGGGGTCAGCTAGGTTGGCAGGTGATGGGTTGGAGTCTTCTTGGGCTCGCTTGGCTCTCGTGCAGGCAGGATGTAGATGTTGTCTTGCATAGCCGATTCTTCCCCACTGCGCCTTGCTCACGGTGTACAGAGCTTACTTGTTTCAACAACCAGGGCTGTATTGATGTGCATGCGAGCACCCAACAGGGACGAGTCCTCTCACTCCTCTGCCAGGACTTGGGCTATGTCGTTTCACACATCCCCTCGATGCAACAATGGTATACATATCCACATTCATTCAGAACGGTTCGCTCTCTATTATATCCTATTTTCTAATGATGTGTTCAGATTGAATGGAGGTATTTCACGTTTCGAAACGTTTCACGTGATGGAAGACCAGAGCACATGTGTAGAACTACCCATTTGCAGAGGGATGTCAGTTCTGCAGGATTTGAATGCCTCAAGTATTGCCTGGAGCTCTGTCCAGAGTTGTTGGATAAGCTGTTCAGTACTCCCCAGATTACCAATGGCGATGCGTATGGTATACATGCCGTTCAGCCTGGTATGTGAAAGGAAAAAGCGACCTCCTGCATTCAGGCAGTGCATCAGGCCTTTATTCAAGGCTTCGAGCCTCTCCTCGTCGTTCGTGCCTTTCGGATGGGCGCGAAAACACACCACACTGAAAGGGGTCGGGGCCAGACGCTCGAAATCGGGCGAGGCATCAATCCACTGGGCGAGGCATTGGGCCAAGCGTATGTGCTCCCGGATGCGCGTTGTCAGGCCCTCCTGCCCGAAATAGCGTAAGGTCATCCAGAGTTTTAACGCCAGGAAGCGATGAGAGAGTGCGGCCCCGTAATCCATGAAGTTGACCACGTCCTCCTCTTGGCCGTGCTGAGGTGTGCGCAGGTATTCGGGTATCAGGCTGAAGGCCGCTTTGACCTGCTCTGGACGGCGCGTAAAGAGTACACTGCCGCCCTGGGTCGTGAATAGCCATTTATAAGGATTGATAGAGAGACTATGAGCACGCTCGCATCCGGCGAGGACCCAACGCATTTCCGGCACAACGACAGCCGCTCCGCCATACGCGGCATCGACATGCAGCCAGAGGCCGTAGCGTTCGTATACATCAGCGATCTGTGCTACCGGATCAACGCTGGTGGCTGAGGTGGTGCCTACGGTGGCGACAACAGCAAACGGACGCCAACCAGCGGCGAGATCCTCTTGAATGGCACGTTCGAGTTCCGCGACATCCATGCGAAATGCGCTATCCACCCCAATTTTACGCAGGCCCGCCTGACCAATGCCCAGCATGATACCTGCCTTCTCAATAGAGGAATGGGCTTCCTGGGAGGCATAGAAACGTAGAGGTGGCAGTTCGGGGCGTCCAGTCATGCCCTGCTCACGAATGTGTAGATCAGGAATCGCTTCGCGTGCTGCGGCCAGAGCAGAGATGGCTCCGCCACCAGAGGAGGAATCGTGCAGGAAGACTCCTTCTAGATTCTAGAACTTCTAACAGCGACGGAAGATGTGGAGTTCATTGATTTGGCCTCTGTCTGGTCTTGCCCATTACGCCGCTTGTAATACGAGCAACTTGGATTTCACCTCAGAAACGAGAGAAACAGGCACGAAGTACTCGTGCCCCATCAGTTCTTGCAAGATCGAAAGCGGCAACAGATCCGGCTGGATCGGGAATTGTGTCCGATGGGCGGCAACCGCCTCGATCTTCTGCTGGATATAGGGGCTTATATCCATGCAGGTTATCTCTTCCATGACCTGCTCCTCGTCCTGCTCAGCAACTTCTGCGCTCCCGGTGAGGTGAGCCTCCTCTCCTCGCCCAAGGAAGGCCGTCGGCGCTTCTGGGGAGAAGACCAGGCAGGTCACAGGATCAGCGGCAACCACATGTGCATTGCATGGCTTTCGATAGGCCAGCCCCTCTTCTCCAAAGAAGGAGCCAGGCCCCAGTCGTGCCAGAAGCTGCTGGGTGCCCTCAGCCGTCTCTCGAAGGACAGCTGCTGTTCCCGAAAGGATCAGGTACAGGCTGTTGGCCACCTCGCCTTGCTCGATGATGGAAAAGCCTGCCGGATACCAGTTGACATCGAAATAATCTCGACTGTAGTGTAATAAGCTCGCTTCCTCGCAGAGGAGCAACAGGGTATAGGCAAAATCCACGCTTCCCTGGAAGCGCTTCTCCATCTGGATGAGCCATTGCGCTAACTGCTTGAGCAGCAACTGGCGCTTGGGCGGGAAGTGGCTGTGGTAGAGCTGATCTGGTCGATGAGGGGTCAGACCTGCTGCCAGCTGCGCTGGGAATTGTGTGGGGTCGCCACTGCGTCTGCAAGCGGCGGTCGTGGCCGTGCTAATGGCGATGTGATCGGGATGGCCATAGCCGCCATCAGGTCCAAAGGTAATGACCACGTCAGGGCGGAAGCGGCGAATAAGTTTCACTATGTCCCTGGTGAGTCTTTCCTGGTCAACATCCTTGAGTGTCCCGTCGGCGTAGTCCAGGCAC
>Ga0137380_10001951_pt1 | contig 17229 bp, 17 predicted proteins | sample SagtaG_17_FD_104809 | JGI IMG/M metagenome (GOLD analysis project Ga0137380, IMG submission 104809) | Vadose zone soil microbial communities from Sagehorn Ranch, Mendocino, California, USA - Sage2_L_100_16 metaG | ecosystem: Environmental > Terrestrial > Soil > Vadose zone | place: USA...
ACAGCCAACAGGGCCATGAATACTTGCAGTTTCCAGATTGCGTGAGAATAAAAGGCAGTAGCAGCAGCCGCGTCTGGTGCCGCTCCTGCGGCGCTCTTCAGATAGAAGGCTAGAATGTCACCGCGGAGAAAGGCCATTATCAAAATGCCTGTCATGCTTGCAAGAAGGGCGATCACGCACACGCTCTTCAAAAGGGCATTGCAACTGACTTCCGCGAGGGTCCGGTCAGTCCAGAACGTGGCTACACAGGCGACGCCAAAGCAAAGAACCCAGGCCTCCCAGCCTAAGCCGAACGGAGCGATGGCAAGATGAGCGAAGAAAATTCCAGCGAGAATCAAGGTGAGTGCGAAGCCCCGGTAATACCAGCGCTTGTGGCCGGTGTTCGGCGAATCGTCACCCGGAGCGAGTCTCAGTGTTTCGAGAAGCTCCGTCCGCCGTCTAAATAGACAGTCATAGCGCGCCTTGAGCGCGGTGATTTCCGATAGATTGGATTTCTCGCGCCGGGTCTTTTCCCAAGCAATGACTTCGTGCGCTTGGTCCTTCGCTTTGTCGAAGGCATCCTGACCAAGTTGGTGGGCTAGCGCTTCAAGAAGAATCTCCGATGTGTGTGTTCCGTTTGAGTTCGAGTTCATGCGCGTCTCCTCGTGGATCTCGCCTTTTGACGGTAGGCCCGCATATAGTTGCGGTAATATGCGCGGCGCTCTTCGTCAGTTTTGTGCTTCCAATTGTCGAGCCAGTACGGTTGGCCGAGTTGGTTCCAAATCCGACGTTGACGGCGCTTCCAAATTGCGCTCGCGTTTGCACCACAAGGGACGCAGTATTTCTTGCGGGTGGGAGAAACGATACGAATTCGACAGTTAGAACAGAGCATGGCGCCCCTCCGGGTCGAAAGACCCCTGGGCACATCAGTTAAGGTTCAATTTGCTCTGAAAAATCTGTCGAAAATATGAGGTTCGATAGGACGAACCGAATGAAACCAGTTTGGGTGAGTCTATGGCGGAAGTCAATACTGTTAAAAGGAAAAAAGAGCCCATCACATCGATGGGCTCTTGAAATGGTTCGCTCGCGCCTCAAGGCGAGAGCGAAACTAGACGGAACCTCCTATCCAGTCTTCCCTGTCTGCTCCTCCCCAGTCGTCGTCATCCCAGGGATTTGTTTCGTTGGAGCTCTGACGCTGCTCAAAATCGGTTAACAGGATACCGACTTCGCGGGCGTGGTCGTCCACCCAACGTCGGCAGTTGTGGGGGCACTGTTCAAGGTGATGGTCGAACGCTTCCATCATCTCGGGCTCCAAAGCCTTGTGATAGTAGAGACTGGCGAGCAGTTCCACGCTCTCGCAGTCTACGGTGAGGCAGGTCGCCATGTGAAACCTCCTTATTAACTACCTATGTCTATTATATTACAGTATGTATCTATTGTCAACGGGTGGCCACATGCTTCTGGCACCTAGAACCTCGATTTCCGTGCCTCACGCTCTCTACGTTCATTCATTCCCGCCGCCAATTTAGACACATCAAATTTGTCCATCTGCAATACGTCTTCCATTCGGACCCACTGGCCCTTCAGATGCTCCAGCTGGGGTTTGACCAGTTGGTTCTCGAAGAACCAGTATTGGTACTGAATTCCACGTAATTCATTCAAGCGGTCCAATACCTCTAGATAACCTGCATCTCCTGAGACAATGATGTAGAAGGGGGTTTTCTTCTGTGCTGCCGCGATCTGTGTAATTTGTGCGAAGATTTCATGGTCTACGGCTTGCGACTGTTTCCCTGGGGCGACGCGTGCCCTGTCCGGCTTGATACGAAATTCGCCGTAAACCTCGTCGTGCGCGTGAGGGAAATGTCTTCCCCAGTACGCGTATGCACGACAAAAGTTGAACTCCCGCACGCCAACGTATGTTTCCCACCCATATTGCAATTGTTGAACTACATGGCGCATCAAAAGCCTGTGCTCCTCCTGGTATGCCCCGAGCTTGACCATGTACATCGGTCTTCCTTTGTCAGAGCCGTCTGGTTTTGGTCGGCGAAGTTTTTCGTACGCAAACATATTGAATTCCAGGCTATCGTCACGATGATTACGGAGGGCTGTCCATTTGTCGAAAATCCAGTCATAGAGGGCGGAGAAAAAGTTCTCGTGGTCGACCAGAAAAGCAAAATAAAAACACTCTTTGCGACTGGCTATATCTACGGCAAGAGGTGAAATCGGGAGCGCAGCTCGGGTGGAAAGAACGATGCCTTCAACTCTATCGAGCGCCGTTCCTACACTTATATCCGCTCCCGCTATATCATTGCCTTCTGCAAAATCTTTGTGGGGTCCCGACAAATATTCCCGGCGAACTTCCGCAATTTCGTCTAATGCTCTTCCGAAATGCACAAACTTCTCGGCCGCAAGCATACTTACCGCTGCCCTGCTCAGTTCGCGCCCGATTCGCGACAGGGAACATACCTCCTCGAATTCCATGAACGTAAACAGTTGCATGAATCTTATTGCCTCACGTCCCATTGAGCCGAAAGCTTCCAGCAGCATCCTCGGTAAGAATTGTTTGAGGTCAAGCATCGCTTTTCGCAGATTGACGTTAAGTTGCTCCATCCGTTCACGAGCCTCTGGACTGTCCCACTTCTCATCTGTGTCCCATGTACCGATATCCTCAAAAAGGTTGTCGATCTCTTCAATGAGAGCTCCAGGAGCGACACTCAAGAGGACCGACAGGTGTGTGTGTAGGCACTCGATTGGGAGTTGAATCGAAAGGTGACGGTTCCAAGCTTGCGTAGGGATATGTGCCGCGAGGAGAGCTCTGCATACCTCTTTCCGGTCTGCACCGTTGTCCGGAAGAAGTGAGTTCCGATCCCAGCAGCGCTCCAGGAATAAGAACCACAGGCCATAGTCAGACTTCGAGGGACACGCACTTTCGCCACAGTAGAGCAGCAAGGCATCCCTCATGAGTAGCGTAGCTTGAGGCGGGCACTTCCGATCTTCCAGTTGGGCACGAAGAAACCGAATACATTTAAGCAAGCGTTCCAGCTTTTCCTGCCGATCATTCGTCAACAAGTTAGTCCAGCTGTAATCCTGCTCACGCGGTTTGGAACGGGTTTGCCAGTTCACAAGATACGACTCACCAGGACCCGCTGCTTCCCGTAAAAGCGAGCTCCACTCTCCGATAACCTCACGACACTCATCTAACGAACTGCAATCCACTCCAACGCTGAGGCTCTGCAAGTCTCGTTCGATTTGTTCCGGGAAGCCGTAACTGAGATGTTCAACATCCTCTAGTGTCGGAATACTCGGCCTCTTGAAGAGCCAGCTTTCTAGCCGGTCTGGGATCTTCAGATGTGAACAGAGGGCTTCCACAGGACCGCTTTGTACACCCGAGCTTCTTGTTCGTCAATACTATGCGAGTTCCGATTCAGGAACTAACCTGGATAGGCATACCCGGCGGCTCGCTTCCCGTTCTGAACAAAATACGCGACGCCCACCGCAGTCGCATCGAAAATGCCCATCCGGTAGTCCTCGCTCTGCCAACACTTTCGCTTGGGCGGCAGCCTTGAGGCGAGCGCAGGAAACTGCTTCGCCAGGACCGAGGCGACCTCGTACTTGTTGCTCTCGAAGCCCACGAATGCTCTATTCACCTCTCGGGGGGTTATGAATCTGAGGGGAATCCTTCGGCTGCGCACTTGCCTCTCTATAATATAGAGCAGCTTCGGCTTCTTCGTGCTTCCTATTCCGCGTTCCCTTATCACGACTGCCGATGGAGTGAATTCGTCGAGCAGCGAAAGAAGCTTGGTCGTTGCCGGCGTCTTCACTGCATTAGCTCTGGAGCGAAAACTTCTTACGCCCCAGTCGAGGATTTCATTTGGACCCTCGAACACGATAAAGCCAAAGTTCCGCGAACGCACATCAAGAGCAATGACGCGCTTCTCACCGCCGAAATCAGTCATAGCGGCGAAGAGCTTTGGTTTGCGACGAAAGGCGTTTCTCGATCAGTGAGCCAGCGTACTTTGTGCGCGGCAATCTGCGCTTTGCTGCCTTTCAGAGTGTTGGTTCGGAGCTTTGAAAATAGTTCCCTTCGTCGCTTCTCAATATCCTTTCCAATGGAATCCCGAACACCGGCAAAGAGTTCTGCAATAGGAACTCCGAAAATGAGTTCACAAGCGAGCGCGGTTTCAATCGATGGCAATCTTCGGCGTTTCTCGTACCGAGAGACCTGGGCACCGTTCATGCGTCCCAGGAGGAATGCGACCTCGTTCTGGCTGAGGCCGGATTTTCTGCGTTGTGCTCGAAGATAATTGGGGAGCCGTTGAGTGGTCACTTGCGATTGGTGCGCTCTTTTGATTTTCGACTGTGTGTTCCAGCCTAGAGAAGAAACAGCCACATCGAAAGAAGTGCGACCTTGCCGCAAAGTGCAAACACGGCACCGACCTCATACTTCAGCCTGATTGTTCGGCTCATTCTCCGTATCAAAGCCCCTGCCTCATGAAACCATCATGAGGAACAGATGAAATCTTTCTAAAGAAAAGTTAATGAAATTCTAAAGTCTGACATTTACACGGATAATTTGCATTTCCTGACTGCCAAAAAACCATTCATCTGCAACGCTTCGCAGCCGAAGATAAAATCTTTTTAAAGAAAAGTTAAAATCTTTCTAAAGTCCTTCTTTCACTGGGGATAAGTGCCCTTGCGGCGAGTCTGTATATTCCCTATCGTTAATCCAACATGATGTTGCGACGATTTCTTCCGAATCAAAAAGTATTCTTCCTTGCGACCTCCATCCTGCTCCTCGGCGGCATTATTTTCTTCTTGCAGCAAGCGCAAGTGAACTCCGCATCAACCCCATCGGACATCGCTGGCCGCGATGCGAAGCGAATCAGCGACTTGAATCAGATACAAAGCGCTTTGGCGGCCTATTTCAATAAATGTGGTTACTATCCTGGCGGTGCTAACCTCACGGCCCCGTGTTCAGTTCCGCCGACGATACTTACGTGCCCCACCGCTAGCAATACGTGCTTCGTCCCCGGCGGCGCTGTCTATAACGCTCTCGTGAACAGCAAAGTCGGGATTTCGAGTGTTCCGAACGACCCCAACTCCAATGCGAATTATTTATACGGCACGAACGACGCCGATACGGGCTATGTGCTGGGCGCAAGGCTCGAAGATCCGACGAATCCATCGCTCACCCAATCCGTCCACGGGATCGTAAACGGCCTGAACTGCTCTGGCTCCGTATACTGCGTTCAAGTATCGAAATAAAATGAAAAGATTCCCCCTAACTCACAAATTCATTTTCCTTGCGGCTGTCGCTCTTTTGCTTGCAACATCGTTTTTCTTCTTGCCGCACACGCATGCGAATCCTGATGTGAGCGCAAACGTGGCCCCGATTCAAAGCAAGGGATTGCTCCTGGATTCTTCTTTTGACGGGAACAAAGCGACGGTAGAGACGGTGAAATTATCAGCAAACGCTTCGCAAATCATTTCTGATTTCGGAAATAATATAGCTAAAAATTCCACCAAGGAACTTTATCTTTCACCCGACAGAAAATTGATTGCAATTACATTCGATCCAATTGGAGAAGAGTCGGGGTCCTTTACTTACATTTCCGATATAAATGGCACGCAAGTAACATCTGTTTACTCTGGCAGATTTGTTTCATGGGCACCGGATAGCAGCAAGGCGTTGTTGTATCTCGCCCCGATGGGGGCTCCGTGGATTAGAAGAATCTATGCACTCGATGTGCAAGGCAAATATTATGATATAGGACTTCCTAACGGCACTATCAACGCCGATATTTCTCCTGTCGATGGAAGCACGCTCTATTCCCTAACGAGCGGCGGTACCGATAACTCAACAATATTCGTTCGCGATCCGCAAGGGAACGATAAATCGTTGGTAAAAGGCGATAGCAATGTTCTTACGTGGGTCCGTTGGTCGCCAGGGGGAGATAAGATTGCATTTCTCAAATCCGATCTTTATATAACTTCCGGTCAGGAATCGATATGGATCATGAATTCAGATGGGTCGGGGCAAGAAAAAGCATCAGATGTCATTTGGAACTATCCTCCGGTGTGGTCGCCCGACGGAACAAGGATCGCTTTTTCGAACTCGGGAGACATTTGGGAATACGATGCAGTCGAAAAATCTCTCAAGAATGTAACGAATTTGAAGGAAGGAGGGGCAGGACATCCCACTTATTCCGCAGACGGGAAAACGATCGCGTTTTCTTCCGGCGTTTCGGGCGAACAACAAATATGGGCCGCCAAAGATGGCGGCGTGGTTCAGCTAACAACCGGTAGTCAAGAAAAAGATTATCCTATCCTGCCTTAAAATATGAACCAAAAAATCGTACTCAGTCTTTTCATCGTCGCTATAGGCGCAGTTGTTCTCGGGATAGTAGAATTTGTTTCCTTGGAACAATATCAAGCGTTGCCGCCCATTCATCATATGCCTTTTGTTGCGACAACAACGTCGCAAGCCGTTACGCCTCAGCCTATTGCAATAACTCCACCCCAGACCCCAACACCTCTGGCGGGGCCACAAGTAAAATGTAGCGTCTCGCAAGAAAAGATTTCTACCTCGACGTGGAAAACATTCAAAAACCAAAATTGGGAGATTACGTTTCAATATCCTCCGAATTGGGAAATTGACCAAAATAGGTCTGACCTAATATTCGTTTCGGGAGATGGAAATCAATTGGGCATCAGAATGGATGTCAGTGATCATGGTCCCATTCCGACGGGTGCCGAGGAACCTTCTTACTGCCCTCGTACGGTATTTGGTCAACGTGTTGATGTGGGCGAATTTTATTTTTCATCTACACATACTACGTCAACGCGCCTAGTTGGTGTTCAGCAAACCCACTCTTACAGTATCTACTTCGACAGTCCATCATCTACCGCCGACACCACAGGAGCAATTTTTTATACCATTCTTGACACCATGCAGTTTGTGAAAAAATAAAACCTTTTTTAAAAGAATGCTTAAACATCAAAAATTTATTTTCTGGCTCATAGGGGCAGCCAGTTTAATTATCCCCGGAGTTATTTTCGCAGATTACGGGTATTTTACAATGCCAATTGCTGCATCCGATACCAATAGTCCGATTGTTAGCTGGTTTGATCACACTTCACCACTGGAAGGTGATGATACATCGACGGTTTTGACTCGCTATGATGGTGTAAAATTTACGACGAGTACGAGCGTCATGGCATGTGATAAAAATATAGGAAATTGTTATAGCGGGCACAGTGGAATTGATTTTTCAACTCTAGGGGTAGAGGGGAAAAATGTCTTAGCGGCTGCCTCCGGAACCGTGCGACAAGTTCAGTGGCAAGATCCTAACAATACCAGCAGTTCGAGCAATTTCGGCTTTTTCGTGCGGCTGTGGCATCCGCAATATGGCGTTTCAACTCTGTATGGACATACGACGAGCTCAATCACATACGTAACGTCTACGGTTGGACAGAATGCAGTTACGAGGGGACAGGTAATTGCCAAGAGTGGCCAAACCGGATGTTCTACTCCTACTAATTCGTGTCCCCATCTTCACTTCCAGGTCTATAACGCAGATGATACGGTAACCTCTTCTCCTCCGACCAGCGGATTTCATTGGGCCGATTCTGTGGATCCCTATGGCTATTCCGGACCTGGAGGTCTGGCTTCCGATACGTGGCCGAATGAAGCACCGTTTGGATATATGTGGGCATCGAAAGCAGCGACCTCTTCATATGTTACCACCACCACCGGCCTCATGACCGCGAGCACTACGTGGCTGAAGGATCAGATATACATAATTCAAGGAACCCTCACCGTCTCTTCGACTGCGACGCTTACTATCAAACAGGGAGCTGTCGTCAAATTTAATTCTACGACAAGCCAAATGATAGTGGACGGCAAGCTGGATGTACAAGGCACATCAACTGACCCGGTCTACTTCACTTCCATAGAAGATGACTCGGTCGGCGGCGACATGAACGATGACGCCACGGCCACCACTCCTGGTACGGGAAACTGGGACGCTATCACCTTAGATGCGAAATCGACCACCACGATAAAGAATGCAATTATCCGTTACGGCGGGTCAAATGATGGAACTGCCGATGCAGATATCTACATAAACGGCGGCTATCTCTCTGCCACGAGTACCGTGATCGCTTCAAGTAGCTTTTATGGATTGCAGATCGCAAGCGGCACCGTGAAAGTCACGACGAGCACGTTCATTGGTAATCTCTACGACGGATTCAGGCTGTACGGTGCCGCCAACGTGACGGTGACCACCAGTTCATTCGTGAATAACGGCACGGGCTTGAACTCAACGGATGGCGTCGCCCAAGTCGATTATAACGGTGGAGGGACTTTCACCGTATCGGGAAACACGTCCACGGGAAACTATAGGAATGGATTTGTCGTTAGGCTTACGCTTGGCGTAAGTTCGACGTGGAGTAACGATCTGCCATACGTGATTCAGGGCGGTGGAGTTGTTACCGTTCCTGCAGGAAAGACGCTTACGATAAACCCGGGTGCGGTGGTGAAATTTGAACAGTTAGACGGAGCACTGTATGTCAATGGTACGCTGAACGTCAAAGGCACGACATCGACGAATCCGATCTATTTCACTTCGATCAAAGACGATTCTGTGAAGGGCGATACGAACAATGACGGCACGACCACCTCTCCCGGCAACGGAGATTGGACTTACGTTCAGCTGGGTGGAGGATCAAGCAGTACTTTCAATTATGCAAACTTTAGCTACGGTGGCCGTTATGACGCTGTTCTTGGCCGAGCGGACATCTACGTGGCTGGCGGTACGAGTACGATTTGGCATACCTCAATCGCTTCAAGCAGCAACTACGGCCTACAAGTATCAAGCGGCACGGCGACAATGGCGAGCAGCACGCTCCAAGGAGACGGGACTACGAGCACACTTCAGATCGTATTCAACAACACGAACGTGACCTCTTCCGTTACTGCCAAGCAAAATTGGTGGAGTGCATCCTCGGGGCCGTATAACGCATCGTCGCACCCCACGGGAACGACTGATTGGGTGGGAGACTACGTAACGTTTAGTCCGTGGCTCACTTCGAAGCCGTTGTAGGTAAATCCAAAAGGTTTGTGGGGTAAAAAGGATCGGCCAATGCCTCGGCTAGCTCTGGCCGGGGTTTGAGGGCATAAACAGTAGGAATTCATTGTGCTGTGCGAAATTCGTGAAACCCGACTTCCGTATCTCTCGACACTCCGCACTTAGTGGTCGTCGCTGTCCCGCCTGTGCTGCAGCATCTTGTGGATCGCTTCTCGGAAGAGGAGCGGGATTTCTGTCCATCCCCACCAAAGCATGCCAAGAACCATTTGAAGGATGGTAAGAGCAAGCAGCATGTCCGGACTGTGGAGAAAATGCTTGATGAAGAACTCGACGGCGATAATTGAGAAGACTGCGAGTATGAGGCCGGGGACAAGTGAAAGTATGACTAGAAGGCACGTAGCCCAGAACGGGACCTTCGGCTGAGGCGTGGATAGTTCGCGGCTCCCGCATCGCGAACAGGCCTCGGCGGTGCGAGGATTCACATGGAGTTTCGGGCAGAGCTTGATGTTGTAGCTCCTGCCACAAAAATTACAAAACAGAGGCTCACCGATAGTGACGCGATTGCAGTTATAACAATATTTCATAGGGATGTTAGAGAAGCGGCTGGCACTGGTCACCCTCGGCGCGATGCCATACGGGTGACCAGAATCCTTCGCGCTCAAGGGAATCAAATGTGGAAAACCAAAAGACCTTATCGGTGAAACTTGACGTGGCTTTGCGAAGCGAGTGCATCCGGCGCTCGCTGTTCACGACTACAAGCACACGAAAATGCCGCTGGCCGAAGCGCTTTCCGAAGCCACCGGAGATGGCATACCGCAGATAGGTTTCGACCTTTCTTGTCCACACCGAAAGGCTTTCATGCCCGAGATCGACTTCGACGAATGCGGCAAGCGCTTTCTGCGGACTGAGTATTTCGACATAGCCATCGGGAATGAGGCGGGTATCGGGTTCGAGGGGTTCGTAGAAGCTCAGCCACTTCACAAAAGCTGCATCGGGCACCGGGATTGATCGGAACTTCAAGGAGCAATAAATTCCATTGATATAAAGCTGGTGAGTGACAAAGAAATCGGCGACGAGGGCTGTGTCCCGTGCTCTTCTCGGTCCTCGAAATGAAACGTCAACGAGTTTGGCTCCGGTTGGCGACAACGCATAGAGCGCTTTTTGCCCACCGCCGCTCGTCCCCAGAAAAAACCGACGAAGCAATCCTGCTCGCGTGAGGATTAGCAGTCTGCTGTTCACCCGCCTCGTAGATTGAAATCCGGCGACACACTTTGCCTGCTCGCGGTCGATGATGCGCATGATCGAGAGCTCGCGTAACAGGTGCCGGTCTCTTTCCTGAAGCACAAGCCCCCGACGGTTATTCCCAGTCATGGAGCGTGTCGCTGGTGCTTTGGTTCACGACTGTTTGCCGCGAGGCAATCTCCCGTTCGACATCGCTCCGCTTGCGGGCCCACCGCTTCCGGGAACGCCGGTAGAGACCGGAAAAATCGGTCTTGCGGTCGCTCAACGGAGGTACAACCCCTTCCATCCGCCGCTCATATCCCGTCTTTATTACCATGTGCCGACGCGGGAGGTTCTTGAGCAGCTCGGTCAGGCTTTTCCCACCGTCGAGCGCAATTGCGATCTGTTGCGCATCGGGACTCGAAAGTTGGAAGAACATATGCGTCCCCACGGCAAGGATGGCGGACCGCATCTCGGCGGGGTATTGGTCCAGAAACTGATTGGCAGATACGACTGAAACGGCGAACTTGCGGGCTTCGCTCAAGATCGTATCGAGGCCGCTTCCATAGGACACGAGGTTCTGGATTTCATCGCAGTAGAGGGTAAAGAGCTCGCGCTTCTTGCGGGCAAACAGGGCATTCTTGATCATAGTGAGGAACAAGCTTCCGAGCGTCGCTGCTTCTTCGCCGAGCTTTCCCTTATCCAGATTCAAGACGATCCACTGTCCTCGGTCTATTGCATCGAGAACCGAGAACGTCGAATGCTCCTGGCCCACGATATGCCGGAAATGAGGATCGGCGGTGAATGCGGACGTTTTATTGAGGATTGGTTCCCGCATGTTTGCACGCATCGGCTCGCTTGCCTTGTCATAGCGCGATACGAAGTATTGTTTGATCTCCAGATTCGAGACGTGTTCCATGCACTTCGCGCGAAATGCTGCGTGGCTCAAGAGCGGAGCGAGTTCGAGGAGCGTGAGCCCGTTTTCGGCAAGCACATAAAGCGAATTTCGGAGCAACTCATCGGTACGGGCACCGAAGGCTTCAAGATGCCAGCGCTGCTTGAGGATCTTGGCGAATTCAGAAATCTGAACGAAACGGTCGGAGCTATAGCGCTGCTCAAGCGGATTCAGGCCGACGGAGCATTCCATATCAGCCGGTTCGACGACGATCAAGCGATCGCTCAGGTCTCGTCTGAGTATCTTTTCTTCAGCCGCTACTGTCGAAAACAGAAAGGGAGTCAGGTCGCTGTGGAGATCGAAACACGCGAATCCGCGTCCGGCCTGAATGTCTTGCTTCAGGAAGAAACGGAGCAGTGACGACTTGCCGGTGCCGGTCTTGCCCAGCACCGCGATATGTTGTGCACGCCGGTTATTCGGGATCGTGATGTGGCTGCGCGTTGCCTGCCCATCGTAGACTCTGAAACCTAGATCGAGGTCGCGGTACCGCCGCAAACGAGCTTTTCGCGCAGTCCAGTAATTCCGGAGCTTGGCAGCGAATGCTTTGAGTAATCGAAGCATGATGTGGAAGGTGGGCTGGCATGAAAATCGGAGAAGCGAGGGCTTTCGTTGTGTCATGCGCTTCGAGCGAGAGGGTCGTCGAAGCGCAAGAAAAGCATAACAGGCAGAACTTTTCCGAAAAGATGAGCGAGTTTGCCGGGCGCGGCAAAACAGCCCATCTTCAAGCCGGGTTCGTTCGGTAAGATAGAGGAAAAGTTCCTAATCCGTGGATGCTATCTCGTTCGTGAAGTGCTCCAAAAGCTGCTTCAGTATCCCGTCCCAGGTTCGAAGTGCGTCTCGTTGCGGTGCACCAGAATTCACTTTAGGTCGTTTTGCGATCGTATTGAACGGAATTTTCAGCACCACATCTACGTTTTTCCTAACAAACGTAAGGTTCGAAGTGATGCTTTGGAATAAATCGCGCTTTTCCACCGGATCGGCCATTCTGTGTCGGTCTGACAAGGTTTCCAGCAGTTCGAAGAATTCTTGCAGTTGTTTTATGGGCCTTCGGCGGTTTTCCTCCAGCATCCTTAACTTCTCTTCGATTTCCTTCTGTTCCAAAAGAAGCGAGCTCTTTCGCTCCTCAAACATTTGGCGGTCAAAATCACCGTCGAGCAAGGCGTCTGCAAGGCGCTGGCGACGAGCCTTGATTTGATCCAGGCGAAGCTTGCAGCTTTTCAATTCTGCGATCCGGATAGCCTCTGATTCCGCCTGATTTTTCATGAGCCATTGGCGGGCGTAGGTCAATTCCTTTTCGTTGAGTTGAAGGTTTCTGAGTTCTTGTTCCAGGGAACCGGTGACGCGCTCTTCGCGAATTCCAGTCGCCGGACACATTGGAATATGACATCGGTAATATACGTGGCCCTTCTGTAGCTCTCCTGAAAGCGAATACTTGCACTCGGCACAACGAATCATCCGTCGAAACATAAACGAGTGTTGCAGGACGCGATCATTGCATTTTCCTCGGAGAACTCGTTGGACGCGATCAAACAACGCTTTGGCGATGAGAGGCTCGTGATTCCCTTGGAACAGTTGCCCTGTTTTCCTGATCCGCATCAATCCGATGTAAAACGGATTATTCAGAATCACGGAAATCCCGTTTCGGCTGAATTTTCCTCCTTTGCGGTTACGGAGGCCGCGTCGATGCATTTCATCTCTGAGGCCCGTTATTCCATAGCTGCCGCTCGAATATAGCCCGAACATTTGCTTCACGAGAGGGGCCATGACCGGGTCGATTTCTTTCACCTTTGCCTTGCCTTTATCCAGATAACCGACCGGTGCAGGCAGGGGGTAAATCCCTTGTTTCAGCCGTCCATATAAGCCTTTTTTGACTTCATCCCGCAGGGCGCGGATGAAATCGGCAGCGACGACTGCCTGGATGTCAGCAGACAGGCTTCCCCCGCGAGTATTCAAGTCGACGCTCTCGTGTGCAAAATGTACTTCAATACCATGTTCCTTCAGTTCCTGGACTTCGACCCAATCCCGCAGATTTCTGGCGCTGCGATCAATCTTGTGAATGATGACCCCTGCGGCCTTCCCTTTGCGTAGGAGGCGCAGCATCTGAGTAAAGATAGGACGACCGTGCTTTGCCGCTGTTTCTTGCTCTTCGAACCACTGAGTTATTTCAATACCGTTGCGATGGGCATAGCTAGCAATCGCATCTTTCTGTTCCTGTAGCGAGACACCTTTTTCCCCTTGCTTCACCGTCGAGACACGGATGTACGCAAAAAACTGTTTCATGCGTGAAAAAATTTATGAGTAGGATTCGACCTTTACCTTAATCCTAGGAATGCTCGGACGGTATGTCAAAAAGCTCAGGTTTTTCAAGTTTCAGGCGTTCATAAATCCGCCAGACAACGCCAAAATAAGCGTGGAGATTTTCTTCCGCCTCTCTAAGCTGCTCTTCATCAAGCGCGGGATACAAATCTTGAATGCTCAGTTCAGACTTTTCGTTTTTGGGGGGCGTTTGATCTATCCCCGCATACTAGAAGAAAATCGTCCGGCGGAAAGGCTGGCGGCTTTGCTGCGGGCGGCAAAGAGAGTGTCCTAATCGATAAAAAATCGTAGATCCTTTCCGTAAATCTTCGCCAGTTGCCGAAGCTCGACAAAATCGACACGTCTTTCGCCCAGTTCGCACTTTGAGATGAAGGAGCGTGCCTTTCCCAAGCGCTTCGCTACCTCCACTTGGGTAAAACCCGCTTGTTTTCGAGCTTCCACTAAGCGAGCGAGGAAATTCCTGTAGGCTTTTTGGTACGCCTTGTCCTTGGCATTCACACATGAAGGTATATGCAATCCTTGACAGATTCCCCAAAATGGGGAATTCTGTATTTCCCCAAGTTGGGGACTCAGGCGCTGCGGTCATGGAACTTCCCGTGAGCAAGAGTACTCCCTCTCAATTTCTCACATGGCAAGGTTTTCCGTGCGATTTGTATTCCCGGAAACGACAACCGGATCGCGGCTCAGATGGACGCCCTGAAAGGGGATGTAGGCACACAGCGTAGGCATACACCACTTACGTTGCATACCAATGTGATGTGACGTATTAAGGCAGGTAATGGGCGAATGGAAAGCACCGCTAAGTCTCCGAGTCCGGCAAGGTCTCCGCGCCGGTCTTGAAGAGGTCGCTCTACGAGAGAAACGGACACTCGCCAATATGGGAGAGCTGATTCTCGAATGGGGCTTTCAGCAACTCATGGTTGCCGGTTCCACCGAGCGGCTGCTGAAATACAAAATTGGTCCCCCCGTTACTCATCCGAAGCGGCGCTAACTCGGCGGTCAGGAGGCACTCGTGGAAAAAGAAATGAATGTATTGAGCGTGAAGGATGACCGCAAGTTCGAAGTACACTGCCACGCGGGCGAAGCGGGCACGTTATGCGTTGGCACCCAATCTCTTTCAGTGAAAATAGGTCAACGCGTGCGCAGGGAAGGGAACGAGGAAATCTGGCATTCCGTTCTTATTCAATGCCAGGAAGCCGAAAACGGCTCTCTCGCGGTCAAGGTCATCATTTGTCATTTCGATTGGGACGAGCCTCGCCAAATCGCATCGATTCAATCTGCACCGGATCACAAGGGAGACAGTGCCCCGGCGTTAATATGTGATCTGGAGCAAAAAGATCTCTGACCGCGTACCCGTTCACAATTTATGCGGTTCCGTATCACCTTCGGAGGTACAGTCGTGGCATACATCGGAGCCGAAGCAGAGGAGGCAACATCACCGTGATTATCGGAGATCGCCTACGTGAGTTACGCACGGGAAAGAACATTTCACAAGGGGATATTGAAAAACGTACTGGACTGCTTCGATGCTACATTTCCCGCGTTGAAAACGGGCATACTGCCCCCTCTGTCGAGACCCTGGAAAAACTGGCTCGGGCGTTGGAAATCCCTCTGTACCAGTTTTTCTATGACGGGGATGAGCGCCCCCCGGCCCCAATTCTTCCGAAGAGACGATCCGCAGCCGATAACGAGTGGGGAAGTAATGGCAAAGATGCCCGGATGCTCAAGAAGCTTCGCCGCATGCTCGGCGTGGTGGATAAACGTGACCGCCATTTAGTCCTTTTCATGGTTCAAAAGCTGGCCTGGCTCAAAGGCAGTCGGGCGCGTGCCGCTGCTCGGTCTTAACAACCGCATTCGAAGTTTTACTGCGTTCGCCAATAGGCATAGAGCCCCGCAAATGGGGTTCTTTTTTATGCACCTCTGCTCGGACAAATATTTGCCGCTTCCTGCAAGTTCTCACGTCTTTCTGTTTCCTCGCCTTCCGCTACTGTGAAGACAGTTCATAGATCAAGAAGCGGTTCGCGTTCCCGCCAACTCGAACCTTTCCACCGGCCCCTGGGGCGGAGCCACTAGCGCTCCAGATGCCCCGTACATACAAGGGGCCGCTGGAAGGGCTTTGCCCTTCTATCCAGCACATTGAAAAAGGAGAAATTGATTTTTATGGACCAGACCCAATTGCTTGCGCATTGCGGGAGCAACAAGATCACTCGGGAAGAGCTATGCATGGTTCCGGCGCCGGAAGGCACGGAAAGCCATCATCCGCTCGCTCATCACCTCATCGTCGAAGCCCTTGCCGAGACGCTTGCGTTTCGGCATATCGCAGTCGTTCGGGACGAGTACGCCGTGTCCCAAGACGGGATGAAGATGTTCGGCGTCCTCGATCTCGAAACCGCGTTCGAAGGATGCCGGTTCTCGATTCGGTATCCGCAATTCCAACGACAAGTCGATGCGCCTTGCGATGACCGTTGGCTATCGCGTCTTCGTCTGCGACAACATGTCGTTCCAAGGAGACTTCACCCCAGTCCTTGCGAAGCACACGAAACATTTCAGCTTGATCGATGCAATGTCGGTCGGCGTGGATCGCATGCAGCGGAATTTCGATCCGATGCGGCGGCAGATCACGACGTGGAAGGAAAGCCTGCTCTCCGAGGACGAAGCGAAGCTCGTGATTTACGAGGCGTTCGTCGAAGAGGCCCTCGAAGCCCCGAAGCATCTCGCCCGGCGCGTGCACGATCTGTATTTCAATCCGCAGTATGAGGAGTTCGCTCCTCGCACACGATGGAGTCTTGCGAACTCCTTCACTTCCGCATTCAAAGAACTCGATCCCATTCCGCAATTCAAAGCGACGGCAAAGCTCGGTTCGTTTCTCGTGAGCCATTCCAAGGCTCCATCCATGCTGGCTCGGACTGAAAGCGAAATCTCACGTATTGCCTCCTAGTGTTACGGAGCTATCGCATATGTCACGAGCCAGCACCAATTCAGTTCTACAAGCAGCGGCAAAAAGTCTCGCTTGGGACCTCTTCGCAACAGCCGGATATGGCCGGACGAGAACGTACGTCAATGTCGAAAAATTTGAGCGTGAATTGTTCTCCGCTGCGCGTCAGTGGAGAACGACACACTCAAATCTAGGAAGGCAAAGGAGGAAGTATGGAAGAACCAAACCGTAACAACCCGTTCTGGCGGCAGGGGGACATCTACTTCGTGAAACTCGACGAAGAGATCAACTCCGAAAACGCAGCACCCGTCAAGAACGGGATCATAGCCAAGGGTGAGACCACCGGACACGCGCATCGCGTCTCGCCGTCATCAATGGCTCAAGGAGCACTGCTCAGCCTCATCGGCCGCTCGATGTTTCTTCGTTCGCCCGAAGCGGGCACCACGATCGTGCACGAAGAGCATGGCCCGATCTTGCTTCCCGCAGGCTCATACGCCGTCGTTCCTCAGCAGGAATTCGACGGCCTCCGTTGGCGGCAGGTGCTCGACTGACCATGCGCGCCATCTCTGCGAATCGCAGAGCCGTCCGCGAAGCGCTCGCCCACGAGGGCTGGCGCTTCGCGCTCGTCGGCTCTATCGAAGAGCTCAAGCACCACCGAGACTCCTGCCGAACGCTCAGTCTTCCCGTGGGGAATGAATCAGACAATCGTTCCCGAACCATCCGTGAAGAGATGC
>Ga0137380_10001960_pt1 | contig 17198 bp, 14 predicted proteins | sample SagtaG_17_FD_104809 | JGI IMG/M metagenome (GOLD analysis project Ga0137380, IMG submission 104809) | Vadose zone soil microbial communities from Sagehorn Ranch, Mendocino, California, USA - Sage2_L_100_16 metaG | ecosystem: Environmental > Terrestrial > Soil > Vadose zone | place: USA...
ACAATCACACACAGGAGGTACGTTGGATCGCGTTGACGGTGACCAGCGTGTGTGAAGAGAATGACCTCCCGTATCTTTTGATTACGGTCATCCGCGAGATTACCCAGGAAAAAGAACTGGAACAGCGAAAAGATGGGAGGGCACATCTGGGTAGAGAGTTCAGGACGAGCGGGAGAAGGGTGTCGCTTTTGCTTTACCCTTCCTGCAAGCCACTTACACCTCTAATTATGCAGAGAAAAGACTTTATTCCGATTGAGGAATCCATACCTTAACGTCCTTATTGAGCGTTGATAACGGTTACTTGATAAGGATTTAGAATAACTGTACTTGCATTGACTACCACTTTCTGCTGAATGGAAAGATGATTCACCAGCATCACTTTCGTGGACGACGCCAGTACAGTTAGATTAGGCCCAGAAATTGACGTCTGGTATAACTGTGTCCCAGAACCAAAGTAGTCTTTGAAAGCCTTTGCCGTAGCATAATATGGCGTTGCTTGACCTCCCCCAACGCTGCCAGTATCAGTCCATATTCCTTCAGGAAAGGAGAAGCCGTTTCTATCGCCCTGAGGCTGCCATATCAACGCAACGGCTGCCCCACTCCTTAGCGTATAGATTTCAGCCGAAGCCATGAGCGCGTTGTAGTATTGTAGATCCTTTGGAGCGTTTGAAGGATAGCCTGCATACCACTCAGCCCACCAAAGAGGAAGGGTTGCTCCCCCATTGGGTTGTGTGCGTATCCAGTTGTAAACGTCAACAAATTTCTGTGCTGTCGCGAATTCATCTGTCAACCAGACTCCATCTGTATTAGATGAGGATCCGTCAACTGTAATAAAGTCGGCTCCATGCTTATGAGCAAGCCAATAGGTAATAACATCTAATGGTCGCTGATCAAGTGTTCCCCACGAGTAACTTGGACCTGGATTGCTCATTGCAGATTTGTTCCCATCACTGTCCATAACCACATAGGGTCCTCCTATCTGCGCATCAGGGCGAACACTTTTGATAGCATCATAGACTGCATTGTAAAGAGTGGTATAGCGTGCATAATCCCAGCGGTTCAGTTTGCTCATTGCAGGTGTTGCACCAGGCGATGTGCTCCACATGCCTTTGAGCTCATTCCATACCTGGAAGTATTTGACGTCCGGGTACCGCATTGCTACGGCTTTTGCCAGATTAGCAAAGTCTTGCACATGTGTGGGATCTGGCGCAATTTCTATGTATTTCCAATCATCTTGATAGCCAGATGGTCGCATCCAACCAGGAGCAGCACAAAGGGTAAGCACCATGTTCGCGTTCGTATCTCGCATCAGTTGTACTCGCGTATCAAGGCTTTGCCAATTGTACACTCCCGGTGAGGGCTCTGGATCCCCTGCTCCCCAGCCCATCATCTGCTGATTCTGGTAGTTTAAGGACGTTTGCATAAGTTGTTTTGCTGATACAACTGCTGTTGGATTATTCCAGGGATCAGCATCATAATGCTCATGGGTTGCGCCTGTCTGCAAATGACTAATAGAAGTTGAAGAAAAATGCCGGGTAGGAAGGGTTGTATTTAGATGTTGACGAGGAGGCACTACGTAAATTGATGTTACGATTAGTACCAGCAAGAGAAACAATAGAGCCAGGTTTAATACGAATCTGCGGCTAAACATAGAAGCTTTTGGTGGTGAGAATGGCCACAGGGGCAATTGCAAAATTGTATATCTGTTCGCAAATCCGTATAAGAGGCGCAAGAATTTCCGAAAATTGGTATATAGAGCGCGCATAGCTCCTCCAAGCGGTACAGCTACATTAAACGGTGGGCAAGGGTGAAAAACCATGAAAATCACGCTCAGTTCACCAAGCCTCCACCACCTGATGTAGTTGTACCCTCCTCCATAATCATGAATTCAAATTCTTCAATTTACATAACTTATCGGCAATAATATAGATTTCTTCAGTGCAAAATAGTACATGCCTTTGTGAGTAGCAATTTTTTCAAAACTTGTTTCTATAAGCAATTACTCATGGTATACTGATGAATAGTATCGAAACAAAAAGCTAGCATAGGAAAAAGAGGTTTCTAACGTGAAAAGGGTCAGGGAAACTATGGTAAATTTCAGTGTGAGAAACAAGGTCGGTGCTTTCAATCTGGAGCCAGTTTTACCCTAACAAGGCTCTATACTTTTTGGGGGATATCGTGCCTTTTTTCTCTAAACTTCCTTTGGGAAGGTTCGTCAAAGTTCATTTTGTAATTCTTACTTTGATCATAATACTTCTTAGCTCTGTGCTAATTTATTATTCTAATATAATTTCTTTTCCCATAAGTGTAAATGTTGATTTTTCTTCCCCCATTACTACCAGTCACTTCTCTTCTGGTATGACTCTGGTTGACAATACATTAAATTTCCCCTGGGGCAACAATGATCTTTTAGCGATTAAAAATGTTAAATCATCAATAAAAAAGGCCATACGATACGTAGATACTCCTACGATGGCATGGGGGGTATCTGATCCCTGGCCCGATCCTTCTCAACCAGAACCAGGTGATTGGAGTTCCTTAGACGACAGATTGCAGCTAATTAAAGAAACAGGGGCTATTCCAGTTATTACGTTAAACGAAGCTCCGTGGTGGATGAAGGGACAGTTGCAGCCGGATGGAACAACGAGATTACTCACACAGTCTGAGGAATGGTCAGATATTGCATACTCTTCCAGGATTCTAGATAATGAGATGGATGCATGGCTTCATCTTGTTCAGCGTATAGCAGAGCGTTATATGGTTGCTCCGTATAATGTGAGATACTTTCAAGTTTGGAACGAGTTGAAGGGTTATTATAACCCTATAACAAATGCGTACGATTATACTACAAGCTCAGGAGATCGTAGTGGCCCTAATGCTAGGCATGGTTATACATATATGTATAACCAGGTATATCACAGACTTATGCAGGTTGCAGCATCACTTGGAATACCAACTAACAGTATAAAAATTGGTGGCCCATACCCCGTTATGGATACCTGGTCTTCAGCAAATCAAAGTAATCCTTCAAATATTGCTAAAGAATATGGCATATATGACCAGAGACCACTAGATGTTGTCCGCTACTGGCTTCAACATAAAGCTGGTGCAGGATTTATTACCGTGGATGGCTCTAACACTAATAAAGACAGTATTAATATTGCTGATCCTTTTGCAGCCTCTGAGAAATTTGCTGATGTCACTAAGTGGGTCAGGTCTCTTAACAATACTATCTACCCAGGCGCTACAACTTTGCCTATCTGGTGGGCCGAATGGTATGTTTCTCCCTATATACATACTACAGATAACAATTACAACAATGCTATTAAATCTTTCGCCATGATCGAGCTTATAAAAGCTGGCGGAGCAGTGCCATTTTTGTGGGGTGGGATAGGTGAGGGAACATCCAGTACCGGCCTTTGGACTGCTACCACAGCAAGAGGAGGACAACCGCTTCCCTGGTATTACTCCTATAAAGCTTTTAACCACTACTTTGGCTCAGGGACTAAGATTTACAAAACCACTGTTTTTATGCCAAATAGCGTAGAAGCATTAGCCTCGTCTACTCAAGTCATGCTAGTAAATAAAACGGCACATGCTCTTATCATTAGCGTCAATAGAGAGATTGTCTGGCTTGATCCTTATCAGGTAGAGGTCGTAAGCTTATAACTGTTTGCTTTTTTAGTAGCAAGGTAGCGTCTTCGACTTGACTTTATATCCTGTAGCCAAGTAGGAAACTCGCTGCCTACTTAGCCGAGGTGGATGCCCCCGCTCTATCGACTGCGCTGGGCACTACGTTACCTTTAGCAGCGCTATCCACCTCACTTTGTCTGGGGAGCTTCGCGTCCAGCTCTTCCTCGACACTCCTCACTTGCTCACTCGTTCTCCCAGTGGCTTTCCCTCTGACGACATCTGGAACCCCTTTTCTAAAACTCTGCTATGACTCATGTTTTGTAAAGATACAATAGCGGAATTTTTGTCCTTCCCGGAGATAACACGAGTACTAGCTCTAGGAAGGAGAAGTACAAATTGTAAGAGTGCACCGCCAATACTCAAACCAATCAATATCATGAGCGTTCCTGTAGGTGACCACTTGCCAGCATATAGTAGTATACCTGCTACGCTGCCATCAATAGCAAAACTGAGGGCAAGTGCGAGTGTCCATTCTACTACAGGCTCCTTAAGATGCAAAAAGCGTACTAATGCCATGCCGGGGCAGATAAAGAGAAACCAGAACGCTATTGCTGGACGTAGAGGGGTATCAGGTATCACAAAGGTGACAAAACCAACTGCGATAGCAGAGAAGGTGATAATTGTAGGTCACAACCATGATGATCGTATCATTTACAATGTACCTCTTACTTTATCAGTGAAAGTGGATATTCTTGTATCATCCGCATTGAGCCGCAGTGGGTGCATGGCAAGCAAGCCATTGTCGAACCAGCGCGTGCTTACTGCCGAGAAACTGATTGAACGCGTGTGCCACCACTTTGGCTGTGAACAGCTTGAGCCTCTTGCACAAGAGGTCTCTTGAACCTGCACTAGGACTGTCACTGTGCGCTCTTATGATTCCTAGTTGCAATCTTTCCAAGCAACACGAGGCATCCGCCATAGAGAACAGTAGAGCCAACATATACGGCACACGCTCCATATATTGTCTGGTGCTGGGCCAACAAACTACACCCAATATAAATAGCAACACCGACCAGCAGCCCAATAGCGAATATATTTATCTCAAAAGGTATGGGATAAATCCGCTGATTCACGATATACATGAGCAGCGCAAGAAACACGTAAGCAATAAGGGTCGAGAGAGCAGCACCCATCGATCCATAGAGGGGAATCAAGACAATGTTGCATCCAACATTGACTAGAGCCGAGAGCATCATAACAAGAGCGACGAACCAATTTTTTCGTTGTACGCCAGCTCCAACGGAAAAAATGTAATAGATTCCGTAAAACGTAATCGATAAATTGATGATAGGAATAATCGGTGCTGCCGAATGATATGAGGGAGGGAAAAGTACATCGAGTACAACTATTGCGATGAGCGCAAAAGCAAAGGAGGCCAGGAGCAAGATCATGCTAAACCAGCGAAATACCAGTTGAAAGGCCTGCGGCGCATCTTCCCTTTTGGCAATAGCAAACGCGGCTGTACCCCAGGCCAATATGAATGGCGCTATGATCACGGCATTCAATACACCGCCCAGGGTGTAGGCTACACCATAGCTTGCCGTCTGAGCCAGCGAGCCAAGACGGCTGAGCAAATAGCGATCTGAAAGCTGCAACACCCAGAATGATACGGAGTTAAAGACCAGGGGTATCCCAAAGGACAGCAGATTCCTGGTAATATCCAGGCGAGAAGCAAAGCCTGCACGGAGAAGAATAAGAGGTAATGTGCAAATCACGACAACTGCATAGCCAATCCCTGTTGCAAGTAGCGAACCGATTATGCCCATGTGCGCGATACCTACCAGGATAACATTGGCCCCCAGAGTAATCAATACATTTATAACTGACAAGGTCGAAAAGAACTTGGCTCGATTTTCAGCACGCAACCAGGCGAATCCTGGCACAGTGAGATTTTGCACGAGCACAACCAGAGCTGTAACCTGTACAGCGACACCATAAGAGGAGCTACCAAGTAAAAAGCTTGCTAACCACGGAGCCGTCATCGCAACGACAAGCGTTATAGGTAGGGAGGTGACACATAACAGAACGACAGTTGTTGAAAGCACTGCCAGCCGATCTCGTCGAGATTCATAATCATAATTATATGCACGAAATACAGCAGAGATCAGTCCCAACTGAGTTATCCCAGTCATCAAAGTAATGACAGTGTTTAGAACAACAAGCGCACCATAATCAGAGCGTGAGAGCGAGTGCGTCAAAAATGGTGCGAGTACAAGAGAGACAAGCGGCAGTGCCAATGAGGCTATAGCATAAATGCCTGAACTTTTAACAAGATCACGAACAAGTGAAACGTAACCTTGCGCCCCTGAGACCTGGGTTCTGCCTTGTGTTGCTTTCTGCGTATCTCGAACCACAGGAATAATCCACGTCGGCTGCTCGCTAAAAGGGAAACCTTCTGGCACGATAGAACCAGGAAATAATCTATAATGGGCTTCGAGGTTGACTAGCGTTAGCAAATCAGCAATGTCGTCGGTCAGTAGCAAATGAGCAACATCAATCTCATACGAATCCGCGAACCGATGTATAACTTTAAACTGGCTTCTGCGGCTCGCCTCGTCGTTAAAAAAAGGGACGTTAGATCGCGGATTCGTATCAGACCTAAATTCATCTTCCAAAGTGATAGAAACCTTTCTTCCTCGTCAGCAGAGTGCGTGCCTATTTACATTCACTCTGGGCCAGATTATAATTGACTAACCTGGTGGTTCAGACGCCCAATTCACCTCTTTACGCGTTCCGTCTATCCTCTTCATCTGCACAAAATAGGCGCATAAGACGCTGGGCGTTCTGTGCCATATCAAATCGCTCCAGTACGGTCTCTCTACCGGCACGAGCCAGACGACAACGTAGTAAAGGGTCATCAAGTAGGAGTGCCAGGGCAGCAGCTAACGCGCGGCTGTCCTGGGGTGGAACCAACAGACCGTTGACCTCTTCCGAGATCAACTCTGGGATACCAGAGACCGGTGTAGAGACAACTGGTACTCCCATATAGAGTGCCTCAACCAACGCAATTGGGATGCCATCCCGGTCACCATTCTTGGCAACGATACAGGGGAGCGTTACAGTAGTAGCCTGCTGATACATTTTGATGACTTGCTTATGTGTTGCTGCTCCTAACAGCTCCACACTATCAGTCAAAGCCAGTTCGCGTATTTTATGTTCCAATATCCGACGCTGTGGTCCCTCTCCTACAATGCGACAGATAAAGTCATAGCCCTGATTTTTGAGAATGTGGCAGGCAGATATAAGGTAAAGCAATCCTTTTTTTTCCACCAGACGACTTACCGCTAGAATAAGCGGAACCGTCCCTGATGTAGGAGCGATGTTCGCATTGGATGGAAAGCTATCCAGGTTCACACCAAGATAGATGCAGTGGATGCGCGTACCAATGCGCTGATCGACTAGCTTTTCAAGATACTGCTGGTTATAGGCACTGACAGTAATGACAAAGCGGGCCATACCCATTTTGTAAGCAAGGGCGGATTTTCGGGAGAGATAAATATCGTAAGCATGGGTAGTAAAGCTGTAAGGAATACCGGTCAGTAGATACACTACCTGTGCTACAGACGCAGCTCTAGATGCAAAATGTGCATGCAAATGTGTGATCCCCTGCTGCTCGATCTTCTCAGAAACATAGGCCCCACAGAGCAGACACCAAATTGCAGACCATGGGTAATCATGGACAAACGTGAGTATACCGGTGCGCAAAAAACGTCCGGGGGTCTTGAGAAAGCGTCGAACGGCTATTGCCAGCAAGTTCAACTTAGACTGATGAGAAATATAGGTGACAGGCGTTTGCCCATGCCATGCTCCTTCGGCCGACTTGCTAGCAGATGGCTCAGAGAGAGAAAAAAGGCGCAACAGAAGTCCCTGGTGCTCCAATATTAGGGCCTCTTGCTGAATAAATGTCTCAGAGAGAACAGGAAAGTTGTCGAGCAGGTAAACGATCTTCGGTTGATTACTATTTCTCATCCTCTTCCACCTTTCCAGTTGCATTGTAGAGGCTCAACCTCCAACTAGCATTCTAACAGTACCAAAGGATATGGCCTAGCATCGCCTGTTAGCCTATATCCACTTTCCTACAAGACCAGACATTGCAGGAAAGGATTGAGTCATTGTGCCCTCTCCTATGAGCCAAAGTGGCTGAAGAGGATCATGAAGATCTGACTGCCTTTGTGGCTGCGTGTGCCGCCGCTGATCTTATGTGCAATGACCAAAGCTTTATCTCTTTACACTAATGTTCCACTTTCCAAATCTTCTCCCAACTTTCTCATTTATGATCCACAGCGGTGTCAGCACAGGAGTAAGAATACGCCGCAGTATTCTCAAAGCTATTGTGTTGCATACTAGGTGCATTTCGGGATGTACAATGGAAAGAGCATCGGCGTTAGTCGCCTTGTACGCCAGGGCAAGCTTTTCGTTGCCAGCAAGCATCTCTTCCGTGCAGAAAAACAGCATATTCTGACGATAGCAAAAAGGAATCTCGCGATCATGCCAGATGCTCCGGCGCAAGGCATCAACGGGGACAAAGCCATGCTGCTTAAACAGATCAGCCCAGTATTCGGGCCATTGCTCGTTGAGATGGTGAGTGCCTCCCTGGTAAGGAATGGCTGCTGAGAAAAGAATGATGGGGGCCAGGCTTGTGAGCGAGGCGATGAAATCACGGGCGCTCTGCCGCCTCAAATGCTCTGCGACTTCTAAGCAGATGACCAAGTCATAGGTGCGGTCAAGAGTGAAAGACCGGTTGAGATCGAATGGTATGAAATTTTCCTGGGGGAAGGCGAGCAGGTTCTTCTGGACATACGCGCCATCGATGCCCAGGATATCCTCGATGCCATGCTCCCGGAACATTGCCAGGAATTCGCCAGTGCCGCAGCCTACATCAATCACGCTGCATGGCTGGATCACCTCCAACACTTTCGGGACAATGCGCGAGGCAGCTTTCGAGGTCCGAGCCTGTCGCTCCCCAAAAAATTTATTCGTGTAGGTGGACGCTGTTTTGGTGCGTATGTCGGCGGCTTGCAAGCCGACATCTACTGTATTAATTTTTGTTACCGATGGCATTTTGTTTCACATCCTCACTTTTCACTATTGTTTCTTTGCAGTGTTGAACTGCTTGCCGAGAGGCATCTCTAATTTGGTAATCTCGATATACGAAGCTAGCAACGCCTCTTACTGCTTCGTTATAGAATAGACAGCTGGTACATTGAGGCTGAAGAGAATCCATGATTTGTCGGAATAGCCTAGGATACTTATTGCTCCCTCCTCACAAACCGAGTTGTCGTCTCCTGTGGAGGTAGACAAACGGCCCCAATAGCATCCCTTTCAGCTCAAGTATGTTCAAATCTCTGGGATAGTGAGCTAATTTCTTCTGGTTCTTTGGAGACCGCAAGCTTAACGTAAGAAAGAAACCGTACGGGATCTTCGTGATCAACTCGGACAGGAGACGCGGATGTTCAAGGATACTTTTAGTCAGGTACGCCGTTAAAGCAACTCCATAGCTGTAGATCTGCTTTCGCAGCTCGGCATAGCCACGGCGGTGGGTATGATAGGCTAGTGCTGTTGGCTCATACACCAACTTATGCCCTCCTCTGACCGTCTGGAAGAAGGCAGCGATATCCATTCCACACCGCAGGGCCGGATCAAATCCGCCAATACTTCGGAGGAAGGTCGGCCGAAAGGCCATACTCGCGCCTGTGCCAAAACGCCCGGCGGCGTAGGGATACAACGGCTCGCGTGGATGATTGTCCGCCATGTCGTACACACGACGGTTAAATCCTTTGCTAAACCCGCCATATTCCTCGAACAAGATTTGGGCCGAGGTCTCCAGTTCCAAGGGCAGGACCAGGCCAGTCACGCAGACCACATCATCAGCTATGCTGAAGGCTTTGACAAGCTCGAGTAGCCAGTAGGAATCCGCCACAACATCATCGTCGGTAAAGGCCAGAATCTCTCCCCTGGCCTCCGTTATTCCACGATTAAGCCCCCTGGAAAGACCTGGACAGTCCTCGCGGATATAGCGCAGTTTCGGAATATCGCCATAGGTCTGCTGGACCAAGTCTGCCGTTGTACTGGTACTTGGGGCATTATCCACAATGACTACCTCATAGCGCGGATAGTGCTGAGAAAGCAACGAGGGCAAGCATACGGACAATTGTTCAGATCGATCATGTGTTGAAACAATAACGCTCACAAATGGGGCAGTAGCGAAAAACGCCTCGCGTTCCTCAATACATAAGGGGGCTTCTGGGCTGGTCAAGCCATCCGGGTCAAGCTCTGTGACTGGTGGTAAGTCATCCTGTCGTAAATGCTCATTGATTTGCCCACTTAATAAGTGCCAGATGTGCTGAACATAGTCATGGGCATATAGTTCGTTCTTATCAAACTGTAATTCAACTAGCCCTAATGGGTGATCATGCAGACGCACAAGGCAGCGTGCATGCTGATAATATTGGCCTGTTTTTTCATTAATGGCCGACAACATAGGGAGTGGCTGTCCTAGCTCGATTTCTAGTATACGTATGCGTGTAACATCTAATATTTGAGTTATGGTGGCAGAATCTGCTTGCAAAGTTGGCGACGTCAACATATTCAAGTTCTCCTTTCCAGATGTCCATCTATATCTGGCATATTTCTATATTTATTTAAAGTACTCACTATGAGGTTTTAAACTTTCCAATCTGTATAATTGCGCCAATTAGGCAGAAACCTATAAGTATCCCTAGTGTTCCTGCCGGGAACCACCTTCCAGCATACATCTGTATACCTGCCACTAAAGCATCAATAGACAGACTCAGAGCAATAGCAATCGTCCATTGTGAAATTGGCTCCTCAAGTCTGAAAAAGCGTACCAGCACCATGCCAGGGCAAACAAAGAGGAACCACATTACGATGATTGGCCGTCCCACTGCCTCTGGAATCACAAAGTTTACGAGTCCTGCAGCAAGTGCAGAAACAATAATAATTGCAGGCCATAACCATGTTGATCGCGTCACGATCCACCTCCTTTTGTATTTCCCACAAAAATAAATATCTGAGCGTCGCGATTACTATAAATCTGCTTAAACTCCTCAGATTTAAGCATTGCGTCCTCTAACCGATCCAGTGCATCATTTGGTAACCCATACAATAAGTGAGCCTGGGCTTTTTCACCTCTTGTAAAAAGCAGGTATATGTGAGGATTCCTTTGACTACTTATTACTTGAGCAAGCTTGCTCACTTTCAAATTTACGACATCAGGAAGAATTTCAGCCAGCGATTCACACGTATATTTCTCATAATTTTTATACTGCCACGGTGTATCGTTCCAGCCGGCAATCAAAAGTGAGTTGGGCGGAGCAATGCTATAGAGATAGTACACACTATCAACTTCAGCATTAGTCATGTAATCCATGTATTCATTTCCATAACGGGTAAAGAAAAAACCGCCAAGTAATACTAAATTCGTCACTATGATTGCTATTGTCATCCACGGTGAGGTTTTACGAATTACTAACCTATATTTGCTATAAAATAGGGCAGCGGCAAAGAAAACCATGAATGGTAATGTAAATAGATAGACGCGTAGGAACATCTCGCCGCCATAATCCTGCGCCACTATTAAAGGGAATGGCGCAACTGCAAGTAATATGTAAGTTATATCTTGATGACCCTTGCGCAGGCGGCGCACTGCACCTATGAATGCAAGAACCCAGATGAATCCAGTCATAATAATCCGCGTTAAAGCGATAAATTGATGCTGGGGGTCCCCATTTGAAGTCCGGCTCGTGACACTCGATGATATATTGCTACTTACGGCTCCAAAGTTGCCCAGTACCATATTCGAGTGTCCAGCTAAAAAAGCCTGGGTCATAAAAAAGAGCCAGGCCCCAGTCATGATAGCCATTAAGATAGGTAGCCAGAACGGATGGCAACGCCGAAAAACCACCATTGTAGTAACACTTGCCAATACAAAGAAGGGAGTGAGAGGATGACTAAATACAACCAGTCCAAAGACGACTATAAGACTGGTAAGCAGTGCCCAACGTTGCCAGGGTTGAACAATCAGGCAAAGCGGATCCGGTGCTCTTAACCAACTTAAGAACCAGGATACTGAGGGTGAGAAACGTGTGGGAAATTGCCAGTGTTGTCTCTTATGCGGTTTTGCCTTTGGAGCTATCTTGAACCATGTTAAGAGAATAGCAATGATGACAAGGTACAGAAAGAAGTTCAGACCTTGTGGCGAAAAATAATCCTGCGCGATCCAATTTGTGAGATAAAAGAACCATAGAGCTAGCCAGACCAGGCGTTTGTTGGTTGTAATCGAGGTGAAAATCATATACATCGGTCCAAAGTAGATCAAGTTATAGAAAACTGGTGCCCATCCGGCATAGCTAAGGATAGTTTGATACCCGGCAACACGAGTGACAAATGCACTCAACACGAAGAAGCCTGGCCAGCTAAAATAGGCATCTAAATTTGGATCAACCGTGCCTGTGCGCATAATGTACTCTGCATAGCCTGCATGCCGGTACACGACAGCAAAGCGGGGTGCTTCCTCAATAAGATTCTCTGTCCCATACAGGATAATGATTACAAGGACTATGTGCAGTGCCAGAACAGATACTCTCATTTGGGGTTGCTGCAAGGTCAGGACAAAACTAAACATCAGAATAACCAGTGCAACGATAATTTTAGGCGAGAGTACACTAATAAGGCCAAGATCGTTCATATCATATACTGACACATGTTGAAGCGAAATGGCCCACAAGAAGAAGGCAAATAGAGGAAGCAGAACGCATATAGCATCCAGAGGTTTAGGCAGCTTTAAGCTGTTTAGTCCAGGCAACCCAGGTTGTATGCTGCCCATCTTTAAAGTATCTATTAGCTGAATGTCTGATTGTTGGCCAAGCGGTGTACTTCCTATCTTTAGAGTATCTACTAATGACATATCTGATTCTTGCTTATATTTCAATTTAAAAAGATTCAATTAAACTCTCCATTCTTTGTATTGATTATCATTAAAATAATCCTTAGCTACTATATTGGTAATATCCAATGGCTATTAGATTACTCCATGCTCACCGAATCCTCTGTAGCGTTTTCCAGTCTACAAACAAGGGAGAGTTGAGTATTTATTGTATGCAAACTCTCGGGATGGGTGGTGTGTTGTTCAAGTCGAGCAGATCTCAACTGTGGTCTAGCGGGGCAATTGTTGCTTCCATTCCGCTGCATTGATTCCGTTGGTTCTGTCTCTATATAGTTCTTTTGAGGGTTCTCTTGCCGGGCCGCCTGCAAAGAACTATTCATAGGTCGGATGGTCTGATACACAGTAGGAAACATCAAAATCGCTTCAACCACGATTGCTATGACCCAACCCAGGCTCAGCCCCAACAAACCACCTAGATATGCACCCCCCATCGCTGTTACTACTTCCAATGCCCCACCGGGCAACATGCCGAGCATAGCACGTCCTACCCGGTCTTGAATACGACAGATTGAGATGTAGTGGTTTTTAATTATCAATGGAAACGCTGCAAGTCCCAAGATGCGCAGGCACCAGGTGGCCTGCTCCGCATAAGCGCTACCGAATAGCCCTAACACCTGCTTTGTCGTAAATTGTAGCAAACAATTAGCCAACACGCTTGTCACAAGCGCAAGACCTATTGTTAGACGGGCTTTATGCCGCAACGAGGATTGTTGGGCGGAATTCATTGCATGTAGCACTGTGGTTAGGGCGATTGGCACATCAAATATAAAACTCGCAATCATCCAGGAAATGTAAAACCATGCATTCATTTTCGCTGAAAGTAGTACTGTGACCAGTACTGGCAGTATCAGGGTTGGTGCCTCAAGTGTCAAATTAAGAAGGTGATGCTGTAGAGCAGCTAGCCCCAATTTTCGCAGCAATCCCCATTGTGGGAAATAGGCTCTTCCCAACCATCCTTTTCTATATATGACAAAGCCAAGAAGGGTAGCCAGAGAGAGGGCAACCCCTCCTACCCACGTCGTATAAATCGTCATACCTGCCTTCTGTGATAAATACAGACCGATCACAAAGAGTAAAATCACTTTTGCCACGGCAAAAATCGTATTGCGCCAGAGTTGTAAACTCCCACATAGAATTCCAATCAGTGCCTGATCAAGGACCAGTGTGATAGCAGTAAGGCTGACGCCAGCAGCGAATACTACTATATTTGTGGCACTTGCTTTCAGGGGATTGAATTCAACCGAAGCATAGGGAGCGACAACTGCAAATAAGACGCCAATGCCTGCTCCAGCTACTCCAACCACAACCAGAGCTGTGCTGATAAGCGAGACTTCCCGTCCCGGCTGGCGTGGTAACTCGGTGATCAACAACGTTCCCAACCCCAACATACAGAAACTTCCCAACAGCAGCATAGTCGAGACAGAGGCAGATGCAATACCCACGGCTTCAGGTGGAAACTGCCGCGCCGCCAACCACCAGTATGCAAACCCCAAGGCCGATGTTATCACCGTCGTCCCGACTAATGACCCAGAATTGACCAACATGATATTGTTGGACCTAATCCATTGATAGAACGATAATCTCACCTTACTAGTTTTCCTTTCAAAGCAACAACATGCGAATTGCCTCGTGCAAGTACTTTATGCATTCGATGCATTTTATGTCGACTCTGTAAATAGGCTAGTGGGCCATACAACATTCCTTTGCGCATAAGCATAGTCAATTTTTTTTGATCGCCTTGCGACTTCTTACTGTTTTTAGGTGACTGAGGATTTAAGACGAAAAAGAGGGCATAAGGGACTTTAGCAATGAGATCAAACAGAAGTAGCGGATTTTCGAGCACACTTTTCATCAAGAATGCTGTGAAGCCAATCCCATAATTATAGATTTGCTTACGCAGTCCGGCATAGTCACGACGATGAAGATGGTAGGCCAGTGCCCTGGGTTGATAGACTAACTTGTAGCCTTGCATGATTACCTGGAAGAATACCGCGATATCTTGACCATTACGCGATGGGCCATTACCTCCGAGAGAAGGGTCAAATCCACCCATACTGTGTAAGAAGCCAGAGGTGAAAGCCATGCTTGCCCCTGTGCCAAATCGTCCCGCAGCATAAGGATGGAACGGCATTGGTAGAGAATTCTTTCCCATGTTGCGCTTGAAGATACGACTGGTAAATCCCCTGTTAAACCCACCATGCTCCTCGAATAAGAATTGCGCGAAGGTTTCAAGCTCTAATGGCAAGAGAAGTCCAGTAACACATGCTACATCATTATCCACACTGAAGGCTCTGACAAGCTCAACTAACCAGTAAGGATCAACAACCACATCATCATCAGCGAATGCAAGTATCGTGCCCCTGGCTACCATTATTCCACGATTGCGAGCCCAGGAAGGGCCAGGAAGATCTTCACGTACATAACGGAAATGAGGTGCGTCATGAGAAAGCTTTTCGACAAGATCAGCTGTTGCGCCCGTCTCTGGCGCGTTGTCCACGACGATGACTTCATAATGCGGATACTGTAAGGACATGAGCGAACTCAAGCATGCAGCCAGTTGCTCAGGCCGCTCATGGGTTGGAATGATAACACTCACAAAAGGAGCATCAACCATAAATCGTTCGCGCTCCTCAATACAAGAAGGTGTTCTGAGACAAGACAGACCTGCTTCCCTAAGTTCTGTCACTACGGGTAATCCATCTTGCTGCAGATGATCGATAATCTGAACAGCAAGCGTATGCCAGATACATCTAGCACACTCATCGGCACTCAGTCCCTCCTCTCCAAGTTCAAGTTCAACAATTCCCAAAGGCTGACTGTGCAAGCGAACAACGCAAAGAGCACGGTGATAGTGGTGGCCTGTTTTTTCATCAAAGGTTGACACATTGGAAAGTGGTTGCCTTAGTTCAACCTCCATGATGCGTATAGGAACAAATGATGGCACGTCACTAGAGGCCGTGGATATCTTTTCCTGTGTAGATAACATGTATATTTCCCCTTTTGAATCTACCCTTTATTGACTAACATCATGCTACTGGTCTTAACCCGCTGAAGTAGCATTCTCATCGTACTAAATTTCCTTTTCTATAAGCTGGAACCTCTGCCCGATAAGAGTAAATGTCTTCGGAGTCTTGTGGATTAGCCACCGATTTTCTAATAGTGCTAGCTTCTTTGTGTGGAGCAAAACACTGAGAAATGATCCCTACCAGATAGCCCACAGTTGTTATCATGAGCCCAGCAACGATAGCTCCAGCCCGAAGGAAACTCGTTAAGTCGAAGCGAAAGAAAGCAGCCATCACTCCACAAAGTACCCTCCCTGGAAGAGTGCGAAATGCGTAGTCGCGTTCAGAGGCAAGGCTATCTTTTGTACCCATATACTGAGCTATGATGGCTTTCGAGAGGCCTTCGCAATAACAGCGCGACCAGAAGTAGTGCCAGCTTGCACGATAGGGAGAAATATGGTGGTGAATTCTCGCATGAGGTTCGCAGAGAAAGACTTTTCCAGGCCAATGTTGCGTAGCTCGGATACACAACTCAGTTTCCTCTCCTCCCATTGGATGCTTACCAACACGTCCAATACCGATTCTAAAGCCTCCAACTGCTTCAAATACCTCTCTTCGAATACATATACAACCCCCATAGGGATTACGCACTACTGTGGGTGTATCAGGTAGATTCTGGTAGGTGCAACCAACAACCCAGTAGAACTCTTCAGGAAACCACATAGGGCGCTTACTCGACCAGAGTGGCTCCACTACTCCTCCTGCCCCCAACACGCCTGGATCATGACAACAACGACTTAATCGTTCTAACCAATCGGGCTCTGCTACTGCGTCATCATCAAGAAAGGCAATCAGTGCTCCTTGTGCTGCTGCTATACCACTGTTTCGAGCACCCGACAATCCTCGTGGTTCATTGTTCTCTATCGCAATAATACCCGTTATGTGCCTTCGAACTCGTTCAAATAAGCGCGTGTTGTGATCAATAACCACAATAATCTCACAGGGAGGAACTCTCTGCTGTTGGATCGATTCTACTGCTGCAACAAGATCATACCAACGTTCCTCTGTGTAAGCGCAAATTACGACAGAAACATCAAATGTTGCATCTATCATTGCTTAACAATCCTCCTTGTAGATACCGCCTTATTAAAGCGGAACTGCATCTTGCAAGTTGCCATGCTGGAGTACGAGCACGCAGGTACATCATGGTTATAACTGATAAACTGTGTCCGGTTAGCAGTGCAGCGAAACTGTCTACGTCTGTGTCTGCTCTCACCATAAGGCGTGCTAAAGCGTAGGGATCTGTAGACGTTGAACTCATTGCATGTTTGACAGCACAAGCCGATGTATATCCTGCTTCCCGAACTAGCCGTTGTGTGGTAGTACTATGATAGCCATAGGGATAAGCAAAACTTGTTACTGCTCGCCCTAGGCGATCTTCTAAGATTTCTTTGCAATGCACAATTTCATCGCGGGCCTTAGTATGGGGAAGAATATCAAGTTGATGATGGTAATGACTATGCCCACCGCACTCTATG
>Ga0137380_10001970_pt1 | contig 17184 bp, 18 predicted proteins | sample SagtaG_17_FD_104809 | JGI IMG/M metagenome (GOLD analysis project Ga0137380, IMG submission 104809) | Vadose zone soil microbial communities from Sagehorn Ranch, Mendocino, California, USA - Sage2_L_100_16 metaG | ecosystem: Environmental > Terrestrial > Soil > Vadose zone | place: USA...
CCGCGACCGTGGCGTCGAGGCGGCGGTCGACGCCGTCAAGCGCGGCGACCTGATCGTCATGCCGACCGACACGCTGTACGGGATCGGCGCGGACGCGTTCAAGCCGTGGGCGGTGACCGCGCTGCTGGACGCGAAGGGTCGCGACCGGCAGATGCCGCCACCGGTACTGGTCGGCACCCGGGCGACCCTGGACGGCCTGGTGTTCAACCTGCCCTCGGTGGCCCGCGACCTGGTGGAGGCGTTCTGGCCGGGCGCGCTGACGATCGTGGTGGAGCACGCGCCGAGCCTGCAATGGGACCTGGGCGACCTGGACGGCACCGTAGCGGTACGGATGCCGCTGCACCCGGTGGCGCTGGAGATCCTGCGGGAGACCGGCCCGATGGCGGTGTCCAGCGCCAACAAGACCGGCGAGCCCCCGGCGGCCACTGCCGAGGAGGCGCGCGCCCAGCTCGGCTTCTCGGTCAGCGTGTACCTGGAGTCCGGGGAGCTGCCCGACCGTACGCCCTCGTCGATCGTCGACGTGACGGGCGAGGTACCCAAGCTCCTGCGCGCCGGCGCGATCCCGCTGGAGAAGCTGCGCGACGTCGTACCCTCCATCGAGGCGTGACCGTGGCCCCCTTCGCGGTGCTGCACGTGTGCATGGGCAACATCTGCCGCTCCCCGATGGCCGAGCGGCTACTCCGCCAGGCCGCCCGGGAGCGGGTCGGCGACAAGGTCGACGAGCTGCTGCTGTCACACAGCGCCGGTACCGGTGGCTGGCACGCCGGTGACCCGATGAACCCGCCGGCGGCCCGGGAGATCCGGCGCCGCGGCGGTGACGACGCCGGATTCCTCGCGCGCCGTTTGAACGGCGAGCACCTGGACGCCGCCGACCTGATCCTCACCGCGACCGCCGAGCAGGTGGACCACGTGCTCGGCCGGCGGCCGGACGCCGGCGGCCGGACCTTCGTGATCGGCGAGTTCGGCCGCCTGCTGCCGCTGGTCGACGCCGGTGCGCTGCCGCGGGCCGCGCCGGTGGCGGACGCGATCTACGCGCGAGGTGTCGCGCTCGTCGAGGCCGCCGACGCCGCCCGCGGCGGCCGGCCGCCGCGCCCCGAGGACGAGCTGGACGACCCGTGGGGCCGCGGGGACACCTTCTTCACCAGGGTGGCCGACCGGATCGAAGACGTGGTCCGGCCGCTGGCCGCGGCCCTGTTCGGGTGACCCGTTCCGCCGATCCAACGCCGGCCGGGTCGGCGTGCCCGGCCGGTATCCAGGCATGGAAGCGTGGGCGCGAACCCCGCTCCAAGCTGCTGCAGGAGGCGTTCAACATCAAGACGGTCGCGGGTCCCGATTCACCGAATCGGGACCGGCACGCGGGTCTAGATTGTGCCTGTGGACAGGTTCTGGGGCCCGGACTTCGCCGAGCTGGAGCGGACCGACCCGCAGATCGCGTCGGTGGTGCTCGACGAGCTGGCCCGGGTACGCGGCGGGCTCCAGCTCATCGCGAGCGAGAACCTGACCTCGCCGGCGGTACTGGCGGCGCTCGGTTCGACGCTGACGAACAAGTACGCCGAGGGGTACCCCGGGCGGCGGTACTACGGCGGCTGCGCGGAGGTGGACCGCGCCGAGTCGATCGCGATCGAGCGCGCGATGGCGCTCTTCGGCGCCGAGCACGCCAACGTGCAGCCGCACAGCGGGGCGAGCGCGAACCTCGCCGCGTACGCCGCCCTGGTGCAGCCGGGGGACACCGTGCTGGCGATGGACCTGCCGCACGGCGGGCATCTCACCCACGGCAGCAAGGTGAACTTCTCCGGACGCTGGTACGGCACCGTCGGGTACCGGGTGAGCGAGGACACCGAGACGATCGACTACGACGAGGTACGCGACCTCGCGCTCGCCCACCGGCCGAAGATGATCATTTGCGGCGCGACCGCGTACCCCCGACTGATAGACTTCGCCACCTTCCGGGAGATCGCCGACGAGGTCGAGGCGTACCTGATGGTCGACGCTGCGCACTTCATCGGCCTGGTCGCCGGCCGCGCGGTACCGTCGCCGGTGCCCTACGCCGACGTGGTCTGCGCCACCACCCACAAGGTGCTGCGCGGCCCGCGCGGCGGCATGATCCTGTGCCGCCGGGAGCTGGCCGAGCGGGTCGACAAGGCGGTGTTCCCGTTCACCCAGGGCGGACCGTTGATGCACGCGGTGGCGGCCAAGGCGGTCGCGCTGCACGAGGCGGCCCAGCCGGAGTTCGAGCGGTACGCCCACCAGGTGGTGGCGAACGCGCGGGCGCTCGCGGAGGGGTTGGCCGCCTCGGGGATGCGCCCGGTGTCCGGGGGTACCGACACCCACCTGGCCCTGATCGACCTGCGCGAGCTGGGCGTCACCGGTCGCGACGCCGAGCAGCGCTGCGATGCGGCAAGGATCACGCTGAACAAGAACGCCGTCCCGTACGACCCGCAGAAGCCGACGGTGGCCTCCGGCATCCGGGTGGGTACCCCGTGCGTGACCACGCAGGGCATGCGCGAACCGCAGATGCACGAGATCGCCGGGCTGATCGGCCGGGCGGTCCGGTCGGTACCGGGCTCAGGGGCGCTGGCGGAGGCGGCCGAGGAGGTCGGCACGCTGGTCGCCAAGTTCCCGGCGTATCCCCGCTGACCACCCCGGACCCGCGCACGATGCCGACTGATCGGTGTGATACGTTCCCGGCAACCTGAGAAACACCTGATCGGCTGGTTTTCAAGGCCGGGTCGGCGGACGGCCGACAAGACCGCCGGGAGGGCGTGATGACGTGGCCGCACGGTCGCAACCGAGCGCCTGGGACCTGCTCACCCTCGGCGCGACGAACGCCGTCTGCGTCGTGGGCGGCATCGGGATCGGTTGGCTGGTGGACCACGCGGCCGGCACCCTCCCGGTGTTCATCCTCGTCGGACTCGGACTCGGCATCGTGGCCGGTTGCCTGATCACGTACCGCAGAATTCGTCCCTACCTGAGTTGAGAGGTCGTCGAGTGGTCAACGCCCTACCTTCGGGTGTCGCGGTACCGCCCCGGGCGGCCGCGAACCTCAAGCGGTCGCTGGTCCTAGCCCTGCCGTTCGGCGTTCTCGCGCTGCTGGTCCTGACCCTGGTCGGCCACGCGCTCGCCGGCTTCTTCGCGGTCCTCGGCCTGGCTTTCGGGGTCCTCAACACCTGGCTGATGCAGCGGTCCGTGGTCCGCTACGGCGAGCGCCGGAGCAAGGGCGGCTTCGTCGGCGGCATGCTCGGCCGGCTGTTCCTGCTGACCGTGGCCTCGATGGCGGCCGTCTTCTTCTTCCGCCCGGACGGGATCGGCCTGCTCGCTGGGATCGCCGTTTTCCAGGTGATCGTGCTGCTCGGGGCCGCGGTCCCGGTGTTCCGGGAGATGCGGCGGTGACCGGGGTACCGCTGGCCGAGATCGAGGTCGGCACCCACACCACCGCTACGTTCCTCGGGCTGACCTTCAACGTCGATACCATCATCTCCACCGTGGTGGTCAGCATCGTCGTGCTCGCCCTGGGCTTCTTCCTGCGGGCGAGGATCACCAGCCGCGCGGTACCGGGCCGGATCCAGCTCTTCTGGGAGACGCTGGTCGGCGCGATCCAGGGACAGGTCGAGCAGCTGATGGGGGTGTCGGTCGCCCCGTACACCATCCCGCTGGGCGTGGCGCTGTTCCTGTTCATCCTCTTCTCGAACTGGATCGAGCTGATCCCCACGGCGCACCACCTGCCCGCGCCGACCGCCGACGCCAACACGACGTACGCGCTGGCGCTGCTGGTCATCATCTGGGTACACGTGGCGAGCATCCGCCACAACGGCCCCGGGCGGTACCTCGCGCACTACACCCAGCCGAACCCGGGGCTGCTCCCGCTCAACGTCCTCGAAGAGGTCGTCAAGCCGGTCTCGCTGTCGCTGCGGCTGTTCGGCAACATCTTCGCCGGCGGCATCATGATCAGCATTATCGGCCTGCTACCCAGCTTCGTGCTGTGGCTGCCGCAGGGGTTGTGGACGCTGTTCGACATGTTCGTCGGCGTGATCCAGGCGGTCATCTTCACCTTGCTGACGATCACCTATTTCAGCTTGCAGCTCGCTCCGGCCAGCAACCACTGACGGCCGGGCACCCGACGGCCAGAAAACGCGACTGACACTTCCCTAACCAGTAGGAGAAACGGTGGCAGCAAACCTCAACGACTCGATCGAGATGGCCGGCGCCCTGGTCGGCGGCGGGCTCATCCTGGGCGGCGGCGCCGTCGGTGCCGCGATCGGTGACGGCATCGCCGGTAGCCAGCTGATTGCCGGCGTGGCCCGGCAGCCGGAGGCCCAGGGTCGCCTGTTCACCCTGTTCCTGATCACCGTCGGTCTGGTGGAGGCGGCGTACTTCATCAACCTGGCGTTCATGATCTTGTTCGTCTACGTCATCAAGTAGCAGCCATGAACACGAGCACTGTGGCCGCGCAGAACTTCCTGGTACCCAACGGGACGCTCATCGCGGAACTGATCGCCTTCCTGATCGTGCTGTTCGTGCTCTGGCGGTACGTGGTGCCGCCGGTGAGCAAGGCCATGTCCGAGCGCCAGGCGATGATCAAGGCACAGCTCGACGAGGGTAGGCAGGCCTCCGAGCGGCTCAAGCAGGCCGAGGCCGACTACCGCAAGGCGATGGAGGAGGCGCGCACCACCGCGGCCACCATCCGGGACCAGGCCCGCGCCGACGCCGCCGCGATCCGCGAGGAGATGCTGGAGCAGGCCGTCCAGGAGCGGGACCGGTTCCTGGAGTCCGGGCGGGAGCAGCTGGCGCACGAGCGCGACGCGCTGGTCCGCGAGCTGCGTGCCGAGCTGGGCGGCCTCGCCGTCGAGCTGGCCAGCCGGATCCTCGGCGAGTCGCTGGCCGAGGAGGCCCGGCAACGCGGCACCGTGGACCGGTTCCTGGCCGAGCTCCAGGAGGAGGCCGGCGCGGCGGGTGCCGGAGGACGGCGCTGATGGACACGGCCACGCGGGAGTCGTACGGGCCGGCTGCGGACCGGCTCGCGGACTACGCCGCCGGCGCCCCAGCCGAGTCGGTGGCCGAGGTGGGCGACCAGGTACTCGCGGTCGCCGACCTGCTCGGGTGGGAGCCCGGGCTGCGCCGGGCACTGGCGGACGTGGCACGCCCCGCCGACGTGCGGGTGGAGCTGCTCCGTGCCCTGCTGGAAGGCAAGGTCGGCAACGACGCCCTCGGGCTGGTCGAGGCGCTGGTTTCGGCCCGCTGGCCACGGCCGAGCGAGCTGCGCAACGCGGCCGAGCGGCTGGGCGTCGACGCGGTACTGGCCGCGGCCGGGCGCGCCGACGAGCTGGGCGAGGTCGAGGACGAGTTGTTCCGCTTCGCCCAGGTGGTCGACGGTGCGCCGCACCTGGCGACGGTACTGGGGGATCCCGGCGCGCCGGTCGATCAGCGCGCCGCGCTGGTCGACAACCTGCTCGACGGCAAGGCGCGCCCGGCCACCATCCGGCTGGTCAAGGTGGCGCTGGCCGGCTTCGGCGGACGCGGCTTCGCCGCCTCGCTGTCCCGGCTGGTCGAGCTGGCCGCGGCCGCGCAGGACCAGCAGGTCGCCTACGTCACCTCCGCGGTAGCGCTGACCGACGAGGAAGAGGAGCGGCTGGGCGGGTACCTGGCCCAGCGGTACGGTCGACACATCTCCGTAAAGGTGACGGTCGATCCCGAAATCATCGGCGGGCTCAGCGTCCAGATCGGCAGTGACATGTACGACGGGACCGTGCTTCGGCGCCTCGCCGAGGCCCGTGCCGCCCTTACCCGATAACCGATTTCCCATCGCTAGAGAGACCAGGGGTAGTCCGGATGGCCGAGCTGACCATCTCCTCCGACGAGATCCGCGGCGCGCTGGAGCGCTATGTCTCGTCGTACACGCCGGAGATCTCCCGCGAGGAGGTCGGTATCGTCGCCGACGCGGGTGACGGCATCGCCCACGTCGAGGGCCTGCCCTCGACGATGACCAATGAGCTGCTGGAGTTCGAGGACGGCACCCTCGGTGTCGCGCTGAACCTCGACGTGCGCGAGATCGGCGTCGTGGTCCTCGGGGACTTCTCCGGTATCCAGGAGGGCCAGCGGGTCAAGCGTACCGGCCGGGTGCTGTCGGTACCCGTCGGCGACGCCTTCCTCGGCCGGGTGGTCGACCCGCTGGGCAACCCGATCGACGGGCTCGGCGACATCGAGCAGGAGGAGTACCGGGAGCTGGAGCTCCAGGCGCCGAACGTGATGATGCGCCAGGGCGTCAAGGAGCCGCTGCAGACCGGCATCAAGGCGATCGACGCGATGACCCCGATCGGCCGGGGGCAGCGGCAGCTGATCATCGGCGACCGCAAGACCGGCAAGACCACGGTCGCCGTCGACACGATCCTCAACCAGCGCGACAACTGGAAGTCCGGCGACCCGCAGAAGCAGGTCCGCTGCATCTACGTCGCGATCGGGCAGAAGGGGTCCACGATCTCGTCGGTGCGCGGGACGCTGGAGGAGCGCGGCGCGCTGGAGTACACGACGATCGTCGCCGCGCCGGCGTCCGACCCGGCCGGCTTCAAGTACCTCGCGCCGTACACCGGCTCCACGATCGGCCAGCACTGGATGTACGCCGGTAAGCACGTGCTGATCGTCTTCGACGACCTGTCCAAGCAGGCCGAGGCGTACCGCGCGGTGTCCCTGCTGCTACGCCGCCCGCCCGGCCGCGAGGCGTACCCCGGCGATGTCTTCTACCTGCACTCCCGCCTGCTGGAGCGGTGCGCGAAGCTCTCCGACGAACTCGGTGGTGGCTCGATGACCGGCCTGCCGCTGGTCGAGACCAAGGCCAACGACATCTCGGCGTACATCCCGACCAACGTCATCTCCATTACCGACGGCCAGATCTTCCTGGAGTCCGACCTGTTCAACGCCGGTGTCCGCCCGGCCATCAACGTCGGTACCTCGGTGTCCCGGGTCGGCGGCGCGGCGCAGGTCAAGCCGATGCGCCGGGTGGCCGGCCGGCTGCGGCTGGACCTGGCCCAGTTCCGCGAGCTGGAGGCGTTCGCCGCCTTCGCCTCCGACCTGGACAAGGCGTCGCGGGCCCAGCTGGAGCGCGGCTCGCGACTGGTCGAGCTGCTCAAGCAGCCGAACTACTCGCCGTTCGCGGTCGAGGAGGAGACCGTCTCGATCTGGGCCGGAACCGCCGGCAAGGTGGACGACATCCCGATCGGCGACATCCGGCGCTTCGAGGCCGAGTTCCTCCAGTACCTGCGGCACACCCACCAGGAGATTCTCGCGACCATCGCCGAGAATGAGTGGAACGACGACGTCGTCACCCAGCTGGAGTCGGTGATCGAGGAGTTCAAGCGACTCTTCAAGGGCGAGGGCAAGGAACTGCGGATCAACGAACCGCCGGCCAAGGAGATGGAGAACGGCGTGGAAACCCGCGAGTCGGTCCGGCGCGTGACCCGGCCGAAGCCGGCAAAGTAGTCCGCCATGCCAGCCCAGCTGCAAACTCTCCGGCGGCGGATCCGTTCGGTCAAGTCGACGAAGAAGATCACCAAGGCGCAGGAGCTCGTGGCGACCAGCCGGATCGCCAAGGCGCAGGAACGGGTGGCCGCCGCCCGCCCGTACGCCGACGCGATCACCGGCGTGCTGACCGCGCTGGCGTCCAACGCCAGCACGCTGGACCACCCGTTGCTGGTACCGCGGGAGCGGGTACGCCGGGCCGGCGTGCTCGTCGTCACCAGCGACCGCGGGCTGTGCGGCGCGTACAACGCCAACGCGATCCGCACCACCGAGGAGCTGATCGCCCGGCTGCGCGCGGACGGCAAGGAGCCGGTGCTGTACGTGATCGGCCGCAAGGGCGTCACGTACTACCGGTTCCGCAACCGGCCGATCGAGGCGAGCTGGACCGGCTTCTCCGAGCGGCCGGACTTCGACAACGCCCGGGAGGTCGGCGAGACGCTCATCAAGACGTTCGTCGCGGGCGCCGACGACACCGCCGGCGAGGCGGGCGCCGACGGCCTCCACGGCGTCGACGAGTTGCACATCGTCTCCACCCAGTTCAAGTCGCTGATGGCGCAGACACCGGCGGCCCGGTTCCTCGCGCCGATGCAGGTCGAGGAGGCCGAGGAAGGGCCGTTGCCGCTGTACGACTTCGAGCCGGAGCCGGACGAACTGCTCGACGCGCTGCTGCCCAAGTACATCAACACCCGGATCTACGCGGCATTGCTGGACTCGGCGGCCAGCGAGTCGGCGTCGCGGCGGCGGGCGATGAAGAGCGCGACCGACAACGCCGAAGAGTTGCTCAAGAAGTACACGCGCGACATGAACTCGGCCCGCCAGGCCGGGATCACCGAGGAGATCAGTGAGATCGTCGGCGGGGCCAACGCCCTGGCCGCGGCGGGAAGTGAAGAGTGATGACTGCTGCTGTTGAAGAGACCAGGACCGGGATCGGGCGGGTCACCCGGGTCATCGGCCCGGTCGTCGACGCCGAGTTCCCGCGCGACGCGATGCCGGAGATCTATGCGGCGCTCAAGGTGGACGTCGAGCTGTCCGGGGGGACGAGGACGCTGACCCTGGAGGTCGCCCAGCACCTGGGCGACAATATGGTACGGACGATCTCGATGCAGCCCACCGACGGCCTCGTCCGCGGCGCCGAGGTCACCGACACCGGCGGGCCGATCACGGTACCGGTGGGTGACGTGACCAAGGGCCACGTCTGGACCGTCGTGGGCGACGTGCTCAACGCCGACCCGGCGACGCTGGAGATCAAGGACCGCTGGCCGATCCACCGGCACGCACCGGCGTTCAAGGACCTGGAGCCGAAGACCGAGATGCTGGAGACCGGCGTCAAGGTGCTCGACCTGCTCGCCCCGTACGTGAAGGGCGGCAAGATCGGCCTGTTCGGCGGCGCGGGCGTGGGCAAGACGGTACTCATCCAGGAAATGATCTTCCGGGTCGCCAACAACTTCGGTGGCGTATCGGTGTTCGGCGGGGTCGGCGAGCGTACCCGCGAAGGCAACGACCTCATCACCGAGATGACCGAGACCGGCGTCATCGACAAGACCGCGCTGGTCTTCGGGCAGATGGACGAGCCGCCGGGTACCCGGCTGCGGGTGGGGCTGGCCGCGCTGACCATGGCCGAGTACTTCCGCGACGTGCAGAAGCAGGAAGTGCTGCTGTTCATCGACAACATCTTCCGGTTCACCCAGGCCGGTTCCGAGGTGTCCACGCTGCTCGGCCGGATGCCTTCCGCGGTGGGGTACCAGCCGACCCTGGCCGACGAGATGGGCGAGCTGCAGGAGCGGATCACGTCGGTAAAGGGTCAGGCGATCACCTCGATGCAGGCGATCTACGTACCCGCCGACGACTACACCGACCCGGCTCCGGCCACCACGTTCACCCACCTGGACGCGACCACGAACCTGGAGCGGTCGGTGTCCGACAAGGGCATCTACCCGGCCGTGGACCCGCTGGCGTCCAGCTCCCGCATCCTCGCGCCGGAGTACGTCGGCGCCGAGCACTACGCGGTGGCGTCCGAGGTGAAGCGGATCCTGCAGCGGTACAAGGACCTGCAGGACATCATCGCGATCCTCGGCATGGACGAGCTCTCCGAGGAAGACAAGATCACCGTCGGCCGGGCCCGGCGGATCGAGCGCTTCCTGTCCCAGAACACCTTCGTAGCCAAGCAGTTCACCGGCATCGAGGGTTCGTTCGTACCGGTCAAGGAGACCGTGGAGGCGTTCAAGAAGCTCACCGAGGGCGAGTACGACCACTTCCCCGAGCAGGCGTTCTTCATGTGCGGCGGGCTGGAGGACCTGGAGCGCCAGGCGCGCGAGCTGATGAAGGAGAGCTGACCCGCGGGCTTCTGAGGGAGCGAGCCTCGTCATCGGGGTGGCCGCCGCTCTCGTTAGACTTCCCTGGTCCCCCTACGTGTGACAGGAGACCGTGCACCGTGGCCAATCAGATACACGTCGACGTCGTGGCCGTCGAGGAGAGCGTCTGGTCCGGTGACGCCGACATCGTGATCGCCAAGACGGTCGAAGGTGAGCTGGGCATCCTGCACGGGCACGCGCCGCTGCTGGGCCAGCTGGCCGAGCCGAGCGAGGTACGCATCAGGCAGTCCGGAGGCGAGCTGCTCAGCTACGAGGTGACCGGCGGGTTCCTCTCGGTCACCCCCGACGGCGTGACGATCCTCGCGGAGAGCTGCCAACCCTCGACCCCGTCGCGCTGACGGCCGACGCCGATGAGGATCATCGAGGGGATCGGCATCGGCGTCTTCGTCCTGCTCTGCGCGCTCGGCGTCCTGTTCGTGCGCCGCGAGATCATCGCGCGCGGCCGGGGCACCATCGAACTGAACGTCCGCCTGTCCACCCGGCTGCCGGGCCGGGGCTGGTCGCCGGGGGTGGCCCGGTTCGCCGGCGACGACCTGCGCTGGTTCCGCCTCTTCAGCCTTGCCGTACGGCCGCGCCGGACGTTGAGCCGGCGGGCCTTATCCATCGAGGGCCGGCGGCAGCCCACGCCCGCCGAGCGCCTCGCCCTGCCGGCGGACTGGATAATCCTGCGCTGCAACAGCCAGCGCGAATCCGTCGAGATCGCCATGGCGGAGACCACGCTGGCCGGCTTCCTGTCCTGGGTCGAGGCCGCCCCGCCGGGGGCGGTCTCGATCGGTTTCGCCGCCCGCTGAGGCGGGTCCTGCCGGTCGCAGCCCGCCGGTCACCGCTCCCCGCCGGGTTTCCACAGCACGTCGCCGCCCGGGTTCGCCACCCGGCTCAGGATGAACAGCAGGTCCGACAGGCGGTTGAGGTACGTGAGCGCCAAGGCGTTGGTACCGTCCGGGTCGACCTCGCGCAGCGCCCAGCCGGACCGCTCCGCGCGCCGGGAGACGGTACGCGCGACGTGCAGTAGCGCCGCGCCCGGCGAGCCGCCCGGCAGGATGAACGAGTCCAGCTTGGACAGCCGCGCGTTGAACTCGTCGCACCAGCCCTCCAGCCGGGTCACGTACTCCTCCCTGACGCGCAATGGCGGGTACTTCGGCTCGGCGACGACCGGCGTGGACAGGTCCGCGCCGACGTCGAACAGGTCGTTCTGGATCCGGGTCAGCACCGCCCGTACGTCGTCGGGCAGCTCGCCCAGCGCCAGCGCGACTCCGATGGCGGCGTTGCACTCGTCGGTGTCGGCGTACGCACCGATGCGCGGGTCGGTCTTCGGTACCCGCGACCCGTCGCCGAGCGCCGTGGTACCGGCGTCGCCGGTCCTCGTGTAGATCCGGGTCAGGTGGACGGCCATGGGCTCGAGCGTACGGCCCTTCCCGGGCGCTTCTACGATGGCCGGCGTGGACGTGATCCGGGTCGTAGGCGGAGCGCGGCTGTCCGGCGAGGTCGTCGTCGGCGGCGCGAAGAACTCCGCGCTCAAGTTGATGGCTGCCGCGCTGCTCGCACCGGGCGAGTCGGTGATCTCCAACGTGCCGCGGATCACCGACATGCTCATCATGTCGGAGGTACTGCGCCGGCTCGGCTGCCAGGTCTTGTTCGTCGACGGGACGGTACACGTCGACACCCCGGACAAGCCGGGTACCGAGGCGGACTACGACCTGGTCCGGCGGCTGCGCGCGTCCATCTGCGTGCTCGGCCCGCTGCTGGCCCGGTGCGGGTACGTGCGGGTGGCCCACCCGGGCGGCGACGCGATCGGTTCGCGCGGCCTGGACATGCACGTCGCCGGGCTGGCCCGGATGGGCGCGGAGATCTCCGGCGAGCACGGGTACGTGATCGCCTCGGCGCCCCGGGGGCTGCACGGGGCGACCATCTGGCTGGACTTTCCGAGCGTGGGAGCGACCGAGAACCTGCTCATGGCGGCGGTCCTGGCCGACGGGGTGACCGAGATCGACAACGCCGCCCGCGAGCCGGAGATCGTCGACCTGTGCGACATGCTCACCGCGATGGGCGCGCAGATCTCCGGCGCCGGTACCTCCCGGCTGGTGGTCGAGGGGGTCGGCGAGCTGCGGCCGGTCCGGCACCGCACGGTCGGCGACCGGGTCGTCGGGGGTACCTGGGCGTTCGCCGCGGCGATGACGCGCGGTCAGGTGACGGTACGGGGGGTGGTGCCCGGGCACCTGGAGATCGCGCTGGACAAGCTGGTGAACGCGGGCGCCGAGGTCATGACCGAGCCGGAGGCCTTCCGGGTCACCATGGACCGCCGGCCGGGCGCGGTCGACGTGTCCACGCTGCCGTACCCGGGGTTCGCGACCGACCTGCTGCCGATGGCCGTCGGGCTCGCGGCGGTCAGCGACGGTACCTCGTTCATCACCGAGAACATCTTCGACGGCCGGTTCATGTTCATCAACGAGATGTCCCGGTTGGGCGCGGACATCCGTACCGACGGGCACCACGCCGCCGTCCGCGGCCGGGAGCGGCTGTCCGGCGCGCCGGTCCGGGCCACCGACATCCGGGCCGGGGCCGGGCTGGTCATCGCCGGTCTGTGTGCCGACGGCGTGACCGAGGTCGCCGCCGTGCACCACATCGACCGCGGCTACCCTGACTTTGTCGCGGACCTGCGCCGGCTCGGTGTAACGGTGGAGCGCGGCGTGGCTCCGGAGGAGCCGTCGTTTGCTTTCTGAGCAGCGGAGTGTCCGAGCATGGAAGGGGCGAGATGGCGGGTCGGCTCGCGGTCGTCGGAGCGGGGTTGATGGGCTCGGGTATCGCCCAGGTCGCGGCTCAGGCGGGCTGGGAGGTGGCGCTGCGCGACGTCACTGAACCCGCGCTCGCGCGCGCCCGCGACGCGATCGCGGCCTCGCTCGGCAAGTTCGCCGCGAAGGGCACCGTCTCCGCCGAGGACGCCGAGGCGGCGCTGAACCGCATCCATCCCACCACCGACCTCGACGCGGCCGCCGACGCGGACATCGTGGTCGAGGCCGTGTTCGAGCGGCTGGACATCAAGCAGGAGGTCTTCCGGGCGCTGGACACGCTATGCAAGGAGTCCGCGGTACTGGCGACGAACACCAGCGCCATCCCGGTGACCCAGATCGCCGTCGCCACCGGACGTCCTGAGTCCGTCGTCGGTACCCACTTCTTCTCGCCGGTACCGATGATGAAGCTCTGCGAGCTCGTACGCGGGTACAAGACCTCGGACGAGACCCTGGCCACCGCGAAAGCCTTCGCCGAAGGGATCGGCAAGACCACGATCACGGTCAACCGCGACGTGGCCGGCTTCGTCACCACCCGCCTGATCTCCGCTTTCGTGGTGGAGGCGGTCAAGCTGGTGGAGAGCGGCGTGGTCTCGCCCGAGGACCTGGATACCGCGTGCAAGCTGGGCTTCGGCCACCCGATGGGCCCGCTCGCGACCACCGACCTCACCGGCGTCGACGTGCTGCTGCACGCCACCCGCAACATCTACGACGACACCGCCGACGAGAAGTTCTTCCCGCCGGAACTGTTGCAGCGCATGGTCGCGGCCGGCGACCTGGGTCGCAAGAGCGGGCGCGGGTTCTACACCTATTAGGCGTCCCTGCCGTTGCGCCAGCGGAAGGTGCGCATGGTGAGCAGCAGGCCGCCGACCGCCCACGCGGCGAGGACGAACGCGGTCCGGCCGTGCTCCCAGCTGTGGGCGACCTCCTGCTGGGCGTACGAGTCGGGCAGGAAGACCGACCGGTAGCCCTGCGCGATCCAGCGCAGCGGGAAGATCGACGCGGCGATCTGGAGCCAGTCGGGGGCCTGGGTGAACACGAAGTACACGCCGGAGATGAACTGCAGGACCAGCGCCACCGGGGTGACCACGGCCGGCGCCGCCTTGCCGCTGCGGGCGACCGACGAGAACGCCATGCCGAGTACCGAGCCGGCCGCCACGCCGAGGATGGTGACCCACAGCCAGGTCAGCCACTTCCCGCCGTCGCTGGGCAGCGTCACCTTGCCCAGGGCCGCGGACACCCCGAGCAGCACCGCGGTCTCCATGATGACGACGGTGAAGACCATGATGATCTTTCCGATGAAGTACGCCGACGCGGGCATCGGGGTACCTTCCAGGCGCTTGAGGATGCCCTTCTCGCGCTCGATCGAGATCTGGATCGCCAGGGTCTGGAAGGAGGCGCCGAACAGGCCGACCGCGAGGATGCCCGGTACGAAGTACTGGGCGAAGCTCAGCCCGCCGGGGATGTTGTACTTGACGACCTGGGTGAAGAACAGCAGCAGGATGATCGGGAAGGCGAGCGTGAAGACCACCGACTCGCGGGTCCGGAAGAACTCCCGGATCTCCAGCTTGCCGCGCTCCCAACCGATGCGGGCGGCGAACAGCGGGCCGCGGCCGGCCCGGACAGTGGCGGTGGTCATACGGTCACCTCGGCCTTTTTGATCATTTCCAGGTAGATGTCTTCCAGCGTGGGCCGGGCCACCACGAGGCCGGGTACCTCGCCGCCGAACTGCTCCGCCAGCTTGAGTACCTCGGCCGTGGGCGTGTCGGTCGAGAGGCTCTCCCGGCCGTTCGGGCCGTCCCAGCTGACCAGCGTCGCCGCCTCGGCGCGCCCCCCGAGGGCGGCCGGAGCGGCGACCTCGAGCATGCGGCCCTGGGCGATTACGCCGACCCGGTTGGCGAGCTCCTCCGCCTCGTACAGATAGTGCGTGGTGAGCAGGATCGTGGTGCCCTCGGCGGACAGGCCGTGGATCAGCTCCCAGAACTCCTGGCGGGCCTCCGGGTCGAAGCCGGTCGTCGGCTCGTCGAGGAACAGCAGCTCGGGTCGCCCGACGATGCCGAGCGCCACGTCGAGCCGGCGGCGCTGGCCGCCGGACAGGTTGACCGCCCGGGAGGTCGCCTTCGCGGTCAGCCCGACCGCCTTGATGACCTCCTCCGGGTCGCGCGGCGCCGGATAGTACTTCGCGAAGTGCGTCACGATCTCCCGTACCGTGACCGTCTCGAACTCGCCGGTACCCTGGAGCACGATGCCGACCCGGGCGCGCCAGGCCCGGTTCGGCCGGGCCGGGTCGATGCCCAGCACGCTGACCTCGCCGCCGGTGCGCGGCCGGTACCCCTCCAGGATCTCCACCGTCGTCGTCTTGCCGGCCCCGTTCGGGCCCAGGAGCGCGAAACACTCGGCCCGTGCGACGTCCAGGTCCAGTCCTTCCACGGCCACCTGGGCGCCATAGGTCTTGCGTAACCCGCGCACGCGGATCGCCGGCTCATCACTCATGCGGCACAGTATGCCGGGCAGCTCGTGAGCGACCTCACCCACTTTGCTCAGCTACCGTTCAGTACGCTGCGAGGATGGCGTACCACCTGGACAAGCGGGACGCTCCGTGGGTGATGCGGACATACGCGGGGCATTCCTCGGCGGCCGCCAGCAACGCGCTGTTCCGGCGCAACCTCGCCAAGGGCCAGACCGGGCTGTCGGTGGCCTTCGACCTGCCGACGCAGACCGGGTACGACGCCGACCACGAGCTGGCCCGCGGTGAGGTCGGCCGGGTGGGGGTACCGATCGCGCACCTGGGTGACATGCGGGCGCTCTTCGACGGCATCCCCGTGGGTGCCGCCAACACGTCGATGACGATCAATGCAACGGCGATGTGGCTACTGGCGCTGTATGTCGTGGTGGCCGAGGAGCACGGCGCCGACCCGGCGGCGCTCGCGGGTACGACGCAGAACGACATCGTCAAGGAGTACCTGTCCCGCGGCACCTACATCTTCCCGCCCGCCCCGTCGCTGCGGCTGACCGCCGACCTCGTCGCGTACGCCGTTGCCGAGCTGCCGAGGTGGAACCCGGTCAACATCTGCTCGTACCACCTGCAGGAGGCCGGTGCGACGCCGGTACAGGAGGTGGGTTTCGCGCTCGGCACGGCGGTCGCGGTCCTCGACGCGGTAAAGGATTCCGGGCAGGTACCGCCGGAGCGCTTCGGCGACGTGGTCGCGCGGATCTCGTTCTTCGTCAACGCCGGCGTGCGCTTCGTCGAGGAGCTGGCGAAGATGCGCGCCTTCGCGGCGCTGTGGGACGAGATCACGCTGTCCCGCTACGGGATCGCCGATCCGAAGCAGCGGCGCTTCCGGTACGGCGTACAGGTGAACTCGCTCGGCCTGACCGAGGCGCAGCCGGAGAACAACGTGGCGCGCATCGTCCTGGAGATGCTCGGCGTCACGCTGTCGCGCGGCGCCCGCGCCCGGGCCGTCCAGCTGCCGGCCTGGAACGAGGCACTCGGCCTGCCCCGGCCGTGGGACCAGCAGTGGTCGCTGCGCCTGCAACAGGTGCTGGCGTACGAGTCGGACCTGCTGGAGTACCCGGACCTGTTCGACGGTTCCCCGGTCGTCGAAGGGCTGGTGAACTCCATTGTGGACGGTGCCCGCCGGGAGCTGGACCAGATCCTCGCGCAGGGCGGGATCGTGGCGGCCGTGGAAAGCGGGTACCTCAAGAGCGCGCTGGTCGCCTCGCTCGCCGCACGCCGGCACCGGCTGGAGACCGGTGAGGACGTCGTCGTGGGGGTCAACCGGTTCACCGAGACCGAACCGTCGCCGCTGACCGAGGCCGGCGCCGTTGCGGTGCAACGGATCGACCCCGCGGTCGAGACGGCCGCGATCGCCGGGCTGGAGAAGTGGCGGGCCGGCCGGGATCAGTCCACTGTGGACGCCGTACTGGCGCGCCTTCGGAAGGACGCCGCCAGCACCGCCAACCTGATGCCGTCCACTGTGGAGTGTGTCCGGGCCGGTGTCACGACCGGGGAGTGGGCCGCGGCGCTGCGCGAGGTCTTCGGCGAGTACCGCGCTCCGACCGGCCTGACCGCCTCGTCGGGTGCGAGTGCCGACCCTTCCCTCGCCCGGGTCCGGTCCCGCGTGGCCGCCACCGCCGCCGAACTGGGCGCTGGGCGGCTACGCATGCTCGTCGGCAAGCCGGGGCTGGACGGTCACTCCAACGGCGCCGAGCAGATCGCGGTACGCGCGCGGGACGCCGGCTTCGAGGTGGTGTACCAGGGCATCCGGCTCACCCCCGCGCAGATCGTGTCCGCGGCCGTCGCCGAGGACGTCAACCTCGTCGGGCTCTCGGTGCTGTCCGGCTCGCACCTGGCCGCGGTACCGGCGGTGCTCGCCGGGCTCCGCGAAGCCGGCCTCGCCGACGTACCGGTCGTCGTCGGCGGCATCATCCCCGCCGCCGACGAAGCGACGCTGCGGGCGGCCGGCGTGGCCCGGGTGTTCACACCCAAGGACTTCGAACTGACCGGGATCGTCGAC
>Ga0137380_10001971_pt1 | contig 17183 bp, 17 predicted proteins | sample SagtaG_17_FD_104809 | JGI IMG/M metagenome (GOLD analysis project Ga0137380, IMG submission 104809) | Vadose zone soil microbial communities from Sagehorn Ranch, Mendocino, California, USA - Sage2_L_100_16 metaG | ecosystem: Environmental > Terrestrial > Soil > Vadose zone | place: USA...
TCGTACTTCGTCCGCGGCCAGAAGAACCCGCGCAGCCCGTCGCCCTTCCGCCGCGGGACGACGTGCACGTGCAGGTGGGGCACGCTCTGCGAGATCTTGGTGTTCACCGCGACGAAGCTGCCGTCCGCGGAGAGCCCGGTTTCCATGGCGCGGGCGATGCGCTGCACCGCGGAGAGGAGCGGCTCCATCTGCGGACGCGGCAGCTCGAGCAGGTCGGGCACATGTTCGCGCGGCGCCACCAGCACGTGCCCCTTGAACACCGGCCTCGTATCGATGAACGCGACCACCTGCTCGTCCCGGAGCACGACCGAGGCCGCCAGATCCCCGCGTCCGATCGCGCAGAACGGGCATTCCATGGCGGACAGAGAAGCACGGACGGACGGGGAGGTCGACACCAAAGAGTGCCGGCGTCCACCCGCGCCTGGCACTTCCAGGCTACCGCGCGGAGACCACCGCAAGGCGCCGCCGTGAAACTTCGATCCGTTCAACCGGCATCTGATCCCAGCTCTCCCCCTCGAGCAGGCGCCCTGCCCGCTTCTTGTTTGTCCCGCCCCATTGCTTGAAGAAGAAGGGAACGCCGGCGCGACGGCACTGGTCGCGGATCTCCGTTGCCCACGCCGGATCCATCGGCCGCGCGCCCGGGCCTGACTCGCCGCCTACGATCACCCAATCGATGCCGGCGAGTTCGAGTTCCTGCAGCGGTCCGAGCAACGGTTCGAGAGACAGAAACTTCAGTACAGCGCCGGTCGTGCGCAGATCGTCGATGCGCGACGTGTACTCGCCGTTTTCGACGCTGACGCCCATCCAGATGTTCGGCGCCCACTGGAGCTGTGAGTCGAGCTCGACGACTCGATCGGAGCGCTTCGTCAGTACCTGGAAGCGATGCCAGCTCGCGCGGCGCATGACGTCGAAGACGTCCTGTATGTACCCGAGCGGAACGTCCTTGTGAAACAAGTCGCTCATAGAGTTCACGAAGATCGTCTGCGGCTTCTTCCATCGAAGCGGCAGCTCGAGCATGTGCGGCTGGAGCGTGAGTTCGAAGCCATTCCGATAGTTCTCCTGACCCATGGCTTGGAGACGCTCCGCCATGCGTTCGGCATAGCAACGCTTGCAGCCTGGGCTGATCTTGGTGCAGCCGGTGACCGGGTTCCAGGTCGATTCGGTCCACTCGATGCCGGAGCCTTGTGCCATCACTGCACTCCTTTCGTCAGCAGATGATTCGCGATCTTCAGTGCCACGGGCGCACCGCGTGCGTTCCCCGCGGCGAAGCACAGCAGGTATAGCGGGCTGTTCGCCGAATTGCGCAGTACACGCGGCTGCTCAGCGACCGCAGCGAACACGGTCTTCAGCCGCTCGTTGAAGTAGCGGCCGATTGACTCGGTTGTTGCCTTCTCCACCTGCTCGGTGGGGCCGAAAAGCGTCGACATTTTCTGGACCCGATAGAACTCGTCTCGCCAAGCGCTGGTTCCGAGCAGCAGGTCGAGGCGGTGTTGCCACGACTCGGGGATGTCGCCCGATTTCGTGAGCAGACGGTTGACGCCCATTCCGAGCGGGAACAGAAGCCACATGTCGATCGCCTTCGTCTCGGCGATCGCCACAATGGTTTTCCACTCGACTTGCATGCCGTAGGGATCGAGGAACAGGACGGCGCGATGGAGGCGCCAGTCCTTGTCCTTGCCACAGAGATCGCGGATCTCCGTGTTCGCGTCGCCCTGACGAATCGTAATGTCGTTCGCAAGATGTGGGAACTCGGACTTGAGCGCCTCGAGCTCGGCGCAGCGTTCCGCACTGCGCTCGATGAACACGTACCTGTCGAACCGGGGCTCGGTCTTCAGCGCGAGTCGCGCTGAACCGTCGAGTAGGCTCTGCGGTTCCTGCGCCGCGAGATCGGGAAACAGGAGTTCCTGCGATGACGCGTCCGCTCTGTCCTTGCGCGCGGTGCGGTACCCGGTGCCGGCGAACGCGTCGACATAGCCCTTCACGAATGGCTGCTTCTTGAGCGCAGTCGTGTACCCGGAAAGGTACTTCGCCAGGACCTCGAGCTTTGCGCCAGTCCAATCGCCGCCGAACCGATGGGCTTTGCCTTCGCCCGGTCTGGCCTTTCGCGGTGCCATGCCATCGCGTATCTCGCTTCCTGTTCCGGAGTCCATTCCTGTTCCTCTTGTCACGCCGCAGAGAGAATCACACCGGTCCGACGTCCGCGGTCCTGGCACTCGGGCGCACGTCGAACAGTTGGGGCACCACCCCCGTCTCGCGACTACGGGTGTCAGACCCGCCGCGTAGAATCTCTCCCCTGGCAAGATGAACGGTGGGGCGGCGGCGGGGAGGTGGAGGATGGGCGGGAAGGGGAAGCCGAAGCAGATGCAGTTGCACTTGCCCACGTGGGGTGGGCGGCGGAAGCGGAAGCGCAGGCGCAAGGAGCAGCGGCGACTCGGGAAGGTGCCGCATCGGAAAAGGCCGGCGTTGTGGTCGCGTCACCCGGTGCACGCGACGTGGCGAGTCTTGCCTCACGTGTGGAACTTGCGGTCGCGCCGGTGCTTCTCGCGCATTGCGCAGAGCTTTTCGCTCGGCCGCGACCGCTTCGGGTTCCGCCTGGTGCACTTCTCGGTGCAGGGGAACCACCTGCACCTCGTCGTCGAGGCGGAGGACGAGAGGGCGCTCGCGCGGGGCATGCAGGGGCTCGGCGTGCGCATCGCCAAGGCGCTGAACCGGCTGATGCACCGGAAGGGGAGCGTGTTCGCGGACCACTACCACGCGCGGATCCTGCGCTCGCCGACCCAGGTCGCGAACGCGCTCGCGTACGTCCTGATGAACTTCCTCCATCACTTTCCCGACGAAGCGCGCCGCTACGCGGAAGACCCGCGCGACCGATTCAGCTCGGCCTGGCGCGAGGACGGGACGGATCCGCCGGTGGTCGCTGCGCGGACGTGGTTACTCACCGTCGGCTGGCGGATCCGTTCTGCGGAGGTGCTCTTGCGAATTGTGGACTAGTGCTCGGTGGGCTGGAGGCGGTGACCGTACGCGGTCTGCGAGATTTGGGATCTGCTCCAAGGTGCGCGCGGGTGCGCTGACGTAACCGGGCGGAATCAGGGTGCGATCGGTCTCGGTTTCCATCCGGGCGGGCGGGCTGTGTCCATGGCATAGAAGCGGGCACCAAGAGACCGCCCGCAGGAAAAGGAGCTCTCCCGATGCGCAAGCTACTCGCTCTCTCGTGTGTCCTCGCCGCTGCGTGCGGTGGAAGCGCCGCGTTCAAGGACCAGGCGCGCGACGCGATGCCGAACAGCTCGGGCGTGGCCGTGGGCCCGCAGGAGGCTCAGGCGTCGCAGTCGAACGCGCTCACCGCGGACGGGTCGTCGCAGGCCCTCGTCGGCGCGGATCCCTGGTACAACGCCACCGTCGCGTTCGCGTTCTCGATCAACGCGGGCACCGCGTGGACGCTGGGCGCGGTCGAGGCCGTGACCGCCACCGAGCCGACCAGTTGCACCGCGGACAGCTGCACCTGGGGCCCCGGCTCCGGCGCGCTCGACCCGAACGAGTACAAGCTGACCGTGACGCAGGGCGCGGACGCGTCGTTCGACTGGGTGCTGAGCGGGCGCTCGAAGGCGGACGCCACCGCGCAGTTCGTGACCCTCATCTCCGGCAACGCCGTGCCGAGCGGGCAGCGTCACCGGGGCAGCGGCACCTTCACCATCAATCTCGACAACGCCCGCCAGATCTCGGGGCACGTCACCGACCAGGGCACGATCGACATCACCTACAGCAACGTGGGCCCGGCGCACGTGCAGGCGAGCTTCCACAACCTGGTCAGCCAGGACACGCAGCACGCGGGCGATCTCGGCAACGCGTACTACAACTTCCAGCAGGACATCTCCGGCGGCGGCGACATGGAGATCGCCTGGCACGACGTCACTCACGAGGAGCGGGACGACATTCATTCGCGCTGGAAGGCGGACGGTTCGGGCCGCGCAGACGTGACCGTGGTGAAGCCGCTCAACCCCAACGCCCAGTTCTCCAACTGCTGGAGCGTCGCGGCGAGCGGGTTCGTGACGGTGTACGGGCAGCTGTCGGGCACCGGCTCGGTCAGCGCCTGCAGCTATGCGGACGCGGCGTTCGGCACCAACATCAACACTCCTGAGTAGGCGGGGGATGGCCGTGAGCGCACTGCGCGTCATCGCGGGCGGGCGGGCCGGGGAGAAGGACCCCGGCCCGCTTCGCCTCAGGGCCGACGCGGGGCTCCTCACCGAGATGTACGAGAAGCACGCGGCGGCGGTGTACGGCCGCTGCCGCTACCTGCTGCGCGACGACGAGGGAGCGAAGGACGCGCTGCAGGAGGTGTTCGCCAAGGCGCTGCGCGCGCTGCCGGAGTTCCGCGAGGCGGCATCGCCAGCGACCTGGATCCTGCGCATCGCCACGCACCACTGCCTGAACGAGCTGCGCGCGCGGAGGGTGGCTTGGCGCGACCAGCTCGCGCAGCTGGCGAAGGACCGGCGCAACGAGGTCGAACCGCCCGAGCGGCGAGCGCTGGTCCGGGCGCTGCTCTCGGCCGCGCCGGCGGAGGCGCAGGAGGTGGCGGTGCTCTACTTCGTGGACGAGCTGACCCAGGCAGAGATCGCCCAGGCGATGGGCCGCAGCCTGCCCACCGTGCGCAAGCGGCTTCGCGACTTCCTCGCCGCCGCCCGCGCTGCCCTGGCCGAGGCGCTGCCCGGCATCGCGCTGCCGGAAGGAGACGAGCCATGATGGTCGATCTGGGAGGCCCCGGGACGGCGTGCTCGGCCATGCGCGTGCGCCGGCTCACCGCGGGCGAGTTGCAGGGCGCCGACCGCGACCGCACGCAGCAGCACGTCGACGGCTGCGCGCGGTGCCAGGCCGTGCTGCGGGAGCTCGCGGACGAGCGCGCGCGGCTCGCCCGCGACGTCCCCTTCGACGCGTTCGCCGCGGGAGTGGCGGAGAAGCTCGCGCACGCGCAACAGCCGCCTCGTTTCGCGCGCTGGGCGCCGCTCGCGGCCGCCGCCGCGCTGCTGCTCGCGGTGGGGACCACGCTGACGCCGCGGCCCTCGGACGACGGCGGCGTGCGCAGCAAGGGCGGGGCGGCGGTCGCGCTGTTCCAGCGGAGCGGAGCGGAGGTGCACGCGATCCAGAAGGTCGTAGGCCCGGGGCCGATCATGGTGCGCCTCGAGCCGGCGGGCTACGCGTACGCCGCGGTGGTGCTGGTGGAGCCGCGGGAGTCCTCGCTCCTCTACGCAGGCCCCTCGCGCGCCGAGCTGCCCGAGGCGTTCGAGTGGACTGGCACGGCCCGCCGGGCGACGCTCCTCACCGTGTTCGCCGACAAGCCGCTCGACGGAGAGGCGCTGCTGCGCGACGGCTCTGCGGGCGCTCCCAAGGGCGCCGAGGTGGTGCAGGTCCGGCTGGAGCGCATCCCGTGAACCGCGTGCTGCCGCTCGCGCTGCTGGTCGCAGCCGGTGCGGCGCGCGCCGACGTGCACCGCTTCACCCTGGTGGTGGGCGACTCGCAAGGCGGTGCGGGGACCCGCCAGCTCCGGTATGCGGAGCGCGATGCGCGACGCATCCACGGAATCCTCACCCGGCTGGGCGGCGTGCGCGAGGACGACGCGCGCCTGCTCACCGGCGCCGAGGCCGACGACGTCCGCCGGGCGCTGCTGGACCTGGAGGGCCGCGCCCGGGAGGCACGCGACCGCGGCGAGGAGACGCTGCTCCTCGTCTACTACTCCGGCCACGCCAAGGACGGCGACCTGCGGCTGCGCGATACCCGCATGCCGCTGGCCGAGCTGCGCCAGCGTCTCCAAGATTCGCCGGCGGACGTGCGCATCGGGTTGCTCGACTCGTGCCAGTCGGGCGCCATCACCCGCATGAAAGGCGTGCGTCCGGCGCCCGCCTTCGACGTGCAGCGCGCCCGCGACGCGGGCCCGCGCGGCCTGGTGCTGATCGCCTCCTCCGCCTCCGACGAGGAGTCGCAGGAGTCCGACGAGATCGCCGGCAGCTTCTTCACCCACTACCTCGCCTCGGGCCTGCTGGGCGACGCCGACGCGAGCGGCGACGGCAAGGTGACGCTCGCCGAGGCGTACACCTATGCCTACGGGCGGACGGTCGGTTCCACGGCCGACACGCGCGCCGGCGCGCAGCACCCCGTCTACCTCTACGACCTGGGCGGAGCGGGCGACGTGGTGCTCACCGAGCTCGCTCCTGCCCGCGGTGGCCTGCTCTTCGGCGCCGCCGACGAGGGCCTCTACGTGGTGCTCGACGGTCAGCGCCGCGCGGTCGCGGAAGTGGCCAAGGCGGCCGGATCGTCGCGCCGCCTGGCCCTCGCGCCCGGCAGCTACATCGTCAAGAAGCGGCTCGAGGACGCGGTGCTGGTCGGCGACGTGAACGTCGGCGACGGTGTCATCGAGGTGGCCGACGCGCAGCTCTCGCGCCGCAAGCTCGAGGACGACCCGCAGAAGGGAGCCTCCGGGCCGCGCTGGAGCGTGCTGGGCACCGGCGGCTACCAGGTCTTCTTCGATTCGGCCGCGCGCAACGGGCTCTTCCCGCCGGCGGTGCTCGCCGGGGTGGAGATGTCGGCGCGCGACGACCTCGGCCACCAGCTCGCCTGGGGCATCGACGTGGCGGTGGGAGGCGGCACGTCGACCCTTCGGCTGTCCGGCGTGCCGGACATCCCCGTCAGCTTCGGCGAGCTGTCGGGAGGGATTTCGCTGTGGCGCGACTTCGAAGTGACCGAGAGGCTGACCGCGTCGGTCGGCGCGCGCCTCGCGTTCCTCTATCTGTTCCGCAGCTTCACCGGGCGCAGCGACCTGCCCTCGCAGAACTTCTTCACGCTCACGCCGGGCGCCGAGCTGGCCTTCGGGTGGCGCTTCAGCCCGCGCTGGACAGCGGTGGCGCGCGCCCGCGCCAACTACCTCTTCTACAACGTGGACAAGGACCAGTCCCTCGGCTACGCCGAGTTCGCCCTGGGGGTCGACTATGCGTTCGGCTTCTAGCCGCCGCCGTATTCGGCGGCGCTACGCTTTTCCATGGCGCGGACGCTGTGGAATGCGTTGTGGCCTCGCGGCGCTGCTCTTGCTGTGCGCCTGCGGCAACCTGTCCAACGAGGACATCGCCTTCGTCGAGGCGCTGCCCCGCAAGAACGACCTGCACGTGAGCGTGCCGGTCCAGTCGGCGCAGCCGGCGTGCGCGCTGGGCGAGGCGTCGCAGTGGGCGGTCGGTGCGCGCGATACAGGAGACAAGCTCAACGCCGCGGTCGACGCGGTGCTCGGCATCATCAACGCCATCCGCAGTTCCTCGCCGACCAGCCGCAAACCGGATCTGCGCGTGTGGAGCTTCCCGGACCAGAAGCATCCGGGAGTGCAGATGGAGGCCAGCCTCCTGCGCGTCGCGACCCAGCCGGGGAGCGATCCGGCGACGCAGCCGTGGTCCTTCGCCATCGACGCCCAGCGCGACAGCGGGCCGTTCCTCGAGGTCCTCTACGCCTACTTCGTCGGCTCCGACGCGCGAACGGGCCAGGGCGTGATCGCGATCAACTTCGACAACTCGCGCGCCCTGCAGATCAACGGGCCGACCGACCCGACCGGGGTCATGATGATCCACTACGACCTGGGCAGTCCCCGCACGATCCGCATCGAGCTGGGCGCGACCGGACTCGGCCTGTCGCAGTTCAGCTATTTCTTCTCGGGGAACCCGGACGGCAGCGGTCACTTCGATTATTTTTTTCCGGACGCGAACGGGAACCGCTTCTCGCTGCAGACCGCGTTCACCGCCACGGGCGCGGGGAAAGCGCACATGTCGGTGCGCACCTTCGGCGGGGTGACCGGCACGCTCGACGAGTGCTGGGACGCGACGGCGTGCCTCACTTACGTCGTCGATCCCCTGAACCTCACGCCCGTCTGCCGGGCGCTGGGAGTCCCGGTGGGACTCTGCCCACCTCAGGGCGATCCGCTGGCGTGCCCGACGGTGCCCTGACCGATCGCCGCTACTCGCCGTTGCGCTCATCCAGCGCGCGGAAGAGCTCGTTCGTCAGGCTGACGCGGTTGCCCCGCACGAGACCGACGGCGCTCTGCGCGCTGCGGCCGAGCCACCGGAGCAGGGCGACCTGACCGCTCGCGAACAGTTGGTGCGTAATGTTGCGCATCGGGCGCCAGGGAAGAACCCGTGCGCGACCATATTTTTCAGAGGGACTGGGCAGCTCCCAGGTCGCGCAACACGCGGGCGGCCGCATTGTGGCCCGCCGCGCCGATCACCGAGCCTGCGGGGTGGCATCCGGCGCTGGCCGAGTAGAGCGCTTGCACGGGCGTCGAGTAGGGAAGGCGGTCCGCGAACCCGAACGAATTGTCGACGTGGTGGATGTGCCCGCGCGAGATGCCGAAGTGCCGCTCGATCTTCGGCGGCGTGAGCGTGAACGCGTCCACCACCAGGTCGCTGGTCCCCGGCGCGAATCGATCGCACAGCGAGAGGAGATGGCGCACGTACCGCTCCTCTTCGGCCTCCCAGGTGGTCCCCCGCAGGGAGTACGGCACCCACTGCACGAAGAGCGCCGAGTTGTGCCGGCCCTCGGCGTCGCGCAGCGAGGGGTCGACCGTGGTGTGGACGTACCACTCGATGGTGGGAAACTCCGGCAGCCGCCCGGCCTTGACGTCGGCGAACGCGGCGCGCATGGCGGCCATCACCTGCGGCTCGTCGGGCAAGAGGTGCATGGTCGAGCCGAACTGCCCGCGATCCGCCGGCAGGCAGGAGAAGCGCGGCAGATCGCGCAGCGCGAGGTTGATCTTGAGAGTGGTGCCGTCGCGCAGGTATCCGTCGATGCGGGCGTTGTACGGCGCCGGCAGGCGATCGCGTCCGACCAGGTCGCGCATCCGGAAGGGATCGGCGTTCACCACCACGGAGCGCGCGCCGATCTCGCTGCCGTCCTCGAGCTGCACGCCGGAGGCCGCGCCGCCCTCGAGCGCGATGCGCCGCACCGGGCGGCCGGTCTCGATGCGAGCTCCCGCCTCGCGCGCGGCGTCCGCGAGCGTGCGGGTCACGGTCCCCATGCCGCCCTTCACGATCATCCAGGTCCCGTCCGCGCCCGGCAGCCGGCACAGGTTGTGGACGAGGAAGTTCATCCCGGTGCCCGGCGTGTCCCAGTCTCCGTTGAGGCCCGAGAAGCCGTCGGTGACCGCGTACATGGCCTTGAGCAGATCGCTCTTGAAGCCGAAGCGGTCGAGGTAGTGTCCCACCGGCTTGCGGCAGAGGTCGACGAAGGCCCGCCGCAGCGGCGCGCGCACGAACCGGTCCGCCGTCTCCTCGATGGAGAGGGGCTCCTGCAGCCAGGTCGGAGCGACGTCCTCGCGGAGCTGCGCGATCTCCGCCTGCAGCGCCTCGTGCGCACGGAAGTCCTGCTCGGAGAAGAACGCCAGCATCTGCTCGCGGACGGCGCGCGCGTCGGACCCGAGCAGCAGGTAGCGCCGTCCGGTGGTCGGCAGGAAGTAGTGCGGGTCGCGCCGCAGGAGCGGCAGCTCGATCCGCAGCTTGCGCAGCAGCTCGGGCGGCATCAGCCCGAGCAGGTAGGCGCCCGTCGAGGTGCCCAGCCCTGGCGCCTTCGCGAACGGCCGCTCGGTCCGCGCGGCCCCTCCCACGACGCCTTGCTGCTCCAGCACGCGCACCGAGAGCCCGGCCCGCGCGAGGAGCAGCGCGGCGACCAGACCGTTGTGTCCCGCGCCCACCACCACGACGTCCGCGCGCTCGTTCGCCATGCGGCGACCATATCCCGTCCGCCCCCGCGTCGCGTGCGTAGATTCCGGGCGCGACCCGGCGGGCAAGACCCGGGGAATGCCGAGGGCTAACGCGCGTACCGCCGGGACACCGTATACGCCGCGCTCCAGCGGTGTTTGACAACCGGAGCGGGCCGTGGTTTCCCCGCCGACCCGAGGAGATCGTGGCAGAGACATCCCTACCGACCACCCCAGGCCACCTGCGGCTCTCGCCCGGGTGGCTCCTGTTCGCGGCGCTCGCGCTGGCCATCCCCGTCGCGCCGCTCCTCCTGTCCCGGCGGCCGCCCGCGCTCCCCGACCTGGGCGAGCTGCCCGCGTTCTCCCTCACCGACCAGCGCGGGCGCGCCTTCGGACGCGACGACCTGCGCGGGAAGGTCTGGGTGGCGGACTTCGTCTTCACCAGCTGCTCCGACGCCTGCCCGCGGCTCACCCAGCGGATGCGCTCGCTGCAGGACCGGCTCGATCCGCGCGGCCGCGTGGGCCTGCTCTCCATCAGCGTGGACCCCGAGCGCGACACCCCCGAGAAGCTGCGCGGCTACGGCGAGGCCTACGGCGCCCGCGACGACCTGTGGCGGTTGCTCACCGGTTCTCCCACCGAGGTGCAGCGCACGGTGGTCAAGGGCTTCAAGATGGCCATGGCCAAGGTGCCGCTGGAGGACGCTCCGCGGGAGAGCGACGACGAGCTGCGCGCGCAGGCGTTCGACATCATGCACGGCGACCGCCTGGTGCTCGTCGACGCCGACGCGCGGATCCGCGGCTACTACGTGGCGGACGACGCCGGGCTCACCGCCGTGCTGCGCGCAGCGCGCGCCCTCGCCGCCCGATGACGCTCGCCGAAGCCCTGCCTTCCTGGAACGCGGCGATGAACGCAGTCTCCGCGTCCGCGCTGTTCGCCGGCTGGGCGGCGATCCGCCGCGGGAACCGGGAGCTGCACTGGAAGCTGATGGCCGCCGCCTTCGGCGCCTCGGCGCTGTTCCTGGCCGGCTACCTGACCCGGATTGCCCTCACGGGGGTGCATCGTTTTCCGCTGGAGGGCCCGGTGCGCACCTTCTACTACGTCCTGCTGGGCAGCCACACGGTGCTGGCGGTGGTGGCGCTGCCCTTCGTCCTGCGCACGATCTGGCTCTCGGCGGTCAAGCGATCGTTCGCCCGGCACAAGCGCATCGCCGTCTGGACGTTCCCGATCTGGGCGTACGTTTCCGTGACCGGCGTCGTCGTGTACGTGATGCTCTACCACCTGCCCCGCTGGATGGCCTGACTGCGGCCGATCGTCACAGGGAACCTGCCGCGGCGAGCGCCGGCATGCTAGAGGTGAGCGCATGGCGTACCGGATCATCGAGACGTGCATCGGCTGCACGGCGTGCGTGAAGCGGTGCCCGACCGACGCGATCACCGGCGACCGCAAGGCCCTGCACATCATCTCGCCCGAGCTGTGCATCGACTGCGGCGCCTGCGGGCCGGTGTGTCCGGTGGACGCCATCCTCGACCAGTACGGCAACGTGCAGACGCTCTTGAAGAAGAACGAGCGTCCCATCGCCTTCGTCTACGAGCAGAGCTGCACCGGCTGCGAGAAGTGCGTGGAGCGCTGCCCGTTCGAGGCGCTCGAGATGGTTCCCGTGAGCGATCCCTCCAGCTTCCTCGGCATCGTCTCCGTGATCGAGAAGAACTGCACCGGCTGCCGCGAGTGCGAGAAGGCGTGCCCCTACGACGCCATCTTCATCTACCGCAAGGACCAGGTGCCAGACTGGCTGAAGAGCTCGCGCGTCGAACGCGCGGCCTGAGCCCTCTCGAACGCGGAGCTCGACGTTCAGTCCTCGTCCGACTCGGCCGCGTCGTCTTCCTCCTCGGCCTCGGCTTCTTCCTCGTCGCCGGCCGCCGCCGCTTCCTCCGGCTCGACCTGGCGCGGGGGTGCGGCTCGCGCGCCCCTGCCGGCGGGCTTGGCGGACGGGGCCTCGCGCTGGTCCGTCCCGCACTTCGGGCATGCGGGGACGGGCTTCTTCAGGTCGTAGAATTTCGTACCGCATTTGAAGCAGACGTACTTGGTGCCCAGGTCGCGCGCCATCGTCCCCCTCGGAGGTCCGAGCGGGGCGGCACATAGACCACGGATTTGCGGAAGTCAAACGCCGCGTCGCAGGTATTTCGAGCGCCGCCTCATCTGGTAGGCTGCCCTCCTACATCGGAGGGGGTCCGCCATGGCGCTGAACCTGGTCCTCGTCCCGCAGCGGCAGAGCAGCAAGGGAATGGCCCTGGCCTGGGGCGAGATGGAAGGAGTGCAGGCCTACGAGGTCTTCGTGGCGCACAAGCGGCTGTCGCCGGAGGAGCTGGAGGCGGCCGAGTCGCTGGGGGGAACGGACGACTGCCTGTTCGCCAAGGTCGGGCCGGAGGTGAAGTCGGTCGTCGACGACGTCACCCCGGCGGGCGAGCCGCGGTTCTACGCGGTGGCGATCATCTTCGCCGACGGCACGGTGAAGCCGGCCCGCTTCCGCGCCATGCCCGACGGCGCGACGCCTGCTTCGCTGGCGCTCTCCAGCGCGCAGGGCGCCGCCCGCCCCGCCGCCCCGCCGCGCAGGGCGCCGCCTCCGCCCGCCGCCGCGCCGGAGCCCTCGACCGCGGAGGATCCGCTCGAGGCGCGCAAGCGCGCCCAGCGCGAGGCCCGCGCCCGCGTCACGGCGGAATCGCTGCCCGAGCCGCCTGGTCCCGCCGAGGTGTTCGGCCGCGGGCAGCCGTTCATCCGGGTCGCGCCCGGGACTGAATCCCCCCGCGCGGCCGCCCAACCGCCTGCCCCCGCCGCGGCGCAGCCTGCCCGTCCCGCGCAGGAACCGGTCCGCCCGCCCCAGGAGCCGCCACGGGCCGCCTCCCAGGCGGCACCCGAGCCTCCCGCCCCTCCGTCCAGCATCCCGCTCGAGCACGACCTCGAGGTGCGGATGAGCGGCGCCGACCAGACCTGGGACGGGCTGCGCATCTGCTGGGAGCGCGATCCCCGCGCCGCGGCCTACGAGGTCATCGTTTCGGACCACCAGATCTTCGGGGAAGAGCTCAAGGACGCCCTCGCCGGCCGCGCCGACTTCACCACCGCGGTGGCAGTCCCTGTTTCGGTCAGCGCCGTGATCGACAACGTGACTGCCCGCGACGCGCGGGGCTGGTACGCGGTCCTCGTCCGCTCCCGCGACGGAAAGCGCGCGGCGCATCCGTTCCAGGTGGGCGACGCAGCCGCCACCGGAAAGGCCGTCGCCCCGTTCCTCAATCCAAACCGCACCGCCGAGGTCCGCGCCGAGGCCGAAGGGATGGTCGAGGAAGCGCGCGAGCAGTGGCAGCGCTGGAAGTCCGAGCAGGACGGCGGGGCCCGCGCCGAGGCGAAGCGGCTGGTGCACGACGCGCAGCTCGTCTTCCCGGGGCTGCCCTCGGCCAGGGCGCTCGCCGCCGAGATGGGGTAGCCCATCCGGCTCGATCTGCCGCAGCTGTTGCCCCTGGTCTGCCCGGCGTGCCGCAAGCGTTCCGAGCGGGGCGTGGAGCTGGCCACGCTGGAGATCGAGTCGCGCTCCCGCAGCGAGGGCGAGGAGCTGGTGGAAGGAGTGCTGCGCTGCACCGGGTGCGCGCGGCGCTTCGCGGTGGTCGACGGCATCCCCGTGCTGCTGCGCGAAGGAGGCGAGGCGCACTTGCTGGGCCTTCTTTCCCGGACCCTCGATCCCGAGGTCGCCGCCGTGCTGGCGGAGCCCGGTCCCGACGAGGCGCCGCTGCCGCAGGCGCTGGCGCAGCTGGGCAGCTACCTGGACTCGCAGTGGGGAGACCGCTCCGATCCGCCGCCCGGCGGACCGTCGCCGCCGTCCGGGTTTGCCGCGCTCGCGCGCAAGCTGCGGGACCTCTCGTCGGTGCGCGTGCCGCTGTGCCTGGAGCTGGGGTGCGGCGTCGGACGCGGCCTCTCCACGCTGGCGCGCGGCGCGGAGGTGGTGGTCGGCGTGGACAAGTCTCCCTGGGCGCTGCGGCTCGCGCGCCGCATCCTGCGCGGCGAGGAGGTCCGCTATCCGCGCCGCGCCGCCGGCCGGACCTACCTTCCGGCCACCGTGCGCGCGCAGAAGGACGCTGCTCCGGGCGCGCAGCTGATCTGCGCCGACGCGGTGGCCCCGCCGTTTCCTCCCGGCACCTTCCAGCGGACCGTGGCGTTGAACCTGATCGACTCGGTGCGCTCACCGCGCGAGCTGCTCCACCACCTCGATCAGCTCACCGCGCCGGGCGGCGACATCGCCGTCGCCTCGCCCTACGCCTGGCGCAGCGGGATCACCGACGAGGCGGAACGGCTCGGCGGCGCCGACCCTGCCGCCGCGCTTCGCACCGAGGCCGCCCAGCTCGGCTGGACCATCGTCGAGGACGACGACCAGGTGCCGTGGACGCTCCGCCGGGACGCCCGGTCCGCGAGCCTCTACGCCGTCCACTGGCTCCGCGCCCGCAAACCGTAATGGCGGTGCGCGTGAAACGCTTCTAGCCCGCCCTCGCGCCTATTCGCTCTGGCGGTCGGGGCCGGCGGATTCGTCGTCGACCTCGGCGGGGGCGTCGGGAGCCTGGTCGCCCGGGAAGGCTTCGGGGCCGCGCGCCAGCTGCGCCCATTCGGCGTCCTCGTCGGTCTCCGTCTCCACCGCGGCAGCCACCTCCGTGGCCAGGGCGAGGTCGTCCCCGCTGATCTCGGGGACCTGCCGCGCTGCCGCGGCCACGTCGCGATCCAGCTCGTTGACCGGCTCTTCCGGCGGCGCCAGCTCGGCGAGGTGCACCGGCTGGGGCCTTCGCGCCGGCCGCCGCTCGACGTCGCGCGCCTCGCGCCCGGGCAGCTTCAGGGTGGGTCCCGCCACGCGCTCCGCGCGTGCGGCCTGCTCCGGTGCCGGATCGGCCCGGGGAGCCTGCGCCGGCGCCGCTGCGTCCCCCGCCTGGGCTGGCGGGACGGCGAGCCGCTTGGTGCGCTCCGATTCGCCTGGGGCCGCGAGCCGCCTGGTCCGCTCGGGCTGCGCCGGAGCCGCGGGCGCGACCGGGAGCCCCTGCACGGGAGTCCGCTCGTCGATGGGCGGCGGCGTGTCGTCGCTCGGAGGCGCCGGCGCCGCCTCGATCACCACCTCCTCGGCGAGGAGCTCCACCTCCTCCGCGTCGGTCGTCGGGAGGGGCACCTCCGCCGCCCGCGCCTCGGGCGACACCTCGACGCGCGCGCGGCAGAGGATCGAGCGGTCCCTGCGCCGCACCCCCGGCGCCGCCACGCGAGCGACGCGATCCCCGCCGGAGTCGACGGCCACGTGGAGCTGCGGCGAGAGCGGCTCGTCCGCCGGCGGATCGATCAGCTCCCACCCGCACAGCGCCGCCGCGCGCACGAGCCAAGCGCGCAGCTCCGCGTTCTCGCCGCGCGCCGCCCGCACCAGCGACTGCGCCTGCCGCTCCAGCAGGGCCGCGGGATCGGGCGTCGAGGCACCCTCCAGGAGGCGCGCCACCAGCCGCTCGGCGAGGGGAAGGTCGGAAGCCGCGTACAGGTCGACCTCCGCGTGCACGCGCTGCAGCGACTGCTCGCGCGCGGCGGCCTGCGCCGAGGTCGCGCGCAGGTTCTGCGAGATCCCTTCCTGCGGCGCGCGCAGCACGCGCTCCGCCTCGACGGCCAGCGCGGCTGCCTTGTCGCAGCGCGCCGCCGTCTGCTCGGCCTGCGCGCGCTGCGAGGCGACCCGCTCGCGCAGCTCGGTGCGCAGGCCGTCCGCGAAGGACTCGATGGCGGTGCCGCGCCCCTTCAGCACTCCCCGCGGCGGCTCGCCCACGCCCGGCGCCTGGGGCCGGGCTTCGAGGGCCAGGAGCCGCTTCTCCAGGCTCGACACGCGGTCTCCCTCGTCCCCGTGCGGCAGGAGGCGCCCGATCCGGCCCTCGATCTGGTCCAGGCGGCGCTCGACCGCCGCGAACCGGTCCGTCGGGCTGGAGGTCGGCGGCCGCGATCCCTCCGCGGGCGTCATGCGCGCCGGGGTGGGAACGGGTGGGAGCGACTCGCTCACCTCGATCTTCCCGCGGCCGTTCGACTCGACGGTCAGGGTGGCGCCGTCCTGCCTGCGCTCGCGCACCGAGCGGACGAAGTTCCGCGCGGCGATCTGCACCTTCTCGACGTCGATGGGCGATCCACGCAGCGCCGTTTTCACTAGATCTGCCAGCAGTTGGTCCGCGCGATACGCCGTCGAGAGCTTCAGCGCGTCGCGCTGCGCCTTGAGCCGCACCTTGCGCGGCAGCCCGCTCGAGGAAAGCAGCGCCGCGCCCTCGAAATCGCGCGGCAGCTCCGCCTGGATCTCGAGGGGCACCTCGACCATGCGCGCGTCCGGCCGCGCCACCATCTTCACGCTGAACACCGTGCAATCTTACGACGAGGAATGGGTCAGGGACAGTGACTCCCCCCTCTGGCGTGTGCTACCTCTCCCCACTTCATGTCCATGCCGGTTACCGCACCCGAGTCGAAGCACCCGCATGCCGCCACCGTCGATCGCGTCCCCGCCGCCGAGGCGGAAGACGCCCACCAGCCGTTCATCCCGGCCTCGCAGGACATCCCCGAGCTGACCGCGGTCCCGCTCATCGTCGGCGCGCTGCTCGGCATCCTGTTCGGCGCCAGCTCGATGTACCTGGTGCTCAAAGTCGGTCTCACGGTGAGCGCCAGCATCCCGGTCGCGGTGCTCTCCATCACCATCTTCCGCGCCTTCACCAAGGTGTTCCGCGTCCGCCGCGCGACCATCCTGGAGAACAACATCACCCAGACGACGGGCAGCGCGGGCGAGAGCATCGCCTTCGGCCTGGGCGTGACCATGCCGGCCCTGCTGATCCTCGGCTACAACATGGAGATCAGCCAGCTGATCGTGGTCGCCGTGCTGGGCGGCCTGCTCGGAATCCTCTTGATGATCCCGCTCCGGCGGGCGCTGATCGTCAAGGAAGCGAAGACGCTGGTCTATCCGGAAGGGACCGCCTGCGCCGAGGTGCTGATCTCGGGCGAGAAGGGCGGCACCACCGCGAAGACCGTGTTCGCCGGCCTGGGCGTGGGGTCGCTCTTCGCGCTCTGCTACAAGGCGTTCGGTTTCTTCAAGGACATCCCCGAGAAGATCTTCGGCAAGACCTACGACGGCGGGAACGTCTCGCTCGAGGTGGGCCCCGAGCTGCTCGGGGTCGGGTACATCATCGGCACGCGCATCGCGCTGACGATGGGCGCCGGCGGCATCCTGAGCTCGCTGGTCCTGATGCCGGCCATCAAGCTGTTCGGCAACTCGGCCACCCAGCCCATCTATCCGGCCACCAAGCTGATCCGCGACATGACGCCGGACGACGTCTGGCATCAATACATTCTGTATATCGGGGCGGGCGCGGTGGCGGCGGGCGGGATCATCTCCCTGTTCAAGTCGCTCCCCACCATCGTCGGCGGCGCGATGCGCGGGATGAA
>Ga0137380_10001989_pt1 | contig 17095 bp, 14 predicted proteins | sample SagtaG_17_FD_104809 | JGI IMG/M metagenome (GOLD analysis project Ga0137380, IMG submission 104809) | Vadose zone soil microbial communities from Sagehorn Ranch, Mendocino, California, USA - Sage2_L_100_16 metaG | ecosystem: Environmental > Terrestrial > Soil > Vadose zone | place: USA...
GCGCTCTGGGCGTTGTGCGCGTTCGGCGCGTTCCTGTTCGTGACCACCCTCTACCTGCAGGATGTGCGCGGCCTGCCGGCGCTCACGGCCGGGCTGTGCCTGCTCCCGGTCGGGGTGACGATCGTGGTGCTCGCCCCGCTCAGCGGCCGCCTGGTCGGCGGGCACGGTCCCCGGCTGCCGCTGGCGGCCTCCGGGGCCGCGCTGGCCCTGGGCGGCGTGGCGTCGATCTGGCTCGGGCCGGCCACTCCGCTGCCGGCCGTGCTCGCGGTCTACCTGCTGTTCGGCATCGCCGTGGGCACGGTCAACCCGCCGATCACCAACACGGCGGTCTCCGGCATGCCCGCCTCGATGGCGGGGGTGGCCGCCTCGCTGGCCTCCGCTGGCCGCCAGACCGGCACCACCCTGGGCGTCGCGGTCTCCGGAGCGGTCGTGGGATCGGCCCTGGCCCATGGCGGGGTGGCGTTCACCGGCGCGGCGCGCGGCGTGTGGTGGATGGTGGCCGGGCTGGGCCTGGGCATCCTGGTGCTGGGGCTGCTCAGCACCGGGCGCTGGGCGCAGCGCACCGCCGGGCGGGCGGCGGCCCTGTTCGAGCAGGTGGACCGGGGCGAGCTATCGGCTCAACGCGCACCTGCGCGGGCGGCACGGCGGTAGGACGGTCAGGCCGGCCGCGGGCCGGGCACGGGTCAGCCGGCCGGCTTCACCGGGGCCAGGGAGTTGCCGGGCGGGATCTGCGAGCAGTCGTTCGGTGCCTGGCTTCCGGCGAACATACCGTTGAGCCAGGCCAGGGCGGCCGGCGCCCAGGCGGGGAACGTCGCGACGTGGCTGAGCGCGTCGTACTGGGTGTAGTCCACCGCCGTGCCGGAGGCACAGAAGTCGCGGGCCAAGGTACGGACGTCGCCGGCGACCATTACCCCGTCGCCGGGCCCGATGCCGGGCTTGTTACCGGGGGTGCCTTCGAGGGTGCCGTTGGCTCCCTGGCCGATGAACATGGGAACGGTGGCAGACCCGAGGCTGCCGGTATTGAGCTCATTCTCGACCTTGACGAGGACGGGAATGCTGGCCGGATTTGCGTATCGCGGTTTCACCAGCCGGGCGAACGTGAGCCCGGGGTATTGGCCCAGGACGTTGACGATCGAGGCATCCTGAAGCGAGTCGTAGAGCTGGCGCCCGTAACTGCTCAGGTAGGGCGTGATGTCGATGTGGAAACCCCGGGCGATTCCGATGATGGACATGGGAATGATGCCCGCCCAGATGCTGCTGCCGTTCACGTACCTGAGATTGTGGGCCGGGTCGACGAGCACGCCGCCTTCGGCCGCGCCGACCAGCTGGCGGTTGACGTCGGGGGCGTAGGCCGGTGCCAGCTGGGCGGCCCAGTCGGTCGCGATGGCACCTCCTGAGTAGCCGAACATGCCGATCGGGGTGGCCTTGCCAAGCCCGGTCAGCGGGGAGTTTGTCGCCGCTCGTATCGAGTTCAGGGTGCTCGTCCCGTACTCCGGCCCGCTGGCGAAGTCAGCGGTCTGGCCTTCGGTGTCGGGAACGATGACCGTGTAGCCCTGGAGCAGCAGGGGAGCGATCACCACCGATTCGGCATCGACCGCCAGCCCGCCCAAGGTGACGCCGCCGGCGATCTGAACGGACGGTTCGTCGGCTGGGTTAAGCGAGTCGTAGAAGGACTGGTAAGAGACCGCACGGGGGGAGCCGGGCCGGACGAGTGGCTCGAGCACCGAGGTGACGTTCGCCGTCGGCTGGCCCAGCGCGCCCGCGGACCGGTAGAGCAGCTGGACGACCTGGACCGGGAGCGCTATTCCGGCGATGTGGTAGGAGAGGATCCGGGTCTTCAGCACGGTGCCCGGCGCGACCTGGGCCAGCGGCGTGCTGCCCGTGTAGGTGTAGAAGGAGCCCCGGGCCGGAGCGGTCGCCGCCCGCGCCAGCGGGGGCGGCGCCCCGATAAGGCCGGCCACCGCCAGGGCCGCCACCGCCGTCGCCGCCGCCTTGGACCCGATCCGCACCCGCATGGGCTTCTCCCGTCGGCTCGGCCCCGCAGCGGTATGTTACTCACTAGTAGGCATCTGGCACCAGCCCCCGGGGAGCCGCATCAGGCGGTCCCGGCCACTACTTAACATAATATTCATTATCGGCACACCGGGAGAATGCCGGGAACCAGGGGAAGGGGCCATCATGGCGACGGAACGCCGCTGGCCCCCCCGCCGCGCACCCGGCCGGGCTCCGGCCGTGGCGCACCAGGGCCCGCCCGGCGCGATAGTCTCGCCCGGTGCGCCTGGATAGTCCGGCGCGGCCGGACAAGTCACCCGACAGCCTGGTCATCCGCGGCCCATCCGGATCCGGATTCCATTAACTAACTTCACACCGCTGGAATCGCTTGTATCCGCAGAGTGAGCGCGCCGGCCGTGAACGCACGGGCTCTGCGCGGCCGCGCAGAGCCGATATAGAGATTTGTAGGCATATATATACCTGCATTAATTGATCACAGGCATGGGTGGCGCGGGGCCGCCGTCCACCCAGAAGCTACGGGATACCGTATTGCAGTAGACAAAAATCGAATTTGTGTTCGATAAAGCGGGGCCTGACCGGTGGGCATGAATCGCCCCGGTCGCGCAGAATTAACCCGGCGAGGGGCTTTCGGCGGTGTTCGCCGAGGCGTAGCGTTACCTTCGCTTTACTCGCTTGATCGGGGCAAAGGGGAAGAGTGCGGCAGCAACGAAGCTGCCCGCATGGGGGCGGGGCCGCGCCCACGTGGCTGGGCTGGCGGATTCATGCCGGTGATGTGCCGGGTACCTGCGGTGCGCCAACGGGCGCTGCTCAGATCGCGTTTCCCCCGTCCTGTTCTCCCACGCTGCCGCGTTGGCACTGCCCGGCGCGCTGCTGAATTTTCCATTACGCCGCAACCGGTCTCGTCGCCGATAGGCGACATCCATTGCGCGACAGGTGACCCCGCTGGCGATCGGAAAGGAGAAAGGGCCGGCGGCCGGTATCAAATGGGGCATCCGTCGCGGAGCGATTTCTCCATTCAAGGGAGGGAACATGGGTAGATGGAGTTTTCATCTGAGCAGGCGAACGTCGGCCATCGTGATTTCCGCGGCCGCGCTAGCGATCGGGATAGCCGTCCCCTCGGCGAGTTTCGCGGATAATTCGAGCGGGTGCGACTTCGCCGCGACCGGCACGACTCAGTCGTGTAGCGCGCCGCTGGCCGGCAGCACCTTTGCCGGCGGCGACGGCAACCTGCTGACCAGCCCGACAGCGTTCGGCACCACCGACTGGCAGAACGTGGCCGGGCTGAACGCCGGCTTCGACCTGCCCAGCGGCACCGGGGACAACTCGTTCGGGCAGGGCACCAAGGAAGACAACCCCGCCGTCTCGGTGGTCAGCGGGTCGATCCCGCCCCAAAAGAGCAACCTCACCCGCTTCTACGAGGCCTCCGAGATCGGCAGCAACAACCACAACTTCCTGTACCTGGCGTGGGAGCGAACCAACAACCTTGGCTCGGCCAACATGGACTTCGAGATCAACCAGGCGACCACGCCAGGGCTGGGCACTGCAGGCCCCCATACCATCAACCGGACCGCCGGTGACCTGCTGGTCACCTACGACTTCACCAACGGCGGCGGCAAGCCAACCCTGGGGCTGCTCTTCTGGGTGACCAGTGGGTCAACCAGCCAGTGCTTCTCCAGCAACAGCCTGCCCTGCTGGGGCAACCAGGTGACCCTCAACGGCAGCGACTCGATCGGGGCGGTCAACAACCTCGACGCCGTCACCGACCCGCTGTTCCCCGGTTCACCCAACTACATCAACCCCGTCCCGGCACTGCAGTTCGGCTAGACGGCGATCGACCTGACCGCGGCGGGCGTATTCCCGCCCGGAACCTGCGAGGCGTTCGGCAGCGCGTTCCTGAAGAGCCGCGCCTCGGCGTCGTTCGGTGCCGAGGTCAAGGACTTCATCGCGCCGGTCCCGATAAACATTAGCAACTGCGGGTCGATCAAGATCATCAAGCACACCGCTCCGCGCGGCCAAGACCAGGTGTTCAGCTACTCGTCGAACCTGCCTGCTGAGCCTGCGGGCACGGTGGGCGGCGTTCCGCAGGGCGGCGTGAAATGTCCGGGCAACAGCAGCGCGGGTGTCCAGGCCGATGGCAGCTTCTGCCTGAATGACGCCGGCAACAGCGCTGGTGGTGACAGCGCCGGTAACACCGTGTACAACAATGCCCTCCAGGCAGGCACGTACACCGTGACAGAGGGGGCCGATCCGTCCGGCTACACGTTCAAAACACTGACATGCACCGGCGGTACGACCTCGACGAACGGCAAGATCGCGACGATCAACCTGGTGCCGGGCGACCAGGTGGTGTGCACCTACGTCAACCAGCTGAACACGGCGACCATGACGACCCAGGTCTCCACCACTGACCAGGTCTTCCCCGGCCAGCCCCTCCACGACACAGCCACCATCGTCGGAAACCAGGCCACGGAAACACCGAGCGGCTCGGTGACCTTCTTCCTGTGCGGGCCGATCCCTGGCGGATCTGGCTCGTGCAGTAGCGGTGGCACCATGCTCTCGCCCTCCGGGACGCTGAGCGGCTCCAACGGCACCGCGAGCGCAACCTCGCCCGACGTGAACACATCGGCCAGCCCCCTCACTGCGGGGTTCTACTGCTTCCGCGCCGAGTGGCCGGGGGACAACCACTACCCCACGCCCCTGACCGAGTTCGGTGGTGCCACCGGCACCAACGAGTGCTTCACGGTCAGAACGATTCCGACCACCACCACGACGACGCCATCGGCCGGCTCGGGAGGGACGACCACCTTTGGGTCCTCGGTCACCGACCACGCCATCGTCCAGGCCAACCAGTCCGGCGATGGCACTCCGACCGGCACCGTCACCTTCTTCATCTGTAACCCGGGCCAGACAAGCGGCGGGGCCTGCCCGACGGGCGGCACCCAGGTCGGCAGCCCGGTCGACACCCAAGCGGTCAGCGGGTCGAACCCGCCCGCGTCGTTCGCTGACTCCAGCGCTGTCACGGCCAACCAGACCGGCACATGGTGCTTCCGCGCGGTGTACACGCCGGGCGGAGCCAACGGGAGCAACTACACCGGGTCGAGCGACGCTAGCTCCGGTGAGTGCTTCACCGTCACCGACACGACGGCGGCCACCTCGGCCCAAACCTGGCTGCCCAACGACACCGCAACCGTCACGCCCGGCAGCGGAGCGCCGCTGAACGGGACGCTCTCCGCCCAGCTCTACACCGGCGACAACTGCGGTGCCACCTCGGGCTCCACGGTCAGCGGGCAGCTGTACCAGAAGACGCTGACGAACGCCACGTCCGCGGCGGACAGGACGCTGACCACGAACAACACGACCTTCACGGTCAGCACCAGCCAAAGCGTCTCTTGGCTGGTCACCTTCACCAGCACCGACCCCAACGTGGCGCCCTCCAGCCACTGCGAATCGACGAACCTGACCATCAACAACTGAACCTGGACGGGACTCGGCTCAGGCCGGGACCGCTGCACGGTCGTCATCGACCGGTGACCTAAGGGAGGACAGACAAGCAGCGCATCAAGGAGGGGCGGCCACCCTGGCCGCCCCTCCTCATGTGTGGTGAGACCGGACAGGGACACCCCAGATGAGGCAGGGCCCACGCGGCATGAGGCAGGGCCCCCGCGGCGGGACTTACGCGGACCTGCCCAGGGCCCGCGCGGCGTCGGCGATGTAGACGGCGCCGACGTAGGCCAGCCCCGCGGCATCCGCCAGGTCACGTGCCTGGCGCGATTGCTCCGGCGGCGCCCAGCAGCCCGCCGGATCCTTGCCGCCGCCGCTGGTCAGCCCGGTCTGCCACCACAGCGCCCGGGCGCCGAGCCGCCCGGCAAGCGCGATGATGCCGGGCAGTTCGCCGAACGGCCGGTGGCAGTAGACGAGGTCCACGCGCTCGGGCTCGCGGCCCAGCGGCCGGGACACCGGCTCGCCGGCGTCCAGCTCCCAGGCCGCGTAGTCGGCGGGCCCCGGGCCGCCCTTGACGAAGACGGTGAACCCGCCGAACGCCAGCGACGCTGGCACGTCCCGGCTCGGCCAGTCGATCACCAGGACGTTCCTCATCTCCGCGAGGATCCGCGCCGCCGCCTCCAGCGCGGCCAGCGCCTCCGCCGCCCCGGCTGCCCGTGGGCTGGGTGTGTCGGTCATGCCACTCCCCTCGCCTGTCCGCTCCCCCGCTCCCCCACCGGCCCGTCCATAGATTACTCACCGTAATCGAAGCCTATGAGCCGGGCATGACTGTTACTATCCGTGCAGGAAGTATTACAACCTGTTAATTAGGTCCGGGCTGCCGGGGAAAGGACTCTTTCACGTGAGGAATGCGCCCAGGCCGCCGGTAAAGCGCACCGTCACGCGGCTTGGCCTGATCGCCATCGGCGGGCTGCTGGCCTCGGCCACCCCCCCGCTTCCGGCCCAGGCCGCCGCGACGGTGGCGGGCACCGCACACTCGGGCCGGGTCAGCAGCCTGTGCCAGCGCTACCAGCACCTCGCCGTGACGACCGCGCAGGGCGCACATTTCGTGGTCAAGAATGACAACTATGGCGGGCAGCAGGAATGCCTCGCGGTCCGGGGCGAAAGGCCCAATTTCACCGTCACCCAATCCCAGCTGCCGGGCTGGCATGCCAAACCGCAGGCCTATCCGTTCATCCTGCGCGGCTGCAGCTGGGGCACCTGCTCGGCGCCGGGCGGCGGCCTGCCCAAGCAGGTCTCCGCGCTCCAGCGGCCGGTGGCCACCTGGTACACCACCCAGGTGCACAAGGGCGAGTGGGACGCGGCCTTCGACACCTGGTTCGGCACGCAGCCGATGACCACCGGCCAGGCGGACGGGGCCGAGCTGATGATCTGGCTCGGCGCGCGCCGCATCAAGGTCCCGCCGAAGACCCGGATCGTGCACATCGACCACGTGCGCTGGTACCTGCTGCACTGGCGCGCCTGCCACACCGGCACCTGCTGGAACTACATCCAGTTCCGCCGCGTCTGGCCGGTGCTGCGGGTCAGGCAGCTGCACCTGCTCCCGTTCATCCAGCGCGGCGAGAAGCGCGGCTGGGTCCAGCCCGCCTGGTGGCTGGAGAACATCGAGGCCGGGTTCGAGCTGTGGCAGGGCGGCACCGGGCTGGCCACCAAGTGGTTCTGGGCCCGGGCGTAGCTTCTGCCACGACGCCACATTCCGGCCCGGCCCCGCCCTCGCTCAGGTCCAGCTCAAGCGCCGCGGCTAACATCGGGTCCATGCCAAGCAGCTTCTACCAGCTCGTCGTCGACTGCCGCGACCCGCACGCCCTGGCCAGGTTCTGGGCCGCCGTGCTCGACCAGCCGATCCTCTACGAGACCGACGACGAGGTCATCGTCGGCGCCGACAAGCACGCCTACCCGGGCCTGGTCTTCGGCCCGGTTCCCGAGGACAAGACCATCAAGAACCGGCTGCACATCGACCTGGATCCGGACGACCAGGCGGCCGAGGTGGCGCGGCTGCTGGCGCTGGGCGCCCGCCCCGCCGACGTGGGCCAGGGCGACGTGCCCTGGGTGGTGCTCGCCGACCCGGAGGGCAACGAGTTCTGCGTGCTGCAGCCGCACCGGTCGCTGATCGACTGACCGCGCGCGGCTCGCGGGCCGGCCAACGCCGCTCACGGGGCGGCCCGCCGGTCGCCGATCGGCTGACCGGGCGCGGCTCGCGGGCCGGGCAGGTGACAATGGCAGGATGAGAATCGCTGTACTGGGCACCGGCGTCGTCGGGCGGACCCTGGCGGCCCGGCTGGACGGGCTCGGCCACGACGTCGTCATCGGCACCCGGGATCCCGGGGCGACGATGGCCCGCACCGAACCGGGCGGGTTCGGCACCGCGCCCTACCCGCAGTGGCAGGCCGAGCATCCGCAGGTGCGCCTGATGAGCTTCGCCGACGCCGCCGGGTTCGCGGAGTTGCTGCTCAACGCCACCTCCGGGGCGGCGGCCATGGCCGCCCTGGTGGCGGCCGGCGAGCCGGGACTGGCCGGGAAGGTGCTCATCGACGTGTCCAACCCGCTGGACTTCAGCCGCGGCATGCCGCCGACGCTGGACCCGGTGAACACCGACAGCCTCGGCGAGCAGATCCAGCGCGCCTTCCCCGCAACCCGGGTGGTCAAGGCGCTCAACACCATGAACTGCCAGGTGATGGTGGACCCGGGCCGCGTTCCCGGCGAGCACAACGTGTTCCTGTGCGGCGATGACGCCGCCGCCAAGGAGGCGGCGGCCGAGCTGATCGCCTCGTTCGGCTGGCCGGCCGGGTCGGTGATCGACCTGGGGGACATCTCGGCCGCCCGGGGCACGGAGATGCTGATGCCGCTCTGGCTCCGGCTGATGGGCTCGTTCGGGCACGCCGACTTCAACTTCCACGTCCCGCACGCCTGACCCCGCTCCCCCGTCCGCACCCGCCCAGCGCCCCGAACCGGCCCGGCGCCCGATCCGCCCGACCCGCACCGAACCCGAGGAGCCCGATGGACGCCGAAGACCTGCGTGCCGTGCAGCAGCCGCTCAAGGACGCCTACCGCGCCGACCCCGCGGCCGCCATGATCACCCTGCGGGCGCACGGCGAACTCGGCGCGGAGGAGGTGAGCTGCTCGGTGCAGACTGGCCGCGACCTGGCGGTCGCCGGGCTGCACCCGGCCAGCGGCGGGGACGGCTCACTCGCCTGCTCCGGCGACATGCTGTTGCAGGCGCTGGTCGCCTGCGCCGGAGTCACCCTGCGGGCGGTGGCCACGTCCCTGGGCATCGCCGTCGCCGGGGGCACCGTCCGCGCCGAGGGTGACCTGGACTTCCGCGGCACGCTCGCCGTGGCCAAGGACGCCCCGGTGGGCTTCGCCGCGATCCGGCTGAGCTTCGACCTGGACACCGGCGCCACCAAGGATCAGCTGGACACCCTGCTCCGGCTGACCGAACGGTACTGCGTGGTGTACCAGACGCTGGCCCGGCCGGCGCAGCTCAGCGCGGCGCTGTCCGCGACCGGCTGATAACCCCGTCCGTCCAGGTCCGCAGCCCGGCCCGCGCCAGCGTCCGCCAGGCCGGGAGCGATGATTTAGCGCTGGTCACGCGGCCGGCGGTTGGGGCTGGGTCACGCTCGGGATAGTACTCGTCACCTTGACCGGCGTGGTAGGCATGGCGCATGGCCGAACTCATTCCCAGGCGGGTCCTCTTCGGGAACCCGGAACGCGTCAGTCCTCGTATCTCTCCGAACGGCACCAGCCTGGCGTGGATCGCGCCGCACAACGGGGTGCTCAATGTGTGGACCGCCCCGGTGGGCGCCGACGGGGTCGACTGGGACTCGGCGCGGGTGGTGACCGGCGACACCGATCGTGGCATCCGTGTCTTCGCCTGGGCGCATGACGGCCGTCATTTGCTCTACCTGCAGGACACCGGGGGCGACGAGAACTGGCGCCTGTACGACGTGGACCTGAGCACGATGGCGCGGCGCGACCTGACCCCGTTCGAGGGGGTGCAGGCGCAGATCCTGGCGACCGAGAAGAAGCACCCCACCGAGGTACTGGTCGGGCTGAACCGCGACAGTCCCGCCCTGCACGATGTGTACCGGCTCGACCTGGCCACCGGGAACCTGGTCAAGGAGGTGGAGAACCCGGGTTTCGCGGAGTGGGTCGCCGACACCGAGCTGGTCACCCGGGCCGGCGTCGCCCTGGAGCCGGACGGCAGCATGGTGATCTACGTCCGCGAGGGCGCCGACGACGAGTGGCGCCCGCTGATGACGCTGGCCGCCGAGGACGCGCTGACCAGCCAGCCGGTCGGGATCAGCGCGGACGGGTCCACGATGCTGGCGATCAGCTCGGCCGGCGCCGACACCGGCCGGCTGGTTCGCATCGACCTTGGCAGCGCGGCGGAACAGGTGCTCGCCGAGGACCCCGAGGCGGACGTGAACGACGTGCGGGTGCACCCCGACACCAGGGAGCCGCAGGTGGTCACCTGGCTCAAGGAGCGCAAGGAGTACCGGGTCCTTGACCCCGAGGTGGAGCCGGACCTGGCCGCCATCCGGGCGCTGCACCACGGCGACCCGGAACTCGTCTCGCAGGACCACAGCGACATGGTGTGGCTGGTCGCGTTCACCAACGACGCCGGGCCGGTGCCGTTCTTCCTCTACGACCGGCGCCGCCGCGAGGGCCGGTTCCTGTTCGACCACCAGCCCGAGCTGTCCCGGTACGAACTGGCCCCGATGGAGCCGTTCTCCTTCACCGCCAGGGACGGCATGGTGATCCATGGCTACGCGACGTTCCCGCCCGGCGCGGGCCGGTCCGGGCTGCCCATGGTGCTCAACGTCCACGGCGGGCCGTGGGCCCGTGACAAGTGGGGCTTCAACCCCGAGGCACAGTGGCTGGCGAACCGGGGCTACCTGTGCGTGCAGGTCAACTTCCGGTCCTCCACCGGCTACGGCAAGGCGTTCGTCAACGCCGGCGACCGGGAGTGGGGCCGGGACATGCAGAACGACCTGACCGACGCGGTGGCCCACACCGTCGGCCAGGGCTGGGCGAACCCGGAGCGGGTGGCGATCTACGGCGGCTCCTACGGCGGTTACGCGGCGCTCGCCGGGGTCACCTTCACCCCGGACCTGTACCGCTGCGCGGTGGACATCGTGGGCCCGTCCAACCTCAAGACGCTCATCGAGACGATCCCGCCGTACTGGCAGCCGCAGATCGCCCTGTTCCACCAGCGGGTCGGGAACCCGGAGACCGACGCGGAGTTCCTCTGGTCCCGGTCGCCGCTGTCCCGTGCCGCCGGCATCAAGACGCCGCTGCTGATCGCCCAGGGCGCCAACGACCCCCGGGTGAAGCAGGCCGAGTCGGAGCAGATCGTCGCCGCGCTCCGGGACGCCGGCATAGACCACGAGTACATGCTGTTCCCCGATGAGGGGCACGGCTTCGCCAAGCCGGAGAACAGGCTGCGCTTCTACGCCGCCGCGGAACGGTTCCTGGCCCGCCACCTGGGCGGCCGGGTGGAGGACAACACAGAGTGATCGAGATCAAGAGTGACGCCGCGATCGAGGCCATGCGGGAGGCCGGCCGCGTCGTGGCCACCGCGCTGGACGCGGTGCGGCGCGAGGCGGCCGTCGGGGTGTCCCTGGCCGAGCTGGACGAGGTGGCGCACGAGGTGCTGCGCAAGGCGGGTGCGCGGTCCCCGTTCCTGAACTACCACCCGTCGTTCGCGCCCACGCCGTTCCCTGCGGTGATCTGCGCGTCGGTCAACGACGTGATCGTGCACGGCATCCCGGACGGCTACCGGCTGGCCGACGGCGACCTGGTCAGCATCGACTTCGGCGCCGAACTGGGCGGGTGGACCGGTGACGCCGCGATCAGCTTCATCGTCGGCACCCCCGACCCCGCGGACGAGAAGCTCATCAAGGCCACCGAGGAGGCGCTGGCCGCGGGCATCTTGGCCGCGGCCGAGGGAGCCCGCCTCGGCGACATCTCCCATGCCATCGGCACCCTGGCGCGCGGCGCCGGGTTCGGCGTCCCGGAGGGCTTCGGCGGTCACGGCATCGGCCGCCACATGCACGAGGACCCGCACGTGCCCAACGAGGGCAGGCCGGGACGCGGGATGCGGCTGCGGGCCGGCCTGGTCCTCGCGATCGAGCCGATGCTGATGGCGGGCGGCGGCGACAGCTTCCAGACCGCGCCGGACGGGTGGGCGCTCAAGACGATGGACGGCACCCGGGCGGCGCACGCCGAGCACACCGTGGCGATCACGAAGAACGGCCCCCGCATCCTGACGCTGCTGTAGCCCTGGGGGGCGCCCCCCTGGAACCCCCGCTGGCCTGCGGCCCCGTTCCTTCGTCACGGGGCCGTGGCCCTGCCGGTTGCGGCTAGGCCCGCGCCTCTTGCATGAGCGCGGCCAGGGCTGGCTCGGGCTCAAGGACGTACAGGCCGCCGCCGATCCGGTCGGTCACCCAGACCAGGCCGCCGGCGTCCACGAACAGGTCGTTGACCTGGGCGACCGGCTGGCCGGGCGGCGGCTCGGGGATCCAGTGCGCCACCTCGGCCGGGTGGCCGGGGTCGGCCAGGTCGTACACCCGGACCCCGGCGCTGAAGTAGGTGGCGAACACCAGCCGCTCGCTGCGGTAGGAGCCCGGCTGGTTCTCGTGCAGGTTGTGCGCGCCGAACCGGAGCGGCAGGTGGTCGAAGCCGTCCGGGTGCGGGCATTGCGCCAGCATCGCCGGGCCGGCGCCGGAGACGTCGAGGACGTGGATCGCCCGCCGCGGCGCGTGCGGCCCGTCGGTGACCTGCTCGTCGGTGGCGACCACCAGCCCGCGGCCGGGCAGCGGCAGGCAGGTGTGCGTCGACCCGCCGCCCCACTGGGCCAGGCCCGCCTGGCGCGGCCGGGTCATGTCGGTCACGTCCAGCACCACCATGCCCGCATCGTCATACCCGAGATAGGCCCGGTCTCCCGCGATCAGCGCGTGGTGCGCCGCGTACCGCTGCCCCGAGGGCCAGCCGGGCTGCTCGTCGTCCCGCTGGCCGGGCCACCACCAGCGGCCCGCCTCCACCGGGTGCGCCGGATCGGCCAGGTCCACCACCACCCAGATGCGGTCGCGGAACTGGCCGGGGATGGCCGACATGTGCGCGTACCGGCCGCCGGTCCAGACGACCCGGTGCACTCCCCTGCCGCCGCTCGGCCAGAAACCGGCCCGGGCCGGGCGCAGCGGGTCGTCCAGCCGGTAGATGGCCAGGCCCGCCGAGACCGGCCCGGTGTCCGGCGCGCGGTAGGGCGCCGGGGACGGCTCAGGCAGCCCCATGGCGCGCGCGGGCTCATTTGATGGCACCGACGCCGGGAACTTCTCGTGGTTGACCAGCAGCAGGCCATCGGCGACCTGGACCTTGTGGGTGTGGCTGCGCGGCGGCGCGGGCCACTGGGTGACCAGCACCGGCCGGGCCGGGACCGTGACGTCGAGCACCGAGGTGCCCGCCCCGGTGGTGCCGGTGTGCCCCACGTAGACGGCGTCGCCGCGCCGGATCACCTGCATACCGTCGCCGTGCCCGGCGAGGGCGTGCTGCCCGATCAGGCGCAGCCCAGCGCCGCTCGCGGTGCGCGCCGCGGCCGCGCCGCCGGCCGGGCCCGCCGCGCTCGCGGTCATGGCCGGGCGGCCACCCGGCTGGCCCGCGTGCCGAGCTTGTCCGCCGCCCAGTCCGCGGTGCGGTACCGGTGGAACGGCGCCAGGTTGGCGCACCCGTGGTTGCCCCGCTCCAGCAGCAGCAGCGCGGCGGGACCGCCGGCCTCGTCCACCAGCCGTTCCGCCTGCTGCCAGGGGATGAGCCGGTCCAGCTTGCCCATGACGGCGAGCAGCGGGCACCGGATCCGCTCCGCGCGCCCCTCCATGGTCAGCTCGCCGGCCTTCGCCCGGGCCGTCTCGGCGTCCGGCGACTTGGACCGGACCCGGAACGCCTCCCTGGTCAGGCTCGGCAGGTTGGCCCAGTTGCCGGCGAAGGTGAACGGCCCGGCCAGCGCGATGCAGGCCTGGATCCGTTCGTCCCCGCTGGCGACCCGGGGGGCGTAGTAGCCGCCCAGGCTCACCCCCCAGACCCCGATCCGGCTCGGGTCAAGCGACGTCTCGGTAATCAGGTAGTCGATGATCGCGCCGCCCGGGGCCTCCCAGTCGGCCCGGATGGCCAGGTCATATTCGGCCTCGCCCTGGCCGGGGCCGTCCACGCTGAACGTGGCTATGCCCCGTTCCAGGAACAGGTCCTCGGTGCTGCGCAGCTCTTCCTTGGTCGAGTCCAGGCCGGGAATCATGATCATCACCGGGTGCGGGCCGCGGCCGTGCGGTTCGCGCAGGATCCCGGCGATGTGCGAGCCGTCGAACGGGATCTCCACCCGCTTGCCCGGCGGGTCGAGGTAGGGCAGCGCGTCGGTCAGGCAGCGCACCGCCTTGCCGTGCGCCTCCCGCATCTGGTCCAGGTCGTTCACGAACAGGAACTTCGCGAAGTGGTAGTACACCGCCGCCTGGGACAGGTGGGCGCCCGCCGACCTCTCCCGGCCGTCGGCGAGCGCATCCCGGCCGAGCTGCTCGTGTTCGGCCCCGACCGCGCTCCACCCCGCGCACCAGTCGTTCCATGAGGTGAGCCCGCTGGTGATCCGCTCGAAATCCCCCGCGGTCACGCCGTTCATGGTGAATCGCGGTGCCCAGTGCGAGATCGCCATGGCTACCCGTTCGTCCACGCACCCTCCTCGTTCGCTGGCCAGACCTGCAAACGAATGCATACTCTCTAGGACAGGCCCGGGTCAACCTGGGTACAGGGAGAGCGTGATGGAACAGCGGGAACAACTGCACGTGACCGTGAACGGCGAGGACCACACCCTGGCCTGCGATCCCGATGCGCCCCTGCTCGACGTGCTGCGGGCCGGGCTGGGCCTGGCCGGGCCGCGGTTCGGCTGCGGCCTGGGCCTGTGCGGCGCCTGCTTCGTCATCATCGACGGCAAGGCCAGGTCCTCCTGCGACTACCCGGCCTGGGCGGCCGAGGGCACCGAGGTGACCACGGTCGAGGGCCTGCCTGCCGGCGGCGCGCTGCACGCGGTGCAGCAGGCGTTCCTCGACGAGCAGGCCGCGCAGTGCGGCTACTGCACCTCGGGGATGATCGTCGCCGCGGCCGCGCTACTGGCGGCCAACCCCGCGCCGACCGGGCAGGAGGTCCGCGAGGCGCTGGACGGCAACCTGTGCCGCTGCGGCACGCACGGCAGGGTCGTGGCCGCCGTGCTGCGCGCGGCCGGGACCGGCGGGCAGGCCGTGCGGTGACCATCGCGCGGCCCGGTGCCGGGCTGGCCGCGATCCCGAGCCTCGCCGCCAACCCGGTGCTGAGCGCGTGGCTGGCGTTCTCCCCCGGCGGCACGGTCACGATCTTCTCCGGGAAGGTGGAGTACGGCCAGGGGATCTGGACGGCGCTGGCCCAGATCGCCGCCGAGGAACTCGACGTGGCACTGGCCCGGGTGACGGTGGCACCGGTGGGCACCGGCGGCAGCCCGGACGAGGGGGTCACCTCGGGCAGCCTGTCCATCCAGCACTCCGGCTCGGCGCTGCGCCAGGCGTGCGCGCAGGCCCGTGCGCTGCTGCTGGCCGCGGCCGCGGACAAGCTCGGCACGGCCGCCGCGCTGACGGTCGTGGACGGGCAGATCCTCGCGGCCGGCCAGCCCACCGGCCTGTCCTACTGGTCGCTGGCCAGCCCCGGGCTGCTGGACCGGGAGGCCGGTGACCCGGTGCCGGTCAAGCCGCCGGCCAGGTGGTCGGTGGCCGGGCGCAGCGCACCGCGGGCCGACCTGCCGGACAAGGTCACCGGCCGCCCCCGGTTCCTGCACGACCTCGTGCTGCCCGGGATGCGGTACGGCCGCGTGGTGCGGCCGCCCGCGCTGGTCGCGGAGCTGCTCGGCACCGGCGACCCGGACCTGCCGCCGGACGTGGTCACCGTGCGCGACGGCTCCTTCCTCGGTGTCGTGGCGCCCACGGACGCCCAAGCGCTGCGCGCCGCCCGGCTGATCGCGAGGGCGGCCAGGTGGCGGATCACCGAGTCGCTGCCGGACGACCGCGACCTGAAGGGCTTCCTGCTGTCCGCGCCGGCCGAGGATGTCCCGGTGGAGTCGCGCCGCGACCCGCGCGCCGCCGCCTCCGTGACGACGGCCCGCACCGCCGAGTACACCCGCCCGTTCCTCGCGCACGCCTCGATGGCGCCGTCCTGCGCGATCGCCCGCTGGGACGGCGAGGCGGTCACGGTGTGGAGCCACAGCCAGGGCGTGTTCGCGCTGCGCGACGCGATCGCCGCCGGGCTCGGCCTGGACCCCGCCCGGGTGACCGTCAACCACGCCGAGGGAGCCGGCGCCTACGGCCACAACGGCGCCGACGACGCCGCGCTGGACGCGGTGCTGCTCGCCCGGGCCGTGCCGGGCTGCCCGGTCCGGGTGCTCTGGTCCCGCGAGGACGAAATGGGCTGGGCGCCGCTGGGCCCGGCCATGCTGGCCCGGCTGTCCGCGGGGCTCGACGCCAACGGCAGGATCGTGACCTGGCGCCAGGACGTGTGGAGCAACGGCTTCATCGGCCGCCCCGGCCGCGGCGGCGAGCCGCGGCTGCTAGCCCTGGCGCACCTGGCGGGTGGCCGGCCGGTGCCGCCCGCCCCGGACGGCCCGCCCACCGGTGCCATGGGCTCCACCCGCAACGCGGTGCCCGGCTATGACATCCCCGACCTGGAGGTGGTCCGGCACCGGCTGGTCACCATGCCGATCCGGACCTCCTCGCTGCGCTCCCTGGGCGCGTTCCTGAACGTGTTCGCGATCGAGTCGTTCATGGACGAGCTGGCCGAGCGCGCCGGGGCCGACCCGGTCGCGTTCCGCCTGGCGCACCTGACCGACCCGCGGGCGATCCGGGTGATCGAGGCGGCGGCCGGGTTCTCCGGCTGGGCCGCCCGTCCCCAGGCCGACGGCACCGGCTACGGCATCGGCTACGCCAGGTACAAGGGCCTCGCCGGGTACTGCGCCGCGGTGGCCGAGGTCGCGGCGCTGGACGACGTGCGCGTGCGCCGGATCTGGCTCGCGGTCGACGTCGGCACGGTCATCAATCCGGACGGGGTCGCCAACCAGGTCGAAGGCGGCGCGGTGCAGAGCGCGAGCTGGGCGACCAGGGAGCGGGTGACCTTCGACCGGGCCAGGATCACGTCGGTGAGCTGGGACAGTTACCCGGTGCTGCGGTTCACCGAGGTGCCCGAGGTGGCGGTGCGGATCGTCGCCGCGCCCGGCCAGCCGGAGACCGGCGCCGGCGAGGTCGCCCAGGGCCCGGTCGCGGCCGCGATCGGCAACGCGCTGGCGCGGGCGGCCGGCGTGCGGGTGCGCGACCTGCCGCTCACCCGCGAGCAGGTGATCCGCGCGATCGAGCAAGGCTGACCGCCTTGAGCCACCGGGGGGCGCCCTCCCGGGCCAGCCAGCGGGGGGTTCCGGGGGGTCGCTCCCCCGGGCGACACTAGTGCTGGCCGAACAGGGCGCTGACCGACCCCCCCACGTGGATCCGCCGGATCGCCTCGGCCAGGGCGGGGGCCACCGACAGCACCA
>Ga0137380_10001992_pt1 | contig 17088 bp, 14 predicted proteins | sample SagtaG_17_FD_104809 | JGI IMG/M metagenome (GOLD analysis project Ga0137380, IMG submission 104809) | Vadose zone soil microbial communities from Sagehorn Ranch, Mendocino, California, USA - Sage2_L_100_16 metaG | ecosystem: Environmental > Terrestrial > Soil > Vadose zone | place: USA...
CCGGTTTCCGGCCCCACCGCACGATCCCACCGCGGGACAGCCAGCAAATCATCGCAGCGTCGCCGCCAGCTGAGGCCGGCACCATGGTGGCCGCCGGCGCATTTGGGAATAGGCCAACAGAGTCCGTACCAGCCTTTGCGCGGGTCAGCTTTGCACGCCGTGAGTACCAACGCGCCATCTCGCCAGGTGAAATTTCCGAAGATGTCGTTGCGAAGAGAGCCACATGACTCGTAATCTCTGTTTCACAGATTCATGAGTCGGGAAGGCTGGGGATCATGTTAGTGGGGTCTTGGATCTCTTGCTTTCTGCATTGAGCCTTCCTCGCCGGAGGCAGCTGGGGGGGAGCTAGGCTGTCCCGGCGTGGCCGTGCCAGCGGTGCCGGGGGAATCGCGCCGCTGGCACGGCCATCAGGATGCTCAATGCCCCTGGAACGTGGGTGTGTCCTTGCGCACGAATGCCTGTGTCGCAGCAATATGGTCGGAGGTCCCGGCCAGGCGCTCCTGGAGGTCTGCTTCCCTGTCGAGCGTTTCGCGCAACCCGTGACCTGCCGCGAAGTCGAGGGCCTCCTTGATCGCCGCGTAGGCCGCGGTGGGGCCCTCCGCCAACCTTCTGGCCAGCCGCCGTGCCGCCCCCGCCAGCTCCTCACCGGGCACCACCGAGCTGACCAGTCCCACTTCGAGCATGCGCGCTGCATCGATCGGTTCAGCGAGCATGAGCAGTTCGGCCGCCCTGCCCCGGCCAACGAGCCGTTGCAAGGTCCACGAAGAACCCGTGTCCGGACCGAATCCAACCCGGGCGAAGGCCATCATCATGGTGGCGCCAGCTGCTGCTACGCGCAGGTCACATGCGAGCGCTAGCGATGCCCCCGCACCGGCGGCCACACCGTTCACGGCCGCAATGATTGGCTTCGGCATTGACACGACCGCGTTGACGATGGGGTTGTAGTGCAGCCGCACCGTATCCGCTCCCTGACCGGCCTCCAGCGCGGCGGCATGCTCGCGAAGATCTTGGCCGCCGCAAAAGCCGCGCCCCGCGCCGGTGAGGATAACCGCGCGCACCGCCATGTCGCTGCCCGCGAGATCGAGAGTCTCGAGCAGCGCCGCCTTCATCGGCGTGGTGAGCGAGTTCATGGCTTTGGGGCGGTTCAAAGTAACGATGGCCACCGCGCCGTCGACCTCGTAACGAACGCTGTCATGCGCCGCGCTCTCAGACACGGGATCTCCTTAGGTCACCTCGACCCGGGCACCGGGTCGCAGACAACAGTCCACGAACCGGGCTGCCGAAGGCAAGAGCCTCGCTGCCTCCGCATCGAACAACGCGGCGGCTTTGCGACCCGGCCACTCCCGCGGCAGCAACTGTGGCGGCAGCCCGGGATCGGAGAACAGGAACTTGCGCCACTCATGCACCAACCTGCTCCGCACAGCGAAGGCGGTTTCATCCTCGGGGCAGCTTCCTGCTGGAGCCAGCAGGTCATCGGCGACCTCGAGCCAGCGCAGGTACGAGCGGGCGAGGCCGTCGAGATCCCAGACACGTGCCGCCAGCCCTCGATCATCCCCGTCGTATGAGGCCACGAACTGTTGCGCGCGCACCCGTTCACTTTCGAGCATGGCGTCGAGCTCGCGAGAGCGGCGTGGGCTTATCCAGGTCGATTCATCCAGCGGCGCATAGCCGAGATATCGCATCGCCGCCCGCAGGCGCTCTCGGCGTGATCGCTCACGCACCCGCTCGGTGGTTGAGACATGCCAGTGGCCGTCCCACTCCCGCGTGGCGCGGCGGTAGATTCGGTCAGCGGCTTCGTCCAGTCGGCGGGTCGCCCGGCCGGTGAGCATATATCCGGCTCCCTCTGGCATCCGAACCGGTTCCAGCCATCCCTGGCGCACCATGCGCGAGACCGCGGTCCGGACGGCAGGTGGGCTGATCCCGAGCGGCGCGAGCAGCCGTACCAAAGCGGCGACGGGCGCGCGGCCACCACGCGACCGCAGGTGATCGCCGTAAAGATCGAAAAGGGCTGAACGTGCGTCCACGTGGTCTAGTGTCGCGTCCTTCGCTGGTCCGCGAGACGGTCGCGGCGTAGTGGCGGTCATCGGGGTCACGGCGGAGCGCGGTACGCATGGGCAGGATGGGAAGCTGATCGTTACCATTCCAGGCCCAGACACGGGATAATAGGTGCGACTGATCAATGAGGCAGAGGATGGCCGGTCCCGCCGCGGGTTCCGGCTTCGGCGCTATGTGGGCCAGGAAGGTCCATGCGGCCCCGGACAGGAAGGGGATGCAGGATGGCGGCGATGAAGCCGCGGACAGGCGACGGTCCGCTCGAAGTCACCAAGGAGGGCCGCGGCATCGTCATGCGTGTCCCGCTCGAGGGCGGTGGGCGCCTAGTGGTGGAACTCTCGGCAGACGAGGCGAACCAGCTAGGCGACGCGCTGAAGTCCGTCGTCAGCGTCGGCTGAGCGCTGGTGCTGCAAGCAGCGATCACGTCCGTGTCGGCCTCAGGGCCGTCGCCGCTGCGTGACTACGTCTCCGCCGGACGTGAATCAGGTGCCCCCGTCGATTTCGCCGTTGTACTTGTAAACCCGAGTGATGCTGGAAAAAAAGTCGAAGCAAGTGACGGCAACGGCAAGCTTGGCAATCGGCACGACAGCGACAAGTCCATAGCCGTGCCCGACGTAGGCGCCGCCGAACTTGACCGTTTCGTCGCAGGCGGGGTGAGCCGCCTGCTCGCCTGTTACGAGGCTTCGGGCAAGGCTGGGGAAATTACTGAGGCACCGGCCGACCTCGGCGGTGGGCTTGTGCGGCTGATGTTCCTCGGCACAGGTGATCGCTCGGATGGGTCATGGCGGCGCGCAGGTACCGCCGTTGGCCGCCGGGTCGCCAGTGGGCGGACGGCCGTGGCCGTGCTTCCAGGCAATGTCTCACCGGATGCGGCGCAAGCCTTCGCGGAAGGCGTTCTGCTTGGCTCATACCGGTTCATGCTCACATCTGTTAATGGATCCGGTGCCGGACCAGCGGACGGGACGGGCACGCGTAGCGGGGCCGTTCGGCTGCTTGTGCTGGATTCGGACGAGCATGCCAGCGTTTCTGCGGCGATCGCCCGCGCCGCTGCCGTCGCTGGAGCAGTCAGTTTCGCTCGCGACCTGATCAATACGCCCTCCATCCGCAAGAGCCCGCAGTGGCTGGCTGAACAGGCCGTTCAGCTGGCTGGGCGATGTGGTCTACGGGTCCGGGTGCTCGCTCACGACGAGCTTGCTGCGGCCGGCTTCGGCGGCATCATCGCGGTTGGGTCAGGCTCATCACGTCCGCCACGGCTGATCGAGCTCAGCTACGAACCGGAAGGATGGGACAGCCACGTGGTGCTCGTCGGCAAGGGCATCACCTTCGACAGCGGTGGGCTGTCGCTGAAGCCGAACGACAGCATGAAGCTGATGAAGACCGACATGGCCGGTGGCGCTGCGGTCATGGCTGTCCTCTCCTCGCTCGGCCCGCTCGGAGTGCGAGCCAAAGTCACCGGGCTGGTCGCCGCTGCGGAGAACATGCCCTCAGGATCAGCCGTGCGCCCGGGTGATGTGATCACCCACTACGGCGGGCGGACTGTGGAGGTGCTCAACACCGACGCGGAGGGACGGCTGGTGCTGGCCGATGCCCTCGCCTATGCGGACGAGGCATTGGACCCGCATGTGATCGTTGACCTCGCCACGTTGACCGGGGCGTCCAGGATCGCGCTTGGCACAACGGTGGGCGCCATTTTCACAGGTGACGATGACCTGGCTGCTGCGCTGGCTATGGCGGGAGAAGCCAGCGGCGAGCGACTGTGGCGCCTGCCAATCGTCGACGAGTACCGCGACTCGCTGGACTCGAAGGTGGCCGATCTGGCGAACATCGGCGGGCGCCGCTATGGCCGTCCAGGGGCAATCGAGGCCGCTCTGTTCCTGCGTGAATTCACAGCCGGACGCTCCTGGGCGCACCTCGATATAGCTGGACCTGCACGCTCGGCTACCGACGAGGGTGAGACGGCCAAGGGCGGCACGGGCTTTGGTACCAGGTTGCTGCTGCGCTGGCTCGCAGGACTGTAGTCGGTTGCTCGTCGGTCACGCCTGGGGTCGTTTAATCGCAACGAGCAAGCCGTCACCAACCGGCAGCAACAGTGGTATCAGCCGTTCGTCGTCGCGAACCTGCAGCCCGAGTTCGCGCAGCGTCACCGTGTCCGGGTCGCGCTGCGCGGGATCAGCTACGTTGCCGCCCCACAACGCGTTGTCGAAAGCGACGATCCCGCCCGGCCGCAGCAGCCGCAGCCCCTCCGCGAAGTAATCCAGGTACTCCTGCTTGGCCGCGTCGCAGAAGACCATGTCGTATCCGCCGTCGGTGAGGCGCGGCAGCACATCAAGCGCGCGTCCGCTTATCAGGCGGTAACGGTTACTGGCGAAGCCGGCCTCGGTGAACACCTTGCGCGCAAGCCGCTGGTGTTCGGGCTCGACATCGACGCTGGTAAGTACGCCGTCCGGGCGCATGCCGCGCAGCAGCCAGATGCCGGATGTGCCGCAGCCGGTGCCCACCTCAACGACGGCCTTCGCGCCGATCGCGGCGGCAAGAAAGCGAAGCGCGGCGCCACCGCCAGGCCCGATCGGTGATGCTCCACCGACCTCTGCCGCGTTCACACGCGCTGCGCGCAGCGGTTCGTCCTCGGCGAGGAAACCCTCGACATAACCGAGTATTGCCTCTGAGCTGCTGATCGTGCCCTCCCTATTCAGAGCTCCCACACACGGCTGTCTGCCGCAGCTTACCGGCCCGCGATCGCGCACGCGGCGATGCCCACGCGGTCCGCCTGGAACCGCGTGGTCCGGTGCGGCGTTGTTCCGAACAGGCGTAGCCAGTGATCGGGGCTGGTTGGCGGAATTGGAGAAGACCGGGCACGATGGTCGTAACGGAGGTAGGCGGCAGGAGGGGAGCGGTGGTGGAAGGCACGGGAGCGCCTCCCGCTGCAGCCAGAGACTGGAACCCGCCGACCTGGGAGCAGATTGTGCGGACCCACTCGGCGCGGGTGTACCGTCTGGCCTACCGGCTCACCGGTAACCCCCAGGACGCCGAGGATCTGACACAGGAAGTCTTCGTCCGCGTCTTCCGTTCGCTGTCGCAGTACACACCGGGCACGTTCGAAGGCTGGCTTCACCGGATCACCACGAACCTCTTCCTCGACATGGCGCGGCGGCGCCAGCGGATTCGGTTCGAGGGATTGGGTGACGACGTCGCGCAACGGATGCACGGGCCATCTCCCACTCCAGCCCAGGCATTCGAAGAACGCCACCTGGACCCTGACGTCGCGGCTGCCCTGGAAGCCTTGCCGCCCGAATACCGTGCCGCCGTGGTGCTCTGCGATATCGAAGGGCTGTCCTACGAGGAGATCTCGGCAACACTTGGCGTGAAACTGGGTACGGTGCGCAGCCGCATCCATCGTGGCCGTGCGCATCTGCGGGCGGCTCTCGACCATCGCCGGCCGCGTGGGCTGGACAGCCGCCCTCAATCCTCGCGTGGGGGCCAGGGGGCCGAAGAAGCATGAGTCACTTGGGAGACCGCCTGTCTGCGCTTGTCGACGGCGAGCTCAGCCACGAGGAGCGGGACCGCCTGCTCGTGCACCTCGCCGCATGCGAGCAATGCCGGGCCGAGGCCACGGCGCTGCGGGCGCTGAAGCGGCGCGTCGCGGCACTTGGCGAAATGGCCGTGGACCCGCGGCTGCTCCGGCGCTTGTTCGCCGTCGCCGAGCCCGGCGGGCCCGTGCTGGAGCGGGCCCGTGCCTTCCCAGGAACACCTGCGCCGCGCCCCGCGTTGCGCATGTACCCCAGCGCGCAGGCGCCGGCGTCTCGAGGTGCCCAAGGCAGGCGCCGCGTGCGGTACATAGCAGTCGCGGCTGTCTCATCGGCCGTGATTGCGGTCGGCGGACTGTCGTTCATTGCCGGTGGCACCGAGGGGTCTCCCGTACCACACATCACTCCACCGGTGGAGATGTTCACCGTGGAGCACTCCGTCACAACGGGCGAGGTACCGTCGCTCAACCCGGCAAGTACCTTCCTGCCGACCGGCCAAGCTGGACACGGAGGACCGTGAGGACGGTGGTAGGTGAGCAGACCCGCCCGGTCGCCAAGCCAGGCGGATCTACGGTGACCTCTGCCGCGGTCCTTTTGCTGATCCTGGCGCCCGCATTCGCCATCATCACGGGTGCAGATGCGATACAGCACGGGCCGGAAGGCAGCCGCCTGCAGGCCCGCGCGGATCTGAGCTTTAAGGCGACCGTCACGACGGCCCGCGCGGGTGAACTCGGCGAACTAGCGCCGGGCGCTGCCGAGGTGTCGAAGACCCGGGACACTGCCGCCGGACGTCGTCCGCTTGGTCTGAGCCAGGTCGGCGATCGGGGCCTGCACCTGCTACGTGAAGCGGCGGACGCGGGACGGAACGTTTCCTACCGGGGCGTCCAGATCGTCTCCTGGTGGAGCCCGGAGGGAACCACCACGATTGTGGTGCGTGTGACGCACCAGCCAGGGCAGGGAACGATGCTTCGGACAGTGAATACCGGGGCCGGACCCGCTGGCGAGTTCTTTGTTGCAGACGAGCCCGGGGCACAGCCCGGTGACGTGCTCGGAGTCACCGAGGAGACGCTCGGCTTGCTAGCGGACAACTACCGGGTGGTCGCTGCGGGTTCCGGATCGGCGAGCGGTCGGCCCGCCGCCATCGTGGAAGCGCATCGCGATGATGGCACGCTTGCCGCCAGGTTCTGGTTGGACATTGCCACGAAGATCCCCTTGCGCCGCGAGCTGTTCGACGGTCAGGCCCGGATGATCAACGAGAACACGTTCATCGACCTGGACCTCGGCCGACGGGCGGCAGCATACTCAATGCCGATCCTCAGCACCGCCTCTTCCCGCCCGTGGAATTCGCTCACCCCAGCTGACCTTGCCGGACTGCGCGCCGGCGGCTGGCCGCTGCCTGGGAGGCTGCCGGGTGGGCTAACGCTGTTCAGCGCACGGCGGGCCACTACCCGGTCCGGCCCGGTGTTGCAGCTTGGATACTCCGATGGCCTGTCCGGGCTGTCCCTGTTCGTGCAGCGCGGTGACCTTTCCGGCCCACTTCCCGGGTGGCGCGAGATCAAAGCTGGCGGCTGGCCAGTGTACGAGCACGATCCGATGGGCCGGGGCCTCACCTGGTCCAGTCACGGCCACGTGCTGACCCTCATCACCGAAGCGGGAGCGTTGACGATCAGCGCGGTGGTGAAGGCTCTGCCACACGACGCCGAGCCGGGTTTTTGGGCGCGGTTGCGCTATGGATTCCGGCGAGTGGTCTCATGGGTTAACCCGTTCCGCTGAGGCGTCAAATTCTCCTTATGCATGGGTGCTTAGCTCGGCCCGCCGTTGGCCGACCGACGCGCACCAGCCGGACCTAGCCATGATTGGCTAGGTAGCGTCACCACCGGAACGCATGAAATTGTCATGACGCGGGCACGCCTGCGGTGCAGGGAGTAGGGACATGACGACCGACGAATCTGGGTCCGGGAGTCCTGGCCTGGAGCCCAGGGCCGGCGCACCCAATCCCGACGGCGCGGAGCCGGTGGCTGATCATGGCCGTGAAACAGAGGATGCCGCGGCAAATTTTGATCTGCCGCGGCGGGAGCCAGGTGCAAATCTCCCGCCGCAACCGTTTTTCGCCCCGCCCGCCACCGCGGCCCCGGGGCATGGGGCGATCAGCGGGCCGGCGTGGCCAGCCGACACGCTCGTCCAGCCAGCGGAGCGACGCGGCCCGCGAACCGGCTTTCTGATCGCGCTCGGCCTGGCCATAGCGCTCGTGGCGGCGCTCGCGGGTGGCCTGGTTGGCGGCTTCATCGGCGCGCATCGCGCCTCGACGGGCGCTGTCACCCGCCAGGTGTATAACCCAGGGCCGACACCGGCCGCCGTGACACGCAGGCCGCCAACCTCGGTCGCGGGGATCGCGGCAAGAATCGTGCCCAGCGTCGTAATGATCAAGGTGAACGGCGGGACGGGGACGGGCTCGGGTTTCATCATCAACGGCGGCTACATCATCACCAATAACCACGTGGTCACCCTTGATGGCCAGGTCAAGAGAGCAAAGCTGCAAGTGGTGTTCAACGGTGGCCAGACCACCCAGGCCAAGCTGGTGGGCACCGATCCATTTTCGGATATTGCCGTCATTCAGCCGCAGGGGATACGCGACCTCATCCCTGTTCAGCTCGGCAACTCAGACAGTGTCGTGGTCGGCGACCCGGTCATCGCGGTCGGCTCGCCGCTCGGCCTGGCCGGCACCGTCACCAGTGGCATCGTGAGCGCGCTTAACCGGCCAGTGCAGGCTGGCGATCAGCCAGGCAACGCGTCGCAGGCCTACATAGACGCCATCCAGACCGACGCTCCGATCAACCCGGGCAACTCCGGCGGCCCGCTGGTCAGCGCGCAGGGTCAGGTCGTGGGCGTGAACTCGGCCATCGCCACGCTCGGCGGCGGTTCCATCGGCAATGGCGGCCAGAGCGGAAGCATCGGCCTCGGTTTCGCGATCCCGATCAATCAGGTCCGCCGTGTCGCGCAGCAACTCATCCAGACTGGCAAGGCAGTCCACCCGGTGATCGGCGCAGTGATCGACATGTCCTACACCGGTAACGGCGCGCGGATCGCGAACTCGGGAACCCGCAGCCAGCCTCCCATCCTGCCCGGCGGCCCGGCCGCCAAAGCGGGTTTGCGGGCCGGGGACGTGATCGTCGCTTTCGGTGGCAAGCCAATCAACAGCCCCGACGAGCTGATCGTGGCCATCCGCAGCCACCAGCCGGGCGACAAGGTGCGGATCAGCTATCGCCGCGGCGCGTCCCGGCACACCGTCACACTCACCCTCGGGTCCGCAAGTTCGTCCTGAGCGTGGATACGGTTTTGCACACGCGACGGTTTACATTAGACATGTGGCCCAGGCACGTGTCTGGCGCCTGCCCTACGTTGGCGGAGATCTAGCGTGTTCGACCTGTCCATCGGCAAGCTCCTGGTCCTTGGCGTGATCGCCATTGTGCTGTTCGGGCCCGATCAGCTGCCCAGGCTTGCCGCGCAGGCGGGACGCGCCCTGCGTGACCTGCGCCGGATGGCAGACAATGCCAGGGCGGACTTGCGCGAAGGACTCGGCCCGGAGTTCTCCAATTTCGATGTCGCTGACCTAAACCCGAAGAATTTCGTCCGCAAGCACCTCTTCGAAGACATCGACGACATCGGCACTGCGCCCGCGCTGCACCCTGCCGAGGACACCGCCGCGAACGGCGCGATCGCGGCGCGGTCGCTTCCCGCCGGTGAGACCCCGCCCTACGACGCGGAAGCCACCTGAGGAGCGGACCCGGCACTACACCGGAGTTAGGCCGAGCTGTCGGCCAGCAAGTCCGCGCGCCCGGATTGCCAGCCCGTCCGAGATCTCACCGAGGACGAGGCCGGCTGGCGAATCGGCGTTGCTGAGGGTGAGCGGGACGCCGGTGTCGCCGCCTTCGCGCAGCCGGACGTCGATCGGAACCTGCCCGAGCAGGGGGACCGGAGCGCCGGTGATGCGAGTCAGCGCGCTCGCGACCGCCTCGCCGCCGCCGGAGCCGAACACGTCGACCCGCTCGCCGCAGTGTGGGCAGGGCAGGTAGGACATGTTCTCGATCACCCCGGCGATGCGCTGGTGAGTCTGCATCGAGATCGCCCCGGCGCGTTCGGCCACCTCGGCAGCGGCGATCTGCGGAGTCGTGACGAGCAGCAGTTCGGCGGATGGCAGCAGTTGGGCAACCGAGATCGCGACGTCACCGGTGCCCGGCGGCAGGTCCATGAACAGCACGTCGAGGTCGCCCCAGTACACGTCCGCGAGGAACTGCTGCAGCGCCCGGTGCAGCATCGGCCCGCGCCAGACCACGGGCGAGTTCCCCTTGGTGAACATGCCGATGGAGATGACCTTCACGTCGTACGCTGACGGTGGCATGATCATCTGCGCGACCTGGGTCGGACGGCCGGTGACGCCAAGCATCCGCGGCACAGAATGACCATAGATATCCGCATCCAGAACGCCGACGTTGCGGCCTTTGGCGGCGACCGCCGCCGCGAGGTTGACCGTCACAGACGACTTGCCAACGCCGCCCTTTCCGCTGGCGACGGCGTAGACGCGGGTCAGCGAGGATGGCTTTGCGAACGGGATCTCCGGCTCAGGCTTGCCGCCGCGCAGCTGGCTCTGCAGCTCGCGGCGCTGCTCGTCGCTCATTACGTCGAGTTCGACCTGCACGCCGGACACGCCAGGCACTCTGGTCACGGCTTCTGTCACGTCTTTGGTGATCTTGTCTTTCAGCGGACAGCCCGCGACCGTGAGCCAGACGTCCACCCGTACGGCGCCGCTTTGAGCAACGGCGACGTCCTTGACCATCCCGAGTTCGGTGATTGGGCGGCGTATGTCGGGGTCGAGCACTCGGCCGAGGGCCTGAGTCACTTGCTCGACGGTGGGCGCTGAAGTCATGCTCTCATCGTATGAAACTGCTGCTGATCTGGCGCCCCGTGGCGTCTCGCGGTCCTGGCTGCAGTTAACGTAAGGTCAGGGATCGTATACTGTCGGCTATTATCTGTGGTTTCAGCAGGAGGGCGCATGGGAACCAGCCTCACGCTCAGCGGTCTGCCGGACAGCCACGCGCTGGACTATCAGCAGGTCGGGCCCACGGTGTTGCGGATACTCGTCGGTTCGCAGCTGCGTCGGCTGCGCGAGGCAAGGGGTATTTCACCCAAGGACGCGGGAGAGGCTATCCGCGCCTCCCATTCCAAGATCAGTCGGCTGGAGTGCGGCCGTACTGGTTTCAAGACCCGTGACGTGACCGATCTGCTGAGCCTCTACCTGGTGCACGACGAGGCAGAACGCGCCGCACTGCTCGCCTTAGCGCAGCAGGCGAACGTACCTGGCTGGTGGCATACCTACGGCGACGTGGTGCCCAGCTGGTTCGAGCCCTACCTCGGGCTGGAGCAGGGTGCCAGTGTCATCCGCTGCTATGAGGTTCAGTTCATCCCAGGCCTGCTGCAGACCGAGGACTATGCCCGCGCAGTCATACAGCTCGGCCATTCCGACGCGACGCCGGCCGAGGTCGAACGGCGGGTGAGCCTGCGGATGGAACGCCGGCGGCTGATTACCCGGCCGGATCCCCCGCGCCTATGGGCCGTCATTGATGAGGCCGCGTTTCACCGGCCGATCGGCGGCGACGCCACGATGCGCAGGCAAATTCAGCACCTGATCGACATCGCAGCCCTTCCCCACGTCACCATCGAGATGATGCCATTCAGTGCGGGAGGCCACGCCGCGGCTGGAGGCCCGATCACCATTCTGCGCTTCGCCCAGGATGCGATACCGGACATGGTCTATCTAGAGCATCTCACCCACGCCTTCTACTCGGACCGGCAAGCCGACATCGACCTCTACTGCCAGGTCATGCACCGCCTGGTCATCCATTCCCAGCCACTTTCCGCCAGGGCCGAGACGCTGCCCTGGTCTGCTACCCGGAGGGCTGACCGGTCGCGGGATTAAGGATGAGCGCCGGACCGGTACCGGGTGAGCCGCTGAACCCCCGCAACAGCCACGACGGTAACGTGACCCGCGGTGCCCGAAACCTTGATCGCCTCGACGACACAGCCCCGGTCCTCGCGGCCGGGCACTCAGGCACGGCGGCTTGGCTGGCTCGACGCGTTACGCGGGATCGCCGCGCTCTGCGTGGTGTTTGAGCACGTTAACGCGCATGAGTTGCGCGGGGCCCGGCCCGCGATCGTGCCCTGGTTTTCCCCCGGCCTGTACGGGGTCATGGTGTTCTTCCTGGTCAGTGGCTACATCGTGCCCGCGTCACTGGAACGACGCGGTAGCGTGCGTGGATTCTGGGTCGGCAGGCTGTTCCGGCTCTACCCGTTATGGCTGGTCGCGGTCGCCCTCAAGATCGCGTTGTACCAGTTTCACGTGGGAGCGGTCCCGGGCGATGCAATGGACCATCCCGGCGTCGCCGCCCTTGCGCACGCGGTCATGCTGCAGGATCTGCTCGGCGTATCCAGCATCGTCAACGTCTTTTGGACGCTGTCCTACGAGATGGTTTTCTATCTGCTCCTTACGTTGCTGTTCGTCGTCCGCCTGCACCGCAACTGCGCCGGATTCGCGGTGGGTTTCGCCGTGATCGGCTTGGTGTTCGGTGGGGTCCTACCCGAGGCTGGCCTGTCACAGGGTCCGCTGGGCGTCAAAACCGTGGTGGTCGTCGTGGCGGTGGCGATGGTTGCTGGCCTGGCGGGTGTGGTTAGCGGGCACAGCCAGTCGCGATTTGCCGGCGCGGCCCTGATCGGGGGGATGGCCATACTGCTGCTCTTGTTCAACGGCCGCGTGCGGGCCTGGGAGGGATGCACAATCCTCGCGGCCATGTTCACCGGCGCCGTGGCCTACCGCGCTGAGCGTCGCCAGATTGGCTGGGCGAAGGCACTGGCCGCTGCCACCGCCGTGTGCGGGCTCGCCCTGGCCGGCGGGATCTGGCACATCGCCGAGCGGAACAGCGGCTACCAGATGCTGTTGTACCAGCGCCAGTGGGGGTTCTCGATCTTGCTCGCCGGGGCGACATTCGCGGTTGGCATGGCATGGCGCCACCGCAGGATTCCTTCCGCTCTCGCCTGGCTCGGCGCGGTCAGCTATTCGGTGTACCTGTTGCACCCGCTCCTGCTTGCCTTGTTCCTGCACCTGCCATGGGCAGACAGCACGGCGGGGCTGATCAACCAGGTTGCGCTGACGTCGGCGTTCGTCGCCGCGCTGCTCGGCTTCTGCTGGGTTACCTACCGGCTGGTGGAATCGCCCATGCAGCGGGCAGGCTGGCGGATTGCCGCCTGGCTGGATGCCCGGCTCGGCCCGGACATGGCTTCGCCGGGCAGCACATGCCACGCCGCAAGGGCTTCGACCAGGCCAGGCGTGAGTGGCAGCAAGACCAGGCCGGCCGGGCCCGCCCAGCGCGCGTCGGCGGCGTCATCACCTGCGCAAAGCACACCGCCGATGACAGCCGCCTCGTAGTCATGGATCTCAAGTACCCCACCATCGGGTGCCTGCCGCTCAACCGAACCAACAAGCAGGCCGGGTGCGACGGTTAGCCCGGTCTCCTCCCTGATCTCGCGTATTACAGCCGCATGGTCACTTTCCCCGGCCAAGACGTGGCCCCCAGGCAGCGACCAGAGCCCCGCGCCTGGCGCATGGCCGCGCTTGATGAGCAGGAGCCGCCCGTCTGCGTCCCTGATCACCGCGCCCACGCAGCGAATACGTCGTGCCTGCACAAGGGCGAGTATCGCTGCTCAGCGGCTAAGGTCTCAACATGACCGCGTGCCGCGGCCGGTGCGGCCACTTGACTGTGGACCGTTAAGAGATAACCGTGTGTAGTCATGAAGGCGCCCTCATGCCCGCGCTGCGGCGGGCTGGTGCACGGACCAAACGCATGGAGCAGCGCATGGCGCTGTGACGTCCACGGCAACGTGGATCCGCTGTACCCCGCGTACCACCCGTCACGCGAGGGCATGGAAGGAATTCTGCGGATGGCAGCCGTGCCGGTATGGCTGCCCTGGCCGCTGCCACCCGGCTGGCTGGTGACAGGGTTCGCCGGCGCGGGTGACGAGCGTACAGGCGCCCGGGCCTGCGTCGTCGCGCTGTCGGGACCGAACCCAGTCGGCGGTCCAGGTGACCTGCTCGTGGTGGCGGAGGAGCCGGGTATCGGCCTTGGTGCCAGGTTTGCCGGTCTGGACGAGCCGGACCCTGGTCCTGGTTTCGCCGCCGGGCTCCCGGATGCGACCGTTCGCTACGGCAGGCACGAGTTCCCGTTGTGGCATGTTCAAGTTCCTGACCGAGCGGCCTTCGTAGGCGAGGCGATGGGCAATTGGCTGTGGGCGGTGCTCTGGCCGGAGACGGCAGGCCTCCTCCTTGTGCAGCGGCTGAGCCTGCGGGACCTGCGCGATCCAGGCCAGGAGCTCGACATCCCGTTCGGTGCGCTCTCCCCTCGACTGCCCGGCCCGGTCTAGCATCAGGCAGGCATGCGTGTAGATCTGCACGTTCACAGCACCGCATCCGACGGCACCGAGTCGCCGGCCGAGGTCATGCGGCGCGCGCACCAGGCGGATATCGACGTCGTCGCGCTGACCGACCACGACACGACGGCTGGCCTGGCTGAGGCGGGCCGCGCGCTGGCGGCCGGGCTGACCCTGGTCCCTGGCATCGAGTTGTCGTGCCTGGTGGAGTCGCACAGCGTCCATCTGCTCGGGTACCTGTTCGATCCAGCAGAACCTCGCCTGGCCGCCGAATGCGCAAGGATTCGCCGGTCCCGGCTTGGCCGTGCCAGGCGGATGGTGACGCGGCTGCGCGCGCTCGGCGTGCCGGTGACCTTCGAGCAGGTGGCTGCCATCGCGAACGGGGGTACGGTTGGCCGCCCCCATATCGCCCGCGCCATGGTCGCGGCCGGAGTGATCAAACGTTTCGCCGACGCGTTCACCACGGACTGGATCGCGCCAGGCGGTCGCGCCTATGTCGGCAGGTACGCGCCAAGCCCGCGGCGGGCGATCAGCCTTCTGCGTTCTGCAGGAGGCGTCGCTGCGCTTGCTCACCCTCGGGCCGGCCGTCGGTGGCAACTGCCAGCGGACTGGCTCGCGACGCTCGCCTCGGCAGGGCTCGCGGGCATCGAGGTCGACCACCCCGATCACGACGAGGCGCAGCGTGAGGAGCTACGGCGCGCCGCCAAGCAGACGGGTCTTATCCCGCTCGGCTCGAGCGATGATCATGGCAGTCTCACCGGCCATCGGATCGGGTGCGAGACCACGTCGCCCGCTAACTACCAGCGGCTGCTTGCGCTCGCCACGGGCGCGAAACCCGTGCAAGGCCCGCGCCAGGGCCAGGTTCCGTGATCAAGAAATGCGGGATGCTTCAGGCTGGCGGAGCGTTCCGTCCGGCAGCAGCAGCGGCAGCGAGCGGATGCGCCGGCCGGAGGCCGCGAAGATCGCGTTCGCCAGCGCGGGCGCGACGGCGATGAGCGGTGTTTCGCCCGCGCCAGCGGGCGGGACGTCCCTGCGGTCGAGCACGATCACCTCGATGGGCGGAACGTCGCTGAACCGCGGCACACGGTACTGCGACAACGAAGCGTTGAGAATCACGCCGTCGTCGAAGTGCACGGCCTCGAACAGTGCGCCGCCGAGCGCCATCACGGTGGCGCCCTCGATCTGGTTCACAACGTTGTCCGGGTTGACCACCGTGCCGCAGTCGTAGGCAGTGATGAGCCGGTGAATGTCCAGCCGGCCGCCGTTAGTCACGCTGACCTCAGCGCACGTGGCCACGCGGCCGTCCTTCTCCATCCCGCAGGCGAGACCGAGGCCATGCCCTGCGCGCACCCCCCTGTCTGCCAAGCGCCTGTCTGCCGAGCGGCGGTCTGCCGAGCGCCAGTCGGCCCGCTCGGCGGCGGCGCGCAGCACAGCGGCGAGGCGCTCGTCGCCAAGCTGGCGCAGCCGGAACTCCAGCGGGTCCTCGCCCAGTTCATGGGCGAGCTCGTCCATGTGTGACTCGCGGGCGAAGTTGTTGGCGGTCGCGGCGAGCGCGCGATAGGACCCCTGGCGCAGCGGAGCCTGTGCGGGCTGGTAGCAGATTCGCTGGTTGGCTACGTGATACGGGGTGAGGACCGCCGCGGTACCTGAGTTGATGTTGGTGAATTCCCAGGCGCTGACCGCTGCGGTGGCACCCGTGCCCCGAGCCATGGCACCGCTCGCGACGTCGATGATCGCGGCCGGGCGGAAATAGCCGCAGGTGAATTCCTCCTCGCGGCTCCACTGCACCTTGACCGGCCGGCCTGTGGCACGTGCAAGCCTTGCTGCCTCGGCCGCCGCGACGCCTGCATGCCTGCCGCCGAATCCCGAACCGGTGCCAGGCACCACCACCCGCACGTCGGCCTGCGCGACGCCGAGCGCTTCTGCGAGTTCCTCACGCACGGCAAACGGCCGCTGCGTTGGCGTCCACACGGTCAGCCGCCCCGCGGACCACAGGGCCAGCGCCGCCCTCGGCTCGAGTGGCACGTGCGCGATGTAGGCCGTCGTGTAGGTCGCGGCGAGCTGCACGTCAGCCGCGGCGAGCGCGGTCCTGACATCGCCGGTCTCGTGCTTGAAGGACCCACCCCAGCCCTCGATTTCCAGCGGATGCATGCGCAGGTGCTGCGCCAGGTCCTGTTCTGCGGGCTGGGCGACGTGGTCCCAGCTGGCCTCTATCAGCGCGAGCGCGTGGGCCGCCGTGACCGGGTCCGGCCCGGCCACGGCAACGAACGAGCCCTCGCGCACCACGATGACGTCAGGCACGTCGGCCGCCCGCCTCAAATCGGCGTCGCGCAGCCTCACACCGTAAGCGGGCGGCCGCAGCACCTTGCCGTGCAGCATGGCGGGCAGGCTCAGATCGCAGGTGAAGCGCTTGGCGCCGCTCACCGCCGCCGCGGCATGCGGCTTGCGGGTGGGCTGACCCGCGGTCCGCCACGCCCGCCGGTCGCTGACCGGCGCGTCTGCGGTGGCTGTCACGATCCGCCGCACCCCGCGCAGCAGCTCACCGTAGCTTGCCGTGCGAATCTTTCCGCGGGGGGATCCCGGGCCGTCGGGGTCCGGGGTGTCCCCGGGCGGTACGGTGTCCCCCCGGGGCACTACAGTCTTAACGGCGCCGTCCGTGGCACGCAGCCTGGAGGGATCAACCTCCCAGGCGGTGGCCGCCATGGCGATCAGTGCCTGCCTGGCAGCCGCGGCAGTGGCCGCAAGCGGCTGGCCAGCGTCGGGCATCGACCGGCTGCCGAGGGTGCCAGTATCGAACGGGCACACGTCGGTGTCGCCCATCACCATCCGAACCTGCTGCAGCGGCACGCTCAGTTCCTCCGCGACGAGCATCGCGAGGGCTGTCTGGTTGTCCTGGCCGACATCGACCTTGCCGGTGAACGCGGTGATCGTGCCGTTGGCGCCAACATGCAGCCACGCCCCGCCGCTTCGCTGCCAGGGTGGTCCCGGCTGTCCGCTGGCGCCTTCGCTTGGTGGCAGTACCGTGACGAGCCCGTCG
>Ga0137380_10001993_pt1 | contig 17087 bp, 16 predicted proteins | sample SagtaG_17_FD_104809 | JGI IMG/M metagenome (GOLD analysis project Ga0137380, IMG submission 104809) | Vadose zone soil microbial communities from Sagehorn Ranch, Mendocino, California, USA - Sage2_L_100_16 metaG | ecosystem: Environmental > Terrestrial > Soil > Vadose zone | place: USA...
CAACGGCGACTTCAACGCCTACTGGACCTACCACCAACAACAAGAACAGCTACGCGTCCACAACAACCGCTACTGGAACAACGACCTTCCAACGTAGACACTCACTCCAGAAGCGACGCACCCTTATCAATCTGGGTCCGGCCGGGTGTCCGGCGGCGTGCTGGCCGGTACGCGGACCAACGACGGCCAGGCGTTCAGCCCGCGCAAGCCGACCACCACCGAGGTGTTCGAGTGCTCGGGTGCGCTTGGCGCTGGGCAACGATCAGGGCGGCACCGACGTGATCCGGGCCGTGGGCCGGGACTTCTGGGCAAGCGGTGCTACGCGTTCGCCTACGATGACGTCAACGACCAGAGTTCCGTGCAGATCCTGGGCAACAGCAACCCGCCGGACCGGCTGACCCTCGGCATCGGTTGGTAGATCAGGAGTTTCCGGCGTCGCGCGCAGCCGCGCCGAGATCGCCGCGACGGTTGGCAGCCAGTCAGACAGCGGTCAGACCGTGGACTCCGACCGGTTCTGCAGGCCATAGGTCTTGGCGATCGGGTTCCACAGCGCCACGAACTGCTGCTTCGCAGTGGTCGCCGAGCCCGACGCGGCCTGCGCGGCGGTGTAGTTGTCGTCGTGCGGAGCATGGCCGCTGCACCCGGCCTGCGCGACGGCCTGGGCCCAGTCGGTGTACTTCTGGTCGGCCTGCCACGAGCTGGTCAGCGCCTGTACCAGGGCGGTGCGCAACTGGGTGCCGTTGGTGAGCTGGTCGACCGCCAGGCTCTGACCCTGCTTGACCTGCCCGTCGCGCTCGGTGGTCACCTGCTGGAGTGTGGTGACAGCACCGTTGAGGTCGCCGCAGCCGTCGACCGCGGTCAGTGCCGGGGCGAGCTTCTGCCGGCTGGCGCTGCTGGCGTTGAGCAACTGGTCGATGGCGAGCGCCTGGGCTTTGCCGTCCGCCGCCGGCTGGGCGGGGCTGGTCGCCCCGGTGGAGGCCGCTGCCGACTGGCTCGCAAGGGGCGGATGCTTCGCGGCCAGCTTCCAGACCGCCACCGCCGCGCCGGCCACGACGAGCAGCGCCGCGATCGCGACCACCAGCCAGATCATGGAGGAGCGGGGCCGCTCGGGTGGCGGACCGGGCTCGAGGACCTGGTAGTTGCCGGACCAGCCGGTCTCCTGGGGTACCCCGGCCGGCGGGTGGACGCCGTAGTGCTGCTGTGTCGGGTCGTACCCCTGCTGCGGCACGTATGCCTGCGGCTGCCCGTACCCGGGCGGCTGCGGATACCCCTGATCCGCCCATTGCGGCTGGGTGTGGTACGGCTGGGAGTACTCCGGCCCGCTGTAGGACGGCGGCTGCCCGCCGGCGTAGGGCGACGACGGCGCCGCCGGAAGTTGCAGCGAGGTGCGGCAGTTCGGGCAGAACGCGTGGGCCGGGTCGACGTCCTGGCCGCAGGAGGGGCAGCGCATCGGCTCTCGATCGTGGGTCGGCGGGCGTGGCGAGGCTCATGCTACCGGTACCGGGGAAGGCGGGCCTACGGTCGACGGATGGACGTCGACGTGGCCGTGGTGGGTGCCGGGCTGATGGGTGCGGCGACCGCGTACGCCCTCCGCCGGCGGGGGAACGCGGTCGCGCTGTTCGAGGCGCGCGAGCCCGGCCACCGGGCGGGCAGCTCCCACGGCAGCGCGCGGATCTTCCGCCGGGTCTATCCCGACCCCCTTTACGTCGACCTGTCCGGACGGTCCCGGGAGCTGTGGCGCGCGCTGGAGTCCGCGGCGGGCGAGGAACTGATCACCCGGACCGGCGGGATCGACCACGGCGCGGCCCGCGGCACGCAGCGGCTGGCGGCGATCCTGCGCGCGGGCGGGGTGGCCGCGGAGTTGCTGACGCCGCGGGAGGCCGGCATCCGGTGGCCGGGCCTGGTATTCGACGGACCGGTGCTCTCGCACGCCGAGGCCGGGGTGCTCGACCCGGACCGGGCGGTCGCGGCCATGCTGCGGCTCGCGGTCGCGGCCGGGATCCGGTGGTACCCGAACACGCCGGTACTGCGCGTCGAACCCGACCCGGACGGGGTACTGCTCTGGCTCGGGGACCGTTCGGTGCGGGCCGGTACCGCGGTGGTGGCGGCCGGTCCGTGGTTGCCAACGCTGCTCGACGGTGTCGTGGACCTGCCCCGGCTCACCGTGACCGAGCAGCGGGTGTTCCACTTCCCGCGGCGCGACCCGGCGGCGGTCTGGCCCACGTTCATCCACGCCGAGGGCGACCTGACCATCTACGGCCTGCCGGGCGGGCGCGACAGCGGGCCGGGCGGCGGCGTCAAGGTGGGCGCGCACTTCGTCGGACCGCAGACCACAGCCGACACCCGTACCGGCGTCGTCGACGAGGACACCCGCCGGCTCGTGGCCGGCTACGTGCGCGACCGGCTGCCCGGACTGGAACCGTTGCCGTACAACGAAACCACCTGCCTGTACACGACGACCGACAACGAGGACTTCGTCCTCGACCGGGTCGGTCCGCTGGTGGTCTGTTCGGCCTGCTCCGGGCACGGCGCAAAGTTCGCGCCGCTGATCGGAGAGCTGGCCGCCGACCTGTGCGCCGGCCGGTGGGACCGGGTACCGGAAAGGTTCCGGTTAGCGGCCCACCGGCGGTAGCGGGGCCTGCTTCCAGTTCAGCAGGCCCTTGAACGACGACTCCAGGCCGGCGTTGTTCACGTTGCCCTCGATGTCGGTCGGGTCGTTGGTGGTGGTCGCACCCCGGCCGTCCGCTGGGCGGAAAGATCCCATCTATCTACGACCCGCGCTGTTGCTGGGCAGCCCAGGTGGCCACCTGCGCCCGCGACGTGAAGCCGAACTTCTGCAGGACGTGCTGTACGTGGCTCTCCACCGTCCGCGGGCTGATCACCAGCCGGGTGGCGATCTCCCGGTTCGACAGGCCCGCGCCGACCAGCTCGGCCACCTCCTGCTCGCGGGGGGTCAGCGGCGTGGTACGCGCCGCTTCCGGCTCGCCGAGCGCGGCCGACCCGGCGGCGCCGTCCTCGCCCAGAGCGAAGGCGACCGCGTCGTCGACGGACAGGTCCATCCCGCGCCGGAACGCGGCCTCGAACCGCCGGTCCCCGAGATCCCGGCGGGCCGCCAGTTCGCAGTCCCGGTGCGGCGCGGCGAAATGCCGCGACCCGAACATCGGGTACCCGACCGAGGGCCAGATCTGGTTGGCGGCACCCAGAAGCAGGGCCGCCCGTTCGGCGGCACCGCTGGCGGCTGCGCTCCACGCCAGTACCTCGATCGCCAGTACCACGCCCACCAGGTCGTTGAAGGTCCGCTTGATGCGCAGTGACTGCCGCCCGTAGGTGCGCGCCTGGCGCAGCTCGCCGCGGCGCAACGCGACCAGTGCCAGCACGTAGAGCGCGTACGCGTAGGCCCACTGCTCGCCGTGCGCCTCGCCGATCGCCCGGCCCTCCTCGCACAGCTCCGTCGCACGGTCGAGGTCGCCGAGAAAGATGGCCGCGATGGCCAGTTCGATGTGGGCCAGCATGACGTTGCTGTTCATCTCGACCAGCCGGGCGTACCGGCGCTGCGCGTCCTCGAACAGCACGATCGCACCGTCGAGGTCGTCCCCGACGAGCAGGTTGCAGCCCAGCCGATGGGTCGCATACGCCATCGCGACATCGTCGCCGGCCCGGCGCGCGTACGCCCGGCACTCCTCCAGCATCGCGACCGCGGACGGCAGGTCTCCCTGAAGGGTGGCGACGTACCCGTCGACCCACAGCGCACGGGCCCGTTCCGGTCCGGGCTGCGGGTTGCGGAACAGGGCGCGGTCCAGCCAGTGCCGGCCCTCGCCGAGCATGCCGCAGCCGGCCCAGTAGAACCACAGGGTCGCGGCCATCCGCAGCCCGACGGGCCGCTCCTGGGCCGACTCCAGGCAGAAGTCCAGCGCGTCCCGGATGTTCGCGTGCTCCAGCCGGGTGCGGGTGCAGATCTCCGGTTGGCGGGCGCCGAACCAGTGCGCCTCGTCTTCCTCGCCGGCCGCGAGATAGTGGTCGCGGTGGCGGCTGCGCAGCGCCGTCTCGTCCCCCGACTCGCGCAGCTTGTCCTGGCCGTACTGGCGCAGCGTCTCCAGCAGCCGGTACCGGACGGTGCGGCCGTGGGTCTCGCGGGTGAGGACCGACTTGTCGACCAGCCCGGTGACCGCCTCGCCGATCTCGTCCGCCGGCAGGCCGTCCCCCGCGCAGACGTCCTCGGCGGCCGCCAGGTCGAAGCCGCCCGCGAACACCGCCGCCCGGGCCCACAGGAGCTGCTCCCGGGCGCTGCACAGATTGAAGCTCCACGCCACGGCGGCCGCCAGTGTCTGGTGCCGCGGTACCTGCCCGCGCCGCCCGGCGGCCAGCGACCAGTACCGGTCGGCCAGGCGGGACAGCAGGTGATCCAGGGACAGCGCGCGCAACCGCACGGCGACCAGCTCGATCGCCAGCGGGATGCCGTCGAGCAGACGGCACACCTGGGCCACCCGCGCCTCGTTCGCCGGGGTGAGCGCGAAACCGGGCTCCGCTGCCGCCGCGCGCTCGGCGAAGAGCATCAACGCCGGGTACCGCACCGCCGCGCCGGGCGGCAACGGCTGCCCGGGATCGGGAAGCGACAGTGGAGCCACGTGCCAGACGCACTCGTCGGGCAGGCGCAGGCGCTCCCGCCCGGTCGCCAGTACCGTCAATCCCGGCGCGGCGGGCAGCAGTGCGGCAACCAGATCCCGGCAGGCCGCCAGCAGGTGCTCGCAGTTGTCCAGGACCAGCAGCAGGTTGCGGTCGTGCAGGTAATCGCAGAGAACCCAGATCGGATCGCGCCCGGTCTCGTCCGGTACCTGCAGGGCCTCGCTCACGGTGCGGGCGACCAGCGTCGGTTCGCGTACATGTTCGAGCTCGACCAGCCACGCACCGTCCGGAAAGTTCCGGCTGAGGCTGCTCGCCACCCGCACTGCCAACCGCGTCTTGCCGACCCCACCCACCCCGGTCAACGTCACCAGCCTGGAGACGGACAGGAGCCGGCGGACCTCGGCAGTGTCGCCCTTGCGCCCGACGAAGCTCGTGGTGTCGGCCGGCAGGTTCCCGATCCGGGCGACGGAAGCGGGACCGCCCATAGCCGCACTCTATGGTTGGGGCGCTACCGGGGTCAATGTCCCTTATGCACGATTACTGATCGGGCCGGCTTCGCCGGACCTCGCTCGGCGAGGATGGGTTCATGACTGCGTTACCCGTCATCGACATCGCGCCGTTGGTACGCGACCAGGACCCGGCCGACGTCGCCCGGGAGATCGAGGCGGCATGCCGGCAGTACGGTTTCTTCTACGTCACCGGCCACGGCGTACCGCAGACCGCGCTGGACCGCTTGGACCGTGCCGCCCGCGCCTTCTTCCGCCTCCCGCTCGCGGACAAGATGGAGATCGCGATGGCCCGCGGCGGAACGGCGTGGCGGGGGTACTTCCCGGTCGGGGCCGAGCTGACCGCGGGTCGGCCGGATCTGAAGGAAGGGCTGTACTTCGGCACCGAACTGCCCGACGACCACCCCCGCAGGGGACTGCCGTTGCACGGTCGCAACCTGTTCCCGCGCCAGGTTCCCGAGCTGCACCACGCCGTACTGTCCTATGTGGACGCACTGGCCGGCAGGGCGCAGGCGGTGCTGCGCGGCGTCGCGGTGAGTCTCGGCCTCGACGCTGACTACTTCCCGAGCGGATACACCGCCGAGCCGACGGTGCTTTTCCGCATCTTCCACTACCCGGCCGCTCCACCGGACAGCGCGGACTGGGGAGTCGGCGAGCACACCGACTACGGCCTGCTGACGCTGCTCGCCCAGGACGACAACGGTGGGCTCCAGGTCCGTACGCCGGCCGGATGGCTCGACGCGCCGCCGGTACCGGGTACCTTCGTCTGCAACATCGGTGACATGCTCGACCGGCTGACCGGCGGCTGGTACCGATCCACGCCGCACCGGGTGCGCAACGTGAGCGGGCGGGACCGGCTGTCCTTCCCGTTCTTCTTCGACCCTGACTTCCTGGCCGAGATCCAGCCGCTGCCCGGCCGGCCCGGCACCAGCCCCACGACGACGCGTACCTACGGCGATTACCTCGTCGCCAGAGTCGCCAAAGTGTTTCCGGAGCTGGGTTTCACGCTTCCCGGCAGGTGAGCGACCGTCAAGCGGTCGGTGGATCCCATGCTTCGGGGTCGTCGACCCACCCGGCGACGAGAACGAGCCCCGACTCCCGGTGTACCGCGGCGAACCCGAACGGCCGGTCGAAGGTCAGCCTGACCTCCCGGGCCGCGACGGAGGGGCGGAAGGCGGCGGCGACCCGGAACCCGAAGGCGGTCACCGCGGCGGCGTAGAAGCCCTTGGCCGTGAAGGCGGCGACGGCATCCTGCCGGGCCTGGCTGAGCGACAGCGGTTGGCTGCTCATCCCGGGCAGGTGCCCGCGGGTCTGGTCGGTGAGCGCGGCCAGTCCGAAGACGTCGGGCCGGGCCAGCAGGTCGTGCTCGGCGCTGACGGCGAAGCGCGGCAGGACCACCCGGCACCGGTCGTGGGGATCGTGTCCGGACACCATGCCGACCTCGATCCCGGGACCCGGCCGCCCCTCGGGCAGCGCGTCGCCGCCGGTGCCCGGGTGCTGCCCGGCCAGCAGGTCGACACCGGTGGCGAGGATGTCGCCGGGGGACCGGTCCGGCTCGCCCAGGAACAGATGCACGTCGATCCCGTCGGTACCGGCGACGCGCAGCTGCGTCACGGGGCCGGCCGGCGTCTCGGCGAGGGTGACCGCGGTCAGGTCGTAGCTGGTCCGGTTCAACGCGGCAAACCGGCGGCCGGCCCACGGGCCGGTTCCGGGGGAGACCTGGGCGCCGTCGTCGAACGGCTCGACCCAGCGGGTCCGGACGGTCAGCGCGCTCGCCAGTACCAGCACGGTGTCCAGGTCGACCTTGACCGGCATCCGCTCGATCAGGCCGTCGGTGTGCTCGCTCGCCCAGGCGTCCAGGCGCTGCTGGTCGGTGCCCGGTGCCCCGGAAAGTTCGCCGTGCACCCCGGCGGGTACCCGGTCCAGCCAGGACTTCCGCAGCGGCAGGTCGGCCCGGCTCCACAGGCCGAGCGCGAAGCTGACCGCCGGGCCGGCGCCGAGCGTGTCGAGCACCGCGCGGGCCGCGTCGTCGGCTTCCGTTGCCGCCACGCCCAGCGCGGTCTCCAGCTCGGCGCGGGCGGTCTCGTCCGCGGCCACGGCCAGCAGGGCGAGCAGCGGCCACACGCCCGGCCCGGCCAGTACCGTGGACCGCCCGTCGGACGCCGCGACCCAGCGCCGGGTCAGCGCGTTGACAGCCGGTACCGGATCCATTGAGCCTCCCAGGTCGCTCCCGCGGAGCGCTTTGGTGCGCCGTCTTCCCTCGTCGCTTCGCTCCTCACTCCAGACGCCGCCGCGCCCCGCTGCGCTGATACCCCGCGAGGGTACGCGGGGTCAGTGGGTCACGGTGTCCCGGCCGGAGCGCTTGCCCTGGTAGAGGGCGGCGTCGGCGCGGCGCAGGAGCTGGTCGGGGTCGGGCTCCCGGGACCCGCCGGCTACCCCGACCGTGATGGTCACGGCCAGGTCCAGCGCCACCTCGTGCCACGGGTGCTCGCGCACGGCGGCCTGCAGGCGCTGGCAGGCGGCGACCGCCTCCGCGGTATCGGTGCGCGGCAGGATGACCACGAACTCGTCGCCGCCGAGCCGGGCGGGTACGTCGGTGGCGCGCAGATGCCGGCGCAGCAGATCGGCCAGCGCGACGAGGACCGCGTCGCCGGCGCTGTGCCCGTACCGGTCGTTGACGCCCTTGAACAGGTCGACGTCGAACACCGCGACGGACAGCGGCGCGCCGTACCGGGCGGAGACCCGGCACAGCTCGGTGAGCCGTTCGTTCATGAACCGCCGGTTGGCGATGCCGGTCAGCGGATCGGTCTGGCTTAGCTGGACGATCTCGGCGTTGAGCCGCTCCAGCTCGGCCATGCGGGCGGCCAGCTCCGACCTGGTCCGCTCCAGCTCGGTGATCACGGCGGCCTGCGCCTGGGCCTGCTCCCGGTACAGCTGGGCGTCGCGCTCGGCCTGCTCCACCTCGAAGGGCACCCGCAGTGCCCGGACCCGCCGGTCGTGTACCGCCCGGTTGACCTGCTCGGTGAGCCGGCAGCTGCGCAGCAGGTGCCGGTACGCGGCGTCGAGGTCGCCGGCGGTGTGCAGCGCATCGGCTAGCAGCGACTCGCCCTCGGCCGCCGCCCGGAGCGCGCCCTGCTCGTCGGCGAGCGCGATCGCCGTCTCCAGCGTGGTGCGTGCCCCGGCGATGTCGCCGGTGGGCAGCTGTGCGGTGCGGGCGAGCACCATCAGCAGCTGGACCTCGTAGGACGGGTTGGCCAGGGTACCGTCGGGCAGCCGGTTGCGTTCGGCCGCGCGCTTGGCCCACAGGCCGGCCAGGTCGTGCCGGCCGACGGCAGCCAGCGCTTCGGCATACGCGGTCATCGCCATGTAGCTGTCCAGCGGCATCCCGGCCTGCTCGAAGTGCTCCATCGCCCGGTCGCAGGTGGCGATCGCCGCTTCCGGGTTGCCGGCTTCGCGCTGCAGGTCCGCGATGGCCGAGAGCATCACTCCGGCCCCGCTGAGGTCGTCGCACTCGAGGAAGATCTCGTACGCCCGCTCGTACAGCTCCCGCGCCCGGTCGTTCTCGCCGAGCTGCCAGAACAGCGAGGCCATGAAGCTGAACATCCGGCCCTCGCCGAGCCGGTCACCGCCGTGCTGGTAGCCGACGAGTCCCTGGTGCACGTGTTCCAGCGCCTCGGACGTGCAGTCGAGCTGGTCATAGCAGTGTGCGACGCTGTGGTGCGCCTGTGCGAGCGCGAGTGGATCCGTGCCCCGCTCGGCCTCCGCGAGGATCTCCAGCGCGTCGGGGAGCGCCTGGGTCGCCGAACGGTGGCGGGCAAGGAACTCGGCGACCATCGCGCGGCAGCGCAGGCGGGCGGCGTCGGCACCGAGCCGGGTGGCGAGCTCGACGCCCTCCGCCGCGAGCTCGCCACGCCGCTGCGCGTCGCGGACCAGCCGGCTGGCCAGTTCCACGAGCGCGGTCAGCTCCGCCGCTGTCCCCGGGGCCGCGCTGCGCGCCTCCGCCAGTCGGCGCTCCAGCGTGGCCAGAGCCGGCACAGCCTCCATGGCCGCCTCCACCTCGCTCTCCGCCCCGGGTACGCCTGGCGGGTACCCGCAGCGGGGTCGCCCATGCCCGCGATCGTCCAGCGCGTCGCGTATCTGAGCGTAATGCGCCCGGCAAACCGGCGGCCGGTACCGGCGGTCAATCCGTCTGAGACCGGGCGAAGTGGAACACCACGGTACCGGTGTCGTCGGGGAACTCGGTCAGCACGACGTCGCCCGCCGCCCCGAGGTACCGACCGGTACCGCCGGTGATGACCAGCGGCTTGACCGGGTTCTCGGTCGCCGCGCCCTGGCTGGTGATCACGCCGTCGGGCAACTCGAAGGTGACCTGGCAGGCAAGTTTGATCTTGTCGGCGTCGGTGGGGACGAACTCGGTGACGACGCAGGTGCCGCTGCCGTGCCCCACGACCTGGCCGTGCCGCAGTAACTGGTCGCGGAACGCGATGGTGTCACCCCGGCTGGGGTCGAACGGCTGCTGGAACGAGGTGACCTCGTGCACGCCGTCCGGACCGAAGTCGAGCAGGAAGAACGGCGCGAAGTGCACGTCGAGCGTCAGCGTCGACCCCTCCGGCGCCGCCTGGGCGGGGGTCAACGCCACGATCGCCGCGCCGGTCACGGCGACGACGAGTGCCGCGGCGCCGGCCAGCAGGGTGATGACTCGCTTGTTCATGGTTGCCTCCTGATGTCTGGTACCTACCTGGACACTGCGCCTGACCACCCACTGGATGGAAGGCGGTGTTGTCTGTTGGTGCGTGGCGTCGTGAGGTTCCCCTATGAGGGCAGTCACGCTGGTTGCACCGGGCAAGCTCGACATCGTTAACGACTGGCCGGAACCGGAGTGCGGGCCGCGCGACGTCATCGTGGCGATCCGCGGGGTCGGGCTGTGCGGGTCCGACCTGTCGGTCTTCGACGGCAAGCGCGAGGTGCCGACGATGCCGTGGGTGTTCGGCCACGAGGGCGGCGGCGACATCGTCGCGGTCGGCTCGGACGTGCTCGACCGCCACGTCGGCCAGCGGGTGATCATCGAGCCGAACTACGGCGACGGTACCTGCCGCTGGTGCCAAGCCGGCCACACGTCGGGCTGCGTCAACCGCGCGGTACTGGCGATCAACAAGCCGGGCATCATGGCCGAGCGGGTGGCGGCGCCGGCCGAGTACACCTGGCCGGTTGCGGACACCTGGTCGGACGACGCGCTCGCGTGCTTCGAACCGCTGTGCGTGGCCGACACCGGGGTACGCCGCGCCCGGGTACCCGCCGGATCGGACTGCCTCGTCATCGGTGCCGGTTCGCAGGGCCAGTTGGTCTGCCTGTCGCTGCTGGCCGGCGGGGTGCAGCCCTACGTCGTCGAGCCGCACGCGGGGCGGTTGGAACTGGCGCTGTCGTTCGGTGCCAAGCGCGCCGAGGAGCACGACGGGGACGAGTACCCGTTCGTCTTCGAGACGGCCGGCGTACCGCAGGTCTGGGATCTCGCGTTCAACTCGGCCGACCTGTTCGGCGTCATCGTGGTCATCGGGTTCACCCAGAAGCCGGCGACGTTCAGCACCTTCGACCTGGTACAGCGCAAAATCACCATCGTCGGCCAGCACATCTACGACCATCCGCAGGACTTCCAGGCCACGCTGGACGGGGTGAACGCCGGGCTGCTCGCACCCGAGCGGACGGTCCAGAAGCGGTACCCGGCCGAGGAGGCCGCGGCCGCGCTCGCCGCGGTACGGGAGATCCCCGGCAAGACCTGGATCGACTTCACCGGTTGGCAGGCGTGATGCCGGTCGCCACGAGCTGACCGGTCCGGCCGGCCTCGCTGACCGCCTCGGTCACCCGCAGCGTGTTGAGCCCGTCCCGCCCGCTGACGATCGGCTCCGCCTCGCCCCGGATCACCGCGGCGAAATGCTCGATCTGGTTGGCCAGCGGGTCGGTCCGGTCAATGTCCAATGTGGAGGTTTCAAACGGCGAATACCACGAACGCCAGCCGCCGAACACCTTCAGCCGCATGGTCGGGATGGCCAGCGATCCGGTGGTACCGGCGATGAGGTACGCGTCCTCGTCGGGGTAGGTCGGGTAGTCCGCGTTCTCCCGCGAGGTCTGCTCCCAACTGCGCGCCGAGGCGGCCGTGTCGGACAGCAGGAAGGTACCGAGGGCGCCGTTCGCGAAGCGGAACACCATCGCGGCGGTGTCCTCGACCGGGAAGCCACGGGTGGCGTTGGACGTCATCGCCTGTACGGAAACGATGTCGCCGACCAACGACATCAGGTTGTTGACCTCGTGGATCAGGTTGAGCAGGATCGGCCCGCCGCCCGGTTGCCGGCGCCACCCGCCGCCGACGTCGAAGTAGTCGTCGGGCTTGTAGAACAGCGCGCTGCCCGTCACCGCCACGATCGGGCCGAGTACGCCGCTGCGGACGACCTCGCGGGCCTTCGTCATGATCGGGCTGTACTGGCGGTGGTGCCCGGTCAGCAGCGGTACCTTGGCCGCCTCGGCCGCCTCGACCAGCCGGGTCGCGCTCTCTACGGTGTCGCCGACCGGCTTCTCCACGATCACCGGTATGCCGGCCTCGACGCACGCCAGGCCGCCCAGGACATGCATCTGGTTCGGCGTCGCCAGGATGACCCCGTCCGGCCGGCCGGCCGCGAACAGCTCGGCGAGCGACCGATACACCGGTGCGCCGAACTGGGCGGGAGGCGCCGGGTCCACCACCGCGGCCAGCTCGGCCGACCGGCTCTTCTGTACCTCCTCGATGTGCCGCCGCCCGATGAGTCCCGCTCCGGCGACGGCGATCCGTACCCGGCTCATGCCCCGGCAAGTCCTCGAATGGCGAGTACGTACCCGTACACCCCGAAGCCGATGACGATGCCTCGCGCGACCGGCGAGATGTAGGAGTGGTGCCGGAACTCCTCGCGGCGGTGGACATTGGAGATGTGGCACTCGATCAGCGGCAGGCTGGCGCCCTCGATCGCGTCGTGCAGGGCCACCGAGGTGTGCGTGAACGCGCCCGGGTTGAACACTGCGCCGATGCAGGTACCGGCCCTGACCGCGGCGCCCGCCTCGTGGATCCAGTCGACGAGCTGGCCCTCGTGGTTGGACTGCTTGAAGTCCAGGTCGAGGCCGAGCTTGCCGGCCTCCTCCCGGCACAGCTGTTCCACGGCGGCGAGCGTCGTGGTGCCGTACACCTCGGGCTTGCGGGTACCGAGCAGGTTCAGGTTCGGTCCGTTCAGGACGAGTACCGAGGTCATGGGATCACGCCACCGCCGCCCGCAGCCGCTGGTACTCGTCGGGCGGTACCGGCCAGGCGCCCTTGACCCCGAGGTCGTTGAGGTGGACGCGGTACGTCTCGCGGGCGGAGAGGGCCGCGAGCGCCGCGATGATCGCGCAACCGAACGTGAAGCTACCGACGATGAGCGGCACGTTCGACTTGGGCGGCGCGACGACCGCGTAGATGCTCGGCAGGAACGCGGTGATCGCGGTACCGATGTTCTGCGAGACGGCGAACGCGGTGACCCGGGTCCGGGTCGGGAACAGCTCCTGGTAGAAGCTGGGGAACACGGCGTTGTAGCCCTGGTACACGATGCCCCACATCAGGATCGCGACGAGGAACGCCAGGGTGAGGTTCTTCTGCCCGACGAAGTACAGGTACAGGTACGACAGCGCACCGGAGCTGAGCGCACCGGCGATGATGAGCGGCCGGCGCCCGATCCGGTCGGACAGGGCTCCGACGAACGGGATGAGCAGCATCGCGACGGCGTTGCCCACCACCGAGATCCACAGGTAGGCCGTCGTGCCGAACCCGATTCCGTAGGCCTTGTTCGTGGCGTACGTCGCGCCGAAGACCGTCGTCGCCGTCGGTACGACGTTCATCAGCGCCATGCCGATCACCCGCAGCATGTCGGTGCCGCTCTCCCGGACGGCCTGCACGATCGGCGCCTTGGGCACCTCGCCATGCACGGCCTCCTCCTTGAACGCCGGGGTCTCGTCGACCCGGCGGCGGATGATGTAGCCGGCGAGCACCACGAACACGCTCAGCAGGAACGGGATCCGCCAGCCCCACGCCAGGAAGTGGTTCTTGGACAGGAAGGCGGACATCGGCAGGATGACGGCGGCCGCGAGGATCTGCCCTCCCTGGGTGCCCTGCAGGGTGAAGCTGGCGAAGTACCCGCGCCGGCCGAACGGCGAGTGTTCCACGATCATCGCGCTGGCGCCGGAGATCTCGCCGCCCACCGCGAAGCCCTGGATCAACCGCAGGATCACCAGCAGCAGCGGCGCCCAGAGCCCGATGGCGCTGTAGGTGGGCAGTATCCCGACGAGGAACGTCGACGCACCCATCATCAACATGCAGAGCACCAGCACGTTCTTGCGGCCGTGGGTGTCGCCCCAGTGGCCGAGGAAGAACGCGCCGAGAGGTCGCGCGACGTAGCCGACGCCGAACAGGGCGAGCGACGAGACGATGGCCACCTGGGGATTGCCCTTGGGGAAGAAGATGTTCGGGAAGACCAGCGCGGCGGCCTGCGCGTAGATGAAGAAGTCGTAGTACTCCAGGGCACTGCCGACCCAGCCGCTGGCGGCGGCCTTCTTGGGAGTCTTGTGGAACTCGGCCGGCTCGTGGGAACCCGGCTGCTCGACAATCTCGTCCTGCATGGTGGGTCCTCCTGCGGCGGAACCTGCGCCTCCCCGAGGGGTGTGCGCCCATTGCAGCTACGCGATCTTCGTACCGTCAACGCCCGCTTTCACTCAGTGGGCAACGCGGTCAGCGGTACCCGGGCCACCCCGCTCAGCTCGCCGGACGGATTCGTACCCTCGACGATCACCTGTGCCGACCGTCCAGTGTGGACGAGCGTGCCGACCGCGGTACCGAAGTACGGGCCGGCCAGCTTGGTCCAGGTGACCCGGGTCGGGGGGACCCGCACCACGCGGCACAAAACCTGGCCGAGCCGGGTAGCCGCCCCGCTCCACGCGGCCCGGAAAGCGATCCGCAGCGCCCCGGGTACCCGGTTGTGCACGGGCGAGCAGGTCAGCTGGTGGATCGGCGCCCCGGCCAGGTCGGGCCGGGCCACGTACGAGTGGTGCACGTCGCCGGAGAGCACGCTGATGCTGGCCGGCACGGTACCGAGGGCTCCGGTCGCCGCCTGGCCGAGCAGCGCGGTCAGCGCGTCGAACGAGTGCCCGAACGCCGGCCAGTGCTCCAGGTCGAGCGCCTGGCGCAGCCACTCGCCCGCGGCCGCCGCCGGGCGCCGCCGCGACTCGGCCAGCGCGCTGACCGCCACCTCCAGGTCGTGCACGGCGAAGGGCATGAGCCAGGGCAGGGAGGAGCCGAGGACCAGGTGGTCGTAGCGGCCGTCGCGGACGGTGCCGACCAGCCACTCCCACTGCGCGTCGGGCAGCATCGCCCGCTGTCCGGGCGTCACGACGCGCGCGCAGCGGTTGTCCAGCACGACGATGCGGGTGCGGCCGACGTCGAGGGCGTAACTCCACCGGTACCGGTACCGGTCCTCGTCGGCTCCGGCACCGAACTCGCGCAGGACCCCGGTGGCGTCGCGCGCGGAGACGACGGCGGGATAGACCGGATCCGCCCCGAGCTCGTCCGGGTGCAGGTTGCCCAGGTGCTGGTAGACCCAGTAGGAGGCGAGGCCGGCGGTGATCCGCTCGCGCCACCATGGCTGCCGTACCATGCCGGCCCGCCAGGGCGCCGAGATGTTCCAGTCGTCGATGACCTCGTGGTCATCGAAGATCATGACTGACGGTACCGTCGACAGCAGCCACCGGACGTCCGGATCGAGCCACGACTCGTGATAGAGCCGGGCGTACTCGACGAAGTCCACCACCTGGCCCGCCGGCTTCCCGTCCCCGGCGCGGCGGCGCCGCCTGCGCAGCCACCACCGGGTGCGCTGGGACGGCGCGTCGGCGTACACCTGGTCGCCGAGGAGCATCAGCAGGTCCGGCCAGTCCTGCCCGGTGCGGGCCAGCCGCGCGGCATACCCGTCGAGCGCGTCGGGCGGCAGGTGGCGTACGGCGTGCGGGCTGGCCTCGCGGCACGAACCGAAGACGAGCCGGACCGGCGCCGCGTCGGCGCGGGTACGGATGGCCGGGGCCGGCCGGTCGTACCCCGGCGGCGGCCAGACCTCCTCGCCGTCGATGAGCACCTGGTACGGCGTCGCCGCGGCCGCCGGGAGCCCGTCCACCACGACCAGCGCGTAGTGCCGGCCGAACGCGGTGAACGTCCGCGCCGCACCGCTGCCGGTACCGGCCCGTACCGCCACGGTCGCCGGGGCGGACGTCTCCACCCAGACAGTCGCCCGGTCGCCCACGACGCGGCGCAGCAGCGGACCCAGCAAGAGCGTCATCACGCATGATCCTGATCGCCTCGCCGCTTCGCCGCAATGACGATCGCATGCAGCCGCTTCGCGTGCGCTCCCCGCCAGTACGGGCGACCGCAGGCCGGGCAGCGGGAGAACTCGTCGTACGAGCGCCGGGTACCCGGCGCCAGCAGGTGCTCCACCTCCCGCTTCGGTACCGGTGCGAGCCGGCCGTTGCAGGCCGGGCAGCGGGTCCAGGGCGCGAGCGGCGGATCGAAGCGGTCGAGCACGTCGCGCAACTGGTCGTCCGGGCGGCTGCCCCGCACGTACCCGCCCGCCGGCAGCGCCCGGCGCCGCAACAGGCCCCGGTCCTGGGTGAGCAGGATCCGCTCTTCGGCAGCGGCCTGCGCGACCAGTTCGGCGTCGGCCGCGTCGTTGCGGTACGCCGTGTCCAGCCCGAGCAGGCGCATCCGGCGGGCCAGCGTGCCGAGGTGGACATCGAGGACGAAGCGTGGATCGGGGTACCGCTGCGGCCGCCGTACCGGCAGCACCTCGATCGCGTCACCGTCGACGCGCAGCTCGCCGATCTCGGTACGCGGTACCCCGAGCGACTCGACGATGTGGACGAGGCTGGACACGCCGTCCACCGGTACCGTCACGTCACCGCCCCGGTTGGCCACGGACAGCAGGAAGCGCAGCGGCTCGGCCACCCGTACCCGTACCGTCCGCCCGTCCCTCACCTGCCTATTGTGGGCGAATGGAGCTCGGCGTCTCGCTTCCCACGTCCGGTCCACGCTGATCTCGGTCCGCATTGCCGAGGGCAAGCCCGACGAGGCGTTCGCCGTGGCCTACGACGTCCTTGATGGCACCCGCGTCCTTGGCTCATACCTCGTGGTCCAGCAGCTTGGCGAACTCGACCAACTGCTTGTGCCATACCGGCGCAGTCACGACGTAACGACATTCCTTGGGCGCCTTCGTCAGGAATTGCGGGAGCGCCGCTGGTTGGCCCGGTGGCTGCCAGGAGTCGATTCGGATACCAACGCGGGCCGACATGAGTTCTGACGCTCCCCTGTATCAACGTGATCCAGAAGCCTGGCGGGCTCACCTCGCCGAAGGCAACCGCAACCAGCCACGCAAGCGGGTCGGTGCGGACGTCCTGTTCCGCGACGAAGCCGGCCGCATCCTGCTCGTCGATCCGCGCTACAAGCCGGACTGGGACCTGCCCGGCGGCATGGCCGAGGCGAACGAGGCGCCGCTCGACGCCGCCAAGCGGGAGGTCCGTGAGGAAATGGGCATCGAGTACGTCGGCGGGCGGCTGCTGGTCGTCGATTGGGTGTCGCCGCACGGGCCGTGGGACGACAGCTTGATGTTCGTATTCGATGGCGGGCTACTGACCGCCGAAGAGCAGGCGCATATCTTGCTGCGGGATGGCGAACTGGCCACGTTCCGCTTCGTCGAAGGAAAGGATGTCCTGTACGCGCGAAGGTTGCACTGTCCGGACTTAGATTGCACCTGATCTTGCACTGTTCGGATTTACCTTGCGCGTCGCTACCGGCCGCCGGGACTTCGGCGGCGAAGAATGTCCTACGTGGTGCTGTCGAGCGTGGTTCGCGCCGGGGAGACTGTGGCGTTC
>Ga0137380_10001995_pt1 | contig 17075 bp, 13 predicted proteins | sample SagtaG_17_FD_104809 | JGI IMG/M metagenome (GOLD analysis project Ga0137380, IMG submission 104809) | Vadose zone soil microbial communities from Sagehorn Ranch, Mendocino, California, USA - Sage2_L_100_16 metaG | ecosystem: Environmental > Terrestrial > Soil > Vadose zone | place: USA...
GACTCGGTGACCAAGAGCGAGCTGCTGGCGTGCGTCTGGGGGATCGACTTCGATCCCGGTTCCAACATCGTCGACGTCTGCATCAGGCGACTCAGGGCGAAGCTCGGGTTCGCGCTCATTGAAACGGTCCGCGGTGAGGGCTACCGGCTCGCGTCGTGACCGGGGGCAGGCGGACGCCTGCCCCCGGCCGCGGACGCGCAAGCAGACGAGGGCGGCGGGCTAGATGCAGGCCGCCAAGACCGATCCGCCGTTCATGCCGGTGCGCGACAGCGGCTGGCCGGCCCGGCGGGTGCCGCGCTGGGGGCTCGCGGCCGCGGCGGTGCTGCTGGCGATCGCGGTGGCCGTCGGGCTGTCGCACCGGCCTACCAGCGGGCAGCGCGCCGCCGACCTGCGCGGCTTCCTGCACCAGCTCAACGCCGACGTGGAGTCCTGCTCGGGCGGCGTACGGGAGTCGCTGTTCGTGCTGCGCACGATCGACTCGGGCGCCAGCCGTGACCGGAAGACGGCGCTGAGCGTGGCGAATACCGCCGCCGCCAACTGCTCGCCGGCCAACAACGAGCTCCTCGCGGACCTGACCGCGGTCCAGCCGCCGGGCTCGCTGGCGAGCTACCACCTGCAGTCAGCGATCTCGGCGCTGATCGACTGGGCCGCTCCGAGGGCGGGCCTGGTCGCCGCCGGCGTCGCCGCCGTGCTGTCCCACCACGGGCAGGCCGCCGAGGCCGCCGACCGGGCTCGCCTCCAGCGCGCACTGCGGGAGCTCGACGCGCAGCGCACACTCGTGTACGCGGCCCCCGAGCCAGCGATCAAGGCTCTGTCGCCAGCATCCTCGCCGCCGGTCCTGTATGGCTAGCCGCGGGCGCTGTCAGGTGAGCGAGGAACGATGCGCTACCTAGCCGGCCACTGGTCGCTGGACCCGTTCGCCATCCTCGCCGTCATTCTGGTGTGCTGGCATGAAACCGGCCTGGCCAGGCTCGCCCGCAGGTCGCGGCCCGAGCGCACGAGGCAGCGCCGGCTCAGGTCGATCTGGTTCTACGCGGGCCTGGCGTTGCTGCTGATCGCGGTCGAGTCGCCCATCGACTACTGGGCCGACAGCTATTTCTTCGTCCACATGATCCAGCACCTGCTGCTGATGTTCGCCGCGCCCGTCCTGGTCGTGGCCGGGGCACCGTGGCAGCCACTGCTCGCCGGCCTGCCTGGCCGCCTCGGCAAGGACGCGACCAGGCAGGTCATGACCGGCGGCTGGGCGCGGCCGCTGCGCGCGGCCGCCACGTTCCTGCTCAGGCCGTGGGTCGGGGTTATCAGCTTCAACCTGACGATGGTCGTCTGGCACCTGCCAGGGCCGTTCGACTTCGGGACGCGGAACGAAGCCGCGCACATCTGGCTCGTGCACGGAAGCTTCTTCATCACGGGCGTGCTGTTCTGGCTGCAGTTCATCCCGTCGGTGCCACTGCGGATCGGCTTCTCGCGGGCCGGCCAGGCCGCCGCGCTCGTGCTGACCAACGTGCAGATGTGGATCCTGGCCATGTCGATGAGCTTCCTGACCTCGGCCTCGTGGTACTCGGTGTACGCGCACGTTCCCGGCGTGACGTTCCAGCCGCTGGCCGATCAGCAGCTCGGCGCGGCGATCCTGTGGGTCTGCGGCGACTTCTGGGCGGTCCCCACGATGATCTACGTGGTCCGGCGCATGCTGGCCGAGGAGGGCGACGTCGGATCGGCCGTCGACCGGATCCTCGGCCGCGGCTCACGGCGCTACCAATGGGCGAGCCGGGCCGGCCGCCCGTGACTGGCCAGCGGCCCTGCCCTAGCCGATCAGCCTGTCCACCAGCTCGAAGGTCGGGAACGGCTGGCCGTAGTCGCCGAAATGGCCCTCGTTCCTGATGATCTGCGTGCCACCGAGCCGGTCGAACATGGCCCTGCCCTGCCCGGCGTCGCAGCCGTAGGGGTCCTCGACGGAGTTGATGAAGTAGAGGTCACGGACGTGCGCCTTGATCGCCGCCCAGTCGTAGGTGTCCTGCAGGACCGGTTCGTCCTCGGTGTTGGGCTGCGTGCAGTACCCGGCGACGAGGATGGCCTGGGCGACCGTCGCGTCGATGTGCTGAAGCAACGCGAGCAGGAAGGCCGCGCCTCCGGAGTGACCCACCAGGACGGTGTTCTCGTCGAAGTCGTGATCGGCCAGCGCCTTCGGCAGCAGCGTGGCGACGGGCTCGACGTTCATGCCGGGATAGTGCGGGATGGCAACGGCGTAGCCGCGCCCGGACAGCTGGCTGCCCAGCCATGGGTACCAGGCGGTCTGCGGATCCGCGCCCGTTCCGTGGAAGATGATGGCGTTCGGTTGCACAGGACTGTCCCTTTCGCTGGTGCGATGTCCGTCAGTACGACGAACATGCCATGCCCGGATGGACATCACCTCGCCGGCACCGGCCGGCGTAAACCGGCTGGTAACCCGCTATGCGCTCGATGTTCGCGTGTCGCTACCGCTCCTCGCACCCCCGGTTGGGCATGCTGTGACTGGGCCCCGCATACGGGCGCAGGCCCCTCCAGGTATGAGCTGGAGGGGCCTGCGCCTGTTGTCAGGAAGTCCACGTCACCGGGACGCCGTGCGGCAGCGCGGTGCCGAGCACGCGGCACTGTCCGCCGGGCCAGGTGGTCAGCTCAACCGGCGTGTCAGGACCGGGCCTGACCAGCTCGAGCGTGACGTGGGCGAACCTGGCGGCCTCCGTCGCTGCCGCGCCCAGCCTGGTCACCCCCTCGGCGATCTCGCGCCGCTGGCCCGCGTCCAGGTACTGCTGCATGATCGAGTGCCAGAGCACGGTCCAGGTACCCGGTTCCGGCCGGATCGCCGCGATGGTCTGCGAGGCAGGCTCTCGCCGTAGCTCGGCAGGTATCCGGGCGGCCAGGTCGCAGGCACCGCGCAGCCGCTCGAGCCGGCCGGCCTGATCGGCCCAGACGTAGGCGAGTAGGCGCAGCCTTCCCTCGTCGCTAGCCGGCTCGACCGGCGCCAGGTCGCCGCCGATCCTGCTGACCACCTGCACCTGGCTGACGGGTGGCGGCCGACCGCGCCCGGCATCGGGCATGCGCACCGGCGAGGAGCTCGGCCCGTAGCTCACCCCGGCGCCGGTGATCCAGAACTGGTCGGCGCGCAGGTTCAGGCCAGCGCTCGTGCCGATCTCGACCAGCCGCACCGGACGGTCTGCCTCGGCGACCAGGTGACAGAGCGCCCCGGCCAGGGCCGCGCCCCGTCCGACCTCGTTGGTCTGCGGCGGATGCCCGAGCCAGGTCCTGACCTCCGCCTGATGTCCGTCGAACACGTCCCGGAGCGCCGGCCAGGCCAGCCGCGCTCCCTCGCCGGGATCGGCCGTCCCGCCTGCTGACGGGTAGAAGGCGGCGAGCTCGGGCGCGCGGCCGGTCAGGACCAGCGCGTGCACGCCGCCCAGCATCCGCAGCGCGAGCGCGCTGCGGCCGGGATCGGCGAGGTGACCGTCGAGGACGCCGGCCGTCGGGCCGCCGGCCAGCAGGTCGTCGGCCGCGCGCCGGAGCAGGCCAGCGTAGAGCAGGCTGTGTAGCTGCTCGCAGTGCATCGCCTGGGTGCGCAGGATGCGCGCGGTGCGCTCCTGCGGGCTCTCCCCGTTCGCCGTCATACCGGCATCATGCAGCACCCGGCAGGCTGCCTTCGCACCGCAGGCGCACCGCACCGCAGGGCGGGCGCGGGCGCACCGCAGGGCGGGCGCCAGCCAGGGCGCCGGATGCGCCGCTCCTTAAGATGGGCGAATGCCGCGGGTCGCCGATGTGGTCATCAGGAACGCGCTGATCGCCGACGGAAATGGCGGCCTGCTCACCGCCGGCGACGTCGCCATCGGCGAGGGCCGGATCCTCACGGCCGGCGCCGGGTCCGCCCCGGCCGGGCCGTCCACCCTGGAGCTCGACGCTCGCGGCGAACTGGTCTGCAGCCCGGGCTTCATCGACGTGCACACCCACGACGACGCGGCTCTGATCAGGCATCCTGGCCTGGAATTCAAGGTCGCGCAGGGCTGCACCGGCCTGGTGATCGGGAACTGCGGCTTCAGCGGCTTCCCGGCCACCGGCGCCGACGACATCGAGTCGGTCGCCGGGGCCGACTGGCCCGACCTCGACGGATACCGTGCGGCAGTGACCGAGGCCGGGTTCGCCTGCAACGCGATGGCGCTGATCGGGCACAACACGATCCGGTCGATCACGATCGGGCGGGACAGGCCGCGCCTGGCCACCCCGGCCGAGCGTGCCGTGATGCGCGGGCACGTGCGGCGCGCGATGGAGCAGGGCGCATGCGGCCTGTCCACCGGCCTGATCTACACCCCCGGCAAGTGGGCGCCCCTCGACGAGATCATCGAGCTGGCCGGCGCGGCGGCCGAGGCGGGCGGCCTGTACGCCAGCCATATCCGCAACGAGGGCGACCAGCTGCTCGAGTCGGTCGCCGAGGCGATCAGGATCGGCGCGGAGTCCGGCTGCCGGGTGCACATCTCACACCACAAGGCCGGCGGCCGGCCGAACTGGGGAAAGGTCGCCGGCTCGCTGGCCGCGATCGACCGCGCCAATGCGGCGGGCGCCGATGTCACGCTCGACTTCTACCCCTACATCGCCAGCAGCGGGCCGATGGCCGAGTACGTCAGCCCGGAGTCGGTCACCGGCGAGTGGGCCGACCAGAACCAGTTCGCCACCTGCCCGCCGTTCCCTGCCTACCAGGGCAGGACGGTGAGCGCCGTGGCCTCCGACGAGGGCCTGGCGCTGCCCGACCTGGTGCGCCGGGTCCTGACGGCACCCGGCGGCCGCAGGACGATCAGCATCGGCTTCGGCATGTCGGAGGACGACCTGGTGACCAACGTCAGGCACCCGCTGATGATGGTCGGCTCGGACGGCATTCCCGACCTCGACGGGCTGCCGCACCCGCGGCTGTACGGCACGTTCCCCCGGATCTTCGCCGAGTACGTGCGCGGCCGCGGCGAGATCTCGGTCGGCGAGGCGGTACGCCGGATGACCAGCCTGCCTGCCGACCGGTTCGGACTGATGGGCCGCGGCAGGCTGGCGCCAGGCGCGCGGGCCGACGTCGTGGTGTTCGACCCGGCCACGATCCGCGACGTCGCCACCTTCGCCGAGCCCAAGCGCGAGCCCGAGGGCGTGCACTGGGTCATCGTCAACGGAGCGGTCACCGTCGACCGGGGCCGCCACACCGGCGCGCGAGCGGGGCGGCTGCTCAGGCACCGCGCCGCCGAAGGCGGCTAGCTCGGCCGGCAGACAGCGGGGACAGCAGACCAGCTCCGTCCGTCGAGTCGAAGGATCAGGGGCTCGGCGGGGCGGGTTGCCGCGCGGGTCTCGGCCGAGTGGCCGTCGCGCACGCGGGCTGGGATCAGCGGTGGCGGCGGAGCACCTTCCTCCAGCCGCCGACCTTGGCCTCGTGCGTGGTTGAACCCCGCGCTGCCCCGCCGGTCCGGGCGGGCGACCAGCATCACCGCGCAACCCCGCCCGGTGCCCGCCCGGTGCCCGAACCCGGCGACCAGGACAGGACGCGGCCAGCTCCCCGGCCCGCCGCGGCCACCCCGCCCACCGCGACGTCCTAAACCGCGCCACAGCCCCCTACCTGCCCGGCGCCGCGCCGCCCGGCACGAACCCTGAGCGCCCAGTTCGGCCCACCGGAACATCGATGTGGCATAGATGCTCGTCTCAGCCCTCCGCCGCGAACATCGATGTGGCTCCGATGTTCGCCGGCGAACAGCGCTGCCACATCGATGTCACCGCCGAAGTGCCCTGGCGAACATCGATGCGGCAACGATGTTCATGCGCGGCGCCGGCACCCCGGACTCACCTCTCGCGGCTCGACCACCCGGCCCGCACGTGCCCCTGCCAGCGCTTCGCCACGGCCCACCGGACGCCGGCGCATGACCCGGGGTCACCGCGGGTCGCCAGCCCTCCGGCGCTGAGCTCATCCATCGCGCTTTCCCACGATCATGGAACCCAGGGAGAAGGCGAGAGGCTCGCGCCGGGGAAGGAGGTCGAAGCGGACATAGGCCTCGACCCGCGCGCCCATTGTGGCGTCGAGCGCGAGCACCACGGCGGGCAGGTCGCCGTGCGACAGTTCCCCGGAACGTTCAGCGGTACTCCAGCCCTAGATCGTTATGCGCCAGCGGCGACCAGAAGATCATCACCAGTCGTCGCCAGCGGCTGATCAGGGTCAGTCGGCGGCTAGGTCGCGCTGATACCAGGTGCCTGGCTTACCGCCGAGGTCGGCCGGGTCGGCCGGGCCAACCGGGACGAACCCGGCCTTGGTCAGCACCGTCTGGGACGCGGCATTCTCGCGGGCGGTGGCCGCCCGGAGTGTGCGCAGCCCGTGCCGCGCCGCCGCCAGCCGGCACAACTCTCGGACGGTCGCGGTCGCCACGCCGCGGCCTGCGACGTGCTGCGCGACCCGGTAGCCGAGTTCCGCGGTGCCGTCTTCGAAGTTGACCAGGTTGAACCGGCCCAGGACCGAGCCATCCTCGGCGACGAGCACGTAGAAGGCGCCGATGCCGGCCTCCTGCTCAGCCAGCAAGGCGCTGTGCCGGTCGGTGAACTGGTCGTAGAACTCCTCGCCGCGGTCGGAGACCGAGGCCGCGAAGTAGGCGCGGTTCGCCAGTTCGAAGGCTAGGACTGCCTGGGCATGGCCAGCACGCAGCCGCTGCAACTCGGGCACTGCCCAACTCTACCCAGATGGCGCGCCTGTTCCTCGAGTCGGTCGCCTGCCCGGTCGCCGGGGCTGAGCCCGCGACTAACACGTAAAGTCTGCGTCACACGGCGCCAGCGTCCGGCGCGGCGGCCTCCGGCCGGCGAGTTACGCCTGGCGCTCGCGCAGCGCGGCGACCAGCGCGGGAATCACCTCGTGCAGGTCGCCGATGACCGCGTAGTCGGCCTTGGCGACGATCGGGGCTCCGGCGTCGGTGTTGATCGCCACGATCGTCTTGGCGCCCTGGCAGCCGGCCATATGCTGGATCGCCCCGCTGATCCCGCAGGCCAGGTAGAGCTCGGGGGTGATCTTGGTGCCGGTCTGGCCGACCTGCTGCCGGTGCGGCCGCCAGCCCTCGCTGGTCACCACCCGCGACACGCCGACCGCCGCGCCGAGCAGCCCGGCCAGCTCCTCGAGCGCGGCGAACCCATCCGGCCCGCCGACCCCGCGCCCGCCGCCGACCACGACCCTGGCGCTGGCCAGCGACACGCCGGAACGCCGCTGCTGCGACTCGGCGGCGCGGACGAGCAGGTCGCCGTCGGCCAGTTCTGCCTCGTACCGCTCCACGCCGATCCCGGCCGCGGGGTCGCCGACAGCGTCCGGGTCGCCGACGGCGTCCGTCGCGACCGTGAGCAGCGCAAGCGGCGTCTCGAGCACGGCGTCTTCCAGCAGGCTCCCGGCCCAGCGCTGCCGCACGAGGCGGCACTCGCCCGGCCCGGTACGCGCGGCCGAGACGCAGTTCGCCGCCATCGGCAGCCCGCTGATCGCGCCGAGATGAGCGAGCACCTCGTTACCGTGGTCGGTGGCCGCTGCCACCACCGCCGATACCGGCCCGCCGTCACCCGGCGGCCCCGCGGCCGACCCAGACGAACCGGCCGAAGCCAGTCCGGCCAGCGCCCGCGCCCACGCCAGCGGCGCGTATCCCGACAGCTCGTCCGGCCAGATGGCCCAGCCGCGCGCAACCCCGGCGGCAGCCAGCGGGCCGCGGTCGACCGCGTCAACCGGGCCGAACCAGGCCGCGGCCAGGTCCTCGCCCGCCGAGGCGGCCAGCGCGCCGGCCACGGCCAGCGCGCGCATCGACGCGTCGGCGGCGCCGCCGCCCGCGTCGGTCTCGAGCAGGCAGAGCACGGTCATGACAAGATCCCGAGTTCGTCGAGCAGGCCGACCAGGGCGGGCACGGCATCGGGGCCAGAACCGAGAACCTGCGCCCGCTTGCTGCTACCCGCGGGAACCCTGAGCCGCTCCTTGCGCAACCCGTCGGGCTCGAAGCTCGGCTCGATCGTCTCGATCACCGCGCGCTTGGCCCGCAGCCGCCCAGGCAGCGACGGATACCGCGGCAGGTTGATCCCCTCCTTGACGCTGACCACGGCGGGCAGCGCGACCTCGAAAACCTCCTCGGTGCCCCGGTACTCACGCCCGGCCAGGATCCGGGGCGGCCCGTCCCCGCCCTCGTCCCCGCCCTCGGCGCCGAACTCGAGCCGCTTGATCCCGGTGACGCAGGGCAGCCCGAGCAGGTGCGCCACCCGCACCGGCACCTGGTACCCGCCGGTGTCCGCGGCCTCGTTGCCGAACAGGAGCAGCTCGTAACCGCCGTCGCGGACCGCGTCGGCGATCGCGGCGGCGGTCCCGACCGGACCCCATTCGGCGCCGTCGGTCTGCAGCAGAACGCCACGGCTCGCCCCAAGCGCGAGCATGTCGCGGAGCTGGCCTGCCGCCTCCGGCGGCCCGAGCGTCAGCACGGTGACCGAGCCGCCGAGCCGCCCGGTGATCTGCACCGCCTCCTCGACGGCGCACTCCTCGTGCGGGCTGACCGTGAAGCCGGACATCGTCACGTCGACGTCGAGCCCGTCGGCGGTCACCGCGATCGAGCCGCCGACCATCGGCACCCGTTTCACGCAGACGCAGATCTCCATGCCGGTCAGCACCTGATCCTGTCGTTCGCCGGGTCGAACAGCGGCGTCGACCCGGCCACCGCGACGGTGACCGGATACCGCTCGCCGAGGTACTCCACGGCGAACTTCGCGCCGGCGACGGCCTGGTCGGCGGGCAGGTACGCGAGCAGGATGTGCTTGCCGGCCGACGGGCCCGAGCCCGCGCTGGTCACGTACGAGGTCCGGCCGCGCGAGTCGGTCAGCACCGCGCCGTCCGGCCCGAGCACGGGCTCGCCGCCGAGCGGATAGCGGAACTCGCCGGAGGCCGACGCGTGGTCGTCCACGGTCAGCGTGCAGAGCACGGCCGCCGGCGGCCGCTCCCGCTGCGCTAGGTAGGCGGCTTTGCCGACGAAGTCCTGCGCCTTGACCCTGGGCCGCGTCATCCCGGCCTCGACCAGGTTGAAGTCGGCGGTCAGCTCGTCGCCGAACGAGCGGTAACCCTTCTCCAGCCGTCCGGTCGTCCCGTACACGCCGATGCCCGCCGCGATCAGCCCGTCCGGCCGGCCGGCGTCCCTGAGCAGGTCCCAGAGCTTGCCGCCCTGCTCCATCGGCACGTACAGCTCCCAGCCGAGCTCGCCGACGTAGGAGATCCGCGACGCCAGCACGGTCAGCGCGCCGGCCTCGATCTCCTTGCACGTCCCGAACGCCATCCCCGAGTGCGACACGTCGTCGGAGGTGACCCGCGCGAGAATGTCACGCGCCTTCGGCCCCCACAGCCCGAGCGTCGTCCACGCCGACGTGACGTCGGTGACGACCGCCTCGCAGCCGGCCGGCAGGTGGTCGGTGACCCATTTCAGGTCCATCTGGCCGGTGGCGCCGCCGGTCACTACCCGGAACCGGTCCGCGGCCAGCCGCATGACAGTCAGGTCGCCGCGGAACCCGCCGCGGTCGTCGAGCAGCGAGGTGTAGACGACCCGGCCGGGCGCCACGTCCAGCTGCGCGACCGCCAGGTACTGCACGGCGCCGAGGGCGCCGGGTCCGGCGACGTCGAGCACCGCGAAGGCGCTCAGGTCGATCAGCGCCGCCGCGTCGCGCATCGCCAGGTGCTCGGCGTTGATGACCGGCGACCACCAGCGCGACTCCCACTCGCCGGTCCGCTCCATCAGCTTGCCCGCGTACCGGTCGAGCAGCGCCGCGTTGGACTCGTACCAGAACGGCCGCTCCCAGCCGGCGGTCTCGAAGAACACCGCGCCGAGGTCGCGTTCGCGGTCATAGGCCGGCCCGACTCGCGTCGGCCGCCCGGACTCCCACTGCTCGGCCGGGTGGACGATCCCGTACATCTTGTTGAAACCCTCGGCGGCCCGCGCCGCGACGTGCGCGACCGTCCGCTGGTGCGGGTAGAACCGCGAGATGTCGGCCTCGTGGATGTCGATCTCCGGCGTCCCGCCGGTCATCTGCTCGGCCGCCGCCCGGCCGATCCCCGGCCCTTCCTTGATCCAGCTCGCGGCGACCGACCACAGCCCCGCGACCTCCGGGGTCTCACCGATGGCCGGATGCCCGTCCGGCGTCATCGAGATCAGGCCGTTAATGGCGTAACGAACTCCCGCCCGCTCGTCGCCCAGCAATTCCGGCATCAGCTCGAGCGCCTGTGCCAGTTGCGGGTCGAAGTCGTCCTGGGTGAACGGAAGCTCGGTCGGGGATGCCGCGGACTGCTCGATCGACGGGATCGAGTCAGCGTCGACGATGATCGGCCGGTGCGCGTACGAGCCGACCTCCATGTCCCCGCCGTGCTGCCGCTCGTACATGTTGAGGTCAGAATCGCGCACGATCGGGTAACTGATCTCGCCCGGGGTGTCGGCGAACAGCGCGATCGGGCCCACGCTGATCATCTGGTGCACGATCGGGGTGAGCGGGATCCTTGCCCCGGCCATCCGCGCGAGCCTGGGCGACCAGACGCCGCAGCAGATCACGCACGTCTCGGTCTCGATGTCGCCGGCCGTGGTGCGCACCCCGGTCACCCGCCCGCCGGGCCGCCCGGCGCCGCTGCCGTCAGGGGCCGTGGCGATCCCGAGGATCTCGGTGTTCGCCAGCACGGTCAGCGCGCCGGAGTGCTCCGGCTCCTCGCGCATCAGCGTGCCGGCCCGCAGCGAGTCGACCACGCCGACGGTCGGGAAGTGCGCGCCGCCGAGTATCACCGACTCGTCGAGGAACGGGACCAGGCCGCGGACCTGGGCCGGGGTCAATAGCTCGGCGGGTATCTCCCAGGCCTTCGCCGCGCTGCACCGGCGCCGCAGCTCGGTCATCCGCTCGGGCGTGCGCGCCACCTCCAGGCCGCCTGACTCGGTGAACACGCCGAGCTGCTTGAACTGCTCGGTGCTGTCCCTGGTCAGCTCCATCATCATCTTGGAGTACTCGATCGGGTAGATGAAGTTGGAGGCGTGCCCGGTCGAGCCGCCCGGGTTGGGCATCGGCCCCTTGTCGACCAGGACCAGGTCGCGCCAGCCCAGCCTGGCCAGGTGGCAGGCGAGGCTGTTGCCGACGATTCCGGCGCCGATGATGACGGCGCGGGCCCTGCTCGGGATGTCGTTCATGCCTGCGGTTCCCCCATGTTGATCTGTCGCCTAACCGCATCGTCGGCCCGTTGATGTCACTGAGCAGCATCAACGGGCCGACGATGTCGGGCGGTCGCCCGGTTACTCGACCGGGATCTCCTTGTTGATGAGGCCGAGGTCGATGCCCTGCCGGCTGCGCACGATCCGCGCCACTACATAGATCACGAGGGCCAGCACGTACGTCCCTGCCATGTAGTACAGCGAGTCCGTGCTATTGACCCCGTAGGTGCTGTTGCTCAGCCACTCGTACAGGTTGAACCCGAGCAGGCCGATGGTGATCCAGCCCGCGGCCGGGACGATCTGAACCCCGAACAGCTTGATCCTGCTGGCCGGGGATGCGTTCCAGAGATCCTTCTTGATGAATGGCAGCAGCACGACGGCGAACGCGCTGAACAGGTAGGTCACCGCGATGACCAGGGTGGCGTCGAGGGTGTAGCTCGCGAACGTCGCGTTGTAGGCGTACAGGGCACTCAGCACGACGGCCGGGATCAGCATCAGGATCAGCGAATAGAACGGAACCTTGCGCTTCTCGGAGACCTCGGCCGCGCGGTCGGGCAGGATCCGGTCGAACGCCGCCGCGAAGATCACCCTGGTGGAGGACAGGAACAGCGTGCCCACCCAGGCGAGGAACCACAGGAACATGACCACGATCAGCACGACCTGGAAGATCTGGTTGTGCACCATCCAGCCGACGAACATCACCGGGTACGGCCAGATCGGGATCACCGACGCCACCTTGCCGCCGTAGTACGCATCCCAGTACACCGCGCCGGTGTTGTTGTAGAACGCCTGCCCCATCGTCTTGTTGACCAGCAGGAGGAACAGCACGGACAGGATGACGGTGATCCACAGGCCACCGAACATGCCGCTGAACACGCGCTTGAAGTCGCTGGCGCCGCGGATCTCGCCGTACAGCGTCGAGCCCCAGTTCGGCCAGAGCAGGTAGAACATCATCATCGGGACCAGCAGCATGCTGGCGGACAGCGGGCTGAACCCGAACGCCGGCGAGACGTACTGGTTCTTCGCCGCGGCCACGTTCGTCGCGTGGTAGGCGTTGTGCACGCCGAAGATCTTCTGCGCCTCGAGGTTGAACGAGCTCACGAAGCTGGCGTGGCTATTGATGGCGAGCAGGATCAGGATGACGCCGAAGCCAATCAGTCCGCCGTAGAAACCCCACTTCTGGATCCTGGCGTAGCCGGCCATGCCGAGTGAGACCAGGATGCCGGCGAGTGCGATCACGATGATCGAGATCACGAAGATGCCGGTCGGCTTGCCGAACCAGGTCGCCGCGCTCGGGTGCCCGAGCGTTGCCAGCAGCGGCTGGAAGAACTCGGCGGACAGCACGTTGCCGTAGATCGGCGCCCAGAGCCAGAGCGTGAACCACCAGCCTGTGACGGCCATCACGAAACCGATCCCGCTGCCCAGGATGCGGGTCTGCCAGACATAGTCGCCGCCGGCTCGCGGAATCGTGACGATCAGGCCCGCGTACGCGATGACGAGGAACGAGACCCAGACCGCCGAGACCAGGATTGCGGTCAGCAACTGGCCCTTAGGGAAGAACGACTGGTAGGAGAACTCGAAGATGCCCAGCGTGACCACGTTCGTGGATAGGCACGCGTAGATCATCGAGTCCCGGACGGACCAGCCTCTGACCAGGCCGGTTGCCTTCCTCAGGAAAAGTGTCGGCGTCTCGCCGACGGCTTCAGCAGCCATGTACTACTCCGCCTCCAGGGTTTCTGTGTCCGTAATGTCCCGGGCCCGGCCGCAGGGGGGTCCGGCCGGGTTGCACGGCCGCCGGCTTGCGCGAAGCCGATCAGCTATCGTTCGTGCGGTACGTTACTTTGCGTATACTCTGTCACTTCCCGGATGTGCTGTCCTCGTGTTCCGCAAGTCCTTCCGCGACATCGCGCGGTGGCCCGACCGGGTGCTCGGGCCGCCTCGCGCGGCCCGCCTCCGCGGCCCAGCCCGCTATCCGTTCACCAGCAGATACCTGCTGACTTTCGCCTTCTTGGCATCCAGTTCGATCACCGCTCCCTGCAGCACTCCGTCGCCGTAGACGCTGCCTGGGTTGAGGGTGAGCGTGCGGCCCATCTTCTTGACGCCGCGGCTCTCGTGGATGTGCCCGTGCACCGAGAGCAGCGGCTGGTGCTTGACGATCGCGTCCCGCACCGCCAGCGAGCCGACCGGCTTCATGACGGCGCCTCCGTGGATCGGGCGCAAGGTCTCGTCGAGCGCGGGCGCCTCGTCGAGCCCGGTCCCGTACGGCGGGGCGTGGAAGTTGAAGATGGCCCGGCCCATGTCGGGCACGTGCTTGGCCACCGCCTCGATCCGCGCGGCGAGTTCGTCTTCCGGCGCCTCGCGGAACGTGTCCCACGGTGTCGGGTTGGTCCAGCCCATCGAGACCATGCTGAAGCCGCCGAGGTCAAGTACCTTGCCCTCGGCGAAGGTCACGCACGGCGACGACTCGATCATCCCGTCGATCTCGAAGATGTCGTCGTTGCCGCCGTTGAGCACGCAGCCGATTTGACCGCCCCTCAGCTTGGTGTCGGCCATGTCGAGCCAGCGGTCCAGCGAGTTCATCATCTCGACGCTGAACCGGCGGTCGACCTCGCCTTCCTGCTCGCTCAGGTGCTGCAGCTCGTCGGGGGTGACGACGGCCGGGTACGAACCGCGGTTCCTGATCTGCTGCTCGACCTCGGCCAGCTTCTCGCGGTTCTCGATGCGCTGCGACTCGCCCCTGACGGTGACCTGCCAGTACCCGTTGTGCGCCACGATCGGGATCATCACCTTGCCGGTGACGTCGCCGCCCAGAATGACCATGTCGGCCTTGTAGAAGGCGGCGGCGTTGAGGAACTTGCGCCAGCAGATCTCCGACCCGTGGATGTCCGTGGCAAAGAAGATCTTCATCTGGTGTAACCCCGCCCCCTGGAAAGTTGCCTACGCAAGGGTGTAGCAGGCCGGATAAGTGGGCGTCAAGTGCCGGTTTGTTACAAATCCGATGCGGTCACCCGCGCAATCCGGCCTTTGGGCACTGGAGGAGTCATACCGCGCGATGGCGGTCAATGACCCCGCTGACCTCAGTGGCCAACTTCTTCCGGCAGCTCGTACCAGCGCACCTTGTCGCCGATGCCGGCCCGCACCTTCCACTTCATGCTCTTCGGCGCGGTCTGGGCGAGCTGCCGCAGCCGGGCGGCCTGCTCGACCGGGTCGAACGGCATGCCGGGCTGCGCCAGGTGCGGCCGCTTGGCCAGCAGCCCTGGCATCCGGTCCAGGTTGCGGGTGACCGTCCGCCACCAGCCCCAGTCGGCCCCGAGCACGCCGCAGAAGCGGTCGGAGTCGATCCCGAGCCCGCCGCCGGCCGGCACGATCGGCATGCACGACAGCAACTGGACGATGTCCCTGGCGTCCTTCTCGTTCAGCTCGACGATCTGGAGCTTGGACAGGAGCAGGTCGACCACGTCGACGGTGTGCGGCAGCTTGCGGAACGAGGGCCGGAAGTCGAGCGTGTGGCACATCGTGAGCCGGTCGACCATGACGTCGATCGGCCGCCCGGACGGGGCCGTGAAGTACATCTGCCGGTCGCCGTTGAGGTTGTTGAACCGGCGGTCCGGCTTGCAGCCCGCCTGCTCCAGGTGCGCGGCGACGGTCTTGCGCTCCTTGGACAGGCAGACGAAGTCGATATCCTGGTCGCGGCGCAGCCTGGGCGGGTAGTCCGGGCAGACCACCCGCACGCCGAGCCCGCCGAGCAGTTTCAGCCCGACGCGGGCCGCCACGGCACCGCGGGCGATCAGGATCGCGTCGGTCAGCGGATCCTCTGGCGATCCCGGCACCGGATGCGGTGCCGCGTTCCCGCCGTGGGCGGCCTGCTGCTGAACCGGACCCGATGCTGACATGTCCACGAGCGGCTCCCTAGCACGACGAGCGATGACCCAGTCTATGCCGAAGAGCTCCGATCCCCGCCATTGCGCGCAGATTGCAGTTGAGACGCTCGGCTCCCTTCGCCGGTTGACTCCCGGCGGGTTCGCCCGGCACGCGCGACCGCTCCGCGTTGCGCGGATAATGGCGGGATCGGGCGCCGAGCGGGAGGAGAGCGCCGTGGCGACTGGCGTAGACGGCAGCGACCTGGACGGCCCGGGCTCGGATGGCGCAGACCCGGGCGGCCCGGACCCGGGCGGCACGGACCCGGGCGGCACGGACCCGGGCGGCACGGACCAGGAAGGTACTGCGGTGGAGGCGCCGATCACGGCGGTGACGGTCTTCCGCGACGGGGCGCGCGTGGTGCGCGCCGGCGCGGTCAACGTGGCCGCCGGGCTCAGGCCGGCCGTGCTCGGCGGCCTGCCTCCTTCGGTGGACCGGGCGTCGGTCCGAGTCGCCCTGCGCGGCCAGGACGTCGCCCTGCTCGAGGTCGAGGTGAACCGCAGGTACGGCACTGACCCGGTGCGAGCCGAGACCGTGCGGCTGCGGTCCGACGTCGAGCGCCGCCGCGACGCGGTGCAGGCGCTGGACGACGAGGACGCGGCGTGCCAGGCGCGCCTCGGCTTCGCCGGTCACCTGTCCGAGGCCGCCGCGACGGCGCTGGCGCGGGCGGTCGGCTTCGGGCGGGCCGGGCTCGACGAGCTGAATCAGATGGCCGGCCACCTGTCCGCCAGCACCGCGGGCGCGCTGGAGCTTCGCCGGGAGATCGCCGCGCGCAAGCGCGCCGCCCAGCGCGACCTGCAGGCCGCCGAGCAGCGCCTGGCCCACGCCGAGAAGCGGGCAGGCGCCGCCGAGTTCACCGAGGTGTCCGCGTCGATCGAGGCCACTGCCGCGACCAGGGCCGAGATCGAGCTGACCTATCACGTACCCGGCGCCTCCTGGCAGCCGCTGTACGACCTCGGCCTGAGCGGCGACCGGCTCACGGTGAGCTACCTGGCCCAGGTCACCCAGCGCACCGGCGAGGACTGGCCCGCCGTGCCGCTGACGCTGTCCACCACCCGCCGCGGCATGCACCGGGACCTGCCCGAGCTGGCGCCGTGGTACATCGACCGCCGTCCCGTCGCTCAGGCCGACCCGCTGCGTGCCAGGTCAGTCCTGATGGCGGCCGGCGAGTCCGACGAGGGCGCCGTCGGCACTCGCCAGGCGTCGGCCGCGCGGCGCCTCGCCGCGCCGATGACCGCGGAGGTCGGCGAGTCCACGGCGGGCCAGGTCTACCAGGTGCCGCGGCCGCTCGCAGTGCCGGCCGACGGCAACCCGCACAAGACCACCATCGCCCGGTTCGACCTCGACGCCGAGGTCGACCACCTCGCGGTTCCCGTGCTCGCGCCCGAGGCCTACCTGCGGGCCACCGTGACGAACGGCTCGCCGCTGCTGCTGCTCGCCGGGCCGGCCAGGATCTTCCATGACGGCCAGTTCGCGGGCGAGACGCAGCTGGAGACCGTCGCGACCGGCGAGGAGTTCGAGCTGCAGCTCGGGGTGGACGACCAGATCAGGATCGAGCGGAAGCTGGAGCGCCGCGCTACCAGCAAGGCGGTGCTCGGCGGCACCCGCACGGTCGACATCGCCTACGAGACGACCGTACAGAACCACCGGGCGGGGCCGGCCAGGATCAGCGTGCACGACCACATACCGGTCGCGACAGACGCGGAGATCAAGGTCCGGCTGCGGGAGACGGCCCCGAAGCCGGCCGAGCATACGGACCTGGGCGAGCTCACCTGGGAGCTTGAGCTGCCGCCCGGGCAGTCGGCGGCGATCAGGCACCGGTTCACGGTCGAGCACCCGGCCGGCGTGTCGGTTGCGGGCATCTAGCGCGAGGCAACGCCGACTCCCCCCGAATTGGCGTCATTTTCACGCCCGGTTTGCCAGCTTCATGGTGAACTAGATCCA
>Ga0137380_10002012_pt1 | contig 17005 bp, 8 predicted proteins | sample SagtaG_17_FD_104809 | JGI IMG/M metagenome (GOLD analysis project Ga0137380, IMG submission 104809) | Vadose zone soil microbial communities from Sagehorn Ranch, Mendocino, California, USA - Sage2_L_100_16 metaG | ecosystem: Environmental > Terrestrial > Soil > Vadose zone | place: USA...
CAGCTCGTCGATGTCCTCGGGCCGCACCTCGACGAGGTGGCGGTAGGGCATGGTGAGCCGTCTATTTCCGGGTGCCGAACAGCAGCACCACGTACGTCGCGTTCTTGCCCAGTACCGGGTGGCTTCCCTGCGCCACGCCGATGCCCATCGCCTTCTCCTTGCTGGTGATCACCGTCTTCTCGTCGGCGAACTCCATCGGATCGGTCTTGGCGCCGGAGAGGAAGTCGACCGTCCGGAAGGTTCTGTACAGCGGGCTGACGATCTGGCTGTGCTTGGCGTCGCTGATGTTGCCGTTCCCAGAGGCCAGCGCCTGCGCGTACTCCTGCGCGATCTTTTCCAGGACGGGGTCGTCCTTGAAGGGCGGCATCCCCGCGGCGGCACGCCTCTTGTTGATCGTCTCGCGCAGCTTGAGAGCCACCGTCGCGACGTCCACCTGGCCGAGCTCGCGAACGAACAGCTCGGTGACGAAGGCCACGTTCCCACCCTGAGGGTCCTTGCCGTTCGCGACACCGATGCCCGCGCTGGTAGCGTCCGTGCTCATGTAGTTGGCGAGATAGATGGGGCTCAAGGAGAAGAGCCGCTGCACGTCCTCGGCCGTGCGCGCCGCTCCGGGGTTCACCAGCACGATGGGCGACGCGATCCCCGCCGCTTTCAGCCGCTGGGCGAGGTCGGCCGTCGCCGAGCCGCCGCCGCCGCCCTTCGCCTCGCTCTCCGAGACGGAGCGGGCCACCTGGGCCACCTTGTCGTCCCACTTCAGCGTCGGGAGGTCTGCCTCGGTCCGTTCGGCGTTGATCTGCTCGAAGATGGTGCGCTCCTGCTGCGCCACGTCGCCCCCGGGCGTGGGCAGCTGCGCGCTGGTGGGCGGGTCGATCCCGCAGAAGACCGGGAAGCTCGCGGCGATCCGCGGCTGACCCTGCTCCTCGCCGCGGATCTCCACCGCGATGCGGCCTTTCCGCCCGTCGCAGCTCACCGGGACGCTGAACTCCTTGCCCGGCTTCGACTCCGGCTGCTGCAGCTTGCCGCGGGGATCGCTGATCAGCACCTTCGGATTCTGCAGCGGGCCCAGCAGGCGCCCGCTCAGCATGGCCTCCGCTTTCAGGTCCAGCTTGCGCGGGAACGGCTCCAACTCGAGCGGAGGATCCTGCATTACCAGCGACACCTTGGTGCCGCCCCTGGGGCCGCGCGCAGTCGCCACGCCGTACCGCACCTGGCCAGCCGCGCTCCGGACGTACTGCATCACCGTCTCGTCCAGACGGGCGGCGAGGTCCTTCGGGTCCTCGCTGTCGATGGTGGCGAGCACCACCCGTGGGATCCCCGACGGAATGCCGAAGTGGAAGGCGAGGAACGACAACAGGCTCTCGGGCGGGTTCTGCTGCTCGCCCCACCCGAGCAACGACTCGGCGACGGCGCAGAGGCGCCCGTCCGCCTGGGGGGCGGGCTTCTGGACCTGCTTGGCGGCGTCGGCGGTGTCGGTCGCCATGTAGCGGCCGATTGAGCTGTACGGGCAGTTCCGCTGCGGATCGAGGCCGTAGTTGGCGGCAGGCGCGCCCGCGGGGGTGAACTTGCCCGCGGCGACCGCGCCCGCGCCGGCGCGTTGCGCGGAAGCCCCGGCGCAGCCGGCGAGGAAGAGGACGGCGGCGAGCCCCGCGCGGGCATGGGGGGAGGCGAACCGGATGCTCTGTCGTTCCATGGCAGTCCTCGGCGCCACGACCGGCGGGAGGGCCGTCGGAAGCGGCAGCGGTGATCTACTGAGGCAGCTCCAGGCGGATGCGGAAGGTCAGATCGACCTCGACGGGCTGGCCGCCCATCAAGTACGGCTTGTACCTCTGCTGCTGCAGCGCCTCGACGGCAGCGCGATCCATGAAGGGAAGTCCCTGCAGGACGCGGCAGTTGCGCACCGATCCGTCGATCCCGATCAGGCACTTCACCACCATCATCCCCTGGACCTCCTTCTCCAGGGCCTGGGTGGTGTATTGGATCTCGGGCCCGCTCATCTTCTGCATCTTGATGACGGTGTTCTCCGCCTCGATGCGCTTCACCGTCCCGGTCCCGCCGAAGGTGCCGCCCACCACGCCTCCCTGGACGCCGCCGACCACGCCACCTTCGACACCTCCCTCGACGCCCTCGTCGTCGACGTCTTCCTCGCGAAGGTCTTCCGGCGGCTTGTCCTCCAGCTTCGGCAGCTCCTTGGGGGCCACCATGGTCTGGGTGGGCGCCTTGGGGATGATCTTCGGCGTCTGCCGCGGCGTGGTCTTCTTGCGCGCGGCCGGCGGCGGGGGAGGGGGCGGAGGAGGCGGCGGCGGCCGGAACACGACGTCGACGGCGGCCTCCTGCTTCGGCATGTGCGCCCTCACGTAAGTGAAGGCGACGGCGAGCCCGATCGCGGCCCCGTGGAGCAGGATCGAGACCAGCATGGAGGTGCCCCGCCTCGACTTTGCGCGGGCGGCGGTGATGGTGTCGAACATGGATCCTCTGCGAAACGGCGCTTAAAAGGCGGCGAAGGTTACAAGCGTGATTCCTTGCTGTCAACGCGCGACGCGCACGCCCGATCTGCGCTGTCTGGTCTCGAGACGCGCGAAGGGCGGACGGGCGCAGTTTGCCCGTCCGCCCTTCGCGGACTTCCTTCGCTCCGGCTGGAGACTAGAAGGTGTGCGACAGCCGGAGGTACCCGAAGCGGCCCATCACGTCGTAAGCCGTCGGGTCAGTGGCCGCCAGGAATCCGTTGTAGATGAGGCCTGGCCTGTGGTCGCCCACGTTGTTGATGCCCCCGGCCACGGTCGTCCGGCCCGCCGGGGTGCGGAGCGTGTAGTTCAGGTACACGTCGAAGGAGACGTATGCCGGAACCGTCCGCTTGAACTCCGGCGTGCCGCCCGACCCGGAGCAGATCGAGCCGCCGCCGAAAAGCCCGTCCTCGTCGCCGCACTCGTGGAACGACCCGATCCACTTCGCGGTCACGCCCGCGCCGAATCCAGCCAGGCTCCAGGTGGTCCCGAAGTTCCCCTTCCACGCCGGGTAGACGCCGCCCGTGGTGTTGATGTCGAAGTTGCCCCGGCCGTTGATGACGGAGCCGTCAGCCAGCGTCCGGTCGAACTTGTGCAGCCAGGTCACGTCCGCGATGAACCCGAACCGCCCGTACTCGGTCGGGTACGCGTACCGCGCCGCGATGTCGATGCCGTCCGTCTCGTCCTTGCCGACGTTCTGATTCGTATCGTCGATGTTGCCGATGCGCCCATCGGAGCCGCGCGAGATCAGGTTGCAGAATTGCGTATTCCCGCCCAGGTAGCAGCCCTGGAGGATGACGGCCGCGCCGATGTTCGTGATCGATTTGTCGACGGTGATGTTGTAGTAGTCGACGGTCAGCGTGAAGTTCTTGACCATGGTCGGTTCGAAGACCACGCCGAGCGTCCATGCTTTCGCCGTCTCGGGCTGAAGCCGGGGATTGCCGCCCAGGCGCTCGCGGTGCTGCGTCTGGTCGTCGAGATTGTTGGCGGCCGAACCGCACGCGATGCCCAGCGGCGAAGTCGGAGAGATGAAACTCGCCGATCCGACGGCCCCGCCACGGCACGGATCCGTAACGTTGGGGAAGCTGTCCTGCTGGCCGAGGAAGAGATCGCCGATGCTCGGTGCACGGAAGGCAGTCGAATACGTCCCGCGGACGGTCACGTCCCGTACGGGCGAGTACCGGCCGCCGAATTTGTAGGTGTAGTCACTGCCGAACGTGTTGTACTTGAAGACGCGGACGGCGGCTATGGCCTCCAGGTTCTGGACGAACGGCATGTTGGACAGGACCGGGATGGAAAGCTCGCCGTAGCCCTCGTTCACGTAGTAGCTGCCCGAGGTGACGGTGCCCTTGTTCCCGGTGGTCTGGCCCGCCACGGTGAACGGATCCGGGATGTCCGAGCCTTTCACCGTGCGGAACTCGTATCCGAGCGCGAGGCCGATCGGCCGATCGCTGAACAGCCGGATGAGCTCCCCGCTCGTGTTGAGGGTGACCCCGGCGAGCTGGTTGATGCCGCGCTCGGTACCGGTGAACGTCAGGTTCTCGATCTGGTCCGCGGTGATGCTGCCCGCCCCGCCGAACAGGTTGAGACAGGGGACGGGCGTCGCTCCCGGCGTGGCGCAGAGCTGCCGGCCGAGCGCGTCCGTGCCCGCGGGCGACCCGAGGGCCGACGCCAGGTTCGGGATGGAGAGGTTTCCGTGCTTCACGTTGTCGCTCTGCGTGCGGCCGAAGTTCACCGCGGCTTCCCAGAACCATCCTTGAAGCGGCCCGAAGTCGTCGGAGAGCGTGCCATCCAGGCCGCCCACGAGGCGGATGGTGGAGATGTCCTGGTTGAACGTACGGTTGCCGAACTCCAGCAGGCGGCGGCGCACTCTCAGAATCTGGGTGCCGAACGGGTTGAACGGGTTGTCAGCGGCGACCGGCACGTTCTCACCCACACCCGGGTCGGTCAGAAGCGGTTCGGGGGCGAGCGTCTGATCCGACTGGCGGTTCACGTAATGGGCCTCGAAGAACCCGCGCGCGAAGCTGCCGATCCGGGTATCGCCTGCCGAATAGAGCGTGATCCGCTGCTGGGGCGTAACGAGATAGTTCACCGGCTGGAAATTGTAGAGGTCACCGCCGAACCCGGGGATGTTGCCGCCGATGAAGGGTCGCCATTGGAACTGGCCACACTTCCCGTCGGAGGGAGTACCGGCGGCGATCTCCGCGGCCGTGCACCTGATGAACGCGCCCGCCGTCGGGTTCGCCGTGACCAGGCCGTTGTAGACCGACGACGCACCCGGGATGGTCACGCCGCGCTGGGCGGCCGTGAGCACGATGCGACCCTGGGGGATGGTGCCGCTGCCGGTGATGGTGTTCTCGCCGATGACCCCGGTATCAATCCCCGTCGCATCGAAGCCGCGCGGGATCCGGGAGAAGTCGCGATCCCCAGCCCAGACCGGCTGCTGGTTGAAGTACCCGGCGGAGAAGGTGATGTTGCCGCGGTCGCCGCCCGCGCCCGTGGTGACGTTGAAATCATACGTGGTGCCGTCGCCGGCGTTCTGGCCGACGCCCAAGCCGCTGTAGGCGTTGACCTCGGTCTGCCGGAAGTTCTTGCGCGTGATGATGTTCACCACGCCGGCGATGGCGTCGGAGCCGTACACCGCCGAGGCACCGTCCTTCAGCACCTCGATGCGCTCGATCGCCGCCGTCGGGATGGAGTTCAGATCGACCGAAGAGTCGGCGCCGGTGCCGCCCGGCACCATTCGGCGCCCGTTAAGGAGCACCAGGGTACGCGAGGTGCCCAGGCCGCGCAGGCTGACGCGGGTCGAGCCGTCGCCTCCATTGTTCACGGAGGTATTGATGGCGTTGCCCTGCTCGGGGAGGCTCTGCAGGAAGTCGCCGATCGACACCTTGCCGCTCGCGACCACCTGCTCGCGGCTGATCACCGTGACGGGTGCAGGAGTGGTCAGGTCCTTGCGGCGGATGCGGGACCCGGTGACGATGATCTCTTCTTCGGCGGCCCTCTTGCCGGCCGCCTCGGATGTGGCCGTCGTGTCTGGCTGTCCGACGGCGGGGGTGGGGACGCCCGTTTCAGCGGGCGGCGGGGTCTGCCCAGCGGGACGACTTTCCTGCGCGGCGGCCATTGCCGAAACGCATAGCCCCGAGAGCAGCGCTGTGGTCAGGGCCTTCGTCTTCAAGAGCATCGGGAAACTCCTCTGGTGTTGGTCACGAGTCCTACCGACTGCTGGGGCGGAAGAGAGCGGGGCGCCCTCCGCGCCACTCCTTGTTGTTCGCGTCACGCGCAGCAGAAAAAAGGCAATGTCGAGCGAAGTGCGGACGTTCATACCCGCCCCTCACAGCGAGCGTCAATAGCCCCCCTTCCTCCCTGGGCGGCGCGGTGGAGCGGCGGGGGCGTTGCGGCGCGCTCGTCCGTGGGCACCGCCGCCGTGCGTCACCGCTCCCGTTGAGCGGACTGAGCGGCGCTCCACGGCACGTGCGGCGAGCGTGCGGCGACCGGGCGGCGCGCCTCGCGAAAAGGCCCGACGCGCGGCCCGGCATCGTCCTTGACAGAGGGCGCCGGCGGGGCTTAATCAACGCGGCGCTCCGCGGAACTAGCTCAGCTGGTAGAGCGTCGCCTTGCCAAGGCGAAGGTCGCCGGTTCGAACCCGGTGTTCCGCTCCAGCCCTTCCAGGACCGGACCCATGGCGCAGCGCGCCGGGGTCCGGGCCTTTCCTTTCACCCCCACAGTTTCGTTGGTTTCGTCGCGGTGCGGCAGAAAGGCTTGCAATCGGATGCCTCAGGCGTTCAGTGTTCCAGATCGCCCTTACGCTGCGCGGCCGCCCGGGAGTGGAGATGACGATGGCAGAAGCAGGATATCCGCCCCGCCAAGGGCTGTACGACCCGGCGCTCGAGCACGATTCCTGCGGGTTCGGGTTCGTCGCCGACATCAAGGGCCGCCCCTCGCACGAGATCGTCGTCAAGGCCCTCGAGGTGCTGCTCAACCTGGAGCACCGCGGCGCGACGGGAGCCGAGAAGGACACGGGCGACGGCGCGGGCATCCTCCTGCAGACGCCGCACGCGTTCCTGGCAAAGGAGTGCGGGAAGCTCGGGCTGGCGCTGCCCGGACGAGGCCGCTACGGGGTCGGGATGGTCTTCCTGCCCCCGAGCGAGGTGGGGCGCGAGGCGATCGGCCGGCTGTTCCAGGAGACGGTCCGCGGCGAAGGGCAGGAGCTGCTCGGGTGGCGCGACGTGCCGACCGACAACGCCGCGCTCGGGCCGACGGCCAAGGCGAGCCAGCCGGTCATCCGGCAAATCTTCATCGGCCGCGGCGCCGACGTCCCCGACGAGGCAGCTTTCGAGCGCAAGCTGTACGTGATCCGCCGGCTGGTGGAGAAGAAGGTCTCGCGCTCGGCGATCCCCGGCCGGAGCCACTTCTACGTCCCCAGCCTGAGCCACAAGACGGTCGTCTACAAGGGGATGCTGAACGCCAGCCAGCTGCGGCGGTTCTATCTCGACCTGCAGGATCCCGCGGTCGTCTCCGCGATCGGCATGGTGCACTCGCGCTTCTCGACCAACACCTTCCCTTCCTGGGGGCGCGCGCACCCGTACCGCTACATCTCGCACAACGGCGAGATCAACACGCTGCGGGGCAACATCAACTGGATGCACGCGCGCCAGTCGATGATGCGCTCGAAGCTGTTCGGCAAGGATCTGCTGAAGGTCCTCACCGTCATCGACACCGAGGGATCCGACTCGGCGATGTTCGACAACGTGCTCGAGCTGCTCACGCTCTCGGGGCGCGAGCTGCCGCACGCGATCATGATGATGGTCCCCGAGCCGTGGTCGCGCGACGAGACGATGAGCGCGGAGCGGAAGGCTTTCTACGAGTTCCACTCCTGCCTGATGGAACCGTGGGACGGCCCGGCCTCGATCGCCTTCACCGACGGCGTGCGCGTCGGCGCGGTGCTCGACCGCAACGGCCTGCGCCCCTCCCGCTACTACGTGACCAAGGACGACCTGGTGGTGATGTCGTCCGAGGTCGGGGTCCTCGACATCCCCCCCGACCGGGTGCTCCGCAAGGGCCGGCTGCAGCCCGGCCGCATCTTCCTGGTGGACACCGCCGAGCAGCGGATCGTTTCCGACGAGGAGCTCAAGGAGCGCATCTCGCGGCAGGCGCCGTACGGCGAATGGCTGCGCACCTCGATGCTCCGGATGGAGGATCTCCCGGCGCCGGTTCGCGCCATCCATCCGGACCATGAGGTCTTGCTGCGACGCCAGGAAGTGTTCGGCTACACGTCGGAGGACGTGAAGCTCCTCATGTCGCCGATGGCCGACACCGCCAACGAGGCGATCGGATCGATGGGGACGGATACGCCGCTCGCCGTCCTCTCCGAGCGCCCGCAACTGCTCTTCAACTACTTCAAGCAGCTGTTCGCGCAGGTGACCAACCCGCCGGTCGACGCCATCCGCGAGGAGATCATCATGGCGTCGGAGACCTCGATCGGCCCGGAAGGGAACCTGCTCGATCCCGGACCGGAGTGCTGCCGGCAGCTGGCCTTGCCCGCGCCCATCTTGACCAACGACGAGCTGGCCAGGATCCGCGCCCTCGACGGTGGACCGGGGACGAATGGCCTCAAGGCGGTCAAGCTGCCCACGCTCTTCGATCCGAAAGGCGACGGCGCCGCCCTGCGCCGCGCGCTGGAGGACCTGCGCTGGAAGGCGTCGGAGTGCATCGCCGAAGGCTTCAACCTCCTCGTCCTCTCCGATCGCGGCCACGACGCCGATTCGGCCCCCATTCCTTCGCTGCTCGCGGTCGCGGCGGTCCATCATCACCTGATCCGCGAGGGCACCCGCACCCGGTGCAGCCTGATCATCGAAAGCGGAGAGCCTCGCGAGATGCACCATTTCGCGCTCCTGATGGGCTATGGGGCGAGCGCGGTGAACCCGTACCTGGCCTTCGAGGCCGTGCACGACCTCGTCAAGCAGGGTCTTTTGTCCGGCACCGCCGCCGAGGCGGAGAAGAAGTACCTGAAGGCGGTGGTCAAGGGTCTGGTGAAGGTGATCTCCAAGATGGGGATCAGCACCATCCAGAGCTACCACGGCGCGCAGGTGTTCGAGGCCGTCGGGCTCTCGCAGGACTTCGTCGACGAGTACTTCACCTGGACCGCTTCGCGCGTGGGCGGCGTGGGGATCGACGTCGTCGCCAAGGAAGCGCGCATGCGGCACGAGCGGGGCTTCCCGCCCAAGCGCCCCATCGTGCACACCAGCCTCCCCGCGGGCGGCGACTACCAGTACCGCGCCGGAGGAGAGTTCCATCTCACCAACCCCGAGACGATCCACAAGCTCCAGCACGCCTGCCGGACCGGGGATTACAAGATCTTCCAGGAGTACACTGCGCTGGTCGACGACCAGTCGAGGCAGCTGTGCACGCTGCGCGGCCTGATGGACTTTCGCGCCGCCGCCAAGCCGGTGCGCCTCGACGAGGTGGAGCCGGTGGAGTCGATCCTGCGCCGCTTCAAGAGCGGCGCGATGAGCTACGGCTCGATCTCCAAGGAGGCGCACGAGACGCTCGCCATCGCCATGAACCGCATCGGCGGGAAGTCCAACACCGGCGAGGGCGGCGAGGACCCGGCGCGCTACGTGAAGGAGCCCAACGGCGACTCGAAGAACTCCGGCATCAAGCAGGTGGCGAGCGGGCGCTTCGGGGTCACCAGCTACTACTTGGTCAACGCGCGTGAGCTGCAGATCAAGATCGCCCAGGGCGCCAAGCCGGGCGAGGGCGGCCAGCTCCCCGGCGCGAAGGTGTACCCGTGGATCGCCAAGGTGCGGCACGCCACGCCGGGCGTGGGACTCATCTCGCCCCCGCCGCACCACGACATCTATTCCATCGAGGACCTGAAGGAGCTGATCCACGACCTGAAGAACGCCAACAAGGACGCTCGCATCAGCGTCAAGCTCGTCGCCGAGCTGGGCGTGGGCACCATCGCCGCCGGCGTGGCCAAGGCGCACGCCGACGTGGTGCTCATCTCCGGCCACGACGGAGGGACGGGCGCCTCGCCGCTGACCTCGATCAAGCACGCCGGGCTCCCCTGGGAGCTCGGGCTGGCGGAGACCCACCAGATCCTGGTCTTGAACGACCTGCGCAGCCGGATCACCGTGGAGGTGGACGGGCAGCTCAAGACGGGCCGCGACGTGGTCATCGGCGCGCTGCTCGGGGCCGAGGAATTCGGCTTCGCCACGGCGCCCCTGGTGGCGCTGGGCTGCATCATGATGCGCGCCTGCCATCTCAACACCTGCCCGGTGGGGATCGCCACGCAGGACCCGCGGCTGCGCGCCAAGTTCGCCGGCAAGCCCGAGAACGTGGTGAACTTCATGCGCTTCATCGCCCAGGAAGTGCGCGAGTACATGGCCGAGCTGGGCTTCCGCACCTTCGACGAGATGGTGGGCCGCTCCGAGCGGATCGAGATGCGCCGCGCGGTCGATCACTGGAAGGCGCGCAACGTCGACTTCAGCCGCATCCTCTTCAAGCCCACCGTCCCCAAGCACTACGGGCGCACCTGCCGGATCCCGCAGGACCACGGCCTGGACGCGACGCTCGACGGCACCACCCTGCTCGAGCTGGCCCGGCCGGCGCTGGAGGAGAAGAAGCCGGTCCGCGCGACGCTGCCGATCCGCAACACCAACCGCGTGGTCGGCACCATGACCGGCAGCGAGCTGACGCGCCGCTTCGGGCCGCAGGGCCTGCCCGACGACACCATCCACTTCCACTTCAAGGGATCGGCGGGGCAGTCGTTCGGCGCGTTCATCCCTCGGGGCATGACCCTGGTGCTCGAGGGCGACTCGAACGACTACATCGGCAAGGGGCTCAGCGGCGGCCGCATCGTGGTCTTCCCGCCCAAGGAGGCCGGGTTCCTGGCGGAGGAGAACGTGATCATCGGGAACGTCGCCTTCTACGGCGCGACCTCGGGCGAGGCGTTCATCCGCGGTGTCGCGGGCGAGCGGTTTTGCGTGCGCAACTCCGGGATCGACGCGGTGGTGGAAGGAGTCGGCGACCACGGCTGCGAGTACATGACCGGCGGCCGCGTGGTGGTGCTGGGCGCGACGGGGCGCAACTTCGCCGCGGGGATGTCGGGCGGCGTCGCCTATGTGCTGGACGGCGACGGCGGATTCGCCAGCCGGTGCAACAAGCAGATGGTCGGGCTCGGGGCACCGCAGCAAGACGAGGTGGCCTTCGTAAAGCGGATGATCGAGCGCCATGCGGAGCTGACCGCCAGCGCGCTCGCGCGGCGCGTGCTCGACCGGTGGGCCGACTCCGCCGGCAAGCTGGTCCGGGTGATGCCGAACGACTACCGGCGCATGCTGGACGCCCAGGCGAGAATGCGGGCCAGGGGCCTCTCGGCGGACGAGGCGGAGATGGCGGCTTTCGAGGAGAACGCGCGCGACGAAGCGCGCGTCAGCGGGAACTGATGGGAAAGCCGACCGGATTCCTCGACTACGCCCGCGAGCCCGTGCACGAGCGGCCTCCGCTCGAGCGCATCCGGGACTGGGAGGAGATGCACACTTCCTGCTCCGAGCAGACGCTGCGCGAGCAGGGCGGCCGCTGCATGGATTGCGGGGTGCCGTTCTGCCACACGGGCAAGCTGATCGGCGGCATGGCCTCCGGATGCCCGGTGAACAACTTCATCCCGGAGTGGAACGACCTGGTCTGGCGCGGGCAGTGGAAGGAAGCCTGGATCCGGCTGGCGAAGACGAACAACTTCCCCGAGTTCACCGGGAGGGTCTGCCCGGCGCCGTGCGAGGGGAGCTGCACGGTCGCCATCGACCTGCCGGCGGTCAACATCAAGATGATCGAGGAGGCCATCGCGGACCGCGCGTTCGCCGAGGGCTGGGTCAAGGCGGACCCGCCGCCGTTGCGCACCGGCAAGCGCGTGGCCGTGGTCGGCTCCGGGCCTGCCGGCCTCGCCGCGGCCGCGCAGCTGAACCGGGCCGGGCACGAGGTGACCGTCCTCGAGCGCGCCGATCGCATCGGCGGCCTGCTCATGTACGGCATCCCCAACATGAAGCTCGACAAGAAGCTGGTCGACCGGCGCGTCGAGCTGATGGCCGAGGAGGGCGTGCGTTTCGTCACCCGGGTGGAGGTCGGCAAGGACCTGCCCGGCGACCAGCTGCTGCGCGAGTACGAGGCGGTCGTCCTCTGCGGCGGCGCGACGCTCGGGCGCGAGCTGCCGGTGGAAGGCCGGAGCCTGCTCGGCATCCACCCGGCGATGGATTTCCTCACCGCCAACACGAAGTCGCTGCTCGATTCGCGCCTCGCGGACGGCAAGCACATCTCCGCCAAGGACAAGCACGTGGTGGTCATCGGCGGCGGCGATACCGGCACTGACTGCGTCGGCACCGCCATTCGCCACGGCTGCCGCAGCCTGACGCAGCTGGAGATCCTCCCGCGGCCGCCGGAGGTCCGGGCGGCCGACAACCCGTGGCCGCAATGGCCGAAGACGTACCGGCTGGACTACGGGCAGGAGGAGGCGAAAGCGCTCTGGGGCGCGGACCCGCGGGTCTATTCCGTGATGACCAAGCGCTTCCTGGGCGACGAGCAGCGGAACGTCCGCGAGCTCTTGTACGTCGGAGTGGAGTGGGTGAAGGGGCCCGACGGCCGATTCGGCCCGCGGGAGATCCCCGGGACCGAGAAGGTCATCCCGGCGGAACTGGTGCTCCTCGCGATGGGCTTCCTCGGACCGGAGAAGCCTCTCTTGCAGCAGCTCGGCGTCAAGCTCGACGAGCGCGGCAACGTCTGGACCGATCAGACGAAGATGACCAGCGTGCCGGGGGTCTTCGCCGCCGGCGACATGGCGCGCGGGCAGTCGCTGGTGGTGTGGGCGATCCGCGAGGGCCGCCACGCCGCGCAGCACGTCGATCGGTACCTGTCGTACGGCGACACCGTGCTGCCCCCCTAGCTGCGGAAGCGGCAGGCGTCGCCCGCGGGCGCGCAAGGGGCATGTCTTCCGGTCATCGCCGATCGGGTGCCGCCGTGCCGGCTGGCGCTCCGTGCCGGCCGGCGCCGGCGGCGAAGCGCTGCGCCCCGCCGAACCCCTCCACGGAGAGCGCGTGCACTCCGTGGCGCAGCTCGTTCTGCAGCGCGGCGGGCAGGTCGAGCGCGTGCTGCTCGAGCGCGGAGCGCCGGTCGCCGCGCAGGCACGCCTGCGGGAGATCGGCGAGCTGCCGCGCCAGCTCCTCGGCGGCGGGCCGCGCCGCTCCGCGCGGCACGACCCGGTTCGCCAGCCCGATCTGCAACGCCTCGGCGGCCCCGACCGGACGGCCGGTGAGGATCAGGTCCAGCGCGCGCGAGAGCCCGATGAGCCGCGGAAGGCGCACGGTGCCGCCGTCGATGAGCGGCACGCCCCAGCGGCGGCAGAAGACGCCGAGCACGGCGTCCTCCTCGACGACGCGCAGGTCGCACCAGAGCGCCAGCTCCAGCCCGCCGGCCACCGCGTGTCCGGCGACAGCGGCCACGACCGGCTTGTCCAGCACCAGGCGGGTGGGGCCCATCGGACCGTCGCCGTCCGCGGCGACGCGGTTCGGCTCGCCGGCGGCGATGGCCTTCAGATCGGCGCCCGAGCAGAAGGTCCCGCCGGCGCCCCACAGCACGGCCACGCGCGCCTCGGGATCCGCGTCGAAGGCGCGGAACGCGTCCGCCAGTGCCTGGGCCGCGAGCCGGTCGACCGCGTTGCGCACCTCGGGCCGGTCCAGGATGACGGTGGTGACGTGTCCCTGCTTCTCGACGCGCACGGGCATGGCTGCCTCCTGACAGGGAGGATACCCCCGCGCCGCTGTGAAAGCGCAGCGCCGCCGAATGCGGCGGCGACTGGACGGTTCCGCCCGACGATGGCACAAGGCGCGGATGCTCAGCGCTCTCTTGGTCGCCGCGGCGCTCTCGCCGGCGGTGCAGGCGTTCGTGAAAATCGACAAGCCGGCGGTCGCGATCACCCGCGTGCGCGTCATCGACGGGACCGGCGCGCCACCGCGCGAGGACCAGACGGTGGTGATCTCGGGAGGCAAGATCGCCGCGGTCGGCCCGTCCGCGAGCACGCCGGTGCCGCCGGGAGCAGTGGTGCTGCAGCGCGAGGCTGGCACCGTGCTCCCAGGGCTGGTGGGGATGCACGACCATCTCTTCTACCCGGCCGGCGGCGCCATCTTCCACGCGATGCCGCGCAGCTTCCCCCGGCTGTACCTGGCGGCCGGCGTGACCACGATTCGCACCACCGGGAGCATCGAGCCGTATACCGACCTGGAGGTGAAGAAGGAGATCGACTCGGGGAAGCAGCCCGGGCCCCGCGTGTTCGTGACCGGCCCCTATCTCGAAGGTCGCGGCACCTTCACCCCGCAGATGCACGAGATCGAGGACTCGGACGACGCGCGCCGGACGGTGGAGTTCTGGGCGGGGCAGGGCGCCACCTCCTTCAAGGCCTACAACTTCCTCACCCGCGCGGAGCTGGGCGCGGCCATCCAGGCGGCGCACGCGCGGGGGATCAAGGTCACCGGGCACCTGTGCTCGATCGGGTTCCGCGAGGCCGCGGCGCTGGGCATCGACGACCTGGAGCACGGGCTGCTCGTCGACACGGAGCTCTACTCGGGGAAGAAGCCGGACGAGTGCCCCACGCCGCGCCAGGCGTACGTCGAGCTGTCGCGCATGGAGGTGGGCTCGCCGCAGATCCAAGGGCTCATCGCCGAGCTGGTCAAACGGAAGGTGGCAATCACCTCGACGCTGCCGGTCTTCGAGCTGTTCGATCCGACGCGGATGACGCAGCTCCGCGCGCTGGAGGCGATGTCGCCGGACGCGCGCGCGCTGTACTTGCAGAACCAGCTCCGCAACGCGCAGCCCGCCAAGGACGCGGCGGACTGGAAGAAGCTGCTGCAGCTCGAGATGCAGTTCGAGCGCGCGTTCGTCGCCGCCGGAGGGACGCTGCTCGCCGGCTGTGACCCGACCGGGAACGGCGGCGTGGTGGCCGGCTACGGCGACCAGCGGGGGGTGGAGCTGCTGGTCGAGGCAGGCTTTACCCCGGTGGAGGCGATCCGCATCGCGACGTTGAACGGAGCGCAGTTCCTCGGCGAGGCGGAGCGCATCGGATCGATCGCGTCGGGCAAGCTCGCCGATCTCCTGCTGGTGGAGGGCGACCCTTCGAAGAAGATCGCGGACATCGAGAAGGTGGAGCTCGTCTTCAAGGACGGCGTCGGTTACGATCCCGGCAAGCTGATCGACTCGGTGCGGGGGACCGTGGGACTGAGGTAGCGCCGCCGCTACGTTCCGCTGTCCCGCCCCCGCAGATCCGCCGGGGTGACTGCCTCGCCGATGCGGTTCGCGAGCCGGTCGTGCTCCTCGCGGATCGCGCGGGGGAGGTGGGAGCCGAAGGAGTCGAAGTACGTCTCCTGGCTCTGGACGGCCTCGGTCCAGTCCTGGGGGTCGACGCGCAGCAGCTGGGAGACCGCCGCGTCCGAGATGTCCAGGCCGCGCAGGTCGAGCGCCGATCGGGTGGGCACGTCGCCGATCGGGGTCTCGGTGGCGCCGGTGCGCCCCCCGTCGGAGCGCTCGAGGATCCACCTGAGCACGCGAAGGTTGTCGCTGAAGCCCGGCCAGAGGAACTTGCCGTTGTCACCGGTGCGGAACCAGTTGACGCGGAAGATCTTCGGCGGCGATTTCAGGTGCTGCCCGATCTTCAGCCAGTGCCCCCAGTAGTCCGCCATGTTGTATCCGCAGAAGGGCAGCATGGCCATCGGGTCGCGGCGCAGGACGCCCACCTTGCCCGTCGCCGCCGCCGTCGTCTCGGAGGAGAGGGTGGCGGCGAGGAACACGCCGTGTTGCCAGTTGCGCGACTGGAACACCAGCGGGACCGTCCGCTGCCGGCGCGCGCCGAACAGCATGGCGGAGATGGGCACGCCCTCCGGCTTCTCCCAATCGGGGGAGATGGACGGGCACTGGCTGGCGTGGGTGGTGAAGCGGCTGTTCGGGTGCGCCGCCTTCTCGGCCGACTTCGGCGTCCACGGCCGGCCCTGCCAATCGAGCGCGTTCTCCGGAGGCGGGTCGTCGTGTCCCTCCCACCAGGGCGTCCCGTCGGGCCGCAGCCCGACGTTGGTGTAGATCGTGTCCTTCTGGATCATCTCCATCGCGTTGGGGTTCGTCTTGCGGCTGGTGCCGGGGACCACGCCGAAGAAGCCGGACTCGGGGTTCAGCGCCCACAGCCGCCCATCGGCGCCGGGGCGCAGCCAGGCGATGTCGTCGCCGATGGTCCACGCCTGCCACCCGGGCATGGAGGCGGGCGGCACGATCATGGCGAGATTCGTCTTCCCGCAGGCGCTGGGGAACGCGCCGGTCACGTAGTGCATCTTCCCCTCGGGCGAGCGCAGCGAGAGGATCAGCATGTGCTCGGCGAGCCAGCCCTCCTTCTTGCCCAGCCAGCTGGCCAGGCGCAGCGCGAGGCACTTCTTCCCCAGGAGCGCGTTGCCCCCGTAGCCGGATCCGACCGACCACACCGTGTTCGCTTCGGGAAAGTGGCAGATGAAGCGGCGGTCCGGGCTCAGGTCGCCCAGCGAGTGGAGGCAGCGGGTGAAGTCGTCCGAGTCGCCCAGGTGATCGAGGGCCACCTGCCCGATCCGGGTCATGATCCTCATGTTGAGGACCACGTACTTGCTGTCGGTGATCTCCACCCCGACCTTGGAGAACCGCGAGCCGGGCGGGCCCATCAGGAAGGGCACCACGTACAGGGTGCGGCCCTTCATCGCGCCCATGTAGAGCGCCGCCAGCTTCCTGCGCGCCTCGTCGGGCGCCATCCAGTTGTTGTTGGGCCCCGCGTCGTCCTTCTCCTCGGTGCAGACGAAGGTGAGCTGCTCCGTGCGGGCCACGTCGTGCGGGGCGCTGCGGTGCAGGTAGCAGCCGGGCAGCCTGGCCTGGTTCAGCTCGATCAACTCGCCCGTGGCCAGGCACTCGCGGATGAGCCGGTCCTTCTCGCCTTGCGATCCGTCGCAGAAGACCACCTGCTCCGGCGTGGTCATCCGCTGGATCTCGTCGACCCACTTCTGGATCGCTGCGTTCTGGGGTTTCATCGTCTCCCTCGAAGGTGTGCGCCCGGACATCCGTTTCCGCGGCGACCGTAGAGGAATCTAGCGGCCCTCGCAAGCGGCCGCCGCCCCACGAAACGAGCGCCTGTCCGCTGGCGGAAGCTCGGCCGGCGCCAGCCGTTCGCCGGAGGACGGAAAGGGGGCGGGGGCGGGCGCGCCGCGGCGGCGCTTGACGGCTCCAGGGGAAAGGAGGATGGTGCGTCGTTCTCGAAGTGGTCCGACCATCCGACCATCGGAGGATCCGGTCCAGTGGCGAGCTCCGCGTCCCGCACCCGCACCGAGAGCGCCGTTCCGGCGCCCATCGACGAGCTGCACGCGGTCCGCAAGAACCGCCGGTACGAGCAAGTCGCGGAGCAGATCCAGGGCCTGATCGCGCGCGGCGTCCTCAAGGCCGGCGACCGGCTGCCGCCCGAG
>Ga0137380_10002018_pt1 | contig 16992 bp, 18 predicted proteins | sample SagtaG_17_FD_104809 | JGI IMG/M metagenome (GOLD analysis project Ga0137380, IMG submission 104809) | Vadose zone soil microbial communities from Sagehorn Ranch, Mendocino, California, USA - Sage2_L_100_16 metaG | ecosystem: Environmental > Terrestrial > Soil > Vadose zone | place: USA...
ATGTCCACCATCGCCCACTCCTCGGCGATGCGCAGCGGATGCTCGAAGGGCGCGATGACTACCGACGTCCCTATACGTACCCGGCGCGTCTCGCGCGCGATCGCCGCCGCCATCGGGGCGAGGGAGGGGCAGATTCCGTACTGGGAGAAGTGGTGCTCGGCGAGCCAGACGGCGTCGAAGCCGACCTCCTCGGCGAGCCGGCACTCCTCCAGCGCGTAGTCGTAGACCTCTTGGTGAGTCTGCCAGTCGCGCAGCGTGAGCAGGTGCTGGACCGAGAACTTGAATCTCACGCGATCCTCCTCAGGAACCGACGAGCTTCGGGAGCAGCTCGCTGATCGAGCCGCGGATCACGGCGTCGCCGAGCGCGTCCATCTCCGTCGGCTCGGCGTTCATGATCGCGACGCGCGCGCCGGCCTCCTTGGCCGTCGGCACGACGCCGGCGACGGGCCAGACCGAGAGCTTGGAGCCGACGGCGAGCATCAGGTCGCACTCGCGCGCGGCCCGGTGCGCGCGCTGGAGATCCTCGGCGACCAGTCCCTGACCGAACGAGATGGTCGCCGATTTCAGAATGCCGCCGCACGACCGGCACGGCGGGTCCTCCTCGCCGGCCCGCACGCGCGCGAGCGCCCGCTCCATCGGCGCCCGCTCGCCGCACGCCATGCAGACGACGTCGAGCATGGTGCCGTGGACTTCCACGATGCGCTCGGGCGAATTGCCGGCCAGCCGGTGCAGGCCGTCCACGTTCTGCGTGATCAGGGTGTCGAGCTTGCCCCGCCGCTCCAGCGCGACGAGCGCCAAGTGGCCGGCGTTGGGCTTGGCCTGCCACGCCGGCGACTCGAGGCGGCTCTGCCAGGAGCGTTTGCGGACGTCGGGATCCGCCATGTAGTGCTGGAGCGTCGCCATCTTCTCGGCCTGGGGGTTCCTGGTCCAGACGCCCTGCGGGCCCCGGAAATCGGGGATACCGGAGTCGGTCGAGATGCCGGCGCCGGTGACTACGACGATGCGCTCGCTCGCGTCGATCCAGGCGCGGACGGTCTCGATCACGCGGCGATTATACTGTGCGCGCGGGCTCAGCCGTCCGCGAGGTCGACGAGCAGCGCGGCGTGATCGCTCAGCGCGTCACGACGCGCGCGTCTCACCCTCCGGCCCCACACGTAGGCGGCGTCCTCGAGTCGCGCGAGCAACGCGGCGTTGACGAACGCCTGGTCGATCCGAAAGCCGTTGCGGCCGTTCGGCGAGTACCAGGTATAGGCGCGCGCGTCGGCGCGCAGATGCCGGAAGGCGTCGGCCCAGCCGCAGTGGCCGAGCGCGTCGATCCAGCCCTCCTCGCGCGCGCTGAAAGCCGGTGCCTCCTCGTCCTCGACGCGCCGGCCCGAGTTCGTGTCGCCGATGAAGAGGGCGGGGCCGCGACGCCAGCGGCGGGCGCACGCGAGCACGGCGTCGAGAAACGGGTACTTGCGTCCGCTCACGCGATTCGGCACGTGCATCGCGCCGAGGATCAGCGGGAGCGGCCCCTGCACGGCCGCCGCCAGCCAGCGACACGGCTCGCGCGGCGCCGAGCCGACGCGAATGCGACGAAGCGGCCAGCGCGAGGCGACGAGCAGCGCGTTCGTCCGAGGCGCCCTCGGATCCGCCGTCACGAGCTGGTGGGGCAGGCCGTCCGCCAGCAGCGCCGCCGCGAGGGCCCGGCTCGGTGGCGTCGCGCGGAACTCGGAGAGCGCCACCACGTCCGGCGCCCATTCGGCCAGCTGGCGAACGATGGCGTCGGCGCGCTCGCCACCGCCGGCCCGGATGTTCCACGCGACGATACGCATCGCACGATTGTGCGCCGGCGGGACCGCCGCGCGCCAGCGCCGCGGCCGGCTACGAACGCGACAGCAGCGTGTTCACGAAGCGACGCAGCCCTTGCGGGTCACAGCCCGCGCGCGGTGTCCCGGATGATCCGCCACGCCGCTTCCACGTGGCGCCGCTCCGTGTACGTCTGGCCGATCGCGACGCGGATCGCATAGCGCCCGCGCACGCGGTTCTGGGTGAGATATGTCCGGCCCGTGTCGTTCACCGCCTCGAGCAGCCGCTCGTTGAGCGCGTCGAGCGCCGCCGGCTCGTCCACGCCCTCCGGGTGGTAGCGGAGGTTCACGAGCGAGAGGGCGCGCGGCGCCATCAGCTCGAAGTCCGGCGCAGCACGGATCCAGCCTTCGAGCTCGCGCGCCATGTCGATATGGGCGGCGACCATCTCGCGCAGCCGCGCGACGCCGTAGCTCCGGATGACGAACCAGAGCTTGAGCGCGCGGAAGCGCCGGCCGAGCTGCACCGACCAGTCGCGGTAGTCGATCACGTGCCCCTTCTCGCGGGTCTTGAGGAACGCGGGCAGGATCTCGAAGGTCCGGATCAGCGCGTCGGGGTCGCGGACATAGTGCGCCGAGCAGTCGAAGTTCGTGAAGAGCCACTTGTGCGGGTTGAAGACGAACGAGTCGACGTGCTCGATGCCGTCGAGCAGGTGGCGGTGCTCGGGGAGGATCAGGGCGCTGCCTGCCCAGGCCGCGTCCACGTGGAGCCAGACGCCGCGGCGGCGGCAGACCTCGCCGATCGCGCCGAGCGGATCCATCGCGCCCACGCCCGTGGTACCGAGCGAGGCGACGACGCAGATCGGCGTGGCGCCGGCCTGCGTGTCCTCGGCGAGCGCGGCATCCAGCGCGTCGGCCCGCATCGCGAACCGCTCGTCCACGGGGATCTTCCTGACGTTGTTCTTCCCGATGCCGGCGATCTTCGCGTCCTTCTCCGTCGCCGAGTGCGTCTGGTCCGAGCAATACACGGTACTGCGTCCGCTGACGCCGTCCTCGTTGGCGCGCCCGGCGGTCGCCCGCTCGCGGGCGGTGAGGATCGCGCAGAGGATCGCGCTCGAGGCGGAGTCCTGGATGACGCCGGTGAAGCCCTCGGGCAGGCCGATCATCTGGCGCAGCCAGTCGAGCATCCGCGTCTCCATCTCGGTGGCCGCGGGCGAGGTCTGCCAGAGCATGCACTGGGCGCCGAGCGTCGCCGTCAGCATCTCGGCGAGCAGCGACGGCGGCGACGAGTTCGCGGGGAAGTAGGCGAAGAACGACGGGTGCTGCCAGTGGGTGATCCCCGGCAGCACGATGGACTTGAAGTCCGCGAAGATCTGCTCCATCGGCTCGCCGCGCTCCGGCGGAGAGGCCGGCAGCTGGCCCGCGATCCCGCCGGGCTTGACCTGGGCGCGGACGGGATAGCGCTCCACGGACTCGAGGTAGTCGGCCATCCAGTCCACGAACTCGTGCGCGTGGCGGCGGAACTCCCGCGTGTCCATAGGCACCGAGGATACCGCAGCCGATTTGCGGTATCTTCTCAAACGTGATCGGTGCCTCCCCCCGGCGCAAGGAAGACCATCGCCTCCTCGTCGGCGCCGGGCGCTTCCTCGACGATCTGAGCCGTGAGGGCACGCTCCACCTGGGCGTGGTGCGGTCCACCCACGCGCACGCCCGGGTCCTCACGCTCGACTTCAAGAACGCGCTCGCGCTGCCGGGCGTCGTCGCCGCGTGGGGCGCGGCCGACCTTCCGGAGGCCGCCGGCCCCATCCCCGTCGCCTACGGCGGTACGCACAAGGGCAAGCCCTGGACCCAGCCGATCCTGGCCCGTGACGTCGTCAAGTACGCCGGCGAGCCCGTCGGAGTGGTCGTCGCCGATAGCCCCTACCACCTGGCCGACGCGCTCGAGGCGGTGAGCGTCGAGTACGAGCCGCGGGAGCCGCTGGCGACGATCGCCGACGCGCTGAAGGCCGCCGCCCCGATCCACGCGGGCTGGGCCGACAGCACGACCCTCGCGATCGGGGTGAAGGTCGGCGACGTGGACCCGCCGCTCTCGGCCGCCGGCGTCCTGATCCACGAGCGCTTTCGCCACGCGCGCCTGTGCGGATCGCCGATCGAGACGCGTGGCGCCTACGCCTGGCGCGAGCCCGGAAGCGACACGCTGGTCCTCTACTCGTCGCACCAGAATCCGTATTCGCTGCGCGACGGTGTCGCCACGGCGCTCGGCCTGCCGAGCGAGCGCGTCCGCGTCGTCATGCCCGACGTCGGCGGCGGCTTCGGGCCGAAGGGCCAGCTCTACCACGAGGACATCCTCGTCGCCGCCGCGGCGCTCCGCCTCGGGCGCCCGGTGAAGTGGGTGGAAGACCGGCGCGAGCACATGCTGGCGACCGGACACGACCGCGAGCAGGAGCACGAGGTGAAGATCGCATTCGGGTCCGACGGCCGGATCACGGCGATCGACGAAAAGTTCTGGGCGGACGTCGGCGCCTATCCCGTGCAGGGCGACGGGCTCACGGCCAACACGATGAACCATCTGCCCGGGCCGTACCGCGTGCCGAACTACCGCTGCGCGGGCGTGAGCGTCGTCACGAACAAGACCCACAACGCCGCGTATCGCGCCGCGGGGCGCCCCGAAGCCGTGCTCGTCATGGAGCGGCTGATGGATCTCGGCGCGCGGCGGCTGGGCCTCGATCCCGCCGAGCTGCGGCGCCGCAATCTGATCCGCCCCGAAGAGATGCCGTACCGCCCCGGTCTCACGTACAAGGACGGTGTCCCGATCGCGTACGATCCGGGCGACTATCCGGCGGCCTTCGAGCGCTGCCTGGGCCTGCTCGACTACGACGGCTGGCGGCACAAACAGAAGGCGCGCACGGGCGCTCGGCGAATCGGTGTCGGGGTCGCCTGCTATGCGCAGGGCACCGGGCTCGGCCCCTACGAGGGCGCCAACGTCCGCATCGACCCGAGCGGCACGGTCTACGTGACGATCGGCGTCGGCGGTCAGGGGCAGGGCCACGCGACGACGCTCGCGCAGGTCTGCGCCCAGGAGCTCGGGGCGGCGCTCGAAGACGTCGTCGTCATCGCGGGCGACACGAGCCAGTTTCCATTCGGCATGGGTACCGGTGGCAGCCGCGTCGCCGCCAACGCCGGACCCGCCGTCGCCTCGACGGCGCGCGAGGTGCGCGCGAAGGCGGCCGTCGTCGCGGCCGAGGCGCTCGAGTGCTCGCCCGAGGACATCCGGATCGAGGCGGGCCGCGCCTTCGTCGTCGGCATGCCGTCGCGCGGGGTTCCGCTCGGCCGCCTCGCCCACGCCGCCGTGAAGTCCAAGGGGCTGAAGCAGACGGCGCGCGAGCCGGGGCTGAACGCCTGTACCTACTTCTACCCCGACACCGTGACGTGGGCGTTCGGCTGCCAGGCCGCCGTCGTCGAGGTGGACGTCGAGACGTGCGCGATCAGGCTCCTCGCGTACGCGATCGTCCACGACCCGGGGCGCGCGATCAATCCGATGATCGTCGAAGCGCAGCTGCAGGGCGGCGCCACGCAGGGGATCGGCGCCGGGCTCATGGAAGAAGTCGTGTACGATGCGAACGGTCAGCTCCTGTCGGGCTCGTTCATGGACTACGCGATCCCGCACGCGATGGACGTCCCGGCGCTGCCCGTGGTGCTGACGGAGCACGCGTCGGTCATCAACCCGCTCGGCATCAAGGGCGTGGGCGAGAGCGGCTGCATCCCGAGCGCGCCCGCGATCGCGAACGCGATCGAGGACGCGGTCGGGGACATGGGCGTGGTGCTGCGCGAGGTGCCGGTGACGCCGGCGCGCCTCTTCGCGGCGCTCGGCGCGGCGCGCGCGCGGCGCGGCGCCTAGGTCAATCGGCCGCGGATCACGCCGACGAAGGCCAACAGGTCGTCGAGCCGGCGCTCGACGATGTCACGGACGATCGCCAGATCGACGTCCTGGTAGCCGTGGACCAGGATGTTCCTGAAGCCCGCCATGTTCTTGAGAGTGCCGGCAAGTTGCGTGGAGATCACACCACCGCGCGCGAGGAGGTCGAAGAGCTCCCGGTTTGTGCGAGGCTCGCCGAGCCGCGCGTCGGACACCAGGTGGGAGGCGACATCGAGCGCGGCCTGGATCGCGATCTGAAGCGTGTGCTCGACGAACCGTTGTTGTCTGATGTCCTGCCGCATGTCCGCGAGCGCGCCGAGCGTTCGGAGCTCCCGGACGCACGTTTCTATCAGGGCGAGCTTCTTCGCGACGAGATCGGGGTCGGTCACCGCCCCTTGCGGTACGCGTCCAGCACCGGCTGGAGGTCGAAGAACTCGTTGCGCGCGCGGACCTCGAACTGGACACGCGCCGATGAGTTGCGGTCGAGGAGAAGGAGGCCGTCACGCAGCACCCGATGAACGAGGTCGCACGGAGCCGTGTTGAGGACGACAAGCTGGACCGGCACGCGCAGCGTCTTTTCGAGTTCGGCCTCCTCCTCGAGCAGGAGCCCGTCGAGGTCGGGGCGCGGATCCGCCGCCAGCAGGACGGCCACGTCCACGTCGCTGGCGGGCCCGGCCTGGCTCCGCGCGACGCTGCCGAACAGGTAGACGGCGACCACGTCACTTCTGCGCGACTCGAAGTGCCGCCGAATGCCGTCTGCGATGACCGCGCGATCCATGAGGGGGATTATACGGCCGCCTCTTTCCGCGCCCGGTACTATACTTCCGGATTGCGTCCTGCGGCTCGCAGGGAGGGTACCGATGGCCAGACGGATCATCGACATGTCGATGCACCTCGAGAACGACGTGATCTCCGACCCGCCGGGCTTCGGCCCGAAGATCGAATACTTCAAGCACAAGGACACCGTCAAGGACGTCGTCGCGTTCTTTCCGGGCTTGAAGCAGGAAGACCTGCCGGATGGCGAGGGCTGGGCCGTCGAATGGGTTCGCCTCAACACCCACAACGGCACGCACCTCGACGCGCCGTACCACTTCGCCTCGACCATGAACAAGGGCGAGCGCGCCATCGCCATCGACGAGGTGCCGCTCGAGTGGTGCTTCCAGCCCGGCGTGAAGCTCGACTTCCGCTCGCTGCCCGACGGCTACGTGGTCACGGCCGGGGACGTCGAGGCCGAGCTGAAGCGCATCGGCCACACGCTCCAGCCGCTCGATATCGTCGTCGTCAACACGCGCGCGGGCTCGGCGTACAGCAAGCCGGACTACGTCAGCGCGGGCTGCGGCATGGGGCGGAAGGCGACGCTCTATCTATTGGAGCGCGGCGTGCGCGTCACCGGCACGGACGCCTGGTCGTGGGACGCGCCGTTCGTGCACACCAAGGAGAAGTTCGCCAGGACCGGCGACGCGTCCCTCATCTGGGAGGGCCACAAGGCCGGTCGCGACATCGGCTACTGCCACCTGGAGAAGCTCCACAACCTCGAGGCGCTGCCGGGCGACGGCTTCACGATCGCCTGCTTCCCGTGCAAGATCCGGGGCGCATCGGCCGGCTGGACCCGCGCGGTTGCGATCGTGGAGAAATAGGGAGAGGGCTCGAGCATGACGACGACTCCGAGACTCATGGGCGCCGAGGTCAAGCGCAAGGAAGATCCGAGACTCGTGACCGGAACGAGCGCCTACGTGGGCGACATCACGGTGCCCGGGATGCACTACGTGGCCTTCGTGCGGAGCCCGCACGCCCACGCGAAGGTCAAGCGGATCGACGCGTCCAAGGCGCTGAAGCGCGGCGGCGTCCGGATGGTGCTGACGGGCAAGGATCTCGTCGGGAAGTGCCTGCCGCTGCCGCTCGACAGCGCCTCGGCCGAGGGCTCGAGCGACGCGGCGCCGAAAAGCCTCGGACGGCAGCACTATCCGCTGTCGGTCGACCGGGTACGGTACGTCGGCGAGGCCGTCGCGGCCGTGGTCGCGACCACCGAGGAGATCGCGCGCGACGCGGTGGACGACGTCAGCGTGGACTGGGAGCCGCTGCCGGCGGTGAAGGAGCTCTTCGGCGCGATGGCGTCCGGCGCGCCGCAGCTCCACGACGACGCGCCGAAGAACATCGAGCACCAGAACCAGATCAAGTCAGGCGATCCCGACGCCGCGTTCAAGAATGCCACCCGCGTCGTCAAACAGCGAATCGTCAGCCAGCGGCTGTGCGGCGTGCCCATGGAGCCGCGCGCCTGCGCGGCGGCGCCGGAGCCGGGCGGCGGCATCGTCGTCTGGGACACGCACCAGGCGCCGCACAACCTCCGCAACGACATCGCCAAGCTGCTGAAGGTCCCGCAGACGTCGGTGCGCGTGATCGCGCCCGAGGTCGGCGGCGGCTTCGGCGTGAAGTTCGGCCTCTACGCCGAGGACGCGACGCTGGCGACGATCGCGCGCGTGCACCGGATCCCCGTGCGCTGGACGGAGACGCGGGTCGAGCACATGACGTCCACGACCCACGGTCGCGACCAGGTGGTCGACCTCGAAGCCGCGGTGGACGCCGACGGCACGATCCGGGCGCTCCGGATGAAGGTGACGGCGGACATCGGCGCCTACCCGGTCTTCACGTTCATCCCGGACCTGACGCTCTTCATGGGGGTCGGCGTCTACAAGTTCACCGACGTGGATCTCACGTCCACGTGCGTCTTCACCAACTCGACGACCGTGGCCGCCTACCGCGGCGCCGGGCGGCCCGAGGCGGCGTACTACCTCGAGCGGCTCGTCGACGTGATCTCCCAGGAGCTGGGCCGGCCTCCGGAGGAGGTCAGACGGAAGAACTTCATTCCGCCGTCCGCGTTCCCGTACCAGACGCCGACGGGCCAGCACTACGACTCGGGCGAGTACGACCGCGCGCTCACGAAGGCGCTCGACATCGCCAAGGTCAAGGCGCTGCGTGACGAGCAGAAGCAGCGGATCGAGAAGAAGGAGCCCCGGCTGCTCGGCGTCGGCATGGCCTGCTACGTCGAGATGTGCGGCTTCGGGCCCTTCGAGAGCGCGGTCGTACGCGTCGAGCCCGAGGGCACGGTGACGGCGTACACGGGCACGTCCGCGCACGGACAGGGTCACGAGACGACCTTCGCCCAGATCATCGCCGACACGCTCGGCGCGGACTTCGACAAGATCGTCGTCCACCACGGCGACACGCTCAACACGCCGGCCGGCAACGGCACCGGCGGGAGCCGGAGTCTCGTCGTCGGCGGCTCGTCCATCATGCGCGCGGCGGGAAAGGTCCGCGACAAGGCGCGGCTCATCGCCTCGCACATGCTGGAGGCCTCCGTGGACGACGTCGTGATGGACAACGGCCGGTACCAGGTCAAGGGCTCGCCCGGGAAGTCCTTCACGCTCGCCGAGATCGCCGGGCGCGCGTACGCCGAGAACCTGCCCGCCGAGCTCGAGCACGGGCTGGAGGCGACGGACTACTTCCGGCCGCCGGCGCTCGTCTATCCCTTCGGGGCCCACGTGGCCGTCGTCGAGATCGAGCGTGACACCGGGAAGATCACGGTGCGCGACTTCATCTCGGTGGACGACTGCGGCGTGCGTATCTCGCCGATGCTCGTCGCCGGCCAGGTCCACGGCGGCCTCGCGCAGGGGATCGCCCAGGCGCTCCTGGAAGAGCTGGTCTACGACCGGGAGGGCCAGCTCGTCACCGGCTCGCTCATGGACTATGCCGTGCCGCGCGCCGACGACCTGCCGTTCTTCACCGTCTCCGAGACCGTGACGCCGTCGCCGCGCAACCCGCTCGGCGCCAAGGGCATCGGTGAGGCGGCGACGATCGGCTCGACGCCCGCGATCGTCAACGCCGTCGTCGACGCGCTGAAGCCGTTCGGCGTGCGCCACCTCGACATGCCGCTCCGCCCCGAGCGCGTCTGGCGCGCGATGCAGGGCAACGGCAAGCGCTGAGCGCACCCGATCCCTGGAGGCGGCCGATGAGCAAGCACGTCAGAGTGGAAAAGGACGGGCCGATCACGACGGTCATCCTCGACCGGCCCGAGGCGCGCAACGCCGTCGACCCCGCGATCGCCGAGGCGCTCTTCGGGGCGTTCGAGGCGTTCGACGCGGACCCGGCCGCGCGCGTCGCCGTCTTCTGGGGCGCCGGCGGCGCCTTCTGCGCCGGCTTCGATCTCAAGTTCGCCGCCACCTCCGCGATGACCGGAGTTCCCGTCTCGATCGCGCTGCCGGCGGACGGCCCCAAGATGCCGCGCGGGCCGATGGGGCCGACGCGCCTCGCGCTGTCGAAGCCCGTCATCGCCGCGGTCGCCGGGCCGGCCGTCGCCGGCGGCATGGAGCTGGCGCTCTGGTGCGATTGCCGCGTGATGGAGGAGGACGCGTACTTCGGCGTCTACTGCCGGCGCTGGGGCGTGCCTCTTCTCGACGGAGGCACGGTTCGACTGCCGCGGATCGTCGGACAGGGGCGCGCGCTCGACATCATCATGACCGGCCGGCAGGTGACGGCCGAGGAGGCGCACCGGATCGGTCTCTGCGAGCGGATCGCGCCCAGGGGCCGGGCACGCCAGATCGCCGAGGAGATGGCGCGCGAGATCGCGCGTTTCCCGCAAGAATGCGTGCGCGCTGATCGGCGCTCGGTCCACGAGACGTGGGATCTTTCGATGCGCGACGCGCTGACGCGGGAGTGGGTCAACGCCGAGGACGCACGCAGACTGGCGGCCGCGGGCGCCGGCCGGTTCGCGAGCGGTGCCGGCCGCCACGGCGACTTCTCGAAGATCTAGGGTCGCGCGGCGAATGAAGCAGAAGGCGACGACCGTTCTCCTCGTCCGTCACGGACTCACGCCGACGACGGGCAGGATCCTGCCCGGCCGGATGCCCGGACTGCACCTCTCCGACGAGGGGAGGAAACAGGCGGAGGGCGTCGCCGGGCGTCTCGCCGGCGTGAAGCTGGCGGCGGTGTACGCGTCGCACCTCGAGCGCGCCCGTGAGACGGCGGCGCCGATCGCGCGCGCGCGGGAGCTCGCGGTGCGGATCGACCGCGATCTGGCCGACATCGACTACGGTGAGTGGACCGGGATCAAGATCTGGCGGGCCGCGCGCAAGCCGGAGTGGAAGGCGATCCAGGAGCACCCGAGCGGCTTCCGCTTCGCGGGCGGCGAGTCCTTCGTCGGGATGCAGGCGCGCGTGACGCGGGCGATCGCGGCGCTGGTCGAGCGTCATCGGGGCGACGTCGTCGTCGCCGTCTCGCACGCCGATCCGATCAAGGCCGCGGTCGCCCACGCGCTCGGCACGCCGCTCGATCTCTTTCAGCGCATCATGGTCGTCCCCTGCTCGATCACCGCCGTCGTCTACTGGCCCGCCGGCGCCACCGTGCTGACCGTGAACTCGACCGATGGCGCCCTGGCGTCGCTGGTGAAAGCGTGAGCGAGTCCTTCGAGCTCGACGCACCGGACCACTTCACCGCGGGCGCCATCGGCAAGCCCGGCGAGCGCGTCTTCTTCCTTCAGGGAAGGCAGGGGCGGCGACTCGTGACGCTCAAGTGCGAGAAGGAGCACGTGTCGGCGCTCGCCGAGTACCTCGCCGGGCTCCTGGTCAAGCTCGGCGCGCGCGAGACGGCGCCGAGCGAGGACTCGCTCGTCGAGCCGATCGAGCCCGCGTGGGACGTCGGCGCCATCGCGATCGGCTACGACGAGCAGAACGAGCGGATCCTCGTCGTGGCCAACGAGAGGGTCGAGGAGGAGGTCGAGGCGGAAGGCACCGGTGAGGTCGAGCCGGCGACGACGGCGGAGGAGACGGTCGAGCCGCGCGGCGCCTCCGCGCGGTTCCTCCTGACGCGCGCCCAGGCGGCGGCGTTCGTGGACCGTGGCCGCGCGCTGATCAAGTCCGGCCGGCCGACGTGCCCCATGTGCGGCCAGCCGCGCGAGCCGGCGGGCCACGTGTGCCCGCGGAGCAACGGCCACGTCGTCCGCTGACGTCCGGACCCTGCTCGAGCGGGGCGCCGTCACGCTGCGCGGCCAGATGCCCTGGGCGAGCAACGCGACGTTCCTCGTCGAGTGCGCGCTCGACGGGGCCATGGCGCTGGCGGTCTACAAGCCCGCCCGCGGCGAGCGCCCGCTCTGGGACTTCCCGCGGCGCCTCTACCGGCGCGAGATCGCCGCGTATCTGCTCTCCGAGGCGCTCGGCTGGGGAATCGTGCCGCTCACGCTCGCGCGCGAGGGCCCGTACGGCGAAGGCTCGCTCCAGGCGTTCGTGGACGCGGACTTCGAGCAGCACTACTTCACCCTGCTGGAGAAGCCCGCGAATCATCCGCGCCTGAAACGGATCTGCGCCTTCGACCTCGTCGCCAACAACGCGGACCGCAAGAGCGGCCACTGCCTGCTCGGCCCCGACGCCGCGATCTACGGCGTCGACAACGGCCTCTGCTTCCACGTCGAGCCGAAGCTCCGGACGGTGATCTGGGAGTTCGGCGGCGAGCCGATCCCGCCGGACGTCGTCGCCGACGTTCGACGTTTCGTGGACGCGGGCGTGCCCGACGGGCTGGCGGCGCTGCTCACGGACGACGAGCAGAAGGCGTTGCTCCGTCGCGCGCGCGCGGCGGTGAAGGCGGGGTGCTTCCCGGAGAACCGGGGCGATCGCTCCTATCCCTGGCCGCTCGTCTAGTCAGATGGGGGGCCCCGACATGGCCCCCCATACCCCCCACGTCGGCTGTCAGCGTGCGGAGCGATCGAGCCAGTAGCCGATGAACCGGTCCACCGACACGGCACCCGCGCCGCGCGTCAGCAGCACGAGCAGGAGCGACGCCCACGTCAGGTGCTCGGGCCACGCCTGCGGGAAGACGAAGAGCTGGATCGTCAGGATCATCCCGAAGAACGGCAGCGTCGCGAGACGCGTTCCCAGGCCGGCGAGGATCAGGATCGAGCAGCCGACCTCGGTGAAGGCGGACATCGACGCGGCGACGTGCGGCGACACGAGCGGCACCTTGTACTCGTCCGCGAAGAGCGCGAGGCTGGTTTCCCAGCCCGAGAGCTTCTGCAGCCCGGCGCGCAGGAAGACCCCCGCGATCGCGAAGCGGCAGGCGAGCTGGACGAGCGAGAATGGCACGCGCTCGAGCCGCGCGCGGGCCGCCAGAAGCCGGTTCATGACTGGGTCTCCTTGATCACCAATTCCTCTTCGAGCAGCGAGGCGAGGGCGCGGCCCAGATCGAACGCGGGCTCGAGACGCAGCGCCGCGGCGGCCGCCTCCTCGAGGGTGTCACCCGCCGCGAGGGCGCGCCGGAATGCGAAGGTCGCGGGATCGAGAGGGCGAAAGACGGCGTCGCCGCCGGTCCGACGGATCTCGAGCCGGACGCCGCCCGACGTCAGATCCACCGTCGCGTCGGGATCGGCGTCCGGCTGGTTCGCGCGCCAGATCCGGGCCACCGGCCATGCCGACTCGAGCAGCGTGTAGGACGGGTCGAGCGTGAAGCGGAGACGCGGCGTGTCCGACGGGTCCACGCCCGCCAGCGCCCGCGCATCGAGCGGAACGGCATCGGCCGCGCTCTCGGCGGCGCTCAGCGCCCACTCGAGCCGCGCGACGTCGGGCAGGTACACAAGATCGCGGCACGGCGCGAACTCCGCGAGGAAGTCGGCGAAACCCGCGCCGTACTCCGAGAGGCACGGGCCGGCGGGCGGATGCTGCCGACTGTACCGATCGGCGGCCTACCCGAAGAAACGCTCGTCCACCAGCCGGCAGACGACCGGATAGGTCGCCTTCAGCACGTCGGTCAGCGTGGACAGGACGTGGTGGCGATAGATCGCCAGGCGCGCGCCGGGCAGGAGACCGTCACCGAGCACGGCCGCGCTCGCCGGTTCGTCGCCGGCGCCGAGCAGCGCCGCCCGCATGTCTGCCTGGAGCTCACGCAGCGCGAGCATCGTCAGCCTCCGTGACCGCCGCGCGCGCGACGCGGTCGGCCGCCGCGGCCTCCTCCAGGAGGACCGCCAGCGCGGGGATGTTCGTGTCCCACTCGATCAGCGTCGGCACGGGACCGAAGCGCGCGAGGGCCCGCCGGTAGAGCGCCCAGACCTCGGGCGTCACGCGCGAGCCGTGGTCGTCGATCAGGATCGTCCGGCCGTCTGCCTCCTCGGATCCGTTGACGCTGTGCCCGGCCAGGTGGATCTCACCGATCGCTTCGGCTGGAAGCGCCGCCAGGTACTGCTCGGCGTCGAGGCCCGTCTCGAGTCCAAGGTTGTGCGCGCTCACGTACACGTTGTTCACGTCGCAGAGGATCCCGCACCCGGTACGGCGGGCGAGCTCGGCGAGAAACTCCGCCTCGGGGATCGTCGAATGACGGAAGCGGAGATACAACGACGGGTTCTCGACGAGGATCCGGCGCCCGAGCACCGACTGGGCCCTGTCCACGTTCGCGGTGAGCACCGCGAGGCTTTCAGCCGTGTAGGGCAGAGGCAGCAGGTGGTTCAGATACGCGCCGCCCGCAACCGACCACGAGAGATGCTCGGAGACGAGCCGAGGCTGGATCCGCGCCACGAGAGAGCGGAGCCGCTCGAGATGCCGCGCGTCGAGGCCGTCGGCGCTCCCGAGCGAGAGGCCGACGCCGTGGATCGAGATCGGATAGTCGAGACGGACCGCGTCGAGGTCACGCGGGGCGGCGCCGCCGCCCATGTAGTTCTCCGCGTGCACCTCGAGCCAGGGAATCTGGGGACGAGTGGCGAGGACCTCTCGAACGTGGCTGCCTCGCAGCCCGATACCGGTTTCCACGCCACCCGCCCCCGGCATTGCGACCCTACGCCTTCGGCTGCAGCGTGCCGTTGACGATCTTCTCGCAGGCGCCCTTGGGGACGTAGATCCACGCATCGGCCTGGGCGTTCTGCTTGGAGGTGCCGGCGCACGAGGACGCCTTCGTCTGGCAGTCGTTCTTGCCGGCCTTCGAGACGCCGTAACACTTCTCGTTGTCGAACTTCGGGACCGGAGCCGGACCGCCCTGCGCGAGCGTGGTGACCGCGAACGAGAAGGCGGCGGCGACGGTCGAGGCGACGAGGACACTGGACCTGTTCATGCTGCGTTCTCCTTTTGGTGAATGGTTGTTTGGCCCTGTGCGGCCTTACCTGGCCAGTTAGACACGGGCCGGCGCCCGCCGGGTTCACCGGGCGAAGCGCAGTCTATGGCGGTCACTGTACGGAGGCTCCGGCCGGCCGGATGTCACGACGATGTCAAATGATAGTCAGCAGCGACGGGACTTGGCTACGATGCCCTCAGGAGGCTCTTCTGACCCCCCGTGAGCGCGTGCCCCTGGCCCCCCTGACGACGCTGGGCGTCGGAGGGGCCGCCCGCTGGTTCGTCGAGGCCCGCGACGAGTCGGGCCTGCTCGAAGCCTTCCGCTGGGCCCGCGACCGGGCCATGCCGTTCCGTGTCATGGGCGGAGGCTCGAACCTGGTCGTCGCGGACGAGGGCGTCGACGGGCTCGTCGTCCGTGTCGGCCTGCGCGGGATCGAGGCGCGCGCCGCCGGCGGCGCCATCGATCTCACCGCAGCCGCGGGCGAGGTGTGGGACGACCTCGTACGCCACACGGTCGACCAGGGTTGGGCCGGGCTCGAGTGTCTGAGCGGGATCCCGGGCCTGGTCGGGGCCACGCCGATGCAGAACGTCGGCGCCTACAGCCAGGAGGTGAGCGATACCGTCGTCGCGGTGCGCGCGCTGGACGCCACGAGTGGCGCCGTCACGACACTGCCGGCCGGCGAGTGCGGCTTCGGCTATCGCGACAGCCGCCTGAAATCCGGTGAGCCCGGGCGCTGGGTCGTTCTCGCGGTGACGTACCGGCTCGAGGCCGGCGGCAAGCCCTGCGTCCGTTACCCGGACGTCGAGCGCGACCTCGCCGCGCGCGGGATCGCATCGCCGACGCTCGCCGACGTGCGCGAGACGGTGCTCGGGGTGCGCCGGAGCAAATCCATGGTCCTCGACGTGCCCGACGATCCGAACCGCCGCTCCTGCGGCTCCTTCTTCACCAACCCGGTCGTCCCGGCGGCGGACGTCGCGCGGGTCGAAGCGCTGACGGGCGATCGGGCGATGCCGCGCTGGCCGCAGCCGGACGGGCGGGTCAAGCTCTCGGCGGCGTGGCTGATCGAGCGTGCCGGCTTTCGACGCGGCGAGCCGGCCGGGCCGGTCGGTCTCTCGACGCGCCACGCGCTGGCGATCGTCGCCCGGGCCGGCGCCCGCGCGCGGGACGTCGTGGACTTCGCCCGCCGGCTCCAGGGAGAGGTCGAGCGCCGCTTCACCGTTCGGCTCACCCCCGAGCCGGTGCTCTGGGGGTTCGACGCGGAACGCGAGCGTTCGGAGCGGCTCAGCCCCCCGGGGAGTTGAGCAGCCGCACGTCGGTCGCCGTCGTCCCGAGCGCGATGTCGCGCGCCTTGAGGCCGGCGACGAGCGCCTCGTAGAGCTCGGCGCCCGCGACGATCTCCTCGGCCACCTGCACCCACGGCTGCACCGCGATGCGGATCACGCCCTCCGTGACGGCGTCGACACCGATCACGGGCGCGGGCTCCCTGAGCGCTTTCGGGTTGCGGGCGACGACGTCGCGCGCGACCGTGAGCGCCTGGCCGACGTCGGCGCCGAGGGGAATGCTGACGGAGACCTTCAGCTGGCGGGTCTTGCCGTAGTTGTGGAGGATCTCGCCGACGATGCGGCGGTTGGGGATCACCACGCGCGAGTGGTCCGGATGCAGGAGGACCGTCGAGAAGAGCTCGATCTGCGCGACGGCGCCGTGGACGTTCAGCAGCGAGACGTACTCGCCCACGCGGAACGGCTTGGTGAAGATGATCGTGAGACCGGCCATGAGATTGCCGAGCACACCCTGCAGGGCGAGGCCGACGCCCACGCCCGCCACACCGATGCCCGCGACGAGCGGCGCGATCTGGAACCCGAACTTGTCGAGGGCGACGAGCGCGGCGAAGACCATGACGAGGACCTTGCAGACGCGGACGATGAGGATCCGGAGCGGCGGCTCCATCGCCTGCTTCCGCAGCCGCTGGTCCACCGCGTTGCCCGTCCAGCGCGCGACGATGAGACCGGCGACGATGATGACGATGGCGCCGAGCACCTCGAAGCCGTAGCGGACGGCGAGGTCGAAGACGGCGTCGGGAATGTGCAGGTTGGGCATGGCGGTCTCCTCCCGGGACTACTTGGCCTGCGGCGCGCGCCGCCAGCGATTCACCTGGCGGACGACGAGAAAGATCGCGAAGGCGACGATGAGGAACTCGGTGACGGTCTGGAGAAA
>Ga0137380_10002020_pt1 | contig 16987 bp, 12 predicted proteins | sample SagtaG_17_FD_104809 | JGI IMG/M metagenome (GOLD analysis project Ga0137380, IMG submission 104809) | Vadose zone soil microbial communities from Sagehorn Ranch, Mendocino, California, USA - Sage2_L_100_16 metaG | ecosystem: Environmental > Terrestrial > Soil > Vadose zone | place: USA...
CGACGTGCGCATCCTGGTCGGAGTGGACGGCTCGGAACCGGCGCAGCGGGCCGCGCGCCGCGCCTTCGATCTGGCCAAGCGGCTCGGCGAATCCGTCACCCTGACGCACGTCCTGCCTCCGCCGCCCGTCTTCTCCGAGCCGGCGGTGGTGCTGGACATCGCCGAGCTGGAGCGCCGGGTCTACGAGGCGGGAAAGACGCTGCTCGACAAGCTCGCCGCGGAAGGGCGCGCCGCCGGCGTACAGGTCGACATGCAGCTCCTCTCCGGGCCCGCCGCCGAGGTGCTCGCGGACGCGGCCCAGCCGCCGGACGTGGAATTCGTCGCGGTGGGCAGCCGGGGCCGCACGCTGGTCGGCAGCATGCTGCTGGGAGGCACCTCGCACCGGCTCGTGCACATCTGCAAGAAGCCCGTGCTGATCGTGCACTAATTACTGGCTGAAGCCTTCCAGCTGGTAGTGCGCCTCGATGCGCTTGAGCGCCAGCACCATGGCCGCCGTGCGCATGTCCACCTCGCGCCCGATGCAGTAGCGCTGCGAGTTGTGGGTGGCGGTCCGGCGCGGAGTGTTGCGGGCGATGTCCCGGATGATGCGGTAGTTGGACTTGATCGCTTGCTCGAGGCGCCCGTTCACCTCGGTCTCGCTCCAGTGCTCCATGCGTTTGTTCTGGATCCACTCGTAGTACGAGACCGTCACGCCGCCCGCGTTGCCGATGATGTCCGGGATCAGCTCGATGCCGCGCTTGGCGAGGACGCGGTCGCCCTCCGGGGTGGTGGGGCCGTTGGCCCCTTCGGCGACGAGCTTGACCTTGATGCGCTCGGCGACCGGACCCGTGATCTCGCCCCCGAGCGCCGCGGGAATCAGGATGTCCACGTCGACGTCCCACAGATCGTTCTTCGATATCTGCTCCGCCTTGGGGTAGCCGGCCACGGTCCGGCGCAGGTTGGAAGGGTTGTCGTACACGTACGAGACGAGGTCGGGGACGTCGATGCCGTTCGGGTTGAAGATGGTGCCGCCGGCATCGTTCACAGCGAGCAGCTTGGACCCCATGCCGGCGAGGATCTCCGCCGCGTTGGAGCCGACGTTTCCGAAGCCCTGGAGGAGGAAGCTGGAGCCCGCCGGCACCGAGCCACGGTCCGCGTACCACTCCTGGATGCAGTACGCGAGGCCCTGGCCGGTGGCCCTCACGCGACCCTCGGAGCCGCCGATGCGCGTGTCCTTGCCGGTCACCACGCCGCGCAGGGAATGGCGCTCGCGCTCGCCGTCGGTGAACTGGCGAAGCAAGAGGCCCATGATGGTGCCGTCGGTGCCGACGTCGGGCGCCGGGATGTCCAGGTTGGGGCCGATGAGCGGCTTCAAGCGGTACATGTAGCGCAGCGTGAGCGCCTCCAGCTCCTCGGAGCTGAGCGTCTTGGGGTCGACCTTGATCCCGCCCTTGCCGCCGCCGAAGGGCACGTCGGCGATCGCCGTCTTCCAGGTCATCTCCGCGGCCAGCACCTTGAACAGGTCGAGCGAGACGTCCTGGTGGTAGCGGGTGCCGCCCTTGTAGGGGCCGCGCGCCTGGTTGTGCTGCACGCGGTAGGCCTTGAAGCGCTCCGGGCGGCCGGGCACCACCTTGTAGAGCCCCTTGCCCTTGAGCCGCACCACGCCGTCGCGCATGAAGACGTTCGCGTTGATCAGCGCGCGCCGCTTGAAGACGAAGCTGCCGTCGAGCAGCGGCTCCAGGCCGTCGGGGAGCAGCTCGCTGTCGGGGAGGTCCTTGTAGCGGGGCTGCTCGGAGGCGGCCAGGGGAGTGAGGCGGGTGTGCATCTTCACGGTCACGTAGAAGATGTGCTCGTAATCGGGCTCTTCCAGCTCCATCCGCACCCGGCGATCGAGGCCGATCAGGTCGGCCGCCCGGTGGAAGACCTCCATCGCCTCGGTGTAGACGGTCTGCCTGGTCGGCTCGATGCTGGCGACGCGTGCGGTCACTCGTCCTCCGTCTGCGAAAGGGGCCGGTTTCTAGAGTGGATGGCGCGCCCTGTCAATCCGCGGCGCGTCACTTCTTCGCGAAGCCGCGCACGTACGCGGCGAGCGCCTTGATCTGCCCCGGCGTGAGCTTGGTCCGGTACGCGGGCATTCGCACCTTTCCCTTCTTGTCCTTGGTGCCGTTGCGGATGGTCTCCAGGATCTCCTTGTCGCTGGTCTCCTCCGACCACTTCGGGCTGGTGAAGTCGGGCACCTTCAGCTTGCGCCCCTTGTCGGTGTCGCCGCGGCCGTCCTCGCCGTGGCAGGTGGCGCACTTCGCTTTTTCGAAGAGCTCCTTCGGGTCCTGGATCCCGGGAGCGATCCGGCCCGGAGGAGCGGTGGGGGCTTGCTGCAAGGCGAGCGAGAGCGCGAACGCGGCGAGGGGCAAGGGATCCTCCTTCAGGGTTTCACGGCCGGCCGTCAGTAGCGCTCCAGGGCGCGTTCCGCTTCGGCTCGCAGGGCGTCGCGCGCCTCGGGCGGATCCACGATCTCGGCGGCCCCGGCGAAGGACAGCACCAGCGAGACGGCATACTGCGTTCCCGCGGTGTCGATGGCCACCTCCACGCCGCCCCCGGCCAGCCGGCGCGCGCGGTCGCCGTACCGGGAGAGCGCCCACCCGGCCGCCGGCGGGGAGAAGCGCACGGTCACGGGCTTCTCCGCGCCGGTGGGGAAGAAGAGCGCGGAGCGCTGGAAGAGGGCGGGATCGACGGGACCGCGGTCGGGGGACGCGGCGCCGGTCTCGCGCACGCCGCGGACGCGATCCAGCCGGAACGTCCGGTCCGCCGAGCGGGCCGGATCGTATGCATAGACGTACCAGCGGCCGCGGTGCTCCACCACCGCCCGCGGGTGCACGGTGCGCGGCCCGGCCTCGCCGCGGCCGTCCTTGTCGTACTCGAGGGCCACTTCGCGCTTCTGCTCCGCGGCACGGCGCAGGCGGGCCAGCAGGTCGTCGGTGCCGCGCGGGGGCGGGGTCGCCGCGGCCACTCGCCGGGCCAGGCCGGCGTACAGCTCGCGCGCCTTGGCGGGCAGCTTGTCGGTGAGCTTGCGCAGCGCGGAGACCACGGCGGGATCCGCCGGCGCGGTCTCCTGCGCGGCGCCGGCCAGTGCGAGCGACTCGAGCGGCGTGAGCTGCGGCGGGCGCGAGAAGGACTGGTCCAGCATCACGCTCACCCGGCCGCGCTCGTCCACGCTGATGTCGATCAGATCGTCGGGCGAGAAGGGCGGCCTGCCGACGAAACCGAGCAGGTCGATGTCCTCCATCAGCTCGTCGGGCGAGAGGCCCAGTTCCCCGGCCAGCTCGTCGACGCGGATGCCGGGCCGCCGGCGCGCCGCGGGGACGATGAGGAGCAGCCTGCGCAGCCGCTCCTGCGGTTCGAGCTGCTTGCGCACGCGCTTCCCGGCCGGCGGCGCCGCCTTCTCCGCGGGCGGCGCCGCCGGCGCGGGCTCCACCGGTGAAGAGGCCCCGGAGTGCTGGTCGACCAGCACCATCAAGGCCCGCCGCGCACGTGTCCTGGCCTGGCCGGGCGCCTCGATCCAGACGCGGTCGCCTTGCGCGAGGACCTGCGTGAGGAGCCCGTCGAGGTAGGTGACGCGCAGCTGCGCCGAGTCGCCGGGAGGCGCGTCGAAGGCGCGCTCCGCGAGCAGCTCGCTCCCCGGGGCGAACCGGAGCGTCACCTCGAGCGGCTCGGCCCCCGTCCATTGCCACGCCCTGCGCCCCGCCGCCTCGCCTGCGTCGAACCCGTCCGGGATCTGGAAGTCGGGCTGGCCGGGCTTCTGCTCGTTGACCTCGAGGGCCTCGATGCGATCGACGAGGAACACCCGCTGCGCCTGTCGCAGGTGGCAGTACCCCACCAGGCGCCAGGTCCCGCCCCGGAACGCGAGGCCGTACGGATCGACGTCGCGCTCGGTCACCGAGCCGAACTTGTCGTAACGGAGGTGAACGCGCTTCCGCCGGGCCACCGCGCCGGCCAGCTCGCCCAGGCGCCCGGCGCGCTCGGTGTCGCCGGGTCGCACCACCAGCAGGCTGCGCGAGACGGACTGCGGGGCGGGCGCGGCGCCCGCCAGGGAGATCTTGCGCAGCGCGTGCTGCAGGTCCTGCGCGAAGGGGAAGTCGCGGGTGGCCAGCGCCGCCGAGCCGGCCGCGTAGAGCGCCGCCGCCTCTTCGGGCAAAAGGCGCGGGTCAGGCAGGAAGAACGCGGCGCGATCGATGCGGTACCCGCCCAGCTCGCGCCCGTCGTCCAGGCTGGGCGGGACGAACTCGAGCGGCACGCCGAGCTGCAAGAGCTCCGCCTTGTCGCGCTCCAGCTTGCGCTCGGCGGATTCGCGCCCGCCTCCGTAGTCGTCGGGGAAGGCCTCGCGCAGATCGGAGAAGGGCACCGGCTCGGGCGCGTCGAGCAGCAGCGCGACCAGGTCGAGGAGCCGCTCGGTGCGGTCCATGGTCAGCCCCGCCGCTCGCGTGACATGAGCCCTTTACCTGCGATGTGACCCTCTCCGATCCGGCGCCTTCGGCGCCTCCACCAGGGTGGAGCTCGCTCCCCCCTGGACCCCCCAACTTCTCACGGTCGACACGGTCGCGCTCGGAGGTAACGCTCAGGAGGTCGCGGCGCTCTTGGAGGCCGCCTTGGCCTCCTCCTCCAGCGCCCACTGGATGGCGGCGACGTTGTCGCCGGGGATCTCCACCTTCTTGCCCGCCAGCGGGCCGTCCTCGGTCCCCACCACCCAGTAGCTGTCGCCTTCCTTGTCGATCCGCGCGATCCCGGGCCCGATCTGGATCACCGTGATGTTCGGGTGCACGGGAAAGCGCAGATAGAGGATCTCGATCGACGCGGCCACGTGAGTCTCCGCCTTTCCGGGGGAGTCCCCTCGTACCGTCCCGGCCCGCGAGGGTCAAGGGTCAGGAGAAGAGCCAGCGGGGCAGCATCGGCGCAGGTTTCCGCCACCTTCCGCGTGAACCGCAGCACCACCTCGCGCTCGGGCGGCACCTCGATCCGCGCGGGGCTCGAACCCCTTCGCGGTCACCGACACGTCGTACACCGGGGCGCCGTCCGATGTAGGGCGCTGTAGGGGCCGCGACGGCTGCGACGGCTTGCACGCGAGGAGAACGAGGAGCGGGAGGGTCCAGCGGATCATGGCGTCCGTATCCATCCTGGACGGCCCGCGCGCAAGCGCCATGACGCCGCGGTGACCTGCCGACCGGAGACTCGCCGGATTGGGAAGCACCAGGCATCCGTGCGACACTGAACGGGCAGGCGGGGACATGCGACGACGAGCTCTCGACGTTCGCCACCGCGACCGCAAGGCGCTGCGCGACGGCTACAGCCCGGCGGTGCGCCGGTTCGAGATCGCCAGCATCGCCGTCTACTGCGGGGTGATGGCCTGGTTCCTCGGCGACCTCGTCCCCCTGGTGCGGACCTACCCCTGGCTGATGGCGAGCGCTTTCATGCTCGGTTTCGTGCTGGCGGACTTCGTCTCCGGGCTCGTGCACTGGCTGGCCGACACCTGGGGCTCTCCCGACCTGCCGGTCATCGGACAGGCGCTGATCCGGCCCTTCCGCGAGCACCACGTCGACCAGAAGGAGATCACCCGGCACGACTTCATCGAGACCAACGGCAACAACTGCTTCATCTCGATCGCGCCGGCGGTCGGCGGAGCGCTGGTGCCGCTCGACGACGCGCTGAACGTGTTCGCCGCGACCGCCATCTTCTCGGTCACCCTGTGGGTGCTGTTCACCAACCAGTTCCACAAGTGGGCGCACCTCGACGCTCCCCCGCGCTGGGTCGCGCTGCTGCAGCGGATGAGCCTGGTCCTGCCGCGCGACCACCACGCCGTGCACCACTCGGCGCCGTACGCGAAGTACTACTGCATCACCGTCGGCTGGCTGAACGAGCCGCTGCACCGGCTGCGCTTCTTCCAGACGCTGGAGCGGATCGTCACCGTCATCACGGGCCTGGTGCCGCGCGAGGACGACATCGGCGCCGGCGCGGCGCGCGCCATCCTCGAGGAGGCGCCTCCCCCGCGCGCCGCCGAGCACGGCGCGCCGGAGCCCGAGATCTAGAAAGACGCTGTGTCTTTCGCCCAGGCAGCCAGCTCCGCCCTTCGCCGCGCGATCTCCGCCACGATGCGCGCCGGATCCACCGACACGACCACCAGGTTCGCCGCCGAGGTCACCCCGGGAGGGACCGGGATGCCGGCGCGCAGCGGGAGGTAGCCCGGGACGCGGGCGACGAGGAGCTGCTCGATCTCGCGCGAGGCGAGGCGCTCGGCGAGCTGCGCCGCCGCCTCGGGGTTGCGGGCGTCCTTCGGGCGCGAGAGCGCGGTCGGCCATACGAACGTCCCGATGGAGCGCTGGTTCGGGTACTCGAGCGACACGCGCGCGGCGCTGGCGGCCGCCTTGGCGGCCTCGTCGCTCGCCAGGAGCCCCACGGTGGCCTTGCCCGTCACCACCGCCTGCCGGACGGCGTCGTCGGAATCGAGGACCTGTACCTCATTCGCCTGGAGCTGCTTCATCCAGGCCTGCATGCGCGCCTCGCCCCACGTCTGGTAGAGCGCGGCGAAGTGCGCCAGCGAGGCGCCGCCGGTTGGCGCGGGGAGCGCCACCCTTCCCTTGAGCCACGGCTGCGCCAGCGCGCCGTAGCTCGCCGGAGCGGGGTGGTCGCCCAGGAGGTCGGTCGCGACGAGCAGCACCACCGCGCGCCCGCCCACCGCGACCCAGGTGCCGCCCGGATCGCGCCACAGGGGAGGCACGTCGCTGGCGGTGGCGGGCATCGGCATCAGCTCGCCCCACCGCGCCGCCGCGATGGCGCCGTACGGCTCCGAGTCCCAGCGCACGTCGCCGCCTTCGCTGGGCGCCCCGCCTCCGGCCAGCGCCTCGGCCCCGGCCGGGACGCCGGGAATGCGCTCGGCGCGCGGACCTCCGCTCCGTGCGATCAGCCGCAACGCCGTGTCGATCACCGGCGCGGGGAGATCGGTCGCCAGCCGGACCTCGGGCGGCGGCGGTGGGCCCGCTTGCTTGCTGCAGGCGGCGGCCAGGAGTAGCAGCGTGGTGACGCGCCCGAGCACCCGCGGGAGCTTGCTCTTCGGCGAAAACGTGTCAATCGCCCCGGTTGACCGCGGCGGCCGGCGCTTGCTAGAAGCACGCTCCCCTCAGGGCCGACATAGCTCAGTCGGTAGAGCAGCGGTTTCGTAAACCGCAGGTCGCCGGTTCAAGTCCGGCTGTCGGCTCCACCCCTCGGATCTCGCCTCCACCCCCAAAAAAAAGTTACGTGCCGGCCCCGAATCGCCGCGAGACTTCGTGCCTCACAGGATCGGGGGCTGGCGCCGTGCCGGGCCCGCGAGCACGGACAGGGGAGGGCATGATCGGGATCGACAACGAGCCGCTGAGTGAGGTTGAGCTGCGAGAGCTGGAAGGAGTGCTGGAACAGCACAAGGGATTGCGAGGGATCGACCACAGGTACGGCATCTTCACGTCATTTTGCGTTCCTCGCCTTCTCGCCACCATCCGGCACCTGCAGCAAGAGATCGAGCAGGTCACGAAAGAGCGCGACGACGCGCGTGCGTTGCTGCACAACCTGTCCGGGTAGCGGCCGTGCTCCCCCGGAGAATCCTAGCGCGCAGCCGACGGCCGGGATGATAGCTACGAGTTTGTCTTGGTTTCAGGAGGGTCAGCGCTTCGCCGCGGTCGAGTCTGCAGGTAGTTCTTGCCCTCGCAGCCGCAACGCCCGTTGCGAACCTCTCGGCGTGGACCACCGGACCTTAGCGTGGCGAATTGCCATGACGACCACTTGAGTTCCTGCCCGCAATCGTCGCACCGTGGACCTCGCTCCACGCGTAGATCGTGGAGGCATCAGGCTGGTGGGCGCAAGTTGCCGTCCCGGCCACCCTCGCTCACTCGCGGCGCTCAAGATCCGCGACCTCCAATCGATCCTGTAAGTGATGCAGATCAGAACGCCATGTGAGATTTGCGCCCACTGTGGCGGCGCCGTCGAATGGCAGCCTTGGTCGGCAGTCGACGCCCAGCCCGAAACTCGATCGGATGCGTCGAGCTGGCAAAGGATCGGTCGGTGCAGCTGCGGGTCGCGTCTGCAATTCCGCAAGACCGCGCCGCCAACGCAGACCGGCTCGCTGAAAGCTGCGCTCGGCAGTTGACCTTGGGGAGGTGAGGAACGAGCGCGACGACGCGCGTGCATTGCTGCACAACCTGACCGGGTAGCGCCGAGGAGCTCCACTTCCGCCGAGCGTGCCGGCGACCCGGTACGCATTGCGTGCCGGCCCGACTTGACCTTTCAGGTGCTCACGAGCTTTCAGAAGGGTAGCTGGGCACGCCATGTCCCTACGCGAGCCTGGAGGCGGAAGTATGAGAGGCAGAGAGAACGAGCCCCTCGGCGAGGCTGAGCTGAACGAACTGGAAGGTGTCGTGGAGCAGCACAAGACGTTGACCGAGGACAACCACGGGTACGGCGTCTTCGCTTCGTTCTGTGTCCCCCGACTCCTTGCCACGATCCGCAACCTGCAGCGCGACGTCGAGCTGGTCACGAAGGAGCGCGACGATGCACGGGCGCTCCTCCACAACATGACCGGCTAGGCGTCGGCCAGGCGGGTTACGTAGGAATGCCGTGATCCCGCGGTGATGAGCTGCCCCATGGCGGATGTAGTCAGCTCGGTCCCTTGAAAGCTACATCCGCTCTCGATCGAGACTGGCCTGAGCAGCTCTGTCCCTCGGACCCGCTCTTCTTCGCGAGCCAATGGCCGGAAACAAGCGATCGTACACGGTCGTCCTCGCGGAGCAGATGCCCGAGGTGCCGGTTGTCACGGTCCACGAGCTCCGACTCAGCTTGAAGGAGATCGGCGCAGCCTGCGAAGCGGTCCCCCCGGCCAGCCCTTTCTGGACGTCCGTGGCGCAAAGCGATCTGGTCCTCGACGTGGGCTCCTGGCGGTTCGTGTACTCGATCGATGGCCTCGCGAAGAGGATCACGGTGAAAGGCTGCAAGCCGTTGCGCTAGGAGGCGTTTTTGTCGAGGCGCTCCCGGGGCTCCGGTACAGTGACGAGCATGAGATGGCTCGCGCTGCTGTGCCTCGCGACGCTGCCCGCGCTCGCCGGGGAGCACAAGGTCGCGGTGGCGCCGATCGAGGGAGTGCTGGGCCGGGCCGACGCGGCGGCGCTGGAGGAAGCCGTGCGCGGCGAGGCCCGGGGGCTGGAGGTCGGCGTCGTGCAGGGTGCGCCGGCGAGCGTCGCGGCGGCGGCGGAGCTGGGCGCGACGCATGCGATCACCGGGAAGGCGGTGCGCCTCGAGGGGGCGCTAGCGGTCATCCTGACGCTGGTGAGGACGGAGGACGGGGCGAGGATGGGGATGGAGAGGCTGGTCGGGTTCACGCTGGCGGACTTGCAAAGGGAGGCGAGGAAGAAGGTGCCGCGGCTGTTGCGAGCGGGGCTGGGGATGGAGGCTGCATCGACGGCGACACCGACAGCGGCACCGACTGCGGCTGCGAAACCGACAGCGACTGCGGCACCGACACCGACACCGACTGCGGCTGCGAAACCGACAGCGACGATGAGGTCAGTGCCGACCGCGAGCTCCTCCTCGACGACGAGCTCGAGCTCCGCCGCGGCCGCGACTTCCAGCCCGCCGAAGCCCAAGCCTGGTCCGCGCTTCGTGCGGCCTCCCACGCAGATCAGCGGGGCGGACGAGGCGTCCCCGCTGGTCCGGACCATTCGCGAAGTGGTGGAGGACGTCGAGGACGTGCGCGGCCTGTGGCGCAAGACGAGCCTTCAGATCCTCCTGCTCGACGACGCGCTGTTCTCGAAGGCGCTGCGCGCCAAGGCGCAGAAGGAGCTGACGAAGGCGGCGGTGGCGGCGGAGCGCGCCCGGTGGGCGGCGTTCGGGCTCGCGCCGCCGGAAGCCGACCCGGCGAAGATCCTGCTCAGCGTCCTCGACGAGCAGGTGGCCGGGTTCTACGACCCGTCCACCAAGGCGCTCACCGTGCGGGAGAAGCCGCCGGCGTCGGCGGGCGGGTCGGGCGAGGCGTTCGAGCTGGTGCTCGCGCACGAGGTCGAGCACGCGCTGCAGGACCAGCACTTCGGGTTCCCGGACATGGAGAAGCTGCCGGACGACGACGCGCGGCTGGCGCGCATGGCGCTCTACGAAGGCGACGCCATGGTCACCATGATCGCGGTGGGGGCGCACCGAGCGGGGCGGCCGGTGAAGCTCGCGCTGGCCACCGCGGCCGCGGCGTCGCGCGGCATGTCGCAGGAGCAGCTCGCCCGGTCGGGAGGGTACTCGCCCGAGCTGCTGCACGCTCCCCCGGTCGTGCGCGAGGAGCTGGCCCTGCCGTACGTCGCCGGGCTATCGCTGGTCGCGGAGGTGCACCGGCGCGGCGGGTTCGCGCTGGTCGACAAGATGTTCCAGCGCCCGCCGCTGACCAGCCACCAAGTGCTGCACCCCGAGGCGTATCTTTCGGGCGAGCAGCCCGCGCGCGTGCCGTACCCGGCGGCGCCGCCGGGGATGCAGGTTCTCAGCAGCGGCCGGATGGGAGAGCTGGGCACGCGGCTCGCGCTGCAGGTCTGCGTGGACGAGCAGGTGGCGCGCGATTTCGCGCAGCACTGGGCGGGAGACGCGTACACGGTGGTGCGCGGGCCGCTCGACGGGGTTTCCCTGGTCTGGAGCACGGCTTGGTCCAGGGACGGCGCGCGCCAGTTCGGCACCCTGCTCGGAATGCAGTCGCCCTGCTGGCAGGAAGCGGCCGACGCCAACCGAGGGAAGCCTTACGCCATCTCGGCCGCGGCGGAAGCCCGCGTGGACGGCGCCAAGGTGGCGCTGGCGCGAGGGTTCCCGCAGGCCCTGCTCAGCGCCGCCGCCACGGCGGCGACCCGGTTCGATGCGAAGCCGCCGGCCGCGGCGCCACCCCTGGGGGAGCTTTCCGAAGGCCAGCAGGAAGCGCAGGCGCGCGTCGTCGACGGGCGGTTCGTGAGCCCGCGACTTGGCCTTACGGCCGACGTCCCGCCGGGATTCGAGGCGGACCTGGAGCAGCCGCCCGCCGAGCTCGTCCTGCGCAAGCCCCAGCCCGAGGCGCGCGCTTCGCTGGTCTTCGTGCCGGAGCCGGTTGCGCCCGATACCCTCGAGGGATTCTTCCAGACCGCGGCGACCGCTTTCGCGAATCAAGTGGGCGGCTCGTCCCTCAAGCTGCGCGGTGCCCAGCGGACCACGCTCCTGGGCGCCGTCGCGCAGGAGCGCGCCTGGGACGTGCAGGGCACGCAGGCGGTGCTGCGGGTGACGCTCGCTCCGGCGTGCGGCGGCAGGGGCTACTACGCGGTGCTGCGCGCCGCCGCGGACGAGGCGTCGCGCTCCGCCCTGGAGAAGTTCGTGGGGTCGCTGCGCGGCACCGATCTCGCGGACTCGCCGGCCTGCGCCGAGCTGCAATAGCTACGGCGCGGGATGGTTGAGGTAGTTCAGCGCGATCGCCAGCGCCTTGCGCACGAGAAGCGGAGGAGCTGCCTGGACTGCATCTCAGCGCGGTTCTAACTCGACCAGGTCGACCCCGACGAGCCGAAGTCCGTACTTCTTCTGTAAGAAATCCAGGTCGGACCGGGCGGGCCGGAGCTTGCGCCGGTCCGCCAGCTCGAGCAGCTGCACCGCGGGGTCGGCGCCCGCGCTGGCGAGGAGCTTCCCGTCGCGCGAGAAAGCGACCGCGTGCGCGAGGGCGCGCGGCAGGGTGGCCACCGGCAGCCGCGTGGCGGTGTCCCACAGGCGGACGGTGCCGTCGAGGCTGGCGGTGGCGATCGTCGCGCCGTCCGGCGAGAAGACGGCCGACCAGACGCGATCCTGGTGGCCACGCAACAAGCCCCGCTTGCGTCCCTCGGCGGTCCACAGCCCGGCCGTGCCGTTCTTGTAGCCGGAGACGAGCAGCGCGCCGTCCGGCGAGAAGGCCAGGGCCAGCGCGCTCTGCGATTTCTCGCCCAGTTCGCGCAGCAGCTTGCCGGTGCCACGGTCCCACATGCGGATCGGCTGGTCCTCGCCGGCGGTGGCCAGGACCTTTCCGTCCACCGAGACCGCGAGCGCAGCCACCGGGAACCCGGCGTCGATGACGTTGGGCGCGCCGCCGTGCGCCAGGTCCCAGACGCGGACGGTCCGGTCGGTGCTGGCCGAGGCGAGCGCGCGCCCGTCGCGCGCGAAGCCGAGGCCCGCGATGGTGGACTCGTGCCCGTCGAGCCGCGCGCGGATGCGACCTTCCTCCGCGCTCCAGACGAGCACGCCCCCGTCGTAGGCGCCGGAGGCGAACAGCTTCCCGTCGGGGCTGAAGGCCAGCGCGGTCACCGACGATGAGTGGCCCGGCAGGACCGAGACGAGCTGGCGGGTCTGCACGTCCCAGAGCCCGATGGGGCCGCTGGTCGACCCCGCCGCGAGCGTGCGCCGGTCCGGCGAGAAGGCGACGGAGGCCCCGGTGAAGAACGGTGCCACCGTGGGCAGCTCGTAGCTCTGGCTGCCCGTCGCGACGTTCCAGACGCGCAGCGAGCCGTCGAGACCCGAGGCGGTGAGCAGCTTGCCGTCGGGCGAGAACCCCACCGCGGCGAAGGGGTGGCGGTCGGGGAGCCGCACCACCAGCGAACGCGTCTGCACGTCCCCGAGCGCGACGGGCCCGCGCAGCGAGCGGATCGCGAAGGTGCGGCCGTCGCCGGACAAGGCCAGGGCCACCAGGGGACCCAGCTCCGGATCGGCGCGCGCCAGCAGCTGTCCGGACGCCGTGTCCCAGAACCCGACGGTGCCGTCGCGGCTCGCCGAGACCAGACGGGAGCCGTCGGTGGTGAACGCCGCGCCGGTCACCTCGGCCGTGTGGCCGCGCAGCTTGCCGAGCGCGCCGCCGGTGTGCGCGTCCCACAGCCCGACGGTCCCGTCGCCCGATGCAGTCGCGAGGTGCCGGCCGTCGGGCGAGAAGGAGACGGCGTTGATCTCGCCGTCGTGCGTTCCGATCTCGACGCCTCGCGCCTGCGCCGGCACCTCCCAGAGGCGCAGCGTGCCGTCGCTGCCGCCGGCCGCCAGCCGCTCGCCGTCGGGAGAGAACGCCACCGCGTGTTGCGGAGGGCCGACCTCGAGCCTCGCGACCTGCTCGCCGGAGTCGCCCGAGTACAGGCGCACCGTCCCGTCCTGGCCGGCGGACGCGAGCGTGGTGCCGTTCCAGCTCATCGAGATGACGGTGGACTCGTTCCCTTCCAGCCGCGCCAGCCGCTTGCCCCCCGGGACCTGCAGCACGTCGATGGTGCGGTCGCGGCGGGCGGCGGCCAGCATCCTGCCGTCGTGGGAGAAAGCCACCGCGTAGACGAGCCCGTTCTGCGGGAGCGCGAAGGAGGGCCAGACCTCGCGCGGCGGTCCCTGCGCGATGCGGAAGTCCACCTCGGGCAGGTCCAGCTCGCGCCTCGCGGCCGCGGCGAGCACCATCGCGCGGTCCCAGCGCAGGTCGCCTTCCGCCCGCGCCGAGCGCTCGCGGAAGGTGCGCGCCAGCTCGCGCGTCGCCTCGCGGTACTTGAGCGTGGCGACCACGGCCGCGGCGGTGACCAGCACCGCGGCCAGCGCGACCACGGCCGTGAGCTTCTTGTTGCGCGCCACCAGCCGCCGGAGCAGCTCCACCGACGAGTACGCGTAGGCCGACACGCGCGCGCCGGTCTGCCAGGCGAGCACCTCCGCCGCCAGCGCCCTGGCGTCGGCATAGCGTTCGTGCTTCTTCTTCTTGAGCGCCTTCTCGCAAACCGCCGAGAGCTCGCGGGGCGCCTCCTTGTTGAGCTCGCGCACCGGCACTACCGGCTCGGAGTTCACCTTGAGGATCACGTCCATCGCCGTCTTGCCGACGAAGGGCGGGCGGCCGGTGAGGACCTGGTAGAGCACCGCGCCCAGGCTCCAGACGTCGCTCTTCTCGTCGACGTCGGAGATGGCGCCGCAGGCCTGCTCCGGGCTCATGTACGCGGGAGTGCCCAGGACCATCCCCTCCTGCGTCTCCTGCACCTCTTCTTCCTGCATCTTGCGCAGGAGCGCGTGATCGGCGTGCCCCTTCGGCTTGGCCAGGCCCCAGTCCAGCACCACCGTCTCGCCGAACTCGCCCACCATGACGTTGTCCGGCTTGATGTCGCGGTGGATCACGCCGCGCCGGTGCGCGTAGGCGATGGCCTGGCACAGGTTGACGAAGTGGGGCAGGACGCGAAGCCTTTCCTGAGGCGTCGCGCAGTGCTTCAGCTCCTCGGTCAGGGTGCGGCCCCGGATGAGCTTCTGCGTGTAATAGAGCGTGCCGTCGTCGCGCCGGCCGATCTCGTAGACGGGGACGATGCTCGGGTGCTCGAGCATCCCGGTGATGCGCGCCTCCCGCACGAACCGCGCCCAGGGCGCCGAGGTGTCGCCGCCGGAGACGTCGGCCATCTGCTCCATCGCCTCGGGCAAGAGCTGCTTGAGCGCCACATCGCGTCCGATGTGCGAGTCGTGGGCGAGGTAGACCACCGACATGCCGCCTCGGCCGAACTCGCGCCGCACCTGGTAGCGGCCCGGCGCCTCGGGAGTGAGGTTCTCGTCCGCGCGCTGCTCGGGCGGGAGCGCCTCCGGCGCCTCCTCGGAGAGGTGGCGGGCGCCCCCGGGAACGGTGGAGAGGAGCTGGCCCGAATCGGGGATGGTACGGGCAGGCGGGCGCGGAACCGCGGGCGGCGGCCGCCCCGGCACGCACACGGACGGCCTGCGAGGATCCCCCGCCATCCCGACGCTCGTCTTAGCGCCACGCTCCCCAGGTAGGCAAGGGTGGGCGCTCCCCGGGTAGGCAAGGGTGGGCGCGTCCCGCGTACGGAAGGTCCCCCCCCGACTCCCCTGTTCATGTTCAGTGAAGTGCGACGCCTACCTTTCCCGGTGCTGCTCTCCAGCAGCGCAGCCGCCCCCCAGAGACGGCACAACCGTCGATAACCGACCCCGCGTGTGTCATTGCGCGCCGGAGCGTTCCCGGCTTCACTATCCGTGTTCACTGGAAAAGTGAGGGAGCCATGGAACGCCTGCGCAAGGGTCTATCCATCTTCGCGGCCGCCGCGCTACTCGCCCCCGCGAGTGGAGCACTCGCCGGCCGTCCGGTCTTCCAACGCCACCACGAGAACCACGAGGGCGACGACGACCGCGGCGGCAAGCCTACCAAGACGACCGTCAGCGATCTGACGCTGCGCTCCCGGGCATTGCTCGGGAAGGACGGCAAGACGCAACTCGAGATCAGCACCGCTCCCTTCGACACCGCCGGGACGCCGCCGGGGAACATCTCCCACGTCCACGTCCGCGCGGTCGATCCAAACCGTGCCGACCGTGACGGCGACGACGACGACAAGGACGGGAAGGAAGGGAAGGAGCGGCGCTTCCGGCGCGAGTACAATCACCTGCGCGGCGGCGGGTACTTCACGAACTATCCCTCCGATCCGTGGACTGGCCTGCCGCACGGTCAGAACCTGCGCATCGAGGCCAAGGCCCGCGGCACCGTGCATCGCGACGAGCTCGAGGCCCGGTGGCTGGACACGATCCGCTACCGCCCTGACCTGTACGTGAAGATGATCGTCGCTCCCGCCCAGGCGCGCATCAATACCGTGGTGACGATCGACGGGATCATCGGCGAGGGCATGGGCGAGACTGGCGCCGACACTGATTGCGTGCTCCTCGTCGACGGGGCGCAGGTCGACTCGGGCCTCCTCTGGGTCAACGCGGGCGACGCGGCTACCTGCGAGTTTCACTATGCATTCCCCAACGCCGGTCTGCACACCATCAGCGTGCGCGCGCAGAACGTGCGGCCTGACGATTACGACGACTCGAACAACACCTCGGCGCCGAAGCAGATCCTGATCACGCAGCCGTTCTTCGCCCACTACGATGCGACGGTTTCCGAGACCACGAAGATCAGCAACAAATCCGTAGACACGTATCTGATTTCGGCTTCGGCGACTCCCAACCAAGAGCAGAAGACCTTCTCTACGACGGTCGACCAGCTCCGCTCATTCCTCGGGCTGCTTCCGGGCGACGTCAATCCGGAAACGGTGCGCGTATCGTTCAAGGACAGCAGCGGTGGCCGCGACCTCAGCAGCTTCGATCTCTCGGGGCTCACGATCGGCGCTCCTGAGGCTTCGGAACTTCCAGGGTGCTCCACCACCAGGAGCGTCATGGACGTGGATGCCACGACCGGGCGCTGCGTGACTGTCTCGCGATGCACCGCTGCGTCAGGTACCAACTCGACCAGCGTGTTCATCAACTATCCGGCGACGCAAGTCACCACGTTCTCGCGGAACATCTGCAGGACCTCCAACATCGGTTGCAAAGTCGGCGACTTCGTCACGGCCCCCCAGGTCACGTCGGACCACCCATTGGTGCAACTCGCGGATGACTATTCGGCGGCCGTCGAAGTAGAGGATGCAGCGACAGGGAAGTTCACGGCCAAGCCGACGATGGCGTTGGCGCCGTTCGTCCTCGTGCCTCTCAACAGCGTGACCCTGCAGCCTTGCCGTCCGTTCAACGGGAAGGGCAAGCAGTGCACGACCGTGACGAGCAACGTCTACGGAAAGGCCGGCACGGCCTCGAAAGACAACGCGGAATAGAAGCGCGCTCCATCCATCGGCGCAGCCGGCGCGGCGGGGCACTCCAGCCCGCCGCGCCGGTGCGCTTCGGTTCGGGCAATGGACTTTGGTCGCACCTCGAACCTTTATCGTTGGAGCACCTAGGGATTTGTCAGGCTCTAATTCGAGCCATGCTGGTCAGAATCCCGGCTGCTTGTCTCGCCGACCCGGTTTGTGCATGAATATCGGACTTGCGCCGCCGCGACGCGCGACCCGCGCGCTCTGCCGCCCGCAAGCGGAGGAGTCCGGTGCGCGTCGCATCCCTGCTCGCGGTAGCCGTCCTGTACGCTGCCCGTCCAGCGGAGGCTGCAGGTGTGGCCAAGTTGGTCGTCTCCAGCATTGCCACCCCGCAATCCGCCGGATCCGTCTCCAGCGTCCGCGTCGAA
>Ga0137380_10002027_pt1 | contig 16975 bp, 13 predicted proteins | sample SagtaG_17_FD_104809 | JGI IMG/M metagenome (GOLD analysis project Ga0137380, IMG submission 104809) | Vadose zone soil microbial communities from Sagehorn Ranch, Mendocino, California, USA - Sage2_L_100_16 metaG | ecosystem: Environmental > Terrestrial > Soil > Vadose zone | place: USA...
CCAGAATGCCGAGAATCAGCGTCAAACTGTGGGCCTCACGCGTGTCCTGCTCGAAGCGGGGCGGGGGACCGATTTGGATATCTCGCGTGCCGAGGCCCAGCTCAACCTGACCCTCGCCAGTATCCCTCCCCTAGAAACCACCATCACCCAGGCAGCGCATCGCCTGGGTGTCCTTATCGGGCAGCCACCCACGGCCCTGGCCGAGGCGTTATCCGCGCCTCTACCACTGCCCGGTTTACCGGCTCTAGTGGCTCTTGGGACGCCTGACGACTTGTTGCGACGCCGTCCGGACATTCGCGTCGCCGAACGTAATCTGGCCGCGGCCACCGCCCGTGTCGGTGTGGCCACAGCCGATCTCTTCCCACGCGTCACGGTACTCGGCAGCGTCGGCCTGGAAGCGGGTTCTTTAGTGGGGTTCGGTAGGGGGGGCATTGATACGTTCACGCTCGGTCCGAAGGTCTTTTGGGCGGCCTTTAATCTGGGACGAGTGCGGGCACGCATCAGAGCGGCAGATGCGCGCACCGAAGCGGCCCTGGCGCAATATGAGCAGCGCGTGTTGCTGGCCCTGGAGGAAACCGAAAACGCCCTGGTCGATTTCCAGCGCCAGCAGGCACGCCGCGACTCGCTCCACGCTTCGGCACACGCGAGCGAGAAAGCGGTCGCCCTGGCACGGCTGCGCTATCAGTTTGGTGTTGCCGACTTCCTCACGGTTCTCGATGCCGAGCGCACCCTCTTGAGTGCCCAGGACCTCCTGGCCGCGAGTGAAACGCGCACAGCCACGACCCTCATCGCCGTATATAAGGCCCTCGGAGGTGGGTGGGAGCCAAGTGGGTAGACTGTCCTCTTTCCCTGGCTCTTGCACCGGTGCGCCACGACCATCTTCGGTCAGGCATGTACAATCTCTCCCCGCTCGACCGTATAGATCTGCTCGGCAAAGCTCAGCCGCTTCACATCCGATTCGGCAAGCAGGACAGATAAACCGTCCTTTTGGAGTGCCTGAATGGTGCCGGCGAATTTTTCCCCCATCGCCGGTGACAGGCCCTCGAAGGGTTCGTCGAGTAGCAGGAGCTTGGTGCCGCTCATCACCGCCCGCGCCAGAGCGACCATTTTTTGCTGTCCACCGCTCAGGGCTGAGGCTCGGCGCCTGGCCAGTGCCGCGACGTCGGGCATCTTCTCGTAGATATACGCCAAGCGTGCTTCCCCATGTGCCAGGCGGCTCGCCCAGGCGGGCATGCGAATGTTGTCCTCCGCCGTCAGGGAGCCAATCAAGCGCCGGTCTTCAGGCATGTAGCCAATGCCCAGGGCAGCGCGGCGATAGCCCGGCACCCCCGTGAGAGCCGTGCCATCGAGTTGGACCGTGCCACCAGAGATGGGCATGAGCCCCATAATACTCTTGAGTGTGGTAGTTTTCCCAGCCCCATTGCGCCCGACGAGCGCAATGAGCTCCCCTGTAGGCACCACCAGGCTCACGCCGCGCAGGATGATAAAGCCCTTGATGGTCACGCGCAGGCCGTCTACTAGCAGCATTGCCTACTCCCGTCCGAGCACGGCGCGTCGGACCTGCGGTTGGGCCAGGACAGTGTTGGGTGTCCCATCGGCAACCATCTCGCCATTGTCAAACACCAAAACCCGCTGGCTGTAGCGTTGCACCACGTCCATATCGTGTTCCACAAAAATCGTCGTCATCTGACTCTGTTGCAGCACTCCCACCAGAGTGTCCATGACCTGGAACTTGTCTTCAATGCTCACTCCGCTCGTGGGTTCATCCATGAGTAATATTTGCGGCTTCAGAGCAAAGGACAGCGCCACATCCAGGAGCTTCCTACCGCCTTCGGGCAGTTCGGCCACAGACCGTGAGGCATAGGAGGTGAGACCGAAGCGCGCCAGGACATCCATACCCTCCTCCAGCCACTGCCGGCGATAGAGGGGCTTCCAGAAGCCAGTACTTTTCCTGGTCTGGGCCGCTAACGCCAGCAGGACATTTTCCAGCACGCTCATGGCCGTGTAGAGCTGCGGAACCTGAAACGAGCGGGCGAGCCCAAGCCTGGTCACCAGGCGCGGCGGCAAGCCGGTGCTGTCCTGGCCCATAAGCAGGATGCGCCCGTGGTCAGGTGTGAGATAGCCCGTGATCAGGTTCAAAAAGGTCGTTTTGCCGGAGCCGTTGGCCCCCACAATGCCCACCAACTCACCCCGAGCAATCTGCACCGTGATCCTGTCAGCCGCCTTGACCATGCCAAACGACTTGGTCAGGTCGACGGTTTCAAGGATGGGGTGGGTCTCAGGCATGCGGCGCTCCTTCGACACGCCGACTGAACCGAGCGGCCACGCCCTCATACATGGCCCACAGCCCGCCAGGTTGCAGTAGAATGATGAGCAGCATGATAATCCCCAGGGTCATTTGCCAGGCATAGGGGGCATACTTATTGGCATACGTGCGGATAAACTCAAAGGCAATAGCACCGATGAGCGGTCCGGGCACACTACTATAGCCCCCCAGGAGGGCGATAAACACAAACTCTCCCGATTGCAGCCAGAAGGCGTATTCCGGCACAATGTGTCCCACCGCGAAGGCCACCAGCACGCCGGCAAGCCCGCCCAGGGCGCCGGACAGGACGTAGGTGGAGTAGATCACGCGCTGCACGGATGCTCCAGAATACTCGATGCGAATTTCGTTGTCCGCCAGGGCTTTGAGGAAAAATCCCAGTGGTGAGGCCAGGAAGCGGTGTACGGCATACGTGACGGCCCCGGTGATCACCAACGTGAAATAGTAATAGCTCAGGCGCAGCACGTCACGGGGTGGCACAAAGCCCAGCAGCGTCGGGGTGCGCACCGAGATACCGTCCGTACCACCCGTAACCCAGTAGAACTTGAGCAGGATGGCGTAGAGGATCATGGACAGGGCCAGATTGAGCATGGAGAAGAACACCCCGCGGTACCTGGTAATGAAGAGACCCACGAGGGCGGCCACGCAGGCGCCGAGGAGGATCCCCACGGGGACCAGCAGCACCGCATCGCGTACCCCAAACCATTTGGAGCCGAACCCTGCCGTATAGGCGCCAATGGCGTAGAACAGCGCATGCCCGAAGGTGACCAGCCCGCCCCGTAGAAACAGAGCCACAGCTAGCACCACCATGAACTTGGCCAGCGCCACGGTTAAGAGGAAGAGCATCCAGCCTGGCACGACAAAGGGCACGATGACAAACAGCCCAGCAGCAATCAGCCCAGCGAGGGGAAAGTGCTGCGCACGGCTAGTTGCCCCGCCAGTTTGGCGGGGTGTTTCAGATCCTCCGCACTTCAACTGCACCAAATAGTCCTTCGGGTTTGAGCATCAGGACGATCAGCATGATCAGGTAGATCACCACCAGTTCGAATTCTGGCCACAGGTGGATCGCCAGGGCTCTGGCCAGGCCAATAAACAGCGCTCCCAGGGCCGCCCCTTCCAGACTGCCCATACCGCCAATGGCGATGACCGCGAACGACTGCACCACCACTTCGACAGCAAAACCCGGTGCCACGGCAATGGTCGGGGCAATCGCCGCGCCGCCGAGGGCAGCGCACAGGGCCCCCAGCGTGAATGCTACGGTGTAGATGCGACTGACATTGATGCCGACCGCCTGACTGACCTCCCGATCACTGATCACGGCCACAATGATCTTGCCAAAACGCGTGCCGCGCACTAACCACACCAGGGCGCCGCCGAACACGATGGATACGGCAATCAACACAAAGTGGTACCACGTGTACGGGATGCCACCAATGGACACCTGCCCCAAGAGCGTCGAAGGCTTGCTCACCAGCATCGGCGTGGTGCCCCAGATGAGCTTGATGAGATCGTCCAGGATCAGCAGAATGGCGAAGGTCAACAACAGCTGGATGGCTTCCGCCTGCCCATACACCCGCCGCAGAAACAGGCGCTCAATCAGCGGTCCGACAACGAGCCCAATAATCAGGGCTCCGGCCAGTAGCATGACATAGGTGAGATACGGATTCCACCCCCAGTCGAGGATTTTGAGCGCCAGAAAGGTGCCCATATAGGCACCGAGCGCGTAGATCCCGCCGTGCGAGATGTTCAGGATGCGCAGGACGCCAAAGATCAGCGTCAGCCCTACGGACAGCAGAAACAGGATGGCGGCGAATACAAAGCCATCCACAATGATGATGGTGAGCGTGGCCATAGGCGCCCTGTCTCTGCTTGATTCCCTCTTACTTGAGCGTCTTGAACCACTCCGGAGACTCTACGCCCGCCGGTGGCATGATCTGCTCCCCGGGCATCTGCATCACCCGATCCATGACGGCGAAGCCGTACTGGGGGGAAAGTTTGCTCAGTCCGACGATGCCCGCGTGCACGGCCTGATGGTCGGTACGCATCGTCACCGGGCCGAGAGGCGTTTCCCAGGTCAGACCTTCAAAGGCCTTGATCACCTCGTCGGTTTTTGGCCAGCGACTCGCCTGGTCAATGGCTTTTTCGTAAGCCACCTTCAAGCCCGCAAAGGCCTGGTACGTACGGTACGTCGGGTAGTCGGGGTAGCGGCCAAAGCGGGCTTTATAGGACTCCACAAACTCCTTTTGCAGGGGGTTGGTCTGCGGATCGGGATGCAGGAAATATCCGCTCGTGGCTCTAGGCATGGCAATCACCCCCTCGGGTGTCTCATCCTTCAGATCCTGGAAGGACTGCTCCAACACCGGCAGGATGACCAGGCTGTGCTTGAACAACTCGCGCGCCGACGCCTGTTTCACAAACGTCACCAGGCCACCGCCCCAGAAGGTGCTGTGGATGACGTCAGGCTTGAGGGCCAGGAGCTTGGAGATCTCGGCCGAATATTCACCGGCCTGGATCTTGGTCCACACTTCACCAACAAACTGCACGTCCGGCTTCAGCCGGCTCAGCGCCGCCTTAAAGTCGTCCCAGGAGTCCCGGCCCCAGGCATAGTCCTCATTGGCGCCGGCCACGGTCTTGAGATCGGGTTTGATCGCCAGCACATAGCGGGCCGCCATCACACTGTCCGCCACCTGGTGGTTCGAGGTTCTGAAGACGTAGTGTAATTTTTTCCCCTCGGTGAGACGGCGCGTGCCACAGATATGCACAATGGTCAGGGTCTGGAGCTCCTCCGCCACCGGGCCAATGGCCAGACAGCTAGCGCTCGACGTATAGCCGACCACGGCATCCACCTTGGCATCCAGCACCAGACGCCGAAATTCTGTCACTTGCTTGTCCGGGCCACCAGCCTCGTCAACCTCGACCATCTTCACCGGCACCCCCCGTATGCCGCCGTCCTTGTTCCATTTGTCGATCAACCACTCTGCGGCGTTTTTACCAGAGATGCCAAAGATGGCCGCCGAGCCGGAGAAAAAATCCACAAAGCCGAGCTTTAACTCCTTGGGGGCCCCTTTTGGTGGTGCCGCGTTGGCCACGGCACAGAGTACACACACTATAAGCCCCAGGGTGAGCAGACTCACCCCCCAGCCTGTATAGACCGTCCGGTTTCTATGCATGGCAGACCTCCTTCGCTGTGCGGTCTCCACAACGCACATGCTTTTGCCCTTACGGGTACGCTATGGGAGCGCTCCTCTGCTTCATAGTGGGGGTTGCCTTGTAGCATAGAGGCAAGGCTAAGTAAAGGGAAATAGTGCGTCTTCTTGGACTGGTCTAGCGCGCTGCGTAGGCCGTGCAGCGGCCCCGGACTTCCCTCAAGGCAGGTTTCCCAATTTAATGTAGTGATACTACACGGGTTTGTGCATAGCTTTTTCCTATTTGAGATATTAGTATTTATTTTCTATGCTCCTCAGAAAGTGCAGTGGAGTATAGCTGCGGGATCATGTGCGGAAAGGAGGAGCAGCGTGCAGCGAGCTGAGCTCCAACAGGCCTACCTGGACGTACGCCGGATGACGGTTGACCTCTGTCGCCCGCTCGCCACCGAGGATTATGTCGTCCAACCCATTGACTCTGTGAGTCCGCCTAAATGGCATCTGGGACACACGACGTGGTTCTTCGAAACCTTTGTGTTGCAGTCCTACACACCAGACTACCGGCCCTATCACCCGCTGTATAGCTCGTTGTTGAACTCGTACTATCACCATGTTGGTGCACGTTGGGAGCGCGCCAGGCGGGGTGCGTTGTCACGCCCCACAGTGCAGGACATGTATGCCTATCGGCAGGCCATCGACGATCGCCTGCTGGCGTTCATCGAAACGGTCGATGCAGCGCGCTGGCCGGAGGTGTGTACACGCGTCGTGCTTGGCCTACACCATGAGCAGCAGCATCAAGAGCTGTTAGTAACCGACATCAAATATATCCTCGCCATGAATCCTCTGCGGCCGGTATATCACACCTCGCCTCTCACATCGTCTGCTGCGCCAGTGCCAGAGGCGCAATGGCTGTCGTTCCCCGGGGGTACGTATGACATTGGGCACACCACAGAGGATTTTTGCTTCGATAATGAGCAACCCGTCCATCGCGCCTTTGTCGAGGACTTTGTGCTCCAGAGTCGTCTGGTCACCAACAGCGAATACCTTGCCTTTATAGACGACGGTGGCTATGGCGATTTTCGGTACTGGTTGTCCAACGGCTGGGACACCGTACAATGTGAGGGCTGGGAGGCCCCTCTCTACTGGCAGAAGCTCGATGGCACGTGGTACGCCATGACGCTGGCAGGTTGGCGGGAAGTGGAACCACATGCCCCGGTGACCCATGTGAGTTATTACGAAGCCGACGCCTATGCCCGTTGGGCGGGGAAACGTTTGCCCACCGAGGTGGAGTGGGAAGTGGCGGCACGGCTCGCTGACGTGGGGCCAGAGACGGGCAATTTTCTTGAAGATGGCGCTTTCCATCCACTCCCCGTACGCCAGTCGTCGGGAGCCCTCAGGCAGATGCTCGGGGATGTGTGGGAATGGACGGGGAGTGCGTATCTCCCCTATCCGGGCTATCGGCCGGCCGCCGGAGCACTCGGCGAGTACAACGGCAAGTTTATGGTCAATCAGATGGTGTTACGAGGCGGTTCATGTGCAACCCCCCGCTCGCATATTCGCATTACCTATCGCAACTTCTTCGCGGCGCACGAACGCTGGCAATTCACCGGCATTCGGCTCGCAGATACGGCCTGGACACACGTCTAGAGAGGAGTATTGATGCCCAAGGGCACAATGATCGGACCCACCACGCGCGTGCAAGCGTTTGTCGCAACCCTGGTCAATCGTGGTGTCGTCTGTTCAACCGGTGCGGATGGCGAGCCGCTCTTTGAGCTCTATTCGCTTCTGGAGTGTCTGGCGCCAGCGCAGGATGATTTAGCGGAGCGACTCAGGCAGTTGCAGTTTGTGCCAATATGCCTTGCAGAAATGGGACTCTATCTACTTTATGTTCCACTGCTGGACGTGGTTGAGCATCTGCTGCCGGAGAGTACGCTCCCTGAGATGCAGGCGTTGCAGGAAGGATTCACGGTGGCGCCCCCCTCCAGGCAGCACACGCGAGCAGACAACGGCGCCGCATAGAGCAGTAACAACCTCAGGTATATTCTGCTCGCAGTATCTCGGCAGCTTGATGGATGGCCTGCAGCTTCCTGGCCGCCACTTCCGTCGTGTTCACCGGGCGCTCAGCAAAGGTGGCGAAGCCGCAGTCCGGGTTGAGGTAGATTTGCTCTGGACGACGATGTTGCAGCAGCGCTCTGACCTTGCCGACAATGAAGTCGACCGGCTCGATCTCCGCCGAGCGGGGGTTGCACACGCCCAGACCAATTTCTTTATCGGCGGGCAAATCGCCCAATACCTCGACATGGCCGGCACGCTCCGTGGCGTACTCCAAGACCAATTGCTGCACTTGCATGCGGCTAAAATAGGGCATCAGCGGGTCGTACGCCCCTTGCAGCAGGACTTTTTCCTGACGACTCCAGTTGCCGCGGCAGACGTGCAGGCCCGTTTTCACCCCTGTGACCCCGTCAACCACGCGGTTCAGCAGCTCGACGGCGAACGTGAGTTCTTCTTCCGGACTGCTCTGCTCGGAGAGCGCCGCACTCATAAACGTATGGGTGGCATGCGGACCAGCAAACGCCACTTCAGTGAGCACTGGCTCGTCAAACTGCACGAACGCACATCCAGCGTCACGCAGGCTGATGAGTTCCTCGCGTAATAGCGCCACTACGTCGTTCCCCAGGGCTTCCTTGGTAGGGTAAGCGTCTGCCGACAGGCTCTTGACCCACATGGAGCGTGTTAGCAGGTATGGCCCCGGTAGAGCAATTTTGACCGGGCGCGTGGTATACGTACGTAGGCTCTGGTACTCTGCCAATGCCAGCGGTTGCCGCCGCCGCAAAGGGCCCACGACCACCGGGTTCTTGATGACAAAGACCGGCACGTCGAGCGCCCGCAAGAGCCGTTCGAAAGCTGCCTTATGCTCCACGTAGTCGAGCAACTCTGCCAGGCTCATGAGACGGATACCGTCCACGCATCTCGCGATGAACGAATAAAAATTGTCTCGCCGCTGCTCGCCATCACTGATGATATCAACCCCGGCCTGCTCCTGCAGTGCCACAGCCTCTTGGATGGCTTGCGCCGCAATCCTGTCGAACGTGGCTGGACGTATACGCTTCGCCTGCCGCCGACGTAAAGCGTCGAGGAGCGGCCGAGGGCGCGGTAGGCTCCCCACCACCGTGACGGGAAACAGGGGCCACGTGTGCATGCTTTGCCCCGCTTTCTTGGTGCTGCGCCCGTGTGCTGCGCACAGCTAGTTGCCCCGCCAAACTGGCGGGGCTCATTGCGGTACGCAGTACCCGCCAGTTTGGCGGGGTGGGTCACTACGTGTCTTGATACGTTCAGTTGGTGGCCGTAATCTCCCGGTAGGTGAAATGGCGCGTCCACTCCGTAGACTGCTTGCCATCCACCTCGACGTACAGCTTGTGCAGGGCATTCACCGGACCGTCTTCCTGGGGTGGGTCAAGGCGCAGATCCCGTCCAATCGACCACACGACACGGCGTTCGTCCAGGTTGCCAAAGTAATAGTCAACCATGGCTGGATCCCCACCGCGGTAGCCGACAGCCGTGGTGAGTTCCACCAACTTCTGGTTTTTCTCGGTAAGCGGAAAGTCGCCCATATAGATGTCAGCCACCGAGACATCGAGGGTGACCCAGTTTAGATTGGGGGCATAGAACTGGATCCAGCAGTGATAGCTGGCATCCACGTCGAGGCCGTTGAGCGTCGGCTTGAGTAGCGACCCATAGACCATGCGGGTGGGAATGCCCACGGCCTGGGTCAGGGACGCGAAGAGCGAATGAAAATCCGTGCAGTTGCCAGTTTTGGTCCGCAGACAGTACTCCGTGCTCCCTACCGGGGACGCCTTCAGGCGCTCCGGGTCCTTGACCCAGTAATCGATGTTGTGCAGCGTCCAGTCATAGATCTTGCGCGCCGCCACGGCCGGATTCTGTTCACCGCCAACGATCTGGTTGGCAAGTGCCTTGATCTCGTCGTTGATAATGACATAGGTCGAAGGTTTGAGATAGTGCTCGAAATCCACACGTTCCTGGTCGGTGAGCGGCCGGGTGGCCGCAGGCTCTACGGCTTGGCGGATCTCGGTCCGTGTCAGTGTGAACGTCTCGCGGAAGTTGATCTGCTTCTCCTGGGGGGCATTCACTTCCAGATACCCGACCTGGTTGCCGTAGGAATCCGTGCCATACCGTACTGGATAGGGGGACTCCACATTGAAGGCGCGAATCTCCGACTCGGCATCGCGCTGGGGCGTGGCAAACCACACGCGCACCCGCTTGGCGCCTTCAGGCACCTTGATAGTAAAAGCGTTGGTGATTTCAAACGTGGCGCGTTTGGGCTGCACTGCCGGCGCGGCTGCCAGATGCACGCTGGCTACCCCAACGACGGCAAGTATGAGCCCGAGGAGACATCTTCTGGCCTGTACGTTACACAAATGCATCAGTTCTCTCCTTTGTTGTCGCACGCGGCACTGCAGCCAAGAAGCCCCAGGGACAGCTATCCTGGTGGTACGAGGATGGCCTGCAGGTAGCGCTCGATCTGGGTCGGTGTCATCGGGCCCAAATGCACGGCTGCTACCGTCCCTGAGGGATGCACAAACACGGTGCTCGGGAGCAAGAAAACATTGTAATAAGCGGCAATACTCCCCTCGGGGTCCAGCAGGGGGGAAAAGGTGAGTCCGAAAGTCGCCCAGTACGTACGGACCGCCTCTGCCTTGTCCTGCTGGTCCTGGCTCACGGCCAGGATAGCGAGTCCGGCGGTTTTGTGGGCCTCGTACACCGTCTGGAGGGCACGCATCTCTTGACGGCATGGGGCACACCACGTGGCCCAAAAGTTAATGATGACTGGACGGCCCTGATAGTCCTGTAGGGTGATAGATGTGCCATCGGGACCGTGGGCAACAAAATCCGGCGCTGGCTGCCCGGGCGCCAGAGGGCTCCGAGACTGCCCTGGACCTGTCGACCCCGGTGCGTTTCCCCATAACCGCTCTCCTGCCAGGAGGAGAGCCAGCACCACACCTGGTACGACAATGCCTCGCATGGTCGCCTCCTTCCCCACGACGCCCCTTGGCTATGGCCATAGCGCAGATCTCTGGCTCAGAAGGTAGGAAGGTCTGGCAAATATTTCAAATAGGAAAAACCGATAGGTAGTGCTTCATGTAGTTTTAGAATCAATTGGCGAGGCAGGGCTCTGTTGGGAGCTGGGATAACGGGACGTCTTCCTCAACACGTAGTGGGAAGGGGGGCGCTACTGGTGTCGAGGGAGAGCATCTCGCTGGTGTCGTCGTAGGCTAACAGCTCAGCATAGCGCCCCCAGTTGATCGCCACCTCGACCTGACGGGCCGCTTCGTCTGGGGTGAAGTCGAGTTCCAGGGCGGTGCTGATCACGTCTCTATCGAGCTGATGCTTATCAGCCGCCCGCAACATGGCCAGGAGCCACTTGAACATCGGCAGGCGCCGAATGCGCGTCGCGAAGATCTCCTTGCGCGCCAGAATGCTGGCCTCGGCAAAAGTCTCGCCCAAAGGCGTGAGAGTGATATCCCCCTGCGCAACCGTCGCAAAGCCGAGCAACTCGGCGGTCTCGGTCAGACGTAGCAGGGCGTCGAGATCTACTTTCAATTCTGTTGCCAACTTATAGATATCGGCGCGGTGGGTAGGGGTCTCGTTGACATGTTCCAGCAGGCCAGCCAGGTCGCTGATGGCTATAGGCGGCAGGGCGCGCGTCTTGCCAGCTTCGCCAGGAGCTGTGCCCATCTCGACATGCTCCGGTTGCGTCTGGCCCGCCAGCATGGCGTAGACATGGTCCATCACGTTCAGGAACGGGGCGGCTTTGCGCTGTCGCGGGTGGGGCAAGTCGACCTTGACCTCGGCGACGACCCGTCCCGGTCCCTTCTCCATCACCACAATGCGGTCCGCCAGGAGGGTCGCTTCTTCGATGTTGTGGGTGACCATCAGAATGGCTTTGGTGGGCAAGGTCCCACTGGTCCAGAGTTCGAGCAACTCGCCGCGCAGGGACTCAGCACTGAGCACGTCCAGGGCGGAAAAGGGCTCATCCAGACAGAGCAGTTCCGGCTCCACAGCCAGGGCGCGCGCAAAGCCGACTTTCTGACGCATCCCCCCCGACAACTCGCGGGGAAAGGCCGTTTCAAAGCCATCCAGGCCCACCTTATCGAGCAAATCCACTGCCCGCCGGGCTCGTTGCGCGGGCTCCACACCACGCGCCTTCAGTGCCACCTCGACATTGGCCTGCACCGTCAGCCAGGGAAACAGCGCAAAGGTCTGAAACACGATCGTCGTGTGGGGGTTCACGCCCGGTACCGGCCGGCTGCGATACAGCACCTGACCCGCCGTGGGCTGCTGCAGGCCAGTAATGATGCGCAGCAGCGTACTCTTCCCACAACCGGCTGGCCCCAGGAGCGCCACAAACTCGCCCTCGTGCAGATGCAGGTTGACGTCCTGCAGGGCGACAAAGCGGTGCGCTCCGGTACCATATACCTGGTTGATATACCGCAACTCGACGAGGGAGGCAGACAGGCTCACGGGTTACTCCAGACGGTAACGTTCTGCCGCCAGGCGATACAGGCGGCGCCACACCAGACGATTGATGGCCGACACGGTCAGAATCATAGCCAGCGTGGCGGCCAGGAGCAAGGGATAGTCGCCAGCCGCCGTGGCGTGCGCGATCAGGGCACCCACCCCGGTGACCGCGTGCGTCGCCCCACCAAAATCAAAATATTCGGCCACGATACTGGCGTTCCAGGCCCCACCGCTGGCCGTCACAGCCCCCGTAATGAGATACGGGAATAAGGCCGGCAAGACCAGGATGCGCCAGTGCTCCCAGCGGCTCAATTGCAGCAACCTGGCGGTGTATTGCAGGTCTTGCGGCATGGCTGTGGCACCGGCAATGGCGTTAAACAGCACATACCACTGCATCCCCATGAGCATCAACAGCACCGCAGCGACATGCATGCCACCCGGCAGGTGCAGCACGACCAGGACAAACACCGGAAAGAGGGCTGTGGCTGGCACGGAGGCAGCAATCTGTGCCAGGGGCTGAAGCCATGCCGCCAGGCGCGGCTTGGTCCCCGTCGCCACCCCTACCGGGACCGTCCAGGCCATGGTCAGGAGCAGGGTGACGAAGACGCGCAGCAAGGTCGCCCCCATCCCCCACAGAATAGCCACCCACTGCGCCACTGGCACCAACAGCAGCATACCCCAGGCGCGGTAGGTGCCGTAGAGCAACAGCAGGCCACCGATGCTCGCACCCAGATAGGCCCCCCAGGGGTGGCGGCGTGTCTGCCCCGGCGTGCCTGGTATCGCTGACCAGGACATGCAGAGGGCGTCGCAGCGTGCCGTTGCCGGACGCCACACCCCATGCAACCAATCGATCATCCGCGAACTCCGCAGCACGTTGTAGAACCACGATGTTGGCGGTGCCTCGCTGCTGACCATTTCGAGTTTGAAACGCACTGACCAGGCCAGGAGTGGTCGCCATACCAGTTGATCGAGCGCCACAATGACACACACGAGTGCCCCCACACCCCAGGCAATCGCTGGCAGATCCCCCTGATCCGCCGCCTCCCGCAGATACGCCCCGAGTCCGGGCAGGCGGAAGTCGCGCTGGCCGACCGTAAACATCTCAGCCGCCATCAGAAAGAACCACCCCCCGGCCCAACTCATCATGCTGTTCCAGATCAGGCTGATCGCCGCAAAGGGCAATTCCAGCGTCCGAAACCGCAGCCAGCTGTTCAAACGAAAAATACTCGACGCCTCGTCGAGTTCGTGTGGGATCGTCTTGAGCGCCTGATACCAGGCAAACACCAGATTCCACGCCTGACTGGTGAAAATTAACACAATGGCCGCCAGCTCTGTCGCGACTTTCTGGGGTAGCACGGCGCTCAGGCTCAATAGTACCACCGGTAGGAAGGAGAGAATGGGCACGCTCTGCAACACATCGAGCAGGGGCATGAGGACCTGCTCGACGCGGTGGTTGTGCGCTGCGGCACGACCGTATAAAAGCGCAAAGAGGAGCGAGAGGAGGTACGCAACGGCCATGCGGACGATGGACAGGCCAGCATAATACGGTAAGATATGTGGGTCGAGGGAGATCTCGGGGCCACGCAGGGCTGGCGGGGTGTGCACAGCCAGGGCAATCCCCACGTAGAGGCATACCACTACGCCTAGCAACACGACCCCATCTCCCCAGTGCAAGCGCCGCTGGGTTGGTTGTTGGACAGCAAACAGTCCAGTAGTCTCGCTCATATATCTCTATCCATGCTACTCTAGCGGGGTGCAATGCATGTGACCTCGATATGGCCCAACGAGAACATGCGCTGCGTATTATCTTAACAGAAGAACGCTATCTATGCGCTGGACGGCTCTCGGCCATAGCCTTCCGGAGCAGCTGGGGAGAGTGGCATGAAACGCAAGCGCGAACTAGCCACCACGTCAGGAGCCCATCTCCTGGCGCCCTTGTGCCTGTGCGGAGCACAGACCGCACTGAAATATCTGGAGGCGCTCACAGCCGCCATGGAGGGTGTGCGCCGGGCGGAGGACAGTGAGTGTGTGCATCACATGCGCGTTGCCTCGCGCCGCTTGCGGAGCATACTGCCCCTGTTTGCCGTGTGCCTGTCGCGGCAGGCTTGCGACCACTGGCGGAAGCAGTTGCGGCGCCTCACTCGTGCCCTGGGGGAAGCGCGCGATACAGACGTTCAGATCGCCTGTGTGCAATGTTTCCTGGACCGGGAGGCGAGTGCCCAGGAGCACCCTGGGGTAGAGCGCCTCCGCCTGCGTCTGCAGCAGCGGCGACACGTGCTGCAGGAGTCCGTACTGGAGGCGTTGGAACGGTTCGTTGCCAGTCGGGTCACCGAGGAGATGGGGCAGACACTCATCCAACTGGCCAAGGCCAGCCAGGCCTCTGGCGTCGATACCCCAGGACACTACGTGTATCGCCAGACCAGGAAAGTGATGCGGGATCAACTCAAAGCCCTCCAGGCGTACGCCCCATACGTCCAGCAGCCAGCGTGCAGCGAAGCACTCCACGCCATGCGTATCGCTGCCAAGCGCTTGCGCTACACCATGCAGGCATTCGCGCCGTTGTATCCGGACGCCCTTGAGGAACCTGTGCGCACGGCGCGCACCATCCAGACGCTACTGGGTGACATCCATGACTGTGACGTGTGGGCGCATGACCTGCCACAATTTCTCGCCGCCGAGCGCCAGCGCACACTGGTGTACTTTGGGCAGACAGCACCTTTTACGCCTTTGATACCTGGGCTCCTGGCCTTGCAGCACAACCGGCAACAGTACCGTGCACAACGCTACCAGGAGTTTGTGGCCTTCTGGCACCAGGTGCAGGAGGAAGGGATCTGGGAGCGACTGCAGCAGACGTTGGAAGAGGGACCAAGGCAGGGCGCCAGGCCAGCAACTATGGTCCCCATGTCCTGCGGTGACGGCTCGACTACTGAAGCCTGAGCTTCTCTGATATTTCCTGGAGCAGCAGATTGATCTTTGTTACCACATCATCGGGTGGGCGGGATGCGCCGCTCAGCTCAAGCCGGAGGTGCAATTTCAAATCGAAACCGACTGCTGCTTGACCAATATTGGCAACGGCATCGGCGAGATCCTGAATTTCGTTCAGCCGCAGGTCGGCCTCTGCCACCAGCACACCAGGCGCTGGCTGCGGTGGCGCAGACCTCCGGGGGGGCTCTGGTACTGGTTCACGGGGTCCCTGGAGCTTCACTGCGTGCGCTCCTGCATAATCGCACGGCCAGGGGCCGGAATCGAGTGTACGCTCGAGTAGACGGGCGCGCAGGGCACCGTCGAGCGCCTCGCGTACTGTGGCCCAGGGTAACGTCGTACCAATTTTTCCTGACAGGGCAGTAGAGACAACCATGGCAGTTGTGGCGCCATCACTCCACGCTTCCGGGAGATTTTGTTCCACCACTTCGAGAGCTGACACCGGCTGAGGCGGGGCGTGCAGCAGGGCCTCATCTGTGAGAATACCGGATGGGATATCCTCAGCCAAGATACTCGTCGGACCTGAAGTCAACCACAGTGTGCCCTCTTTGACGGCCGCATGGACTGCCGCGTCGATGACTTCCCCCTCAGCCTGCGGAATCGTGACAGGTTCTGCGTACCCCTCTCTGGGAATATGAACGACATGACCCCCGGCGAAGTATGCACGTACGTCCTTGAGCCTAATCTCAGCGGTCTGCCATAGGCCCGGGAGGGCCCCTGGAGCGAGCAGCCCGGGTGACAGTGCAGTAAGCGTGGCAGCCTCCGGAAGCACCCCCTCCAGGCTGGGGTCTTTCAAGGCGATATCGTCAGGCACCTCGCGCCAGAAGGTCTTTATCGAACGGTCTGCGCGTGTCAAACGCAGCACAAACATCCCTTCCACACACCCTCCTACAAGAGTATCGAGAATCGCTTTACGATTGAGCATTTTGGGCAGGTGTGGGAACTGCGCGAACGCTCCGACGAGATCCTTGACACGGCGCGATGTTTCGCCTGCACGCCACAGGTTATATGGCCCATCCGGCAGCAGAGCATCAGCACTAATGGCAGTGTCTTGAATGCGGGAGCGACTGTCCGCCTTAATCTGCTCAAACAGCGGCTTACCGCTCTCCACCGTGATCTTGAAGGCCTGAACCTCATTCTTGTCTGAGACCGTCACGACAATGGAGTAGGCCTGCTGAATGGCGTCAGGGATATTCTTACGTGCCTTCTCACTAGAGACACGAACCGTCTCTAGGCGGATGGGATTGTCCACGTGCTGCTCCTTGAGCTGGGCGCGGACGTCTTCCCATCCAAGATACTCACGGATGCAGTTCTCGGACACTTCGAGCCCATCGCGTGACGGCCCCGCCAGCACGACTGCGTTACGATACACCCGTGGCCGATCGGAGGCGGTCGTCTCTTCGAGGAACCGTTTCGCTTCTGCGCTGGTTCTGCTGTAATCGGAGACAGCCTTGGGGCCCAGGACAGCATAATGAAACTCGCCATCGTCTTCGATGTCCCGTGGTCTTTCAGGCAAGGTATGGACTCTGGCTCCAGCACCCGAAGCACCATCTTTCAGACTCCTGAGCTTGCCAATCTCTTCAAGCAAGCGCTCCTGGATCAATTCGGGCAATATGCGGCTACACGCATCGTGATGCATCTGCCGCAGATTGGGCTTGGAGCCCAGCCGCCAGGATTTGGGGAGCTGTCGCTGTCCATCTGTCCCTATCTCAGCGTCACTGATAGCGCCTTCATCCAGGAACCACGAAATCTCAGTCCAGCGGCGCAGAGCTTTCTCCAGATTAATCTTGTCAGGGCGAGTCGCACCAAGCAAAAGGAGCAATTCCCGGGTCAGCGCCTTTTGCCCAATCGGCTGCGAGTGTAGAAACGTCGCGAACACTGCCTGCTCGATCTCGCGAAACTTTGTGCCAGTCGCCTCTCTTTGGATATCCCGCGCCTTCGCCAGCTCGCCTTCGAGAATCCCAGACCATTCTTGTTTTTTGCCTTCGTA
>Ga0137380_10002040_pt1 | contig 16908 bp, 14 predicted proteins | sample SagtaG_17_FD_104809 | JGI IMG/M metagenome (GOLD analysis project Ga0137380, IMG submission 104809) | Vadose zone soil microbial communities from Sagehorn Ranch, Mendocino, California, USA - Sage2_L_100_16 metaG | ecosystem: Environmental > Terrestrial > Soil > Vadose zone | place: USA...
CGGGCACAGCTCCACCCATTTCCGTTCGTTGCTGGCTCCGCGTGAGCCGGGACGCATTCGAGGCGTCGAAGGATTGAAAGCGGTCCGGCGTCGCGGGGTGGTTGGCATGCTCAGCACGACCGTTTATGGGTAGGGAAGGGGGTCTCCCGTGCGTCGCAGTAGCCGAGCAGCACTTCCTCTGAAAGCCGTTTCGGCAGCTCCTTCCGCCTCATGATGAGTGGGAACAATTCTCGAACCGTTACATCGAGCCCGCGCGAAGGGTCGAATTCGATGTGATCAGCCGTGGCTGTTAGTCGACCATGTCACAATGTCGCAAGTTTGAAATATAGCTTCTGGGTTCCGGTCCGCTACGGCCCTTGGCCGGCCGGATCTTGGTGGGGGGGAATCCAGCACGTCATCCAGACCGAGCAAGACTCGACCCGCCTACCGGTTCCGAGTCGTGGGACGATCGGGAATGGCAGGGATACCATGAACTTCGGTACGAACGCCACTTCTCGGAGCGGCCGCGTCGCGGGGGAATCGGATGCGAATCGCTCAGGTTAGCCCCTTCCTGCCGTCCTGGGCCGGCGGCTCCGTCGTCTATGCCTCGAACCTCGCAACGCAGCTCGAGAAACGCGGACACGCCGTGGAGTTCTTTGCCTCCCGTTATCCTCACACAGACCGCCGGAACAAGATAGGCAGAGACATCGCGATCCAGGCCAGCCGATGCTACGGGCTCGCACTGGGCATCAACCCGATGTCGTACGTGCTGTCCCGTCTGATCAAAAGCCCTGTCGATGTCGTCCATGCGCACTCATACATCTTCTTCACGTCTAACCAGGCCGCGCTCGCATCCCGCCTCACCGGCACCCCGCTTGTCCTTCACATCCATGGTGCCACATACATCAGGCAGCCCGAACTTGACAAGAAGACCCGCGCCAAGCTGTGGCTAAAAGAGAAATTTTACGATCCAACATTAGGGAGGTGGACCGTTCGGAGCGCGGACGCGATTGCGGCGGTCTCGAGATTCGACATGCGGAAGTGTCAAGAGGTATTCGATATCGATTCCGATCGCCTTCATCTGATTCCCAACGCGGTGGATACCGGGATATTTCACCCGCCCGCGACACCCACAAGCGGACATGTCGTGACCTACATCGGGCGATTGGAACCTTGGAAGGGCGCGTCTTCCTTGTTGAAAATCGCTAGACTAGTCCGGAAGGAAGTCCCGGACGTTCAGTTCAATTTCGTCGGAGATGGTTCGGTCCGAGGAGAACTCATGCGCACCGCCGAGGATCTTCGTGACAATGTCCGTTTCCTTGGCGATGTCGATCACAACACCGTCGCGTCGCTCCTTCGCGCTACATCTGTCCTCATCCTTCCCTCCTTCGTCGAAGGCCTGCCGACCGTGTGTCTCGAAGCGCTTGCCTCGGGTGTCCCGGTTGTCGCATCGAGCGTCGGAGGGACCTCCGAAGTCGTTATTGAAGGCAAGACGGGATACCTCCGGCCGCCGGACGACCTGGAGTCTATGTCCGACTGTGTCGTAAAACTGCTGCACGACGACCACCTGCGAACTTTGATGGGGCAGGCTGGTCGGAAGTTGGTTGAGGATGCCTATTCTTGGGAGCGGATCGCCGAGCTGACCGAGCGATTGTACGAACGCGTGGCCTCTTGACCCAGCGCTGTGTAGTGCGCGCTGCGTGGCACGATCCCTACCGCAATCTAAAAGGACGAGTCAGGAACCTCGAACTGACGAGACGGCCAAACGAACTCTGCCGTTCGACTACGGAGTTACACGGAAGACGTACGTGGTTGGCGTCGAGAATTGAAGGGTAAAGTCCGGGGGGACGAACATTGGGAGGAAGACATCAGGCGATGACCCCGGAATGGGTTCGGTGTAGATGTTCGATGGATCTTGCTGCGCCCAGAGCACGGTCCTCGTCGAGATCACCACATAAGTCTGGCTGAACCCCAGAGCCTTCGTCCGGTTCAGCGCTTCCTGCGATGACGTCGCGGTAAAGATGCCATGAAGATCATTCCGTAGACTTGGGTAGATTAGTGAAATCACTTCCGGCGCTCGGCCGTCCGGGAGAATGAAAAAGATCGAGGCGTTTCGAGCCGAAAAACCGCGCAGGACGTAACCCGTACCGGGATCCGTGACGATGTACGCGTCGCGGCTGGTGTGGGACCTGATCCATACCGCCGTTTCGTACTCGTCTACGGACATATAAGTACCGTGGAGTGTCAGATTTGGGGGAATCGAAACCAGCATCAGAACGATTGCAACGAGCGTTATAGCCGTCTGAACGAGAAGACGCCGCTGAGGACCCGATGTGCGCAGAATCGAACGCAGCCGCTGGGCACTTTCGGACTGGAAGGCTGCCCTCAAGTCCCTCCATCGCGGAATCGGAATCGAGGCGAGTAACAAAACGAGCCCGAGCCGCATGTAGAATTCCACGCGGTAGACCGCCCACAGCGGAAGGAAGAAGAGCAACAGATAAAAGCCTGCATATTCGAGCAGCATAGGGAAATCCAAGCCCCGGACCGATCGTTTCTCCTTTCGCTTCCATTGAGCCAGCAACGCGAGGGCGAACAAGGCTACGGATGCGGGAGGGTAAATGGCAGCCAGGACGAAGATCTTCTGGTCTGTCGCGAAACCAAAGCGAGGATCCAACTGAGATCCTGGCACCGCGAGCTGTATGATAACAGAGGCCGAGATCGAGCCGATCAGAACGCCTGCCAGGCCGAGCCGGAACACCCGTTTCTGTCCGGGCGTGCCAGGCCGCGCAGCTGGTTCAAAAAGCATGTAAAGGAGCAGGGGTCCGACGACAATGATTTCGTAGTAGTAGAAGTACAGCAGGAAGGTCGAAGCCACGACGACAATCGCCCACCTTCTCCATTTGCCATGCTGATCGTCAAGATAGAAAAGCAGGAGTGCGATGAACATCATTTGCGCAAGCATGTCGATGGTCAGGAAAAAGGGAGTTCGAACCGTCTCAATGTTGGTCGTGCTCAGCGCCAACCCCGCGAACCCCGAGAGGAGGGAGGGAAGGATGCGCCCCGACAACTTATGCGCGACAGCGAATATGCCGACTGCGTACAAGGCAATGATCAGTGCGACCCCATAGTAGAAGACGGAGTCCGGTGGCACTCCAAGGATCACTGAGTAGCCAGCAATGGCCTGGACTGTCGACGCGGGATATGGCAAGATCGCGCTGTCAGGAAAGGGGGAGATGAGCAAGTAGCCGAATCCACGGTGCTCCACGGCCCAAGACACGGTGGCCAATATCGGATTCAGATCCCAGCCGCGCGTCGATGGATATGGCGCAGGCCAACTGAACACAAGGAATGTGGCGAGAGAAAGTCCGATCAGCGAAGCGACCGCCAGTAGCATTGGAGTGCCGATCTTCGGAGTCGATGCGACCGGTCGGGGCAGGCTCCACCCAAGCAAGAGCGTCGCCAAGCCGAGCCCAACGACGAGTCCAAGAACGAGTGCAACGAGCAGGTCCTCCCGAAACGTGAACGTAACCATGAGAAGGGCCGTAATTGCGAGGATGATCCCCAGGCTCGCCAGGAAGTCCAGAGCAAGACCGGCAGGAGACAAGAGACGAATCGTGTCCGAACGCCCGAACCCTACCCGGGAAAATGCTCGTAACAGGTGACCACTGAAGAAGACGAGAATTGCACTGCCGGAGACGAATCGCAAGATTCCGAAACCGGGTAGCAGGAACGAGAGGGCGAACACCAGGGCGAACCCGAGGCCCAGGGCGGCGCTGGCCATCTCGGCCCGGACCCGTCTCAACACATCTCCTCCATCGCCCGGACGAATTTGGGAACGACCGCACCCACATCGTATTCGACCCGCACTCTCTCCCGCCCGCTCTCCCCCATCCTTCGTCGCATGGCATCATCGTTGGCAAGTCGGACGAGGGCCTCCGAAAATTCCCGGCGATTGAAGGGATCGACAAGGAGCCCATCGCGCTCGTGCCTCACGACCTCGGCGATTCCGCCGTATTTCGTCGCAACGACCGGCTTCCCCAACGCCATGGCCTCCAGAGCCGTCATCCCAAAGAGCTCTACACACGACGGGACGGCAATGATGTCTGCCCGTCGCATGATGCCAAACAGCTTGGGCGGGGATGTCCAAGGTAAGAGATCGATGCTTAGATTCCGTCCAGCTCCGCGGTTTCCAGACGCCGCTTTGACCTGCCTTTCGAGAGGACCGCGTCCTACGAATCGTAGTTTCAACGGCGTTTCTCTGGCCGCCGTCTCCGCTGCAGCGAGAAGTTCGTTTACGCCTTTCCAGGCCTCGAGATGGCCCACGAAGAGTACGGACTTTGACTCAGCCGCGGAAGAATCCTCGGCAGGCTCGCCATTGACCTCATCGATCCGATTCGTGTCGATACAGTGGGGAACGACGCGAATCCTCTCCTCCGGAATTCCTGTTGCCAGGTACAATTGTTTCTGGAATTGGCTGTGAGCGAGGATCCCGCGGAGGATCGTTTTGGAAACGGTGACATCAAGAGTCTCATAAATGGTCCTCGCCCAAGTTGGGGAACGCCAAAACGGCACACCAAACTTTGTTGCCCAGCCGCGGTGGGCGACGTTCAGCAAGACGTTTTGGCCGAGCACTACCCGTTCTCCCCTTGCGGCCGCCACCTCGAAGGCCGTATCGAGACTCGCAAACACGATTGTCCTCTGTGGCCGAAGACCCTCGATTGCCCTCTTCGCTAGAATGACATTGATCGGCCCAGAGGCGAACCGGCCGAGCATACCATTCGATGAGCCGGAGAGGCCTCGGCTAATGGGGAAGGCGGCGCATTTCGCGAAGTCCCGATCCAGCGGATGTGCGGTGGTGATCACCCCAAATTTCAGCCCCATCTTTCGGACCAAGTAATTCCCAAGGTCGAGTACGGGATTGTTGGGCCCGGCGAACCGAAAGAAACTGGACACGAATGCGAGGAGGTCGAGCCCGTTGCCTTCCATCTCCCTCGCATGAAATTCAACGGAGTCCAAAAAGGCTTCGCCACAGCCGAGAGGAAGAGGAGGTGCCGAATCGGTGATTCAGTTTGGAGACCTGGGGGACGTACTTGCGATGTCACGAATCTCCTTGGAGCGCAGACGCTACAGATTTCTTGGAATGGAGGCGAACTTTAATTCGCCTGAGGGACTCTCGCTGAGAATGTGAGCAGCGGCCTTCCAGACGCCAGCGAATCGGCCCGGATCAAGCGGGGCTACATGGACGGCGTCGAACCCACGCATTCGGACTTGTTGCTTCAAGAAACCGGTCGAAGACGATACGGTGCGATTATCGAAGCGCTGCGTACAGCCCATCCGGAGGCCGTACTCGATCTTGGGTGTGGGGAAGGCAATCTGGCAACCATGCTCTCGGGAGAAGGCCTTGGAGTCAAGTTCCTCCTCGGCTGCGACCTCGATCGGTCGAAGCTCCTCAAGGCCTCACGAAAACAGTTCCTTTTTGGCGGCACTGCGTTCATCCGAGCGGACGCGGAAAACCTACCATTCAAGCCTGGCTCTTTCACGGTCGTCGTCGCGACAGAAATTCTGGAGCACGTCCCAGATGTGCAGCGGTGCCTTTCTGAGCTGAAGCGCCTAGCCCCGAAAAGGCTCATTGTGACCGTCCCTGCGCTCGGATATCCAATGTTCTTGTTCGCAATGGGATCGGAACGACTTGACGCATGGCGAAAGAAAGACCAGCATTCGCCATCCGCCTGGAACCGGGTCTCCAAGGCCATTCTGAGAATCTCAGAAGGACCGGGTCTTCCCCTCTTACTGCTTGTTGGGATCCTTAAAACGCGCCGGCTCGCGTATTACGACTATCGTCTGTACCACGGCAATCTGCCGCATCGACTGTACACGACCGCGTTCCTTATCGCTTTGCTACGCGGCCAGGGATTCCAGGTGGAACGGACACGAGGCGTCGGCTTCAGCATCCCGTTTGTGCCGGAACTGGAAGTCCTTCTCCGGCACCGTGGGATCGCCTCGTTGGCGCGGATTCTCGCAAAAGTGCAGGCCGGACTCGACGAACACTTCGAGAGAGTCCCCGATCGCAGTCAGAACATCATGATCGTCACGACGGTCAGCGAGCAGCGGCAGTGAGCTCGCTCGAGCTCACCCGAGCCCGCGGTACTCGGCTTCAGTAGTTCCCCGGGAAGTCTCTCGCCCTGACCGGTTTCTACCACAGTTCATGCTCGCGGTCCAGCCGAACGCATGCCTCTGGTTCGGTCGGTTCGTAAGCAGTCCTTTTCGCCTGCGAACAATGGGGATAGCCGACCCCACTTGACTGAGGGTAGCGTGGGGCGATCGACGCCAGCCTCAAATAGTGTCGGGCGAATCGCAAGCCGCATGTGTCGGATGATCGGAGTCGTTAGCCAAGGCCCCGTCTACTACGACCTCTTCGAGGAGTTCGCCGACCTGGCGACGCAGGGCATGTGTCCGATCGGGGCTCCGGACGAGCGCGGCCACAAGGACGGGTGGGGACTCGCCTGCTTCCAGAACGGCGAACTCAAGGTGCACATGCGGGATGCGGGTTGCGCGGCGGACGCTTCGAAATACTACGGCACTGCTTGGAAGATTGCGAAACTCAACATGGAGCGAGCGCCCGGGCAATCGCTGATCGTCATGGGCCACCTGCGTCGTGCGAGCGTCGGTGGACTCGTGGCCCAGAAATACGCACACCCTTTCGTCGAGGAACGCGACGGGGTCACGTGGGCGTTCCAGCACAACGGGTCCCTCGTGAACGATCCGGGGGAGAAAGGCCAGATCGACTCTCAGGTCTTGTTCCACTCCGTCCTAGACCACTTGGACGGCCGCGGGCATGCGGCGGTGGCGAAAGCAACGGCCGCAATGCGCGAATTGGCAATCGACAAGCACGGCGGCTTCACGGGTTTGAATTTCATGCTTTCCGATGGTCAATCGCTGCATATCTATCGGGACTTTCAGACGAACGGAGAGTACTACACGCTCTACCTTGACAATTTCGGAGAGATGATCGTCGCCACCTCCGAGCCGATCCTCGCGATGCGGGCTGAGCCGATTCCGCGTGGAATTCTGTTTACTGTAGGGACAAACCTGGAGACTCAGCGGACCGCGATTGCTTGATAGACTCTGTGAGGCTAGGCTCCCTCGGTCACTCCCCCGATGCGTGTACACCTCGAAACTGCTCGTCCGTCGGAAACCGATCCTCCGGTAAAGGCGCACACCGAGCTTCGAGGACTGGAGGACAGCGATGCGACATCCGGCGTCGCCGGCGTCGCGGAGGGCGTGGATGGTAGCGGTCCGGCCGAGCCCCCGCCTCCGCGCTTCCGGCACGGTTCCGATGTGGTACAGCCCGACGACGCGGCCCTCGAGGAACGTGGAGGCGGTCGCGACGGGCTGCCGCCCTGAGAATATCACGTAGTGGCGCAGAGGGGAATTCTCGTCCAGCCCAACGCGGCGGTGAACCTCCCACCACGCGTTGGACTCCCGTTCCGACAGAGAGAAGCTCCTTGCGAATGTTTCCGACCAGAGATTCAAGTCCTCCGCGGTTCGAACCCGACGGACCGAGATGAATTGAGGAGTGGGCTCGTCCAAAGCAAGGTCCCCTAGGTTTGCCGCCATTCCTTGCGCCTTGCCTAGATGCAAGAATCCGTGACGGCGGAGCCGTTCAGCCAGGTCGGTCGGCTCTACCGATGGCCCAAGCCACCAAGCGAACGGGACTGCGCGGAGGTCAAACTCGCGAGTAACTGACAGAATTTGTTTGTCTGCAGCTTCCTTTTTCATTTTAGCTCGGAAGGCTCCGTTGAGGAGTGGATTCTGGGAACCCGTGTAAAACCAAGCCAAATCGCCGCCAATCCGGAGGACCGAACCTTCACCGCGGCCGTAGTTCGAGAGCCATCCGAACAAGTTCGCCTCAACGGAAGTCGCGAGCTGCTTCTGAGTCAGGTCGATCACGGCAACGGCCTAGTGCCGATTCGCCTCCCATCTGCTACGTATGCCCCTGACGAATATAACGCACCCGACCGTGCCCTACAATCCCGAACCCGGATTAGGGATAACGATTATGCGTCGGGAGCTTAGATAGACGGACCAAATGCGGCAGGAATCTCTCGCGATCCTCGCTTGCCCGCGTTGCATGGGACCGCTTTCCCTTTCCCCCGCTGACGCAGGTTCCTGGCCGGCGGTTGAACTCGAGTGCGCGGAAGAGGACCTCCGCTTCCCCGTCTTAGACGGCATTCCTCAGCTCGTCAGCCCCGAACGCGCGGCTGCTGCCCGAGCAATGGCCGAGGCGTACAGCCGGGTTTGGCAGAACGACGGATGGGGCTGTGCTTCACCATCCTACCTCCTGAATCTGCCGGATCGAGATACCACGGGCCGCCAATCGGGAAAATGGAGAGTCAAAGCCCGAAGCATGGACGCGCTCTTTGAGTTGTTCCGGTCCCTGGCTCCTCACCGCGTCCTCGATATGGGCTGCGGCGTGGGATGGCTCACCGATCGCCTTGCTCGTCGCGGGTATGAGGCGTTTGGCATCGACATCCTACAAGACGACGTCCTTGGATTACGGGCGGCGGACACATATCTGGTAGCCGGATCCGACTTCGAGCGAATTTGGGGAGAACTCGAGCGCCCTCCCTTTCAGGCCGGGACGTTCGATGCCGTCGTATGCAACGCCTCTCTCCATTACGCAGCGTCGTTGGAGCTTGCACTAGCTGAGGTCAACCGGATCCTTCGGCCTCGTGGGGTGTTCGTGCTTATGAACTCGCCCGTCCACGACGACGCCCCGAGCGCGGAACGCGCGGAGCGCTCGTTCCGACGCCGATTGTCGCGGCTCGGTGCCTCGGAAAATCTTGTCTCGCGGTACCACCATCTTGTTCGAAGCCGGTTGGAGGCCGCATTGACCAAAGCGATCGGGCCACCGCGACACCAGCGCTTCGACCCGGGGGCCAGTTTTCGATGGATCCGCCGCGCAAAGGGGGTCCTGTTGCGCATGGAACTCGCCAGCTTCCCGATTGTCTGGGCGCAGAAACGGACGGAATCGACATGATGGAACGCGACGCCCTCGCCGCATATTACGAGCACGTCCAGTCGGCCTACAATCAAATCGCGTCGGAGTACGACACGACGGTTGGAATGCATGCCGTAAGTGCTCGTGCCAAGCGACTCGCCATCGACGTCATTCGGGCCGCAACGCCGCCGAATGGCCGGCTCCTAGACGTAGGCTGCTACACCGGGATCGAGGCTCTCGCCCTCGCCGCTGCGGGATATCAGGTGCTCGGGGTCGATCTCTCCCCCGAGATGGTACGTCTTGCACAATCCAAAGCGAAACAACGGCGGCTCGACGCGCAAGCTCGATTCGTGACGGTCCGCGCGAGTGACTTGGAGGTGGTGAGCTCGGACCGGCTCGTGCCCTTCGATACAGTCTACTCGGTGTACGGAACGCTCAACCTTGAGCCGCAGATATCGCGTTTCAAGGAAGCGCTGCGGCGGTGTCTCAAGGACGGCGGAGCATTTGTGTGCGGGCTGCTGAATCCGACCGTGCTCTATGAACTCCTGGTCGCTCCGATATTGTTGCGGTTCCACGGATACCGAAAGCTTGCAAAGCGAGCCGTGCCGACTCGCATTGGACTCGGGGATCAGCGTGTACTCACCTACCTTTACACGCCGTCCGAGTTCGCGAGGTTGATGGCTCCGGAATTTTCTCTCGAAGATGCGAGAGGGCTTCATATCCTCTATCCGCCACCACGACCGACGCGCGGGAAGCGATCCGAACGGTGGTGGATCGCGCGTGCCTTCGACTCAATCGAAGCTCATCTCGAACGCCAAACGCTTTTCTCGTCTCTGGGATTTTTCAGTCTCCTGGTATTCCGGAAAAGGTAGATGATGGTGAACTTGCGCGGGGCGAGGCGCTCGAAGGAAGTCGTCGAGGCGGCCGCCGCCTATGATGTTTTGGCCCCCCGATACGAGAATCTACTCTCCGAAAATCCCGTCATCGCGCATAGTGCACGTGTGTCCCTGGAGCTCGTTTCGCGCGCCATGTCGGACAGAGAATTCCTTTTGGAAATTGGTTCGGGAATCGGTCGAGAAACGCTGGAACTCGCCGCGCGAGGGAAGCGGCTCGTGGCTTGCGATCCATCCAAGGAATCCCTCCGCCTGTTGCGAGACCGCGCGATTCATCGCGGACTGGGCAGCCGAATCGAGACCCGTGCGATTTCTGCCTCGGGCTTGCATGAGCTCGTGAAGGAGTTTGGGGCACACGCGTTCGACGGGTCATTTTCGAGCTTCGCCCTAAGCTATGAGCCGAGTCTCGGGAGGGTCCCGGAGGACGTATGGACTCTGCTACGGCCGGGTGCACCTTTCTTTTGTTCGATCTTCAACCGGTTATGCCTCGCCGAGCTAGTGACTGGCGCTCCCTTTCTCGTGCCTCGCAGAGGATTCGGTCGATTGGTCGGCACGGTCAATCTCTCCGTCGATCAACTCGCGGTTCGCGCACGGGCGTATGCGAACCGGGAAGTGCTTGACGCGTTCGGGCCCCGTTTCAAGCTCGCGGGGATGTGGGGGGTTCCGGCGATCATACCGCCCCACTACCTCCATCGACTTCTGACGGCCTCCGGCGGCTTGCGTACCGCGTGGGAAGACCTCGATCGCCGTGCAAATTCGCGATGGCCGTTTCGCCTCCTCGGGAGCCACACAGCCTGGCTCTTTGCGTCGAGGCCATAGCCCATCGAGTTCGACCTCGTCGTCGGCATAACGTTTATTCCCGCTGGACATGGTGAGCTCTTTGTGGCGCTACCAAGACCGCACGGGTTGGATCCCCGACTCGGCTTGCTGGCGATCCTTGTTTTTGCGGTATCGATTCATCTGCCTATCTTCGGGGACGGGCTGAATCCGGACGCCACAACCTACATGGACCAGACCCACTCCCTCGTGTCTTCCGGAACCATCGAGCGCCAAACGCTGGATTACCCGAGACATCCACCTCTGATGTCTCTCATCTTTGCCCCGTACGCGCTCCTCCTGGGATTCAACGAATTCGCTGTCCATACGTTGGAGCTGAGCGTCTTCCTGGCCGATCTGGTCATTCTGTATCTCATTTCTCTGCGCCGTCTTGGGCCTTGGTTTGCTCTCATTCCGCTTCTCCTTCTGACCCTCGACCCCGTGCTGTATCTGAACATGAGCGAAGGAAGATCCGTGTCCGTTTTGATTCTCTTCGTCCTGGTCACCCTCTGGGCCATCTGGAAGGGCCTCGAGAACACCTCTTGGTTGTGGGTGGCAGGGATAGGTGCCTCGCTGGGTTTCCTCACCGCGGACACGGTGGGTTACCTCTTCGTGGCCGCTGGCTTGGTGGGGTTGTCTTGGCGTTTCTACTATGTGCGGTGGAGGGTTTTCGCGGACCGGGGGTACGTTCTGGCTTCAACCATCTTCCTCGGGACCGTTGTTTCCTGGACGGCCTACAACGTCGTAGCGATTGGGTCGCCCTACACTGATCCACGGGTCGTCGGGTACCTGAATCGCTTGTTGTTCGGGACGCCAAGTTTTGTTGCGATCCTTCTCGCCTCTGGATTTGCGGTCTATTTTGGTCTTTACATCTCCCAGACTGCACTGCCCTTCCTGTTACTCCGGGACGGCAGGAAGACAGCCATCGGCCTGCCGTCGCGTGCGGTCCGTGATGAGAGAACCGGGGCTCTCATGCTCTTCGTTCTCGTCACAATCCTGATTTCAGCGGTGATGTCTGCCGCATTTCTCCTGTTTGATCCCGTTCGGTCGCTCGGGACTGCGGACACGTTCCTCCGCTATGCCGACGTCGTCGCCCCGCTGAGCTATTTGGCCGTCGGGACATACACGCGGTCTCTCAGCGGCCGAACTTCTCGGATCCGGTGGATCGCTCCGCTGGTCATCGCGATCCTCATCCTGGCGCCCCAGTTTGCGGGAAAGGTCAGCCAGGGCCAAGCCAATTCGGAGGTATTTGCGCAAATTTCACAAACCCTACGGACGCGAGGGTTCGAGGTGGTGTACTCGGATGTCGCACCGTTCCTTCAATACAATGTCCCCCCGGTGACGTTCATCGAGGTCGATGTAGGGACGTCACAGCAATACGTTAATCTCACGACCAACGAAGTCTCCGCGGGTGCGCCACTTCTTACGCTCCTACTGGTGCCTTCTACCTACGACGAACGAATCGGTGGCTTCTACTTCGTGGAACATTTCGATCCCAATATCAACTCGCCGTTTCTCAACAAGCTGTACGGAGCGTGACCGGACTCATTGCTGGCGTAGTCTGAATTGCTCAGCGCGGGCAATCGTGCTCATTGTAAGGTCTGCGTTACTCCGCTGGGAGTCGAAAGCCCAAGAGTCATTTTGCAAAGGACTCAAGGGATGGGAGCCGCTATGTTCAGGTTGCATGTTCTCTGTCACGGCATTATATTGAATAAACGATGACCTGTCCTTCAGTATGAATCGGCTGGAAGAAAGACCGGTTGTTCAGACTCTGGAAGATTACAGATCGCTGCCAGAAAATCCGGTTTACTTCGGGGATGTGGCTCCAGGGGGAGTCGAGTATGTACCGGGCCCCGAGGCCGCGCACGAAACTGACAGCATCCAACAGAGACATAGAATAGGTCGGAAGCAAGGCGTGGTCGGATCCGAAGAGAATGTTTCGATCGATGTAAAAGAGCCTCGACTCGAACGTCAACAGGATCGCGTCAACAGGGAGATTGGCGTTTATCCATTCCCACGTTCTCCAATCGTCACCGAAATGCGACAAGAGAAACGCCTGGGCGTCGCGCGGAACCAGCTCAAGATCCAAGGAGGCCTCTCTCGGAGGAAATCTTTCGGCCGCGACCGCAAGTACCCCCGGAGAAAGGAGCACCCCGGCGATGATCGCCGCGGCGACTCTCCGTGTCCCATCGCTTCGCATCCACCGGATCGAGATTGCTAGTAGCAGAAGACATGCCCCGACGGCAACGAATGTCTCGACATATTGGGTAAGGTAAGCCGGTTTAACGTCCGAAATTCTGAGGAGCGCAACCACACCAGCTGCCAAACCGAGGAGTAGCACACCTCCAGTGGTCCAATGTCGACGATCCGTCTCAAGGAGCCACCAGCATAGCTGGCGCCCGCCGAACGCCGCGAGAACGGGAATGGTTGGAGCAAGATACCGGACGTAGCTGCCGGCCAAAGTTGCATACGCGAACTGACCCAGGTAGATCAACGACGTCATGGCGAATACGCCTTCCAATCGAGACCATGACCTCAGCCGGAGTAAGCCTAGCGCAAAAGCGAAGCTGAGGACCGAGCCGAGGAGGATGATCATCTCGTGAAGGCGGAAACGGAGATAGTCATTCGGCGTGTAATCGGCGAAGTAGTACGCTACCTGCTCGGTATTTGCGCCACCCCATATGAACGGGTAGATCGGGTTACCGAAGAAGTATAGGTTCCGGAGCAAGAGCGGCGAACAGACCAACAGTCCAGTTCCGATGACAAGGCCGAACTCGAAAAGGGATAGAATCCATCGCTTCCTCGCGAGGCCGGCTGCCCCGTGGTTTCCGGAGCGCAAGGCAAGAAGAGCTGCTGCGAGGGCCACGGCGAGCAGGAGCAAGAGGCCATTGTACTTCACAAGCGAGGCCATTCCGGCGTATGCGCCAGCCACCGCTCGAGATCGGATTCCTTGTTCGTCTGCAATTGTCCGTACAGCCAGGTATGAATAGAAAGCCACTGGCAGCTCGGCCCATAGTACCGTTGTGAGGGAGGCAAACTCGTTCAGCGCGAATAGACTTGCTGTCGCCATGGCGGCCGAACTGAGGCCGAACCACCGCCGGGCATCGCTAAACACGAGTAGGAGAATCAGGGACGTGTAAATCGGCATGATCGGCCGCACCAAAACTTCGTTCGCTTCTTGGGCGCCCAAATAAATCCACAGCTGCTGCGTCTCCACGAGATTCGGGAACGTATTCGCGAGTTCGAGCCACCCGATTCCAGGATTCATCGGGATGTAGCCGGTCCGCCAGGCAAGGACTGGGATGCGCATGTGGTAGACGAGCGCGTCCGTCGAGGCAGCGGGAGTCCGCATGGCTTGGTAGAAAACGAAGGCGAGGAACCCGACGAAGAGCGAAAGGACTCCGAGGCCGACGCCCTCTCGCAATCCTTGGGGGATGACCGGTCCTTCGATGAGGACGACGAGTCTTCGCCGACCCCGCACCAGAAGGAGTGTCGCGGACGCGGCGAAAACGGCGCTCACGGTTCCGAAGAAGCCGTCGTTTGCGGGGATCTTGGCGAATTGGTTGGCGAGGATCGTGACAACGTTGATGCTCGTCCATCCGATTGCCCACGAGACCGCGAGCGCCTCGACCCGGGTGGGCGTTTGGCGCAGGGAAATGTAGATTCCAAGACCGAAGGCCCATGGGACCAAATATGCCGCAAGTACAAGGCCTGAAGCCACCGAGGATCCCCGTGTCGGTTCTGGTCCCGCGCTAGTCTTGGAAGACCTCGTAGGGGTACTTGACTCTTTTCAGGAAGGCCATGCGCGCGCGCGTTGCTGGCTCTCGTCCCCACGTGGCTTGAGCGAACGCATAAAGGAGCCAAGTAGCAGTACGGCTAATCCTCTCGAGCAATCGGAGCAACCGCGGTCGCCGCTCAAGGCTCACAAGCAACCGGCTGAGTCTTGTGTTCCGAGGCTCAACCGCATCGACCAACGTCCGCCCGAATAGTTGCGGGAAGTACCTTTCGAGCCAGCGGTTGTCCTCCAACACTTGTGAGAAGACGTTCCCACCCACAAGTGGCTGACAGTGCAAGAGCTCGAATGCCATCGCGGCATCTTGACGCACGAACGGTTTCGTTTGGTCCTGGGTCCAAACCACATTGACGCACGTCACCTTTGGAAGTCCAGCGATTTTTCGGAGGGTGGCTCCGTTGACCTTTCGATACCGCCACGAATACTTCAGACTGATCAGGATCGTGAGGAAGTAGCAGAGATATTTCGTGCCGGGGCGGACGACCAGATCGAAGTCGATGTCGTCGCGTGAATCGTACCCGCCAGATGCGACAGAGCCCGACAAGGCGACGCACTCGACGTAAGGGCACATCGTTGCAACATCTTGAGCGAATTCTTCTGCTAGAATTCGTGCGTGCCCGTTGAGGACCCGGTGACTCCGGACTCGTTGCATGGATTTGTCGAGGAGATCCTCATGTCCCTGAAGGCAGACGAAACCGTCCTTGAGTCGGATTCGTCCGTCGCTTCTGAGCGATTGGTCCAAAGTCGAGGCGTTGACTGAACCCCCTAGGAGGTCTGACGCAAGCATGGGAAGGGTCGGCGCATACCCCCAATCGTGCATGAGTCGGAGCGTGTCCTCAGCCCGTCCGACGAGCTCGGGTTTTTCAATGGCGTCCGGGTTGAGTCCCTCGAGCACGGTCTCTCTTCCATGTTACTATCACGATAGTATAAGTTCTTTTTCCCGGGTCAGTTCCCCTTCAGAAGGCGGGAGAGCGACAACAGCCTGCGGATTCGTTCCTCAACGGGGGGATACGGGCTGAAGATGCCCCGACTCGATCCCAGGATGCTAAGGCCATATGCTTGGCGGGGTATCGGGCTCGCCTTTGAGAGTTTCAGGAGCGCAGAGGCAAGGGAAGCCGGTTTGCCAGTCGTGCGGCCCCCCATCATGTCGGCCAAGTATTCGCGCTCCCGCTGGACGGCAGGGTCGAAGAACTTGCTCAACGGATCGAAGAACATGATCCTAGAAAAGACCCGTGAGAACACCTTGAACTCCGCATCATGATTCTTGAGATGCATCACCTCGTGGGCCAGGACGGCCTCCACCTCCTCGCGGTCCAACAATGCCGCGAGACCCGTGGAAACAAGGACTTGGGGATCGGGACCTCCAACGGCAATCGCGACCGTCGAGGGTGAGCCTACAACTCCAAGACGTACGGGGTTCATCGCCTCTACTTCGCCGAGCACGGAAATGAAGTCCTGCATCCACAGCTCATCGAGGCTAGGCGGTCTCGGCGACAGGGACCGTAGGATTGAACGGGATCCATATTTCCACACGACCCAAGATATCAGGGCGGACGCGCTGAGAGCGGCACCGAGCGCTGCGCCCGCGGCTAGCTGGACGCCGCCTTTGCGATATGCGACCATTCCGGATTGTGAAACGCAAATTGCCAGGCTGATCGCGACAAATGCCCAGAAGAAGGCTGCGAGCGCATAGAATCCAGTTAGTACGCTAACTCGCAGTTTCGAGTTCTGCGCATTCGTCAAAAAGACATACAGGAGCGTGGCCATTGAGCCCGCAGAGAGGGCCAGGATGGACAGCGGAATGGGAGACGTCCAATAGGCCGTGAGCGCCTCGACAACGACTTCGGGCCAACTAGCCATGGGTCTGTTCCTTCTTTCTCCGTCTCATGATTTCGTCCCGAAGGGTCCCTGGATCGGCCATCGATGAGGCGTCGTCGCCCCTCAGGAGGTACGATACGGCAGGGGCCCCAAAGGCGGACACAAGCTGATCTACCATTGCCGCTAACGCGCGGCGGTAGGCGCGGCCCTCATTCAACCGGTAGTATACTCGCTTCTCGCTCTGCTTGCGTACTGCGATGAGACCTTTCTCAACAAGTCGGTAGAGCGTCGTGGTGACGCTCGTGTACGCCACATTTCGATCCCGTTTGACCGCCCGGAAGATCTCCCCAGACGTCGCCTCTCGAAGCGTCCGAACGGCATGTAACACCGCAAACTCCAGCTCGCCCAGTTCCATCGTTGTACTATAGCAATAGTAATGTAGTTAAGCTTTATCCCCTTGGCGGTTGGCGCTCGATGATCGGTTGACCTCCTGTGGTGTGCAGTCTGGCCAGCGACAACAAATTCAGGTAAGCCTTTGTGTTGCATGTCTCGTTGCGGCCCAACTCGCCTTGGGGTTGCGGGCGGAGGTTTAGGGCATGGCTACAGAG
>Ga0137380_10002048_pt1 | contig 16868 bp, 15 predicted proteins | sample SagtaG_17_FD_104809 | JGI IMG/M metagenome (GOLD analysis project Ga0137380, IMG submission 104809) | Vadose zone soil microbial communities from Sagehorn Ranch, Mendocino, California, USA - Sage2_L_100_16 metaG | ecosystem: Environmental > Terrestrial > Soil > Vadose zone | place: USA...
AATTGAGATTTGTAACTTGAAATTTTGTTTAACGACCTTTCCCTCTTAACTCAGCCGTCCTCGCTTGATCAATCGTCCATTGGCTCGGCAGCTTAACTAAGTCCTCAGGATTACCCCTGTATCTTACTGCCACACCGTAGTTTTTCTCCGCGGCTTTGGGAGACACATAACCTTCGATGACATCCCAGAGAACTTTCTCCGGATCGCGTTCGAAGGGATCACCGTATCCTCCACCGCCAGGCAGATTGACGTGGACACTATCGCCCACGTTCAAGTCCAGCAATGCTTTGGGATGAGGCCGCTCACCATTGCTCAAAATCAACTCGCCAGCCGCGCCGGCCTGACCTCCCAAGAGTCCCGGCGCAGGATAAGCGGTCCGGTCCGCGATGGAGCTTACGCTCCATTTGCCTTCGCCTCGTCGCGTGAATTCGGTAAGCTGGCCCAAGCCGCCGCGCCAAGTGCCGGCTCCACCTGAGTCGGGACGGAGTTGCCGCTGTTTCAAAACGACCGGTGAAAGACTTTCGATGACTTCCGCCGGCACCCCCGCCACACCGCTCGGAAATCCCACGGCACTGAGACCGTCTTTTGCCGGGCGGGCGCCGGTACCGCCGACCTGAAACACGGTCAGAGTGAACGATGGGTTCTGCCCGCGCCAGACACTGAGCCAGATGGGATCCGCGCCCGGCGCCATCAGCCGTCCGGGCAGCGTGCCCGACAGCGCGGCGTAGATGGCGCTGGGAATAAAATGGCCGATCACCTGCCGGCTCGCCACGGGTGCGGGATCGAGCGCATTCATGATGCTCCCCGCCGGCGCGCTCACGTGTACCGGCCGGAAACTGCCTTCGTTGTGCGGCACATCCGGGCAAATAGCGGCTTTGATCGCGAAGCTGGCGTAGGCGTGCGTGTAATTCAACACCACGTTGATGCCGCGCGTGCTCTGCGGCGACGAACCGGTGAAGTCAATAAATATCTCGTCGCCCGTGATCCGCACCGTGCACCGGATCAGAATCGGCTCCTCAAAGCCATCGCTCCAGGTTTCACTTGCCCACTCGCCGCCCGGCAACTTGCTGATTTCGCCGCGCACGGCATTCTCCGAGCGGCGGATAATTTCTTCGGCGACGGCATCGATACTGTCCAGGCCGAATTCTTCCATCATTTCCAGCAGCGCGCGGCCGCCGGCGTCGTTGCACGCCGTTTGCGCATAAAAATCGCCGATGACTTCATCGGGCTGCCGCACGTTGGCGCGCACGATCTGCATGAGAATCTTATTCGGCTCGCCGCGCTCGAACAATTTCATGATCGGAATGCGCAGCCCTTCCTCGAAGACCTCGCGCGCCTCGGCGGAGAGAATCCGCCCGCCGATATCCGCGCTGTGGCAGGTATTGGCGAAGAGCGCGACGAGCCCCCCGTTTTTGAAAATCGGCGTCGTGATCGTAATGTCATTGATCTGCCCGGCGGTCTGCCAGGGATCGTTGGTGATCAAGACGTCGCCCGGCGCCAGCCTGTCCGGCGGAAAGGCGGCGAGAAAATGTTTCATCGACGTGGCCATCGCGTTGATATGGCCGGGCGTACCGCTGATGGACTGCGCGATCATTCGTCCCCGCGTGTCGAACATGCCGCAGGCGAGATCCTGGCTTTCGCGCACGATGGTGCTGAAGGCCGTGCGAATCAGAGCGTCCTGCTGCTCGTTGGCGACAGAGAGCAGCCGGTTCCAGATGACTTCTAAAGTAACTGGATCGACGACTTCACTTTTCATTGGTAAACTCTACGATAATATTGAATCTTTCATCCACTCGCGCTCGTCCACGCGCGCCGATAACCAGAGTCGACTCGCGCTCTTCAACGATTGCGGGGCCGTCGAACTGCAGCTCCGGCTTTAAAACATAGCGGTCATAGACAGGTATGTCGATATACCGCCCCATTTCCGGGAAGTAGGCCCGGCGGGAGCCCTTGCGCGCATCCCTACGGCCGGAAGCAGCATGAGCCAACTTCAACTTCAGCTCCGGTCGCGGGCCGCTTGCAACAACACGCCAGTTGATCACCTCCAAGGGCACATCCGGGCCTTTGCGGCCGTATAATCCACGGTACACGTCCTCGAACGCGCGGGTGATTTGCGACATCTGCGGTTCGCTAAGAATTCCCTCGGGCAACGGCACTGAAACCTCGTGACCCTGCCCAACGTAACGCATGTCAGCCGTGCGCTGATAAGTGATTTCGGCCGAAGAGAGTCCCGCGTTCTCCAGCACCTTGCGCCCCTCATCCGCCATTTCATCGAGGAGCCCGTTGGCAAAATTCCAATCCAGCTCATCCAAGCGGCTGTAGCCGCTGCGGACGAAATCGAAAGCCAGCGGCGCGGCCAAGAGTCCGAAGGTCGAACCGACGCCGGCGCCGAAGGGCGAGATCAATGCGGGCAAACGTAAAATCTCCGCCACGCGATAACCATGCACCGGTCCTGCGCCGCCGAAGGCGTACATCGGCATGCGCCGCGGATCTTTGCCGCGCTCGCCGAGATGAGCGCGCGCCGCATTGGCCATGTTCTCGTTGACGATCTGGTGAATTCCCCAGGCTACCAGCTCGATCGTCATGTCGAGTCGTTCGGCGAGCCGCGCCAGCGCTTGGCGCGCGCCTTCCAGATCGAGCTGCATCTTTCCGCCGAGAAAATAGTTCGGATCGAGATAGCCGAGGATCAGATCAGCGTCGGTCACCGTGGGTTCCATGCCGCCCTGTCTATAGCAAGCCGGCCCAGGGTCTGCGCCGGAACTATCCGGTCCAACTTTGAGTAGACCGAGAGAATCGACTCGCGCGATGCTGCCGCCGCCGGCGCCGATCTCGATCATGTCGATAACGGGAATACGGACCGGCAATCCGCTCCCTTTTCTAAATCGATAGACCCGATCGACCTCGAACTCGTGGGTCTTCAAAGGCTGGCCGTCTTCGATGACACAGAGTTTGGCCGTCGTTCCGCCCATGTCGAACGATAGCAGATCGCGATGGCCGGAGAGGATGCCGGCTTGCGCTGCGGCAAGGGCGCCCGCGGCCGGACCGGATTCGAGAAGACGAACCGGAAATCGCGCTGAAGTCTCACGCGTCGCGATGCCACCGCTTGAAAGCATCACGAAAAAATTCCCGACGAATCCGATGTCGTCCAGCCGCTGCTGTAAGCGCGCGAGGTAGTCCGATACACGTTCTTGAACATAGACGTTAACAAGGGTCGTGCTGGTGCGTGGAAACTCCCGAATCTCAGCAACCACTTCCGAACTAATCGAGACCCGGATCTTCGGGGCCACTTCAGCGATGATTTCCGCGGTGCTCCACTCGTGTACCGGATTACGAAAACTGTTGAGGTAACAGACGCCGATGGCTTGGATACCTTTGTCGCGCAACTCGGAGACCAAGCGGCGGACGAAAGCTTCATCCAGCGGCTGCAGCACCGTGCCATCCGCGGCCATCCGTTCCGGAACGTCGAACCGAAGGTGGCGCGGCACCAACGGCTTTGGGAGTTCTAAATTGAGATCGTAAAGCTCGTAGCGATGCTCCCGGCCGATCTCGACGGCGTCGCGAAATCCGGCCGTGGTAAGCAACGCCGTCGGCGCCCCTTTGCGCTCGATCAGTGAGTTCGTAACCAGCGTTGTCCCGTGAATCAAGGTGCCGCGCTCCCCTGTTTTTATCGTGCCGTTCTCCAGCGCGGGTCGGAGCGCATTTTCAACAGCGACACTGGGGTCGCCCGGCGTCGTCAGAGTCTTGCCGATGATGGCCGTGCCGTGTTCACCGACCAGCAACAGGTCGGTAAACGTACCGCCGATATCAATGCCCACTCGATACATAAGGAGTCTCGGGTTCCGGGTCTCGGGTCTAGCGTTCAAACTCGGACGCAGTCTTACCGCTGCGCGAAAAGATCCAGAAGCCGCTGCGTCTGATGGGCAGCGGCGGGCCGCAAGAGCGGAATTTTGACACCGGCATCGCGGTACTGCTGAACGCGTTTTTTCACCTCTTCCGGTGTGCCGCTGGCGGTCATTCCCTCGACATAGGAGTCTGGAATCGCCTTGATGAGCCCTTCCATACCGCCCTGAGCGTGAGCTTTCTCGAAAAGCGGGATGTCTTCTTTCCTGATGTACGGTTCGCCAACCCGCATCTTCGGACCGGCGATAAAGGAAATCTGCACCGGATCGAGTTTGGTGGCCACTTCCCACCGAACGGCGTCCAGAGCCTTGGTGTGGTCATCTTCGACGGAGCAGTTGATGATTTGTGCGACTTCGAGCTTGGAGAAATCCCGTCCGGCTTTTTCTGCCGACTCCTTGATAATTTTAAGGGCGTTGACGGTATATTCCGGCGAGCACACGGCATTGAGTACGACGCCGTCGCCAATCTCGCCGGCGAGCCGAAGCCCGACGGTCGCCGTGGCGGGCACATAAAAAGGGATATGGATGCGAATGGGTTTCCAGCCGAGACCGACGTTGTCAAAATTTACGAACTTGCCATGGTAAGAGACTTTTTCGCCGGTCAACAGTAGCCGCATGGATTCAATGTACTCGCGAAGCACCTCAGTCGGCGTCGCGCCCACGTCTGCGGGCAGCGCGTGCACGCGCGCGTGACTCTTCGTGCACGCTCCCGGGGCGAGGGTCATCCGACCGCCGGTGAGCTCATCCAAAGTCGCCAGCGATTGCGCCATCACCACCGGCCCGCGCAAACGAACGATCTGCGTCGATCCGAGTCTAAGATTCTTCGTCGCCAGTCCGATGGCTGCCAGCGAGCTCACCGAATCGCGCATCAGCTCGATGGTCTCGGAAAAAAAAGCCATCTCAAAACCGCGCTCCTCTGCCTGCCGCATGACATCGGCCATTTCCTTGGCATTGGTAAACTTACCGTAGCCTAATGCGTATCCAACTCTGACCATTCAAAGCGCTCCTTCCAAGAGACGGATAGATTGCGTGTATCGTAACCGATATTGCGCAAAAGCATAGCATGTTTCGTACCGAATGGCGACCCGGGGGTCAACGCACACAACGAACTCGGGCTTGAAATCTGAAACTCCTACTTCCGCACTTTGATGTTCCAAGCATAGATGCGCTCGCTCGGCAGCGGTCGGTAGTCGACATTCTTCGTCATTCCGAACAAGAGTTGGTGACGCCAGAGAAAATGGGCGGGAGCTTCTTCCGTAATCAAACTCATCGCTTGTGACAGGATCTTTTTGCGTTTGACTGGATCGAAGGTCTGACGCTCCGCCGAGAGGAGTTCATCCAGCTTCGGATTGGAGTAACCGATGCGCGGCGAGCCGCCGGTTTCGAAATACTGCGACAGTGCGGCGCTCGGGTCCACGACCCCACCACGACCCATGTAATAAAACGGCACCTTGCCCACTTGGACATTGGCCCAAAGCGTGGCCCATTCCGGCGTAAGCAGTTTTGTTCTTATGCCCACGGCATTGAGCATCGGCACCATGGCCTCCGTAATCTGCTTATCCAGCGTATATCGGCCGACCGGCGTGGAGAGCTCTACGTCGACGCCGTTGGGAAAACCCGCTTGTTTGACCAGCTCGCGCGCCTTTTCGGGATTGTAGGCGTACTTGGGCTGCAAGTTCGGATCGTAGCCGTATTGTCCGACACCGATAGGACCGTCGAGCCGCGACGCCTCTCCCCTGAGCAACGTGCGAATGATGGTGTCACGATCGATGGCATAGGCAACCGCTTGGCGTAGTAATTTGTTATCCCACGGCTTGAACTTGGGCATCATCGCCAAAAACATGATCTCCGCCGTGTGAAACATAATGATCTTGTGGTTGGGGCTTTTTTCGACCCGCTCCCGTAAGTGAGGCGGCACGAATTGCGCGATTTGAATCTCGTTGTTTAACAACGCCGTGACTCGCTGCTCGGGCTCGCGCATGATCCGGAAAACGATTTCGTCCGGCGCCAGCGGGTACTGCTGGATCATCGGGTGGCTCGGGTCTTTGCCAATAACAAGGCGTTGGCCGGGAATCAGCTCTCTGAACTTATAGGGCCCGGCGCCAACCGGATGCTGGCGGTCCGCAACATCGGGACCGTACTTGTCATAGATGGCTTTACTCGTGACGATGACGCGGTCGAAAAGATAGTCGAGCAACGGCGCAGTGGGCTCTTTGGTCGTGATCCTGACGGTGTATTTATCCAGTGCCGCTTCACTCGCGATGGCGGAGATGTTCTGCCTTTGCTTACTGAGCGGGTCATTTCGAGTTCGCCAGATCGAATGGACAACGTCGTCCGCGGTCACCGGAGAACCGTCATGAAATCTGTTGTTCTTCCGCAGGTAAAAAATCCAGTTTTTCGGATCCCTGACCTCCCAACGCTCAACCAACAATCCAACATGCTGCCCCTTATCGAAGTCGTAGGTGCCGAGACAACCTAAAACCTGGCACCAGACGCTGTACATGAGAGAGACGCTGTCCGCATATGGATTGAATGTCTCCATAGTCTCCGTTACGCCGATCGAGATACGCGTCTCGGCGTAAACCCGATGGACGGAGGTACCGAAACCGACAAGAGCCAGGGCCGAAAAGAATAGGAACTTGATTTTGGCCGACTTCATATAACCCTCCTCTCGGTGTGCGGCGAAAAATACGACGCAGACGCCGACATTGCCCACTAACCGTTCTTTTCAGCTCGCTGGATCACCTCGTGCATCTCGAAAACATTGGGGCCGGCAAAGATCTCCGCACGCGGCCGATTCCTGTGGGCTTCTTTAAATTCCGCGCTATCGGTCCAGGCGCCAAATGACGCCTCATCTTGCCAGTGGGTCAGGACCACGTAGTAATCACTTTTGAGCGGACGGAGGATTTCCAGGCGGATGAAACCCGGCATGTGTTCAACGAGCCGCGCCCTTCCCTCGAAACGCGCCTCGAATTCCTTTTCATGCCCCTCTGCCACCTTTATTCGGTTCGACACAACGATCATCGTATCCTCCCTTTTCTTTATCTCTTGGGATCTGAAGTCAGCTATAGCATGGAAGATAAAGGCAAACGACTCGCGCTCACCGCCTGGAACTCGGAAGGAGAAATTTATCGTCTTCGATCTTCATGTTCTGCCAAGTACAGAACGTGGGCAAGGCCGGTTCTACCGTGGGCCGACATGACGATCAAATCACTTCGTTCCTTCTCTGCCTCCTCCAAGATTTGCGTTGCCGGCATCCCCGCCTCCAATCTTCTTCATAAAGCCTCGTGATGTGCTGCCTTATCTTTTACCGCATCGGCAAGGAGGCTGCAAAAGAGAGGGCGCCTGCTCGCTATCTACCTGAGAAGAAAAAGCAATTAACGGCGAACGATAGGTAGCGTGTTTCGCTGGTTGCACGCGCAGCGCGACAACACAGCAGATACGTTGGTAAATTGTTTTGCGGAAGGATTAAACCGGTGTTGCGGTCTAATTAATTAAACTTAAGACGACGGAGGCAGGCAAGAAGATTGGCGGGGATCTGTTTTTCTGCAGAGCTCAGGGCGACCAGTTTGAAGTAGCATCTGATCGCCCTTTTTCGACTACAAACATCGTAGGCTGTGAATAACTGACTGCGCCTGCTCTATCAAAAAAGATTCGTTTATCCCTTGCCCGCTCCGCCGTTTTGCGTATCCTTCAATTCGCCGATAGTCATCGTCATGGCAATCTCTTTCTTTTCTCTAAAAACCTTCATGCGGACGTCCTTGTTTACGGGGGTGCGAGCAACCATCAACGGGAACTCATTGGCATCCTTGACCTGCCGACCGTCGTATTCGGTGACGATATCGCCAACCTTTATCCCGCCTCGTTCCGCTGGTCCGCCCTTAACTATGCCGGCCACGAGCGCTCCACCGGGTTTTGCCAAACCGAAAGCTTGGGCGATGTCCGGAGTGACCTCTTGAATAGCGAGCCCGGCCCAACCTCTCGTTACCGTGCCTTTAGTTTGGAGCTGCGGCAGAAGCTCTTTCACCAAATTGATCGGCATTGCAAATGCTATCCCGACATTAGCTCCAGTCTGACTGACAATCGCGACGTTGATTCCCACGACTTCACCGCGTCCGTTCACCAACGGCCCACCTGAATTTCCGGGATTAACCGACGCGTCGGTCTGAATGAAATCGTCATAAGGGCCCGCGCCAATGTGCCGTCCTTTAGCGCTGACAATGCCGGAGGTAACGCTGCTCTCGAGACCGAACGGATTACCGACGGCCATCACCCATTCTCCCACTTCAAGACGGTCCGAGTTCCCCAGTTGGACCTTCGGCAAATTCTCCTTCGTATCGATCTTGATCACCGCAATGTCGGTTTTCTGATCCTTCCCTAAAACTTTGGCTTCGAACTCCCTCTTATCGGAGAGCTTTACGGTGATTTTCTTGGCATTCTCGATGAGATGAGCGTTCGTCAAAATCGAGCCATCCGATCCAATGATGAAACCCGAGCCAAGATTTCTCTGCGGAACCGCACTCGAAGGCCCCCGTTGTTGAAAATGCTTCCGTAAAAAATCCTCCATAGGATCTCTTTGCTCATCCGGAGGATCTCTTTGCTCATCGGGACCTCCTTGCTCATCGGGCGGAGTCCCAAAGCCCGGCCCCCGTGGTACTTGCGGTATTTGTCGTGATGCTTGCATCGTTGAAATATTGACCACTAGGGGTTGGAGTTTCTTCGCCAACATTACAAAGTCCGGAGCATTGGACGTGGGTACACTGCTGAAAGTGCTTGAAAAACTGTCCGCCTTGCTATTGGAACACCCAACGGTCGTCACCGCTACCAAAAGTAAGGTCATAAAAGGCATTTCAATTTTGTGCATCATCTCTTCTCCCTCCAATAAAAATGACCTACGAGCTTTTATTCTCGCGTCGGCGAGAATTGTTTCTACAAAGCTGCGCGCGTCTGAGCTTCCCATGGTTAGTTGATTTAATTTTATACGTGCGCACGCGCTCTGTGTTATGTCAGCCTTATGCCAGCGAAGCCTGCGGAAGATCTCTTGATCGTGCAAATGCTGAATTGAGCAAGCCCCATGCCACAGCTGCACAAAGGCATTAGACATTGCCCGTAAGCGATGATTATTTTGCCTCATTTCGATAATATCCTAGCTGTTGGCGGTCTTCTAAAGGCTTCGCTATTCGGCAATGGTCAAATCTGATTAGGAAAAAACAGTCAGTTTGCTTATAGAGTGTTCAAAAAAAGCGACAGGTTGTATTTTCTCGCTTTCTTTTGCGACGCTGCGGGCAAAATTCGCACTAGAGAAGTAATGTTGCAAAAACGACGAACGCAGACCATCACGCCATGGGCTTTGTTTATCCGAGTTGTAAATTCCAATGGCCTCGTTCTTGCGCACTCAGGCGACTATGTTTAATTCAATACTTTTCCACGATAGATTTGATGTGAGGGTAGGTAAAAAATACGGAAATAACGTAAAAACTCCACCCTAGAACACTTTCGAGTAAACCGTATGGCTGATTCAGAGTCTAATCGTCTAGGAAGAATCAAAATAACGGAGGAATTTATGAAGAAATCGAAATTGATCATTGCCAACGCATTGGTGCTGGCAAGTCTGTTTGCTGTAACAACTCCGGCCTCAGCTGCGTGGTGGGGCCACACACGAGACGACCGGCGCGAACTTCGCAACGACAGGGATGAGCTTTGGCGTGATCGGAGAGAATTTCGCCACGATTTACGAACCGGAGCAAGTCGAGAGGAGCTGGCCCGAGACAAGGCGGAGATCCGGCAGGATCGCAGGGAAATTTGGGGAGACAGACAAGACTTGCGTCGAGACCGCTGGGACTGGCAGCATAGATGGTGGGGCTGGTGGGGACGTTAACCTGCTTGTATCATAAAATGGTCTCGTAATCGGGACTTTGCGACAGATGAGAGCCCGGCGCCTCCAAATGGGGCGCCGGGTTTATTTTTGCCAACGTTTGTTTTCCACGATCCTTTCCACACAGGTTGTGCCGACAGAGTTAAGAGAATTCACTGTTAACAGACCACTCTTCTGACAGCTGAATAGAGACTCTGCCTTTTTCTCCAAGCCAGCCTGTGATTCAATTGACATATATATTCGCAACGCGCTGACAAGCAAAACCGCCCGCCGCCAACTATGCGTCTGCTAACGGCGGATGCGAGGGATATGATATTCTCAGTTCCACAGAGATTGATTCCGTTTCGCAACGACGATTTGTATAACAAGGGAGAACCCCATGTCGACACATCGCGGGGCATGCACATGCTGCTTGCTTCTAGCATTAGCCGTAACGTTAGCGGTTACCAGGCAGGCCCGTGGCCAGAACGGTCGACGCGTGATCGAAACCGGCCCTGTGGAAAGCCTCGTTTTGCCACCGCCTTTTGCGACCAAGCCCGTCGCCAGTCCGCCCGCAATAATCGGCTGGCCCAAAGGCAAAACTCCGGTTGCGCCGGCCGGTTTTGAAGTCAGCCTTTTCGCCGACGCCTTCGACAATCCACGGTCGATTTTTGTGTTGCCTAATGGCGACGTCTTGGTTATGGAATCGCTTCGCCAATCCGGCAGCCGCGTGATTTTGTTGCGCGATTCCCACAAGAACGGCGTGCCGGATCGCCGAGAAGTTTTTCGCGAGGGCCTGAAGGGCGCCTTCGGTATGGCGTTAATCAGCAATCGGTTTTACGTCGGCAATACTGATGCCGTCGTGATATTTCCTTACCGCGCAGGCGAAACTCAAATCACGCGCAAAGCCGAGAAAGTACTGGACTTGCCCGGGGGCGGCCACTACACACGCAACGTCGTCGTCGATCCCGCCGGGCAAAAACTCTTCGTCAGCGTCGGCTCGGCTACGAATGTCGACGAAGAAAGAATCGACGAAAAAGACCCGAGACGAGCAGCGATTTTGGAAGCAAATCTTGACGGAACCGGTATGCGCGTCTTTGCCAGCGGCCTGCGCAACCCTGTCGGCATGGACTGGGAGCCGCAGACGAAGGCTTTATGGGCTGTCGTCAACGAGCGCGACTTGCTCGGCGATGAGTTGGTTCCGGATTATCTCACGAGAATACGGGAAGGGGCATTTTATGGCTGGCCTTATTCCTACTTTGGACAGAACCAAGATCCACGCAAAAAGGGTCAGCGGCCGGATCTTGTCGCCAAGGCTATCAAGCCGGACTACGCGCTCGGTTCTCACGTCGCGGCGTTGGGCTTGGCCTTTTACCGAGGCAGCCAGTTCCCGCAACATTATCACACTGGTGCTTTCATCGGCATGCACGGCTCATGGAACCGATCGAATCTGGTCGGTTACAAAGTAGCTTTTGTGCCGTTTGTAAACGGCAGGCCTGCCGGCGCCATGGAAGATTTTCTCACCGGATTCATCGCCAACGAAAAAACTAAGGAAGTATACGGACGGCCCGTCGGGGTCGCGGTCTGGACCGATGGTTCTTTGCTCGTTGCAGATGACGCGGCCGGTAAAGTCTGGCGCGTCAGCACAAAAAGTGCGCGGTAGCATGGAATGAAAAACATATGTCACCCTAAGTACCTGGACGCCATCCCTTAAGCCATGTTATAGCCTTCGCTATCCCCGATCTTGCTGGAAACATGGAGCAAGAGAGTCTCCATCGGCCAGCTATGGAGACTCCTCTGCGTTCACCGCCGATTCCGAAAGAAGAGCCTGACGCGCCGACTGCGGAAAACGCCGACAGCGAGGTTGCTACCCGATCTTGGCATCCCCTCCATGCGCTCCTCCAACTCCGCGCTTTCGAGGCGCTCCGGTATCGCGATTACCGTTTGATCTGGTACGGTCAGGTCTTCGCGTCCATGGGGACGTGGATGGATCAGGTCACACGCGGCTGGCTCATTTACGAACTGACCGACTCAGCGCTTCAACTCGGCCTGGTACGTGGAATTCAAGCCATACCATTTCTCTTATTGTCCCCGGTCGCCGGCAGCACTGCGGACCGGTATTCGCGGAAGATGCAGATGGTGGTGGCCCAAGTCGTGAACGGGTTGGTCTATGCAGCGACGGCGCTGCTGATTTATATAGACGAGATCGAGCCCTGGCACGTCTACGTGACTGGTTTCCTGATGGCAGTTGCGCAGGTTTTTCAGCAGCCGGCGCGTGCTGCGATGATCGCGGATGCCGTCCCGCCCAGTCATCTGACAAACGCGATTGGCCTTAACGCCGTTATTTTCAATGTCGCGCGCAGCACCGGCCCGGCGCTGGCGGGCTTTCTCATCGCCATCTCCGGCACTGGCGGCGCGTATTTGGTTCAAGCGGTTTTTTTCTTTTTGGCAACCCTTTGGACGATGCGGCTTCGGTCCGGGCGACGCGCCTCGGCTGGTTCTCACGGCGAATCCGGTCATAAAGAATCCTTCGGGCAGAGCATTATCGAAGGATGGAAATTCAGCTGGAGGAATGAGGCCGTTCGCACGAGTCTTCTCATCGTTATGTTTGCGTCTTTCTTCATTGTCCCGTTCACGACGCTCTTACCCGTGTTTGCGCGGGACATCCTCGGAGTGGGCGCCACTGGCCAGGGTTTGCTTTTAACTTCCATGGGAGTAGGGGCACTGTGCAGTTCCGTTCTCATCGCTTCGGTCGGAGACCGCTTACCCAGAGGCATGCTCATGCTCGGCGGCGTGACGCTTTACGGAGTTATCGTCGTGGCATTCTCGATATCGCCCTGGTTCCAGCTTTCGCTGGTGCTAATGGGTATCGTCGGCCTTTGCCACGTCCATGCTCATGCCCTCGTCCAAACGGTTATTCAGTTCTACTCTCCTGCCGCATTTCGCGGCCGAACCATGGCTCTCTTTCATATGAGTCAGGTCGTAATGACCGTAGGGAGCATGCTTATCGGCGCGCTATCATCATTCGTTGGAGCGCAATGGGCGTTGGCGTCAATGGGCGTCGTTGGCGCGCTGTCCATGATCACCATCTACATGGCCCTGCCTCGTGCGCGGCTTATCCGGTAGGAAAATCCGATTAAAAATGCCGTGGGCGAGTCCCGCCGCGACCATAGCGCCGCTCTTCTCACATCGAGCCAGGCCGTAAGCGCCGATCTCTTGGGGCCCGAAGATAGCCTCCGGCGTCTGCGCATGCAGACGATGAGCGGCGCCGCCTAGGCTCCTATTAGTGGAAATATTGGCTCAATACCCGCTTATCTTCCCGCCACTCCGAACGGTTATGGGCCTGTTATGCACTTTTGACGATCGCACCGCACTCTTCGCATCTGTACCGGGCGCCTTCTTCGTTTATCGGTTCCATCTCCTCGAACTCATAGTGCTTCTCGCCGGTTCGTTCGAAACATTCCGGACAACAGCCGTCGCCCAGCTCTTCGCCATCGAGTGTCAAATGGCAGTGTCGGCAACGAAATTTCTTTTGCTTCTCCGGCAGTAGTTCGAGCGTTGTGTGATGACAGAAACTCATGGTAAATGCCACGTCACTCACCTTTCCGGCGCCATACCCTTCTTCTTAAGTTCTTCAATGGCGTTGGAGGTTTTTTCGATAGCGCCGACGCCCATCCCTTTGAGCACGTGCGATGCTTTAGTGAACTGGATGTCATCGTAGGAAACCACCTCGATTCGGTTGCCCCACGGGTCGCGAAAATTGAGCCGCCGATCCAGTGTCTCAACTCCCAATTGTATCAGCGCTCGGCGTACCGGCTCCCTGTCATCTACGACAAAACCGAAATGGCGCTTGTCGTCTGCCTCCTGGGTCCTGCCGAGGCTCAATTGGATGAACTGATCGCCGAGATCGATAAAAGCATTGTGGTCGCTTTTGCCGCGAAGTTTAAAATCAAAGATCGCGCCGTAAAATTCCAGCGCGGCTTCCAAATCCCCCACTTCCAAAACCACATGGTTGATACCCAACGCGCGCGCCTTTTTTTTGCCTTTGTCGTTCATGGTGTCCTCCCTTCGCTCAGCAATCTGCCATTGAGAGATTGCCGGCGCAACCGCGCCGCAGCCTCGCTTATCACTTAGCGGCACGCCTATTTTTGAAGAGGCTATCCTTTTCTGAGGAGATTTTTTTCGTTGAGCGCTTTTATGACCGTCTCCACGTAGCCTTTGATTGCTTTATTAACGTCGTCCGGCTCCGAAGTCCTGATAGTGCCGGCCCAAACCAGCTCGTTTTTAGCCACATCGTAGAGCGTCGTCTCTGAGGTATACACCTCATATCCGTAAAAACGCGGCGGCTCGTACAGGCCATACCAAGCGAAGGAACTCCAACCATAGAAGCCGAAAGCCGGGAAGGGATTATAGTAACCAGGACTAACCTCCGTCCTATGTTCGACGTGCGCGAGTCGCGTCACTATGGCCCCATCGGCGCCAGCCGCTTGCGCCGTCTGTTTAAGCTTCGCTTGCTCGAATTTTTCGTCTTCCGCTACATATCGATAGCTAGGCACCGCACCGTAGCCGGCAGCTTTAAGTTGAGCCACGAACAGGTCTTCGAAGTTGCGCCGGATGCTGGTCTGCCCACTTACTCCAATCACTATGATCCTTTTAAAGGAAAGCGAAGCGTAAGCGGGGTTGCTCCATTGACTGACAATCTTTTCCGTAGCGGAGCAGCCGGCGAATGCGACTAATGCAAACAGGAGAGCAAAGCTACGAAACGTTCTGGTCTTCATGACGTCTAGCCCAACGCAAAATTTGCAATCTCGTGGCCGGTCGTAACGGATCTAGTTCAGCTCGGCTCTTGCCAGTCGTGCTACAGCACTCCGCAGATGATCGGCTACCATCATCGCGATCCTCAGCCTTGAGGATATAAAGCTATAATTCATTTTATCGAATATGACAGCGATGACCAGAGGTTATCTGACTTGTACGATGCTACAGAATCGAAATCGCGCCATTCGGTATTACAAGGCGGGTAAAAGAACCCGGTGATTTTTTTTTGAAAATGCTGAGATGATTCGACGAGCGCTACTGCCGCGCTCGGGGAGTCGTATCCCCGAGCTATTTATCCAACTATTTTTCGGAGCCTCAGAATCCCACGATCTTCAATTGCAACATCCCGCCAAAATCTTCGTGTGACGCGTTCGGGGAAACGAAGTCGAGTTGGTGATTGTATCTTAAATTGAAGGATAGGACGTCGTCTTTCGCCAAAAACTTTCCCAATTTCCAATTTATACCGGCCATGAGATTGACTGTTCCAACGTTGCTCGATCCGTCTGCACTGAAGCTTCTCGTATAAGATGTAGTGCCAGTCAAACGAGGCCCATCTTTCAAAGGACTGTAGGAAAGCGTTAGTCCGGCGCCAGGAGTGTCCGTTCTAATACCGCTGTTTATATTTCTCTCCTGCTTAAAACTGAAGTTCGAGCCAAGAGATAAGCCGTTGATGGGCCGATAGGCGCCCGTGAATGTCTGGTTGAAAACCGTGGTATCATAATTTGTATCGCTGCCCTCCCCCACCAGAGAGAAGCTTGAGATCCATCCCCCGCCCCATGCCGGTCTGTTAAAATTGACCGTAGTAGCCGCAGTCTTCGTCAGGCGAAACTGGTTGATCTCCGAGAGCCGCTCCCACGATTCGCCGATGGATCCGCGAAGATTGGCTGGGCCCAAACTGTGTTCGCCCCAAAGCTGGGCCTCATCGCGCGCCTGGTCTACCCTTTGGTCGGTCATAAAAACAAACCCCTTGCCGAGCGACCGGTAATCGCCGCCAAAGTTAAACCCCACCCACTGATCCTTCAAACTCAGCCGCAGCATTCGCGGCTCTTCCTCGCAGCCGCACTGCGCCTTTAAAGAATCTAGCATACTGTAAGAAAACTCTGCCTCGGTCTGCAATCCGCCACCGGGCGATGAGGAGTTGGCAAGAAAATTCAGATAGCGTCGGGACAGGCCCTTTTCCATAACTCCATTCAGGCCGTTGAGATTCTCTTTCTTTTCGAGAAAAGAAGTTTTCAGGTTGACAACCTGCAGGCCCAAATCCACCGAAACGTCCTTGCTCACTGGCACATTCGCCGATTGAATGCCATCCATCTCGGCAAACGACGGCGGCGCCAGCGGATCAAAGCTGGTAGCGAAAATGACAGGCGCCGCGGGAGGTTGAGCGACTTGTGTCGTTGCACAATCGGTCAGGAGAAAGATCAGAACAAATAATGCTTTCAGGATGTAAACTACTTTGTACACCATCATTCCTTCGTCAAAAATTGCCGACTAGTTTAACACATGACGATGAACAAGAAACAAATTTAATTTAAAAACGCCGCAATTCTCTCGTGTGCGGCGCTCAAGCAATCCGGATGACTCGACCGCTTAGAACAGGACGGCAAGCGCCGCATTGGACAGCACCTCTTTCTCCCACTTTGCCTCTACTTGCCTTTGATTTTCTTTGACGCCGCAGTATTTGCGGAATATGGGTAGGAACGTTCTCTTGGTAGAGGATGATCCCAGAAATATACTCGCCTATGGTTACGGGCCGCATTCCAAGCTCTATCCCTCTTCTCGGCTTCTTCCCGACGCGATCCCGCGAAAACCAGAAGCCAGACTAGCTGACAAGGCAAGTTTGGCATTCACGACACGTACCAGGCTTTTTGAACCGTTCCCGCGAAAGCAGATTTTTCCCAAAATAATTTCAAGCTTCTATATTCACGCCATGGTCCCACTAAAAGCGCGTGAGCAGCTACTCAAGGCAATCCATGGGTCAATGATGGCGGGAATGGCGCAGCGACGGCCACTGGGGTTCTTGATCGTTATCGTTGAATTTCGGCGTTTTTTTAAGGCCGGGTTAAGGTAGTGCCGACGGGTTAAAAATGAAATTGCTGTACAACGAGTCTTTGTTAAATTGACAAGAAATGGACAGCTGTCAAGGGTATGTCAAAACGAAATAGCGGGCGGCTGTTCAGTCATTCTTGGTTTTTCCAATACTTACGCCGGAGCGGAAACCCTCTCATCGCTGGCCCGCTTCTTGCCATTCCACTTGCCATCTAATTTAAGGATCACGGCTACCCTTATTAACCACAATG
>Ga0137380_10002051_pt1 | contig 16859 bp, 14 predicted proteins | sample SagtaG_17_FD_104809 | JGI IMG/M metagenome (GOLD analysis project Ga0137380, IMG submission 104809) | Vadose zone soil microbial communities from Sagehorn Ranch, Mendocino, California, USA - Sage2_L_100_16 metaG | ecosystem: Environmental > Terrestrial > Soil > Vadose zone | place: USA...
CCGGTCCGGGGCGGCTCGGCGAGCCAGCCCCAGGCTGGCGCGCCGCCGATCCCGACGCGGCGTTCGCCGGGGCTGCCGTGCACGCCAGGGCGACGACCACGGCGGCGGCCCGGGCGGCCGCCGATGGAGCCGCGGATCTCCGAAGGGCGACGGGCCGTCGTGCCGTGCGTAGCGAACCGGAACCAGTCATCTGAGTCCCTCCCTGTTCTCGGGCCGTGGAGGGCTAGGGCCTGGCCTCGGCCAGGGTGAGCGTGCCCGTCGGGGTCTCGTAGGCACCCACGGCCGTGCACCCGCCAGCCGGGACACACGACACGCTGCCGAGCAGATGCACGGTGGAGCCAGCGGGACTGGCCGTCTGCTGCAGCGCCCACGAGGTGCCGTTCCAGCCGGCGGCAATGGTGCGGTGGCCGGTGGACCACACGGCGGTGCAGGCGGTGGCCGCCGGGCACGACACGCCCGCCTGCTCGGCGGCGACGGTGGTCCGTGGGCCCGGGGTCGGCTGGATGGACCAGGCGGTGCCGTTCCACGTCGGCGCGGTGCGGGCAGGTCAGCGCAGCAGCAGCCGGGCGGCGAGTTCGAGCTGGTTGCTCACATCGTCGGCCGAGGCCCGCCGGGTCACCCAGGCGACCAGGGCCGACAGCCAGACGTCGCCCATGATCCTCGCGATCGCGATCTCGTCGGCGGTCGGCTCGCCGCCCTCGTGCATGGCCCCGGTGAGCATCCGCTCCATCAGCCGCGCGACCGTGTTGACCTCGGCCGCCGCGCTCGGGTCGGCGAACATGAACGCCCGGGTCATCGCCTCGGTGAGCATCGGCTCGCGCTGCATGGCGCGGGTGATCCGGGCCAGCACGAACAGCATCCGGTCATACGGCGTGCCGCCGGGGATAGCGATCCGGTCCAGCTTCTCCTGGTTCCGCTCGAACTCCCTGGCCAGGCCGGACACCAGCAGGTGAATCTTGGAGGGGAAATAACGGTAGAGCGTGCCGAGGGCCACGCCTGCCCGGTCGGCCACCGCCCGCATCTGCACCGCGTCGTACCCGCCCCGGGACGCCAGCGCCAGGGTGGCGTCCAGGATGCGCTGGCGGCGCTCGCGCTGGGCCGCCGAGCTGAACTCGGTCTCGGTGGCCGCACCCGTGCCCGCGGTGGCGGTGGTACCTGTTCTCGTCGCTGCCATTCCCCCGCCCCTCGTCGTCGTGGCAGAAACCGGCCGTGCCGCCACCCTGGCGGCGGAGCCGCCCGCCCCGGTGGTGACACGGTCTTCGTCAAGGCCAGAGTATCAATCTCGGCCCGATGTGCGGACCGCGGCGCCGCCCGGCCCGGCGGCATCGCCGCCCGGCCCCGCGCCGTCCGGCCACCGCTCCCGCGCTGGCCGGTGGCAGATATAACGTGTTCTAATTCTGTGTGATGCGTCCGCGGCGAGGGCAAGCACCGCCCGGGAGGACCAGTGCCGATCGCGATCTCCGCCGAGCAGCGCGCCCTGCAGGCATCGATCCGCGACTGGGCGCAGCGGGCCGGCACCCTGGCGCTGGTCCGGGGCCTGGAACCGGGGACGCCGCCGGTGCCCGGCCGCGGCGCCTCCCGCGGGCCGGGGGAGGCGGCCGGCCGAGCCGGGGAGGCGGCCGGCGGTCTGGGGGATACGGCCGCCGGGCCTGGTGATACGGCCGGCGGGCCGGGTGCGGCGCCCCCCGCCTGGCCCTGGGCGGAACAGTGGGCCGCGCTGGCCGGCCTGGGCATATTCTCGATCGCCCTGCCCGAGGCGGCCGGCGGGGCCGGCGGCACGGTGGCCGACCTGGCCGTCGCGCTGGAACAGCTCACCGTGGCGCTGGCACCCGGGCCGGTCCTGCCCACCCTGCTGGCGGGCCTGCTGCTGCGCGGCTGCCCGGACCTGCCCGCCGCCAAGGAACTGCTCCCCGCCGTGGCGGCCGGCCAGGCCTCGGTGGCCGTCGCGCTGACCCGGGCACGATCACCGGGGCATGGCTGCCCGGCGGGACGCTGCGTGTCAGCGGGGAGACGGGCCCGGTGCTCGGCGGCGGCGCCACGACGCACCTGCTGCTCGGCGCGGGCACCGGCGACGCTGAGGCATGGTTCCTGCTCCCGAGCGGGCATCCGGGCGCCCACGTCACGGCCCGCGCCCCGGTGGACTTCTCCCGGCCGCTGGCCGGTGTCCGGCTCACCGGCGCCGTCGCCGCCCCCGGCGACATCCTCACCGGGCTGCGCACCGCGGCCGTCCGCGACCTGGCGGCCACGCTGTTCTGCGCCGAGGCCGCCGGGGTGGCCGGGCACTGCTGCGACACCGCCGCCGCCTACGCCCGCACCCGGCACCAGTTCGGCCGGCCGATCGGCTCGTTCCACGCGGTCAAGCAGCTGTGCGCGGGGATGCTCTGCCGCGCCGATAGCGCCGCCGCGGTGGCCTGGGACGCGGCCCGCGCCGCCGACGAGGCGCCGGGCGAGCACCCGCTGGCGGCCGCGGCCGCCGCGGCCCTGGCCCTGGACGCGGCCGTGGACAACGCCAAGGACTGCGTCCAGGTGCTCGGCGGGATCGGCTTCACCTGGGAACACGACGCCCACCTGTACCTGCGCCGTGCGCTGGCGCTACGCCAGTTGCTCGGCGGCAGCGCCGCCTGGCGGGCCAGGGCCGGCCAGCTCGCCCTGGCCGGGGCCCGGCGGCGGCTGCGGTTGTCCGCGGCGAGCGCCGCCACGCAGCCGGCCGCTGCGGCCGCCCGGGCCGTGGCCGCCGAGGTGGCCGCCCTGCCCGGGCACTGCCGCCGCGCCGCGCTCGCCGACTCCGGTTATGTCGCGCCGCAGTGGCCAGCCCCGTACGGGCTGTCCGCCTCGCCCGCGGTGCAACTGGTCATCGACGCCGAACTGGACCAGGCCGGGATCACCAGGCCCGACCTGTCGATCGGCGGCTGGGCCGCCGCGGCGGTGGTCAGCCACGGCACGCCCGCCCAGCGGGACCGGTTCGCCGGCCCGACGCTGCGCGGCGAGATCACCTGGTGCCAGCTGTTCAGCGAGCCGGACGCGGGCTCCGACCTGGCCTCGGTACGGACCAGGGGAGTACGCGTGAAGGGGGATAGTGAAGGGGGAACGGGGAGCCGGGCGGGGGGTGGTGGGTGGCGGCTCACCGGGCAGAAGGTGTGGACCTCGCTGGCCCGCGACGCGGACTGGGCGATCTGCCTGGCCCGCACCGACCCCGGTGCACCCAAGCACCGCGGGCTGACCTACTTCCTGGTGGACATGCACAGCCCGGGCATCGAGATCCGCCCGCTGCGGGAGATCACCGGCCGCGCGTTCTTCAACGAGGTCTTCCTTGACGAGGTGTTCGTGCCCGACGACTGCGTGGTCGGGGAGTGCGGGGACGGCTGGCGGATCGCCCGGAGCACGCTGGCCAGCGAGCGGGTGGCCATGGGCCGCGGCTCCGCCCTCGGTGCGGAGGTGGAGGCGCTGATCGCCGCGGTCGGCACCGGCGGCCACGCGGCCGACCCGGCGGTGGCCGAGCAGGTCGGTGCGGTCGTGGCCGGTGGCCTGGCCGGGTCGCTGATGGACCTGCGCGCCGCGCTGGCGCAGCTCGCCGGGGCCGGTGACACGCACCGGGCGGCGGTGCGCAAGCTGGTCGGCGTGGCGCACCGGCAGTCGGTGGCGGAGACCGCGCTGGTGCTGTGCGGGCCCGACGGCGCGGCCAGCGACGGCCCGGCCGCCGAGGCGGTGCATGCCTTCCTGCTCAGCCGGTGCCTGAGCATCGCCGGGGGAACGACCCAGATCCTGCTGTCCGTGGTGGCCGAGCGCGCGCTCGGCCTGCCCCGGGAGGAGGCGCGCTGAGCCGTGGACTTCACCATGGGCCAGACCCAGCAGGCGGTGGCCGAGGCCGCCGCCGGCGTGTTCGGCGGATACCGGCCCGGCCCGGCGGCGGGCCAAGACGGCGGCCACGACCACGCGCTGTGGAAGGAACTCGCCCGGGCCGGCCTGCTGGGCCTCGACGTGCCCGGCTGGCTGGGCGGCGAGGGGCTCGGCGTGGCCGACACCGCGGTGCTGCTGACCGAGGCCGGGCGGGCCGCGGCGCCGGTGCCCGCGCTGGCCACGCTGGCCATGGGCGTGCTGCCGGTGACCCGGTGGGGCAGCAGGGACCAGCAGCAGGCCCTGCTCGCCGGTGTCGCGGCCGGCGACGCCCTGCTCACCGCGGCCGTCCGCGAGACGTCGGAGCCGATGCCGCCCGGGCCGGCCACCACGGTCACGCCGGACGGCGGCACCGTCTCAGGTGTCAAGGTCGGCGTCCCGCATGCCGCGGCGGCGAGCTGGATCCTGGTGCCCGCCAGCCTCGGGCCCGGCGGCACCGGCATCGCCGTGGTAGCGCCGTCCGCGCCGGGGGTGACCCTGCGGCGCACGCCAAGCTCGTCCGGCGCGCCCGAGTACACGCTGCGGCTGGACGGGGCGCCCGTCGTGCACGTGCTCGGCAACGGCCGCGCGGTGGCGGACCTCTACCAGCTCACCGCCGCGGCCGCGGCCTGCGTGGCCGACGGTGCCCTGGCCGCCGCGCTCGCGCTGACCACCGAGCATGTGCGGTCGCGGCAACAGTTCGGCCGGCCGCTCGCCACGTTCCAGGCGGTCGCACAGCAGATCGCCGACGTCGCCATCGCGAGCCGCACGCTGCACCTGGCGGCCCTGTCCGCGTGCTGGCGGCTGGACACCGGCCGGGACGCCGCGGACGACACCGAGGTGGCGGCGTACTGGCTCGCGGAGGAGGCGCCCGCGGCGATGCGGGCCTGCCACCACCTGCACGGCGGCACCGGCATGGACGTCAGCTACCCGCTGCACCGGTACTCCGCGCTGGCCAAGGACCTGGTCAGCCTGGTCGGCGGCGCCGACTACCGGCTCGGCCGCCTCGGCGCCGGGATCGGGTGAGGCGGCATGTTCCTTGACCTGACCGAGCGGCAGCTGGCGCTGCGGGATGAGTTGCGGTCCTACTTCGCCGGGCTGATCTCGCCCGCGGAGCGGACCGCGATGCTGACCGAGCGGCACGGCACGGTGTACCGCGAGGTGGTGCGCCGGATGGGCCGCGACGGCTGGCTCGGCGTGGGCTGGCCCGCCGAGTACGGCGGGCGCGGCTTCGGCCAGGTGGAGCAGCAGATCTTCGCCAGCGAGGCGGCCCGGGCCGACGTGCCGCTGCCCGCGGTCACCCTGCAGACCGTGGGCCCGACGCTGCAGGCCCACGGCACGGCCGAGCAGAAGGAGTTCTTCCTGCCGAGGATCCTGGCCGGCGAGGTGCACTTCGCCATCGGGTACACCGAGCCAGAGGCGGGCACCGACCTCGCCGCGCTGCGCACCCGGGCGGTGCGCGTGAAGGGGGATAGTGCAGGGGGAACGGGCCGCCGGGCGGGGGATGGGGACAGCTACGTGGTGAACGGCGAGAAGATCTTCACCACCGGCGGCCACGACGCCGACTACGTGTGGCTGGCCTGCCGCACCGACCCAGACGCCCCCCGGCACAAGGGCATCTCCATCCTGATCGTGGACACCACCGACCCCGGGTACTCGTGGACGCCGATCATCACCCTCGACGGGGCGCACCACACCAACGCCACCTACTACTCCGACGTGCGCGTCCCGGTCACCCGGCGGGTCGGGGCGGAGAACGCCGGCTGGCGGCTGGTCACCACCCAGCTCAACCACGAGCGGGTGATGCTCGGCCCGGCGGGCCGGCTCGCCGCGCTGCACGACCGGGTGCGGGACTGGGCCGCCGCCCGCACCGGCCCGGACGGGCGGCCGCTGCTCGACCAGCCCGACGTGCGCCGGGCTCTCGGCCGGACCTTCGCCAGCCTGCGCGTCAACGAGCTGCTCAACTGGCAGGTCGCGGCCGCGGACACGGTCGAGGTCGCCGACGCGTCGGTGACCAAGGTCTACTCCTCCGTCCGGCTGCAGCAGCTCGGCCAGCTGCTGGAAGAGGTGGTGGCGCGGCACGGCGACCCGGCTGAGGAGGAAACTGCCCAGCTCCGTCACTGGCTCGACATTCAGGCCAAACGAAACGTCGTGCTGACCTTCGGCGGAGGGGTCAACGAGATCCAGCGCGAGCTGATCGCGACGGCGGGACTCGGCCTGCCCCGGGTCCCCAGGGGAACGTGAGGGGCGCGATGGCAGACCAGGACGCCACGGCCGCGATCAGGCAGGCCGCGGAGCGGATCGCCGCGGCCGGCCAGAGCCCGCCACGGGCGGCCCCGGATCCGGTGAACCTGCCCATGATCCGGCACTGGACGCAGGCCATGGGCGACACCAACCCCGTGTACACCGACGCGGCGGCGGCCGCGTCGGTGCACGGCCACCTGGTGGCCCCGCCCGCGATGGTGCAGGTCTGGACGATGCGCGGGCTGCGCCCGGCACCGGGCGCGGCCGGCGACTCCGGGGATCCGCTGGGCCTGATGTCCGCGGTGCTCGACGACGCCGGGTTCACCTCGGTCGTGGCCACCAACAGCGAGCAGGAGTACTACCGGTACCTGCGCCCCGGTGAGCAGCTCACGGTGCGCACCAGCCTGGAGGGGGTGACCGGGCCGAAGCGCACCGCGCTCGGCGAGGGCTGGTTCGTCACCACCCGGAGCACCTGGTACGCCGGCGACGAGGCGGTCGCGGCGATGCGGTTCCGGGTGCTGAAGTTCCGCCCTGCCGCGCCGAAGGGCACCGTGGGGGACGTGCTGCGCCCGGTGGTCACCGCGGACACGGCCTTCTTCTGGGACGGCACCGCCCGGGGCGAGCTGCGGATCCAGCGCTGCGGCGGGTGCGGCGCGCTGCGCCACCCGCCGGGGCCGATGTGCCCGGATTGCGGTGCCGACAAGCCGGAGTATGTGCTGGCCGCCGGAACCGGCGAGGTCTACAGCTACGTGGTGCACCACCACCCGCCGGTGCCCGGCCGCCAGGTCCCCTTCGTCATCGCGCTCGTCCAGCTCACCGAGGGCGTCCGGATGGTGGGCGAGCTGCTCGGCGCGGACCCGGACAAGGTCAGCATCGGCCTGCCGGTCCGTGCCGAGTTCGTCCGGGTCGATTCCGGCCTGACGCTGCCCGCCTGGCGGGAGAACCCGCGATGACCGTGGCCACCGGGACCGTGCTGCCGGAGCTCGTGATCGACGTCACGCCCACGTTCGTGATCGCGGCCGCGATCGCGACCAGGGACTTCCAGGACGTGCACCATGACCGCGACCTGGCCGTGGCGCGCGGCGGCAAGGACATCTTCATCAACATCCTCACCACGACCGGCCTGGTGCAGCGGTACGTCACCGACTGGGCCGGCAGCGGCGCCCTGGTCCGCCAGATCGACATCCGGCTCGGCGCGCCCTGTTACGCGGGCGACACGCTGACGTTCTCCGGCCGGGTGGTCCGGGCCGGCGGCCTGGAGTGCGTGGTCGAGGTCGTCGGCCGGTGCGGTCTCGGTGACCACATCACCGGCACCGTCCGGGTCGGGCTGCCGGGGAGCGCGCCGTGATCTGCGGGACGGCGGCGATCGCCGGGATCGGGGCCACCGAGTTCTCCAAAGACTCCGGGCGCAGCGAGCTGCGGCTGGCCGCCGAGGCGACGCTGGCCGCGCTGGCCGACGCCGGGCTGAGCCCGTCCGACGTGGACGGGCTTGTCACGTTCACCATGGACAGCACCGCGGAGATCGCGCTCGCCCGCGAGCTTGGCGTTGGCGACCTGCGGTACTTCAGCCACGTCGGCTACGGCGGCGGCGCCGCATGCGGCTGCGTGCTCCAGGCGGTGCTGGCCGTCACCGCCGGGATCGCCGACGTGGTGGTGTGCTACCGGGCGCTGAACGAGCGGTCCGGCCACCGGTTCGGCCAGGTGTCCCCGGCCGCGGTGCGGGCGGCCACCTCCTCCGGCGTGGACAACGGATGGCACTACCCGATGGGGCTGTCCACACCGGCCGCGACCGTGGCGATGATCGCCCGGCGGTACATGCACGACTACGGCGCCACCAGCGAGGACTTCGGCCGGGTCACGGTCGCGGACCGGCGGCACGCCGCGACCAACCCGAAGGCGTGGTTCTACCAGCGGCCGGTGACCCTGGCCGAGCACCAGGCGTCCCGGTGGATCGCCGAGCCGCTGCGGCTGCTGGACTGCTGCCAGGAGAGCGACGGGGCCGTGGCCGTGGTGGTGACCAGCACCGAGCGGGCCCGCGGCCTGCGGCAGCGGCCCGTGGTGATCCGCGCCGCCGCGCAGGGCAGCAGCCCTGGCCAGTTCACCATGACCAGCTACTACCGCGACGAGCTGGGGCTGCCCGAGATGGGAGTGGTGGCGCGGCAGCTGTGGCGGCAGGCCGGCATCGGCCCGGCCGACGTGCGCACCGCCGTGCTGTATGACCACTTCACCCCCTACGTGCTGCTGCAACTGGAGGAGCTTGGGTTCTGCCCGCGCGGCCAGGCCAGGCACTTCATCGCCGGTGGGGCGATCGAGCTGGGCGGGGCGCTGCCGCTGAACCCGCACGGCGGCCAGCTCGGCGAGGCGTACATCCACGGCATGAACGGCATCGCCGAGGCGGTCCGCCAGGTCCGCGGCACCGCGGTCAACCAGGTCCCCGGGAACGGCCCGGTGCTCGTCACCGCCGGCACCGGCGTGCCCACCAGCGGCCTGATCCTCGGCCCCGGCTAGCGCACCACGTGGCCTGGCCGCGCTACGACTCGTGTTCCGCTACAAGGCGCCGCGCCACACCTGCACCCGTTCCGCCACCACAGCATTGTCGCGCCGCCGCGTGCCGGAAGTTCCGGCGAACCCCGCGCCCGGTAACGGCGTGGTTATCCGGTTCCCGTCGTGCAGGATCAGGGCCGGATCTTGAATTGCGGCAGGGCGGTCAGCATGATTAGACCTGTCTTGCAGTGATTTATGGAGGGGGGGTCGAGATGCGCCGTCTTATCCCGCTTGCTGCGGTTGCCTCTTTGCTGAGCCTGGCAGCCATGCCGCTGACGGCGATGCCGGCGGCGGGCGCGACAGGCCCGTCGGTGTCATCCAACGCGCTGGTCGACTCAGACCATGGGCTCGCATTCCCTCAGAACAAGCAGAACGAGCCGTCGATCACCCGGGACCCGCTCACCGGGGTGCTGGTCGCCGGGGCGAACGACGAGATCAGCCAGCCCACCTGTCCCGGCACGAGCACGCCGCTGGCAAGTCCGTGCCCGTTTGCGCCCGCCGCACCCACGTCGGCCTACTACGTCTCCACCAATAACGGGCAGACCTGGGCCGGCGGATACCTGCCGGGATTCGACACGCTCAGTCCGCCGCGTACCTCCGGTGGCGACCCGAGCCTCAGCTACGGACCGCGCCGATGCGCCAGTGGCGCGTTCAGCTTTAGCTGCGGCGTCGCGATCTACTACGCGAGCCTGGCGAACCCGGTGGGGGAGTTCGCCGGCGAGCAGGTCACCGTGTCCCGCAGCTACGACGATGGCCGGTCGTGGGCTGATCCGGTGTATGCGACGACCACCGACAACAAGTCGAACTTCGATGATCACGAATGGGTCGCGGTGGACGAGTCGCCGACCAGCGCTCATTTCGGCCGGGTCTATGTGAACTGGGCGGTGTTCTGCAACGTCTGCGCCGGCAACGGCAACGTCAAGCTGTATGTGGCGCATTCTGACGACGAAGGCCGCACCTGGTCGGCCGCGGTGCAGGTCAGCGCGGTCGCCAACAACGCTGCCCAGGGCTTCCGGGAGACCGGGCAGATAGCGGTGTCCAGCACAGGCACGGTCGAGGCGTTCTGGACCGAGAACGCAGACAGCAAGAAGTTCCCGAGCCTGCAGGTGGCAGCGATCTCCACCGACGGCGGGCAGACGTTCTCCGCGCCGGTCACGATCGCCCAGGTCACCGACTACCCGCTGACCGGCACCCCGTTCGACGTGGTCGACCTGTTCAACCGGGTGCCGGGTATGAGCGCCCGGGTCGACTGCTACCCCCATCCCACAGCCGACCCCTCCTCGGCCCGGGTGTATGTGGTGTGGTGCGACTTCAGCAATGGGCACGGCACGGTCCAGGGCGCGGTGTCCTCCGATGGCGTGCACTGGACTTCGCTGGGCACCGTGGCGTCGCTGGCCGGCCGCAACGCGTTCTTCCCTCAGGCCGCCGTGTCCCCAGCAGGCACGCTCAGCGTCACGTTTGACGCACTCACCCAGCCGCCGGCAGATAACGAGTGGCAGACGGGCGTGCAAACCTACGACAACTACTATGTCCAGTCATCTACCGGCGGGGCGCCGTTCACCGCCCCACTTCGGGTCAGCACGGTCTCGTCCAACCCAGACGGCTCTGGCTACAACAACCTGCAAGAGCAGTTCCTCGGCGACTACATCGGCATCGTCGACGGACCGCAACAGGCATACCTGGTCTGGACCGACTCGCGGAACGCCACCGCGTGCGCGGCGGTGAACACCTACCGGTCCCAGGTCTACGCCGGCGAAAAGCCGGTCGCGCCGAACCCGGATCAGGTCTGTGCCACCAGCTTCGGGAACACCGACACCATGGCGGCGGCCGTCAGCTACTGAAAGCCCGCCCGGCGGCGAGGTCGAGCGCGGCGATGTAGCCGAAGGTCATCGCCGGGCCGATCGTGGCGCCCGCACCGGCGTAGCTGTGCCCCATCACCGCGGCGCTGGTGTTGCCCGCCGCGTACAGCCCGGGGATCGGGGTGCCGTCGGCGCGCAGCACCCGGGCCCGCTCGTCGGTGCGCAGGCCGCCCTTGGTACCGAGGTCGCCCGGCACGATCTTGACGGCGTAGAACGGGGGCGTGTCCAGCGGCGCGAGGTTCGGGTTGGGGCGGCGCCTCGGGTCGCCGTAGTACCGGTCGTAGGCCGAGTCGCCGCGGTGGAAGTCCTCGTCCCTGCCCGCCTCGGCGAATCCGTTGAACCTGGCCACGGTCGCGGCCAGCGCGTGGCGGTCCAGGCCGGCGCTGGCGGCCAGTTCGGCGACCGAGGCCGCGCGGTGCACAGAGCCCACGGCGGACCAGCGGCGGGGGAGCGACCGGCCCGGGGGCAGGCCCGCGAACACGTAGCTGTTGCGGTAGCGCTGGTCGAAGATCAGCCAGGACGGGATGTGCGGGACGGCCTCTGTGTGCCCCTCGTACATCGCGTGCACCGCGTCGACGTAGGGCGCGGACTCGTTCACGAAGCGCTGGCCGGCGCCGTTGACCAGGAGGCAGCCGGGCAGGCTGCGCTCGGCCAGGCAGAAGTACGGGCCCGACGGCAGCGGGATCGACGGGCCCCACCAGGCGTCGTCCATCAGGTCGAGCGCCGCCCCGGCGGCCTCGCCCGCCATGATCGCGTCGCCGGTGTTGCCGGGCGACCCGGTGGTCCACTCGGTGCCGATCGGCGGGCGCTGGTAATGCCGCCGCATCGCCGCGTTGCGCTCGAAGCCGCCGGCCGCCAGCACCACGCCGCGGCTGGCCAGGATCCGCGCGGGCTGGCCGTCGCGGGTCACCGCCACTCCGGCGACCCGGCCGGCGGTCAGGTGCAGGCCGGTCATCGGGGTGTCCAGCCAGACCGGCACCTGCTGCTCCGCCAGGCCCGCCCGCAGGCCCGCGGCCAGCGCCTGGCCCATGCTGAGCAGCCGCTGCCGGAACAGGCGGGTGCGGGCCATCCGGCCCGCGACCTTCACGCTGGCCAGGACGGCCCGGGGATGCCGGGGGCCCAGGCTCAGCCAGCGGTAGTCGGCCTGGGTGATCGTCACTCCGGGCGGCGTGGGCAGGTAGGGCGGGTTGAGGTGCGGCAGTTCGGCGCCGAGGACCCGGCCGTCCATGGGCCGCGGTTCGATGCTGCGGCCCTGGGCCAGGCCGCCGGGGGCCTCCGGGTAGTAGTCGGCGTAGCCCGGCACCCAGGCGAAGTCCACCGGAGCGTGCGCGCGCACGAAGCTGAGCATGGCCGGGCCGTGCTCGAGCAGTGCCTGCTGGCGCTCGGCGGTCACGCAGCCATCCGCGACATGGGCCAGGTAGGCGCGGGCCTGCTCGGGGGTGTCGGCGACCCCGGCCCGGCGCAGCACCTCGTTCCCCGGCACCCACAGGCCGCCGCCGGAGCGGGCGGTGGAGCCACCGAACCGGCCGGTCTTCTCGATCACCACGACCCGCAGGCCGTGATGCGCGGCCACGAGCGCGGCGGTCATCCCGGCGGCGCCGCTGCCCACCACCACGACCTCGAACTCGGCTTGGTCCGTTGTCACGGCACCTCCCGGGCCCTCATACTAGAACACGTTACAGTTTTGCCGAGGGGGCGGCCGCCCGCCGTGGGCAGGGCGCCTACCGTGGGCCGGGCGCCTGCCGTGGGCCCTCTGTGCGCCGTGGGCCGGCCCCGCCGAGCGGAGGCGCCGGTGCCCTGGGACATCCAGGCGGACGTGGTCGTGGTGGGGTTCGGGGCGGCGGGAGCCTGCGCCGCGCTGGAGGCGGCGTCCCGCGGCAGCGACGTGGTCCTGCTCGACCGGTTCCACGGCGGCGGCGCCACGGCCCTGTCCGGCGGCGTGATCTACGCGGGCGGCGGCACGCCCTGGCAGCGCGCCGCGGGCGTGGCGGACTCGGCCGAGGCGATGTTCGGCTACCTGAGCACCGAGGTCGGCGACGCCGTGTCGGCGGCCACCCTGCGCGAGTTCTGCGACGGCAGCGCCGACATGCTGGCCTGGCTGGCACGGCACGGGGTGCCGTTCGAGGGGAGCCTGTGCCCGGACAAGACCTCCTACCCGTCCAACCGGCACTACCTGTACTACTCCGGCAGCGAGTTGTCCGCCGCCGGCGTGGCGGCGCCCGCGCCGCGCGGGCACCGGGTCCGGGGCCGCGGCACCTCGGGCGGCGTGCTGTTCGCCCGGCTGGCCCGGGCGGTCCGCCGGTCCGGTGTCCGGGTGCGCTGGCAGACCACCGCGCGCACGCTGATCACCGATGCCGGTGGCCGGGTGACCGGGGTCGAGTGCCGGACCCTGCGCGGCGCGCCCGCGTGGGCCCAGACCGCGCACCGGGTGCTGCACCGGTGGTCGGCCAAGCCCTACCTGTACGCGCCGAAGCTGGGCCGGCTGCTGCACCGGCCGGTCGCCTGGCTGGAGGACCGGCACGGCCGGCCGCTGCGGATCCGGGCCCGCCGGGGCGTCGTGCTGGCGGCCGGCGGCTTCGTGGCCAGTCGGCCGATGATGCGCGAGTTCGCCCCGGCCTTCCGTGGCGGCCTGCCGCTTGGCACGCCCGGCGACGACGGCAGCGGCATCCGGCTCGGCGCCGCCGCCGGCGGTGCCACGGCGTTCCTGGACCGGGTCTCGGTCTGGCGCTTCCTCAGCCCGCCGTCCGCGCTGCTGACCGGCGTGCTGGTCGGCCGCGACGGGCGGCGGGTGTGCGACGAGTCCCGGTACGGCGCGGCCATCGGCGCGGCGATGATGGCCGGGCACGGCGGCCAGGCCTGGCTGCTGGCGGACCACGCCACGCTGGCGCAGGCGCGCCGCCAGCTGCGCGGCCCGGCGCTGTGGTTCCAGCGGATCCAGGGCGCCTACCTGCTCACCGCCGGCCGGGTCAGCGCGGCCACGCCCGGCGGGGCGGCGGTGCGCGCCGGGATTGACCCGGCCGGGCTGACCGCGACCCTGGCGGAGTACAACGCGGCGGCCGCCGCCGGGCGGCCCGACCCAGCGGGCAAGCCGGCCGGCCTGGTCCGGGCGCAGGACCGGCCGCCGTTCTCGCTCATCGACTGCTCGGTCCGGCCCCGGCTGGCCTACCCCGCGCCGATGCTGACCCTCGGCGGGCTGTTGGTCGCCGAGGACACCGGGCAGGTGCGCCGGGCCGACGGCGGCGTGGTGCCCGGCCTGTACGCGGCGGGCCGCACCGCGGTCGGGCTGTGCTCGCACTCCTATGTCAGTGGGCTCTCCCTGGCCGACTGCGTGTTCTCCGGCCGCCGGGCCGGCCGTCACGCCGCCGCGACCCCGGCCGCCTGACGGCCGCCATTTGTGATGGCTGGCGCAACCATCACAAAGGAATGTGTTGCACTGAAAGGCACAACCCTGCACCCGTTGGCCAGAGCCGGCGCGTGACCATTGAATGGACGGCCCAGCTCTGACCGCCGGTCAAGGCCAGCCGCACGGCCATGGCACCCGGGAGGACACCGCCCACCGGCCCGCGCGAGCACTCAACGCCCGTTCCCGCCCCCTTCCTGACCGGCCACCGAACTGTCAGAGGAGATGCCTACGGTCGAGACCATGCCACCATTGCCACGGATCACCGGCCGGGAAGTGGTCCGGGCGCTCGGCAAGCTGGGCTGGGTGGTCGTGGTTCAGAAAGGATCTCACGCGCAGCTCAAGCGGCCAGATGGAGGCGGCCGCGTGACGGTTCCACTCCATGCCGGCGAGACGCTCGGGCCGGGCTTACTTCGGTCGATCTTGAATCAGGCAGGTATCACCGCCGATGAACTCCGAGCCGTGCTGTGACAGGATGAACGAGATGAGCACCTACACGATCGTGGTGGAGCCCGACGAGGACGGCAGTTTCTTCGTTGTTGTCCCGGCGCTCCCCGGGTGCTTCACCCGTGGCCGCACCATCGAGGAATGCCGGGAGCGCGCCGTCGAGGCGATCGAGGTTCACATTGCCGGCCTGCGGGCGGACGGCCAGCCAGTACCCGAAGAAGTCGGAACGCCTCAGTTGCTGGCCGTCACAGTCGCAGCCTGATGTAGCCCAGTCAGCAGCGTCGCACCCGAACTGCCGTCGTTGTGACAGCCACGGCGAAAGAATGTGATGGTTGGCGCAACCATGACAAACGCTCCCGGGGGGGGCGGCCCCTCCGGCCAGCCGGGGCGGGAGCTGGCGCGGGCGCCGGGTCAGGAGTAGGTGATGCTGACCTCCGGGGTGACCGCCACCGCCTGGCAGGCCAGGATGTAGCCGTCGGCGACGTCGTCGTCCTCGAGCACCTCGTTGTGCGCCATCTCCACCTGGCCGGCGGTGAGCTGGCAGGCGCACGCGCCGCAGACGCCCTGGCGGCAGGAGAACGGCGGGTCCAGGCCCTCGTCGATGAGCACGTCCAGCATCCGGGTCCCGGGCGGCCAGGCGAGCCGGCGGGTCGCGCCGTCCAGGCTGACCTCCAGGGTCGCGGCGACCCCGCCGGTCTCCATCCTGGCCTCGAACGGGTTCTCCGCCAGCGACAGGAACCGCTCCACCTTCACCCGCTGGGACGGCACGCCGAGCGTGCCGAGCGCCTGCCGGACCAGCGCCAGGTACGGATCCGGGCCGCAGATGAACGGCTCGGCGCGGGCGTGCGGCCGGGCCAGCGCCGCCATCGCGGCGGCGGTCGGCGCGCCCTGCACCGTGTCGAGCCAGTGCACCACCACCAGCCGGTCCGGCGCGGCGGCGGCCAGGCTGCGCAGCTCGGCACCGAAGATCACCGACGCCTCGTCCCGGTTGGCGTAGACCAGCACGATCCGGCCCCGGCCGCCCGCCAGCACCGACTTGACGATCGAGATGACCGGGGTGATGCCGCTGCCGCCGGCGAACATCAGGAAGTCGCCGTCCAGGGACCCCGGGACGAACGTGCCGGCCGGTGGCAGCAGGTCGACCACCGCCCCCGGCCGCACGTTGTCGGCGATCCAGTTGGAGGCGTAGCCGCCCGCCATGCGCTTGACCGTGATCGCCGGGGCGTCCCCGGCGTGCGGCGAGCTGGACAGCGAGTAGCACCGGGCCACCGAGCCGCCCGCGCCGTCGGGCACCCGGACGGTCAGGAACTGGCCGGGCTGGTAGGCGAACGCGCTGGCCAGGTCCGGCGGCACGGCCAGCACCAGCGAGCAGGCGTCCCCGGCCTCCTGGACCACCTCGGCCACCGGCACCTGGTGGTAGGCGCGCGGCCCGGTCACGGCGGTGGCCCGGTCATGGCGGGGACACCTCCAGGCGGCCCTGGGCGACCGCGCGGTCGATGCTGTCCCGCAGGCTGGCGCAGCCCTCGATCAGGGCGGACGGCCTGCCGCCGCCGGCCCCGGCGGTGAACTCGGCGCAGGACCGCACCGATTCGGGATTCCACTGCACGATCGTGTGCTGCGGGCTGAACTTGGCCACCTGCACGACGGCGCCGCAGCGGTCACACCCGACCCACCGGTAACTGGTGTGCCGCTCGTCCGAGCCGCCTGCCTGGAGCGGGCGGTCCGCTGGGCCCGGACTGTCCTGCCGGGGCGGACTGCCCGGCTGGCGCGGGCCGGGCGCGGTCAATGAGCCTCGGCCCGCGCGGCGAGGTTCGCCGCGACCTCGGCCTCCCAGCCGGCCACCGCGCGGGTGGTGTCCACCTCGAACTCGTAGCGGGCCACCATGTCCGGCGAGACGGCTTCCACGTCGGTGTAGAACTGCTCGTACCAGCGGCGCAACTGGTACACCGCGCCGTCCTCGGCGCACAGCAGCGGGTTGTCGATGCGGCTCTTGTGCCGCCAGATCTCCACGTCCTGCTCGAAGCCCAGGCCGATGAACTTGGCGAACTTTCCGGCCACCCGGTCGGCCTGCCCCTCGGGCAGGCCCGCCGGGAGCTTGACGATCACGCCCCACTGCAGCATGAACGAGGTCGGCGTGACCGGGTAGTGGCAGTTGATCAGGATGCTCTGGATGGTCGAGCCGTGGTAGTCGTGCCACAGCTCGTCGATCATGTAAGACGGGCCGTAGTACGAGGCCTCCGAGCGCAGCGTGGTCTCGGTGCCCGGCCCGTAGTTGCCGTTCTCGACGTCCGGCCGCGACCTGGTCCGCAGGTACTGCGAGGCGATGTGCCCCTCGAACACGTTCTTGAAGTACGTGGGGAAGGCGAAGTGGATGTAGAAGAAGTGCGCCATGTCCGCCACGTTGTCGATCACCTCGCGGCAGTTCGCCCCTTCCACCAGGATCGAGTCCCAGGTCCAGTTGCTCCACTCCGGTGAGTGCGCGCCGTCGATCC
>Ga0137380_10002062_pt1 | contig 16842 bp, 11 predicted proteins | sample SagtaG_17_FD_104809 | JGI IMG/M metagenome (GOLD analysis project Ga0137380, IMG submission 104809) | Vadose zone soil microbial communities from Sagehorn Ranch, Mendocino, California, USA - Sage2_L_100_16 metaG | ecosystem: Environmental > Terrestrial > Soil > Vadose zone | place: USA...
GCTTGATATCCAACCAGAATCACCGCGCTCGCCGGATCAGGCAGCCATCGCGCAAGGTGATGAAGCACGCGCCCGCCGGTTGCCATCCCCGACGCCGAGATTATGATCGCCGGCCCCTTCTGCTCGTTAAGGGCTTTAGATCCGCCGCGTCCCTGCACCAGGCTGAAGTTGCGGGTGGCGAGCGGGTTCTTGTGAAGGTTTTCAAGTCGCTCTAAGTCAAGATCGTGATCCTCATGGTGCCTCGCGTAAATTCGGGTCGTTTCGGCGCCCATCGGTGAGTCGACGGCGACTGGCAGCACCGGAATGCGTCCCTCGTCCTCAAGCTCGCGCAGGTAGTAGATCAGCAACTGAGTGCGACCAACAGCGAACGCGGGGACTATTATTTTGCCGCCGCGTTCGACCGCAGCATTGATTATCTCGGCGAGACGGTCCTTCGGATTTGCGCGATCGTGCAATCTGTTTCCATAAGTCGATTCGACCAACAGATAGTCGGCTTCGCTTTCAGGCGCCGGGTCATTCAATATCGGTTCGTCGTAACGCCCGAGATCGCCCGAGAAGACTATCTTGATCGGTCGGCGGTCAGGCTCGGTAATGTTGACCTCGATAAAGCTCGAGCCCAGAATATGCCCCGCGGGAAAAAACCGCGCGGTGATGAACTTATTCAGCTGCAATTCCTTGTTGTATGGAACCTTGTGCAGCTGCTTGATCGCCGTCGCCGCATCCTGTTCAGTGTATAGAGGGAGCGCAGGGCTATGGTTTGAGAAACCTTTTCGATTTGCGTACTCGGCGTCCTCTTCCTGTAACTTTGCCGAGTCAGGCAAGAGAATCTTCAGAAGATCAACGGTAGCCGTTGTGGCAAAAACCGGCCCGGTGAATCCCTCTCGGACCAGCCTCGGCAAGTAACCCGAATGATCGATGTGAGCATGAGTGATAAGCACCCAATTGATCGACGCCGGCTTGATTGGGAGGCTCTCCCGGTTGCGTGATCGCAACTCTTTGAGTCCCTGAAAGAGGCCGCAATCAATCAACACCCGGCTGCCGATTACGTCGAGCAGATATTTGGAGCCGGTAACTGTCCCGGTCGCGCCGAGAAACTGAAGCGTCGCCATAACGCGGTTCACACTAGCAAATGACCCTGCGCGGGGCAAGCTGATGCGAATGGGCTTTGTCGATCCGGCGAAAAAACTTCTTGACAGGAGATGAATTCGGAGTACACTTAACAGTGTTAAGTGAAATGACCACGTTAAACCCTCAAACTGCGAGTGGCCCGAAGCAAAGGCGCGAGCGCGAAAAGCAAGCGCTCAGGCAAGTGATACTGGACGCCGCCCGCGAGTTGTTCGTGAAAGAGGGCTATGAAAACGTGTCGATGCGAAGGATCGCCGACAAGATCGAGTACTCGCCCACCACGATTTATCTTTATTTTGAAGACAAGGCCTCGCTGTTGTTTGCAGTATGCGAGGAGACCTTCGCCAAGCTTGCCAAGCGAATGGAAAGCATTACTCTCAAGAACGAAGATCCGATCACGGCGCTCAAGCGCGGATGCCGAGCTTACGTCGATTTCGGGCTGAAGTATCCAAATCATTACCGCGTAACCTTCATCAATCATCCCGAGCTTCATCTGGGACGCGAGCACTATCTCCGTGAAGGCTCGATGGGGATGCGGTGCTACTCGCACCTGCGGGCAAACGTGCAGGCGTGCATCAAAGATGGGCGGTTCAAGCACACGGATTTGGAGGCCCTTACGCAGATAATCTGGGCTGGCGGTCACGGAATTACATCTTTATTCATCACAAAGCCGGGCTTCCCCTGGGCAGGCAAAGACAAGCTAATTGATCTGATGATTGATGTTCTGGTCGATGGCTTGAAGGCCTAAATTTTTTTGGAACTTTGCTTAACGCTGTTAACGTACAAAGGGCTGTTAAGAATTCTAAGGATGTAAACAGATTAGCTAGTGGAGCTCTTATTGAAAGCAAGAGGCCTCCAAGTAACAACGTCGGAAAGGGAAAGGAGAACGTTTATGGAGCGTTGGATCAAATCCGCAGTCGCGTCGCTCGCGCTGGCTGCTGCAATTCTTGTGGCGCCGGTGTTGGCGCAAGAGGTCAATCGGTCGGTTACCCTTAGGCGCGACGCCAAGTTCGGTCAGCAGGCCTTGACCAAGGGCGAGTATTCGGTGAAGTACACCGAGGGCAAAGGCGAGCTCGTTGTCCTTCGTGACAAGCGTGAGGTGCTCACCGCCACTTACGAGCTTGCGAAGCTGGATAAGCCGGCGGCAGACAATGCCGTTATCTACTCAGAGAACGCCGACGGCTCGTTTCAATTGAAGCGCATCGAGTTCAGAGGCAGCGCTTCGGCGCTGGTGTTCGAAAATACAATAGCCAAGGCGATCAGTAAGTAATCGCCGCCGCTTCGGTTTCACGAGGGCGATCCTGCGGGCATCTTCGTCCGCTCGGATCGCCCTTTTCTTTTCCTGCGTCTCCCTTCATCCTTGCGAGCGCGGACCTGTAGTTCGGGTTTCAGAACCTGTTAACGGCGCCGTTAGCGCCAACGTTTGTAATTTCGCGGCCAACGTGTACACTTTTAGATTGCTCGTTTCGCGCACAGAAGTCGAAAACTCGCGAAGACGCAAACTAGACGCGAGGATCAGTTTGAGGACTTTAATGAAACGGCAGGTTCAGGGAGGTCGTATCAAGCATTTGACTAAGGCATTGGGAAACCAGAAATGCTCGACCGGGTGATTTGAATCCGGGCACACGTGTCGATTCTTGATTTGAGAGGAAGTTCTTATGAGTTTAATTGCACGAAAACTTCAACAATCGCGCCGCCTGGTGGTGGCTGCGTCTCTAACAGTTCTTTTGGCGGCGTGGTCTCCCATTGTCGCGTTTTCCCAGGAGGGCATCGTGGCGCGTGGGCAGGAACCCCCAGCGCCCGCCGGGCAGCAACAGAATCCGGCGCAGAATCCGATAACTCAACCGCTTGCGCTTTCGCCCGAAGTCACGCATCAGCGCGTGGGCATAAGAGACGGCGAAGTGCAGGCTCTGGCCCTGCAAGACGCGATCACAATGGCCCTGCAGAACAATCTCGATATCGAGCAGTTTCGCCAGGGTGTCCAGATAGCCGAGCGAAACCTGTTTGCGTTGAGGGGTGTTTACGACATCCTGTCGACTTCCGACGTGAACTATCGCAGCCAGACAATACCGATTGCCTCGATATTCGGAGGCGGGGGATCGACCGGGTCGCTGACGCAAAGGACGATTACCTACAACTTCACAACCAGCCAATTCGTGGAGCGGACCGGCGGGTATTGGGAAGCGGACTTCAACAACAATCGGGTGGTGACGAGCTCAACCGCCGCGCTGCTGTCGACTCAATTCAACCCCACGCTGACGCTTCAGGTTACGCAGCCTTTGCTTCGGAACTTCAAGATCGACCAGAATCGGCGGACGATTCGAATCGCAAAGAAGGCCCTGGATCTGTCGGACAGCCAATTCCGCCAGCGAGTTATTGAAATCATCAACTCCGCCCAGCGCGCCTATTGGGACCTGGTATATGCAATTCGCAATGAACAGATCGCGCGCGAATCGGTGGAGCTGGCGCGAACCCAGCTTGAGAACAATCGTAAGATGGTCGAGGCCGGGACGCTGGCGCCGATCGAGCTTCGTTCCACCGAGGCCCAGCTCGAGACTGCAAAGGGAAACGTTATCGTCGCCCTGCAAGGCATTACGACCGCAGAGAATGCGCTTAAGGTTCTGCTGCTCAAGGATTCGGGTGACAAGATTTGGTCTTCGGCGATAACTCCTACTGATCAGCCGCAAACAACGAACCCGGCGTTCGACCTCGACGAAGCAACGCGGTTGGCTCTGAAGAACCGGCCTGAGCTTGATCAGATACGGCTTCAGACCGAGCAGAAGAACATAGATATCGTGTATTACAAGAGCCAGACAAAGCCGCAGATAGATTTTGTCGGAAGCTACGGGGATATCGGATTGGCTGGCACGCCTTCAAGTGTTGTAAGTAACACTACAGGCCAACCGCTGGGAGCGAATGTCCTCTCGCGATTCAAAGGGGGTTACTTCCAGGCGCTCAACAACCTCTTCACACAGGATTTCAAGACTTACCAGTTCGGAATCCACTTCAGCTTTCCGTGGCGGAATAGGACAGCTGAGGGGAATCTCGGGCGCTCGCTGGCTGAAGCAAGGCAGCTTGATGCGCGTCAGCGTCAATTGGTGGAAACGGTGCAGGTTGACGTTCGCAACGCTTTGCAGGCGGTGGTGGCTTCGGCGCAGCGGTTGGAAGCGGCAAAAGCAGCGGAAGCGGCATCACGCGCGCAATACAACGGGGAGCAGGAGAGATACCGCGCCGGTTTGTCAACCAACTTCATCGTGCTGCAGCGTCAGACTGACCTATCGGTGGCGGCGGGGAATACAGTTCGAGCGCTTACTGACTACAACAAAGCGCTTGCCGATCTGCAGCGCGTCACCGGCATGACGCTCGTCAGCAATAACGTTCAAGTCTCGTCGCCCACCGGCGGTAATAAGTAGGCGCCGGATTTCCAGGCTGACCAATGAATAAGGGGTGGCTTTCAAGCCACCCCTTATTAAAGCGAGGAAACGCCGCGGCGTTTGGTGATCAGCCCACCAGGCTGTTGATTTGTTCGCGATCGCGCGACGAAAGCTCCATGAAATCGACGTCGAACCCCACCTGAAATCTGTGCTCGCTCACAACCCCCCTGGCGCAGATCTGATGTCCGTTTGGTAAACGAAAACTGAGCTTAACCTGCGACCCTTTTAGCGCGGGAACGAAACTTTCCACAAAAACTCGCTGGGCAGTGAGATTGAGGATGCGGCAGTCGCGGGCATTTCCATTGGTTTCGCAACGGGCACGCAAGAAATCCTGAGATTCGACCCGACCGCCTGCAGCAGCACAAGCGCCAACAGCACTCATAAACTCGTCTCCTTTCGCGATGCTTTACATAGTTTATGCATCGCTCTGATCTAACCTAACAGAATACAACCATGTCCTCTCTGAGACAACCCAAATTCGCGCATTTGTCCAAGCGCGCCGCGTTCCAATCTGTTGTTTCTGTCCTTCCGTAAGTCTAGTGAATAGGCAGCGGAGTCGCGTCGTTGGAGCAAAATTTGTCGTCCGGTTGCGCTGGCTGACCGCAAGTTGGACAAAGTCTCGCCGCGGATAGTTGAACAGCGCTTGAGTAATTGCCGAGCAGTATTTGGTTGTGTTGTGGACTGGAAACCCATTCATCCAAAGCCCTGGCTCGCTCGACTGGGCCAGAGAGAATGATGGACATTACCAGATCCAGCGGGATTATACACCACAGACGAAGGAAGGCAATGCTACCTAGGGACGTGCAAAAATGTCGCGGGCTTCGCCCAGCTCGCGAGCCGCAGGCGTGATGATAGTCTTGCTATTTACGTAAATCTTCTCCCGCGCGTTTATCGCCTGCTTGACGTCTTCCTCACAAACGAAGTCATAAACGCGACCGTTGCTCGCGCCGTTTGTTGCCGCAGGGGTCTGCGTCGGTTGAGCCATGGGGCTCACAAACGATACCTCTGTGGGAGGCGGCGGTGTTGTGGGCTGGTGTATGTGGCGTTCGGCGAGGAACCGATCAACCAACGCTGCAATCTCAGAACGATCAATAGTAGCTGCCGGCCGTGCGGCCGGACGCGCGGTGGCAGCTGGTTGATTAATGGGTCTAGTTTCGAACGCGATGCGCTTCAGGTCTACGAGGTGGCGCGGCGAGATGTTGTCCGAGGTGACATTCCCTCCCCACGATCCGCAACCCAGCGTCATCGACGGCTCGAGGTCGGTCGTGAAGCCGATAGCGCCGTGAGTTGAAGGGCTGTTGACTACAACCCGCGACGCCGGCATCCGAATGCCGTATTCGCGAGCCGCCTCGCGCCTCTCGGTGTGAATCGACGCGGTGTGGCCCATGCCACCGTACCTGAGAATCTGCGCGCATCGCTCGCAGCCTTCTTCAAGACTGTCGACGACGTAGTAAGCGAGGATCGGCGAGAGCTTTTCCATCGACAGCGGGTGATCGCGCCCGACGCCTTCAAGCTCGCAGATCATCGCGCGAGTCCCTTCAGGAATCGTGATGCCGGCCATCTCGGCGATGACCTTCGCGCTCTTGCCAACGATCTTGGTATTGAGCATGTTGGCGGCGGACACTACAACGCGAGTCAGCGCGTCTTGCTGTTCTTTGTTCAAAAAGTACGCGCCCTCGGCGGCGAGTCGCTCTCGCACATGCGAATCTACCGGTCGCTCGACGACGATCGCTTGCTCGGAGGAACAAATCGTTCCGTTATCGAAGCACTTGCCTGTGAGTATGTCGCGAACAGCTTTCGAGACGTTAGCCGAGCGCTCGATCATCGCTGGCACGTTGCCTGGGCCGACTCCAAAGGCGGGCTTGCCCGATGAATACGCCGCTCGCACGAGGCCGATTCCGCCGGTTGCCAGTATCACAGCTGTGCGTTTGTGCTTCATCAGCTCCTGAGTGCCTTCGATGGTCGCAACAGTCATGCAACCGATTGCGCCCGCGGGCAACCCCGCTGCTTCTCCGGCTTCGCGCATCACGCGCGCAGTCTCGTTGATGCAATTGGCAGCGGACGGATGCGGACTCAAGACGACAGCGTCGCGAGCCTTGATCGCGATCAGGATCTTGAAGATAGCGGTTGAGGTCGGATTGGTCGAAGGGATAATTGCCGCAACGACGCCGCGCGGGGAAGCGACTTCGATCACGCTATCGGTTTGTCGAATGACGCCGACAGTGCGAAGCGGCTTGATGAAGTTATAAACCTGCTCGGCTGAGAATCGATTCTTGGTTGCTTTATCAGCCGCCGAACCGTAACCGGTCTCAAGATGAGCCATCTCACCCAGGCGATAGGCGTCTTCGAGAGCCGCCCGCGCCATTGCGCCCACTATCTGGTCAACTTTTTCTTGAGAGAAGTTGGCGAGGGTCTTTTGCGCTTCGTGCGCCCGCTCGACAAGCTGACGCGCTTGCTCGATCGACTGAACATCCTTGTCGCTGCTCATCAACCAGTCCATCGTCCGTAGTCCGTAGTCCGTAGCTAATGACCACGAACTACTGACCAAGGACTATTACCTATTTCACTCTCTCTTTCGCAGAGGAGGAGGAAGACAGCGAGCGTTTGCCGTCTTCTTGACTACCGGAGGGCAATTGCCCGCGTTCGGTTCCCGCCAGTTGTGCCATGGTGGTGACTATGCCGCTTGATTCCAACACCTGCTCAAGCTCTTTATGCGGACGAGGTATGACGTGAACGCTTATCAGCTCACCGACGCGTCGCGCGGCTGCAGCTCCGGCGTCGGTAGCAGCCTTTACAGCGCCGACGTCGCCGCGCACCAGCACGGTCACGTAGCCGGCGCCGATGTATTCGCGGCCAACGAGCACGACGTTTGCAGCCTTCACCATCGCATCTGCGGCTTCAACGGCTCCCACAAATCCTTTGGTCTCGATCATTCCAAGCGCTTCCATATTCATTGAACAGAGTCCTCCGAGCAAATCGATCTAGAGAGCTTGAGTGAAACTGAAACTAACAAACCGGCCAGAGCGCGTCAAGCAGGCTGCAAATAGAGCCTCGACAACGCGGATTGATTCAGCGTCACCGCCGGTCTATTTTCGCGCCTTCTCAATTGCCGCCGCCATCTGATCCGTGATCTCACGCTCGCTGAGCGCCATCCAACCGTGCCCTTTGCCCGGGCCGTAAACGATCTTCCCTTGATAAGGCGGGTCGGCTTTGGACAGAAACTCATCAAGCAAATGTACCGCGTTGTTCAAAAAGTAATCGTCCGCCTCACCCACCCAAATCGTCAGCTTGCCTAGCAGCTTCGGCCCGAGCGTCTTCCAGTTCTGCTCGAGAACCATCCGAAGATCGTACTTCTTCCAGTGCTCGACCAGTTCGCGATTGATCTTACCGGTCTTCGGATCCCACAATGGAGCGGGCCTTCCGTCCGCGCCGCGCGACCCGTAAACCGCGTTCCAAGCGCCCCATTGTTCGCCTGACATCGCGTAGCTGTCGCCGAGTCCCATCACATTTTCCATCTGACATTCGTGCCTTATCGTGAAACGAACGTCGCCGTTCAGCTCTCGCGCGCTTGGCCGCTCGAAGCCGTGTTTGTTCACATAGGCATTCTCGTCCTGGTAGATGTTGATCAACTGGAACGCGCGAAAGTCTACGCCGTCCGGAAACCCCGACCACGCGCCACCGAAAAAATCCGGATAGAAAATCTGCAGCGCAAGCGCGACCCATCCGCCGGTCGAGCCTCCGTCCAACACTCGCGCCCAGGGCTGACCGACGCAACGAAATCTCTGCTCGACATACGGAATCAACTCCTGCGTGATCGCGTCGCCGTAAGGACCGTTGTTGTCGGAGTTCACCTGATAACAGTCTCCGTTAGGTCCATCACCGTCAAGGTGAAGAAAGACCATTCGAGGTGCACCGTCGCGGTGCCAGGCGCTCTGAAAACTCGAACCTGCGGCCATCAGTCTCTGAACGGCCGTGAACTTTTCGCCGTATCCTCCGATGTGAACCCGCAACGGGTAACGGCTGGCAGGATCGGCGTCGAAGCCGCGCGGTAAGATCACGCCTGCACGCAGGTAAATCGGCCGTCCGTGAAACTTGCTCAGCAGCTTCGACTGGATCTTCACGTACTTGACGGAGTCGGTGTCGGGCGGCAATTGCTCGTCTGGAATCTTCTCGGTTAACTCGATCTTCACTGTCCCGCCGTGAGCCGGATCGAGATGAATCTTGCGCGGCACGCTATATAAATTCCCGGCTGCGTTCACAGATCTCAGATCGATGTTTGAATCAAACAACGCCTGAACAAAATAATCCCCAGAGGGAAGCCGTGCGAGGCTTTCGACTGGAAAGGCCGCGCAAGTGTCGTCAATTGTGCTGGCAACGCCGGGAGCAAAGTTGTTGATGTCGCGACCGAAAACCGGCGAGGCGTCCAAACCGGTCTCGCCGATTGTAAGCCTGGGTTCCGGTTGACTCTTCGGATTCATCACGACAAACAGCCTCCCGCTCTGCGGAGGCGAGACGAGTTGCTTCGCGATCGTGACTTCGAATCGAAGCGCGGTTGGTCGTGTATTTGGTGAGACCTGAATTGAAAACAGAACCAGCAGCGAAATGGGGAATCTCAGCGCTTTGTTCATGACTAAGTCTTAATGAGGCGTCTTTTGTGACGAACCTCTTACGACAGCCGTCGCTGAGGCGGAAGGCTTGAAGTAAGCCGACGCAACTCGCTTGATGTCTTCTGAGCTCAGCTTGGACACTCGCTCTGCAAAACTATCCGCGTCAGAGGCCGGCTTGCCGTAGAAGATCGCTCGCGCATACTCCAGCGCGTGCTGCTCTTGCGACTGCGACACCTCGATGTGCGAAGTCGCCGCCAGTGGCCTTGCGCTTGCCAGCTCAGCGCCTGAAAGTCCCTCGCGGGCAATCGACGCCAGCTCCGCCGCAAGTCCCGACCGCGCGCGTTGCTCACTCTCGAGTGAAGTCAGCGCGTAAGCGGCGATCTCTCCAGCCGCGAACATCGCGTCGCTGGAAACCGCGGCAGCCAACACGACATTCTGGTTGTGGCGTAGCCCGCGCAGCAACCGGCCTCCTTCTCCGTTCACGGCAGCTTCAATCAATCGGAGCGCGTCGAGATCCCCACTGTTTGCTTTCGGACCCACGAACCCAACTGCTAACGCCGTCTGCTCGCGGGCACGCGACTCGGCCTTCTCGGCGGCGGTCGCGAGTTGAGGAGTCTTTAGTTGTATCGCAGCATCGAGATCGCGGCGCCTAAACCCTTCAGCAAGTACCGACGACACCAGCGCCGACCCGTCCGTGTCACCGACGATTACAGCAAGCGGAAGCTGCCGCTTGATTTGCCGCGAGTGCCAGTCGCGAAGCTTTTCACTTGTAAGTGATGCTACGATCTCTTCGCGCCCGTGCTTGGAAAGCGAGTAAGCGTGACCGGGAAATAGCGACTCGCGCAGCAACTCGCTGGCGCGCGCCACGCCCGAGTCGCGCTGCTCGCGGATCAACGCGATCTGCCCGAGCTTTGCGCGCGCCACGTCGTCATCTCTGAAGGCGGGCTCTTCGATCGCGTCGCGCAAGAGCTTCAACGCCCGATCGCCGTTGCGAGAGAGCGTGCTCAAAACGAACCCGAAGAAGTCCGGCTCAACAGCGACGTGCACCTCCGCCCCGAGCCCGTCCAGCTCGGCCATCATCTGCGAACCGGTTCGTCGCGGCGTGCCGTACAGAATCGAGCGCAGCATCAGCTCGGTCACTCCGCTGTCGGATGCGTCTTCAACGTCGCGGCCCCCTTGAAACAGAATCGCGATGGTGACCTTAAGCTGAGAATGATCCTCGCGCACGAACGCCTTCGGCCCGTTGAGCGTCGAGAAATCTTTTATGGGAAGCGGCTGAACGGATTCGATCATTGCTTGTCGCTCCGGCGTCCGCTCGGGTCCTTGCGCCACAGGGGGAGGCGACTTCGCGTCGGCGGCGCGTACCTCGCCGCTTTCAACGGGTTGAGCAAAGCCTGGCGCCCACACTGTAACGGTCTTCGCGAACGACTCGGCGTCGAACGTTCGAAGCGCAGATGAGAGAGGCTCGTACTCGTGAACCGAAGCGCCCGAAAGCGACAGGTATTTGGCAGCAGCCCGCCTCACGTCTTCCGGCTGGACAGCGCGAATGCGAGCCCGGTAACCAAGGGCGCCGGAGAAACCAACGCCGGCGGCTTCAGCGCGCGCAAGCATTCGGGCGCGACTGCGGTAACTGCCGGTCTGGTCGATGAACCTTTCTTCCAGCACGGCCTTTGCCCGTGCGATCTCCGCCTCACTTGGCGCCTCCCGACGCAGTCGATCCAGTTCTTTGAACAGCGCCGACTCGGCTTTGTCTATCGAGACAGCCTCGCGGGACCCAGCCGCCACCCAGATCTGAAGAGTGAGCAATCCCGCGCCCGCCAGCGCTGTGCAATTCGACTCAACGCGATTTGCGGCCATTTGTCCGTCGATCAAGATCCGGTTCAAGCGCGACGCTCGTCCGCGGCCGGCAAGCGCCCCCAGCAGCTCGATCGCCGGCCAATCCTTCGATTCAGCCCCGGGCACGCGAAACGAGACGCTTACGACAGACTGGCTTATCTCCGCACGCTCGGCCGCATACCGTACTCTGGCTTGCTCGGCTGTAAACGTTGGCTTGGGAGCCGTCGGCTCGCGGTTCGCCGACACAGACGATTGTGGAGGTTTGCTTTGTGAGACAGGGGCCACAATGTTTCGCGCCGCTCCAAATTCTCCATATAGCTGCTGGATCTGAACAAGTGCGTTAAACGTCGAGACGTCACCGACCACCGAAACGATCAAGTTCTCCGGACGGCAGCGCGCGTGATAAAATTCGACAAGCTGTTGGCGAGTTATCGACGCAACTGGTTCAAGACGGGAAGATACGTCGCCGGTGAACGCGAGATTGAACACTCGCCCCAGCGAATAGGTGCTCGGATCGTCGAAGTCGATCAGGCGTTTGAGCCGCTCGTCACACAAGTTTCCTTCAAGCTCGCCTTTTTCAGGTTCGATTGGTCCGCGCTTTAACTCCTCGATCACCAGTGGTATCTCGCGACGCATCGCATCTTCGTCAAGCGAGGGGTTTTGAACCATATCAGCTTGAATAGCCAAGGCGTCGTTGATCCGGTCTGTAGGCGCAACTATCGAAAGGCTGGCACCGTCCAGCGAGCTGTCAGCCTGGATCAAAGCCCCGATTGCGCGCAGATCAGCGAGGGCGCGATCGCCGGGACGCAGCACGGTGCCCCTCAAAAGCATGTGCTGAAGGAGCCGTCGCGTTGCGCTAATCGAAAAAGATTCGTCAAGCTGGCTCGCCTTGAAATCGACCACAGCAGCCGCGATTGGGGCGCTGTGTTGTTCGTTTATGATAACGGTTATTCCGTCTTGAAGAACAAAACGCGACGTCGTACCCGACTGTTCCTGCTTAATAACTGCCGCTGCGGCTGGGATCTTGATCGACTGAGGCTGCGAAGCTGCCGGCGAGGGCTGAGGAACCTTGGGTCTTCCTCTTCCGCTCTGCGAGAGCGCGACTGGAACCATCAAAGTTGTGATGAGGATTATGCTTGAAAGGGCTGCGATGGACTTCAAGTATTGCTCTGCACTGCTCACGGAAAAATTCTATTACTTTTGGAGAGCGGCGGCGAGTCTGGGAGCGCAGGCGGCCCGCCTGCTTGATCCAACGCAAACGGTTCGCAAGCAGGCGGGCCGCCTGCGCTCCCAGGCTCGCCCCGCTCTCCAAATTATTGTCCCTGCGGCTTGACCTGCTTGACGCGTTCGATCCCGGCGCGCGCAGTGTCGTCGCGCTGCCCTGAAGCATCATATGCTCGCTGGTAAGCAGCAAGCGCCTTATCGTACTGCTTGTCGCTTTCGTAGACGTAGCCCAGCTCCAGAAGCGCTGCGAGATTAGTCGGCGCCAGCTTGGTTGTCTTCTCCAGGGCCTCAGCTGCAGGTTTCCACTGTGATGATCTTGACAAAGCTACGCCGAGGTTGTACCACGCGCCCGAAGAGTCGGCGTGTGCGCGAGCAAATTTGTCGAGCAGCGGAGCGGCCTTCGCATATTGTTTGTCAACCAAGTAAGCCTGACCCAGTAAGCCCCACGCGCGCTCGTCGTCGCGAACCGCGATCAGCCGCTCGCCTACCGAAATCAACTTGGCGGCGATCGCCGGATTCTGACGGAGCTGCGAGAAATAAATATCTGCCAGCAGCGTGAGCGAGTCCGCATCCTTCGGATCGATTGTCACAGCCTGGTTCAGCGCCGCGATGGCCTGGTCGCCGTGTCCAAGCTTGTTTTGCGCGAACCCGATGTAGTAGTAATTCGTGGCATTAGTTTTCATCTCGGCTGCCGCGGCGGTTAGCACTGGAATCGCCTCGCTGAAACGATTAGCGAAGATGTAAGAACGCCCCAGCGCCGCGCGAGCGGTCGTATCCACCTTCTGCTGGCTCTTTTCCGAGAGCGCGACGTAGCGAGCGAGCGAGGGTATCGCCTTTTCGTATTGTTTCAGCTGGTAATATGACATCCCTATGAAATAGCTTCCGCTCGCCTGGGCCTTGTCATCTTTCTCCGCGCTCTTGATGTAATGCTGAAAGGCGTCGATTGAGTCTTCGTAGCTTTGAAGGAAGAAGTGGCTCGCGCCGATGTAGTACCATGACTGCCAGGCATCGGGATTCGCCTTCAGCACCGCGTGAAATTCACGGATGGCAGGCCGGTATTGCTTCTGATTGAACAGCGAAACGGAGTGGTCCCAATCCTGCGCAAAAGCGGTTGCGGCTGACGTCGTTATTAAAGCGATAACCGTTGCGGCTATGTTAAATCTCGTTCTCACGCTCGTTCCTCCGTAACTGGGGGGTTTGGCGGTCAAGGACTCCTTCTGGGATTCTAAAGCACCGATGCGATATACGCCAAAGCGTAAGACTCAGTTGCGCAAGCTTCACGTTGCCTCAAGCTTTGATAGCTTGCCAATCAGAACCGCCATCCGGCACAATATCAAACGCTGCAGTGGAAACGCTCGCGCCCAAATCTGATTCAAGAAGAACGAGGTAGTATGAAATCAATATCAAGGAAAACAGCGGTTGCATTGTGCGCTTTTGCGCTCGCGGCCGTCTCTGTTTCACCTACACTGGCCGGTGCCTTACAGGGTAAAGATCAAACCAAGATTAAACAAGAGTCTGCATCGGAAGGCGAACAGAAAGCAATGGCTGCGATCGCGGCTGCGCCCGATGCCGCTGCCAAGCTTCAAGCCGCGACGGAGTTTATTAATAAATATCCGAAGAGCACCTCGCGGGCAAAAGTCGTGACGTTTGTCACGCAAGAGGCAAATAAGACTACCGATAACTCCCAGCGAATAACGCAGCTCGAGAATCTGTTGAATGTTTTCAAAGAACCCGCTGATCTCGACGTTATCCAACCGATATTAATTGACGCTTACACCAAGGCAGAGCGCCCGGAAGACGTTTTCCGCGTGGCCTCCACGTATTTAGCCAAGAACGGCAACGACCTTGCAGTTCTGACTCAGGTTTCGTTGGTCGGCATCGATCAAGCGAAGAAGAACAACCCAAAATTCGTGCAACAGAGCCAGCAATATGGAGCCAAAGCTATCGAGTTGATCGAAACGGGCAAGAAACCTGAAGCGTTTGACGACTCGAAGTGGGGCGAGTATCAGACCCAATGGCTTCCAGTGCTTTACCAATCGCTCGCAATGGTGGCTTTTATGAGCGGCAATAAAGCCGACGCGCGCGTCAAGATAGACAAGGCCTTGTCACTCAACGGCGCCGATGCGTTTTCCCACGCGCTGCTGGGAATGGTGGTAGATGACGAATACCAACAACTCGCGCAGAAATACAAGATGCTCGCCGCCGGTCCCATCAAAGACAGCGTTCTTCAGCAGGCGTTGGCAAAGATGGATGAAGAGATACAGATTCTCGCTCGTGTGGTCGCGCTGTCGGAAGGCAAACCTGGGCTGCAACAGCTCCATGATCGACAACTTCAGGATCTTACGGCCTACTACAAGTATCGCCACAACGGCTCAGATGGTGGGTTGCAGCAACTGATAGACAAGTATAAGAAGCAGTAGGTCCGTGGTCCGTAGTCAGTAGTCCGCAGCTACTGACAACTGACTACGTACGGACTGAGGACAATGCCAGTAACTAAGGATGAGTTTCGAATGGCACTAAGCCGGTTTGTCACCGGCGTCACGGTAGTCACCACTACAGGCCCCGACAACCGCCCTGCGGGGATAACCGTGAATGCGTTCTCGTCCGTTTCGTTGGAACCGCCGCTGGTGCTTGCTTGTGTGGACAAGCGCGCGTCCGTTCACGACTATCTGACCGAGGGTAGCCACTTTGCGGTCAACATCCTGGCCGAGGACCAGGAGCACCTCTCCCGCCGATTCGCGTCCAAGGATCAAGATAGGTTCAACGATGCACGATACCAGTACGGCGCAACCGGAGTGCCCTTGCTGGACGGCGCGCTCGCTTCGATCGAGTGTCGCGTCGTGCACACCTATCCCGGTGGCGATCACACCATCATAGTAGGCGAGGTCGAGACTGCCAGCGTTGCCGAGCATAAGCCGCTGGCGTACCATCGCGGCCGATATACTCAGCTTGCCTAGCGCTCGCCGGAAAGACACTCTCAAAAAATGAGCAGGCATACCAACGACTCTGAGAATGAAGCAGACGAACTCAGCGGCATTCCTCGCGAGTGGTTAGAAGAGTTCGAGGCGGCAGCTCGGCGTCCGCTTGAGACCAGATTTCGCTACAGCTTCATCCATACGTACAAACCGGTTCTCGATGACACAACCTATCGTTCGTTCGACAGTATGGAGGAATACCGTAGGTGGTGTGAAGAGAATCTTCCTTCGTGGTTGGGCTATGGCCGAGGTGAGCCATGACGGTCACGCGAAAACTTCAGGATCAACCTCGGCAAAGAACTCGTCGTGCAGACTGCCGACTACTCGATCGACGTCACTTTCGTCAATCACAAAGGTCAGGTTTATCTCCGACGCACCCTGACTGATCATGTTGACGTTGGTGCTGGCGATTGCGCGGAACAACCGGCTTGCCACTCCCGGCGTGGACTTCAAGTTGTCACCTACGACACAAACGATTGCCTTGTCCGGCTCGATGGTCACCTCGCCTATCCCGCCCAGGTCACTCTTGATCGCTTCGAGTCGTTCAATGTTTTCCAACGTCATCGATACTGAAACTTCTGAAGTCGTCACGACATCGACTGAAGTCTGATGTCGCTCGAACACTTCGAAGATCGTCCGAAGAAATCCAAACGCCGCCAGCATCCGCGTCGAAGTGACGTTGACGATCGTGACGCCCCGCTTGAACGCTATCGACTTAATCACGTTGCGCGACGGCGGGGGTGTCGCGACGATCAGCGTACCTTCACACGTCGGGTTTTGCGTGTTGTAGATGTGCACCGGTATTCCTTTCTCGACTGCCGGCAGCACCGTGCTCGGATGGAGTACCTTCGCGCCGAAATACGACAACTCGGATGCCTCCGAAAAGGAGATAACCCGAATCCTTCTGGCATTCGCGACCACCCGTGGGTCGGCAGTCATCAGACCGTCAACGTCGGTCCATATCTCGATTGCTTCGGCGCCAAGCGCCGCTCCGATTAACGCCGCAGTGTAGTCCGACCCACCGCGCCCAATCGTCGTCGTTACTCCGTCCGCTGTCGAGCCGATGAATCCTTGCGCAACCGGTACAAATCCCGAATTGATAACCGGAACGAGCGCGTCGCGAGTTCGGCTGGCAGTCTGTTCCATATCGGGCGCGGCTCTTGTGAAGTGGTCGTCGGTGATTATGAAGCGCCGCGAATCGACCAGCTCGCTCGGGATTCCTCGCGTGCGAAACGCCGCAGCGACGATTACTGAAGTCAGCCGCTCACCGAATGAAACAATCGCATCCTGGCTTCGAGGAGTTAACTCGCCGAGCGTGGAAACAGAACGCGTCATGTTTTCCAGCTCCGCCAACTGTGCTTGAATCTCTCGCTCGATTATTTCCGGCGAAGACTCGGATGATTGGCCGAGCAGTTCTCTTGCCGTTGTCAGATGCCGATCGCGAAGCCGGGACGTCGCCGCCGACGCTTCATCGAACCGACGATCCCGTGCCGCTTGTGCTACGTCTAGAAGCGCATCGGTGACGCGCGCCATCGCCGAGACTACGACGACCGGCTTGCGGCCCGCGCGCGCCGCGACAATCCCGGCCACCGAGTTAATGGCGGCGGCGTCCTGAACCGAACTGCCGCCGAATTTCATAAC